>WNFL01421039.1_pt1 | contig 13306 bp, 10 predicted proteins | sample 5400361 | NCBI WGS metagenome assembly WNFL01 (sample SAMN13153351, study PRJNA577476) | soil metagenome | isolation source: 40 cm soil on Douglas fir-dominated hillslope | place: USA:California | collected 2013-09-17
CCTCAGCAAGAAGCGTATATTTATGATAAAAGCGTTGCACTAATTGAAGAGAAGGCACATGGAACGATAGGTAGTATGAATTACATTACATGGAATAGTTTAAGTAAAGCCATGATTGATGATGAGCTACTTAGAAGAGATTTTGATGTGACCACAGCCTATACAACAAAATTTTTGAATAAATAATCATTTTCCATTATACTTAAATATGGTTATTACTGCCCATGGGACTCAAACTTAAACTATCACTTGTCATTCTTCTTAGCTCACTTTTGTCTTTAGCCTTTTTGAGTTTTCTTACCTTTGCGTTGACACGCAGTGCCCTTCAGGATGCAACTGCAAAGCAACAATTAGAAACGGCAAAACAAACAATGGACAAAATTGATAGGCTTTTATACGAGAGATATAACGGTGTAAAAATTATTGCAAGCGACTTTACAATCATTCAATATTTAGATAGCAACCCTTCGGCAATTACAGTAGGTGGCACTTATCCTTTAACTCTTAAGAGGTCAATAGAACAACTGATCCTGACAACTGGTCCATGGACTGATATAGATATCATTAACACCAAGGGAGAAGTAGAATACTCTACAAATACATCAGAACATAACAAAAACATTCAAAAAGACTCAAATATAGGTAAGTATGTTACAACTGCGCTTAAGGGAAATGTCTCATATAGTGATGTTTATCCCTTACCAAAGACTCAAAAACCATCAATGGTTTTTATTGCCCCTATTCATAATGAATTGGATCCAGCACGGCCTATCATAGGTGCGGTGATTGGGCACCTTTCATGGCCTGTTGTTTTAGAAATTCTTCAAACAACTGGGGCGTACTCAATAGACCTTTTAGATTCAAAAGGAATTGGAATAGGGGATGGTAATTTAGATACCAGTGGGGGAAATTTCCGAATGAAACAAGCAGGTAGTAGAAATACACTTAAAGCATTAATTAACCAATCAAAAATTATTTCAAGCGAAAATAATCACCAGCCCTCTCTTGCATCCTTTGTAGGGGAAAACGGGTTTCTTGATTATCAGGGCAATAATTGGGCCCTTTCTATTGAAACGCCTACAAGCATTGCATTTGCTAAGGCTAGTAATACTGCAACTATTATTGTAATAGGCCTTCTACTCATAATCCTGGTGAGTAGCGCTATACTCCTGTATTTCATGCTAAGAGCCTTGCGTCCACTCAGGACTATTGGAAAAGCGGCACACGAAATTGCAGCGGGAGATTTAACAAAACGTGTTCCTGTAGAATCTCAAGACGAGATTGGACAACTAGCAGTGTCATTTAACGAAATGACTGAAAAGCTGCAAGGCCTTTATGGAGGACTTGAAGAGAAGGTTGCGGAGAAAACCCAACAATTATCTGAAAAGGTACAGGACTTAGAGAAAACTAAAAAAGCAATGTTAAGTATTCTTGACGACGTAGAGAATGAGAAAAATAAAAATCTTATTCAGGCTCAAGATTTAAAAAAATTCCAGCTTGCTGTACAAAAAACATCCGAGCAAGTGATTATAACAGATTCGGAAGGAATTGTACTTTATGCAAATCCCATTCTTGAAAAAATGACAGGTTGGACACCTGATGAAGCATTAGGTAAAAAAGTTGGTTCTTTATGGGGAGGGCAGATGGATAAATCTTTCTATGAAAAAATGTGGGATAGTATAAAGAATAAAAAGCAGAATTTTTCAGGAGAAATAAAGAATAAAAAAAGAGATGGAACAGTTTATTATGTATGGTCTTCAATTTCCCCCATAACAAATGATAAGGGGGAAGTCATGTTTTTTGTCTCAACTGAGCGTGATATTACCAAAGAAAAGGAAGAAAAAGAAAGAGTTGACGCATTGGTTAAGGAGAGGACTCAAGAATTAACTAAGGAGCACTCAAGACTTCAAGCTTCAATAAATAATTTAAAAATAGGATTTTTAATGACAGATATGAATAATCAAGTGATTTTAATGAATAGCGCGGCAAAACTTATGATTATGCAACCTAAAAATCTTGAAGAAATTTCCCGATCACAGATAGTGAGTCTTGATGACTTGCAAAGGAAGATAACGGAAAAATCAACCGATTTTGATCTCAAGAAAGAGATTGAGAACTGCCTGCAAAATAAGACTATTTTTGAAAAAAAGGATTTTGTTTATGGAAACAGTGATATGCATATTTTTATAAACCCAATCCTGACATATAGTGGCCAAGAAATCCAAGTAATAGGAGGAGTAGTACTTTTTGAAGATATTACAGAGGAAAAAATGGTTGAACGTACTCGAGATGAATTCTTTTCAATTGCATCCCATGAGCTGAGAACCCCATTAACGGCAATCAGAGGTAACTCTTCTCTTATTAAAGACTATTACAAAGATACACTAGCTACAGACAACAACCTGAAGCAGATGGTTGATGATATTTATGATGGAAGTATAAGACTGATTGAGATAGTTAACGACTTCTTAGATCTTTCACGTCTTGAGCAGGGGAAAATAGTTTTCAAGAAAGAATCACATAATTTCAAAGAAATCATAGAATATGCAATGCGTGAATTGGAGCCTAATCTTGCGGCTAAGAACCTATCAATTGAATATAAAAATGGCGGAGAATTACCCAAAATTCTGGCTGACGGAGACAGAGTTAAAGAAATAGTTGTAAACTTAATTGGAAACGCAATTAAATTTACAGAAAAAGGAGGGATAACGGTTAGCGCAACTCAAAGTAGCATTAGCGGTGGGGAAGGCAATGGATTTTTGAAGGTATCTGTATCTGATACGGGATCTGGTATCCCTGAAGAAAATCAAAAATTGCTTTTTAGGAAATTCCAACAAGCAGGAAGCAGCTTATTAACACGGGATACTACACGGGGCACAGGACTTGGGCTTTATATATCAAAGCTTTTAACAGAAGGCATAGGAGGGAAAATATTTCTTGAGTCTTCACATGTTGGTCAAGGTACAACTTTCAGCTTCACTGTTCCATTCCTTAGCTAAAATGAATTATGCAAAATATTTTTGTCTGAGCCCTGCCTGCCGGCAGGCAGGTTGTGGAAGACTATTGTAAGACTGTAGACCTAACTTAACTATTGTAATAAAAACATAATGAGCCTTACAATGATATTAGTTTTAAATTTATGAAGCTTATTTTTGGCTCTAAGGATAGAATAATATTAACTGTACTTTTCATAGCCTCAATTATATACTGGATATTTTTTCTGCTAATAAGTCATTATCATCAAAGTCCTCTTGGATTATATACTCAAATTCCACTTGCAATAATACCCATTTATGGTGGAATTATAGGGTGGATAAAATCACAGCAATGGGGTAGGTGGAAAAGTTACATGGGGCGGGGAATTATTTTTTTATCTTTAGGAATGTTTGTATGGGGATTTGCTTTAGGTATGTGGACTTATTATACTGTTGTGGGGCAAACCACTCCTTATCCATCTCTGGCAGACTATGTTTTTATTTGGAGTCCTGTGCTTTGGCTTATTGGACTTACCCAAATCTCTAAGGTTACTGGTGCCAGATTTAGCCTCACTAATCTTAAAGAGACAATTATTGGTATCCTAATTACATTAAGCGTTGCTTTTCTCTCATATGTTTTTATTATTGTAGTAGCGCATGGAAATCGTATAGGGACTACAGATGAGACATTTGGACAGTTATTCTTTGACTATGCGTATACAATAGAAATAATTTTTGTAGCAATCTTAGTTGGGGCAATATATGGCTTTTCGCGTAAATATCTTGGAGGGAAATATAAAGCCCCAATCTTGCTTCTATTTCTTGGTTTTTTTATTCATGTGATAGCAATATTTTTCTTTGTTCAAACAACTGCAAATTCAACTTATTTCAATGGTAATATTGCTGATATTTTGTTCACAATTGCCGTCTTTCTTGAGAGTATAGGTATCCTTAATTTAGATACACTTTTACTATAAAGTGAAACCGGAAATACAAAGACAAGAGAACCCTATAAGAACTTTTGTAAATGGGGATTTAAAAAAATTTTGTATTCCTGCTAAGGATATAAGCGGAGTATACATGATTGTTTTTGGAAATACTCCGGGAGTAAATGAAGGAGGAATACATACAGCAAATAAAAATACTATTTCTTTAAATCAATATATGAATTTATTAACATCTTCACCTCTCTTTTTAAGTCATAAAAAAGATACTAGGCATTTGCAAGACATTAATCCTAAAGACGAATTTACAACCAAAGAACTTTTACTTCTTCTTGATTGGATGAATTCTCTTAACGATGAGTCACAAGAAGGTTTACTTAAGCACGTAGAAGATCTATTTGGTTATAGGCCTTACTATAACAGGCGTAAAGTTATAGAACGCTTTGAAACTGATTTAACGCCTGGAGAAGCTTCTCACCCCATACTTTCTTACTGGGGGGATGTGGAATATAAAGTTTGTGGATTTTTAACAGGAATAGTACTAGACACGATAGATGAGGCAAAAAATATACTTGGTAATATTCAATATCTTTCTTTTGACCAGCTTGAGCAGGTAACAGGTTATCTAACAGGTAGTCCATTCCCAATTCTTTTTGAAGCAGAGGGAGCTGTTATTCCTGAAAGAACAGGTAAGAAAAGAGGAAGTAAATGGGGAATAATTAAAGATGAAGTAAGGGATGCGGCATGGCGTTTGGGTGCAGGGTATTCCTTTGGACTTACATTCCAAGATAGCATTTACTATCTTAGCCAGCGGTTTTTAGTTGACTTACCAGTTTCGAATGAAGATGGACATGATATGAGATTTGTCGTTAACGCTTTATGAAAAGAAATTTGCAAATTCCCTTAGCAGCACATATGGATTATTGTGGAGGATATGGTAATCCAGGCGCAGAAGGTAATGGATACCTTTTAGGTTTTATTTTAGGCGTTGGAAAGACTAAAATAACATCAAGCGTTGAAGCAACCTTTTTAGACAGAATTGTTGCTTTTGATAAAGCAGAGGTCAAAGATACAAATATTGGCCAAACCAACATTATTCCTGTTTCTTCCTTTTGCGGGCCATCAGGTCTTATATGGGGATATGATTTAGCCCGTGATTCTAACTTATACAAATACCATGATTTTGGTCCACAAAAGATAATCTTTAACCACAAAAATATACCAATCTACTCTCTGGACCCACTTCTATATGCAACGAAAGCGCTTTTTGGAACGTTAGATAATAAAAGATTTCCGCTTATGCCAGGGGAACATGTTTTCTGCGCGACAAAATCCATAGAGTATCCAGGATTAAGATATGTATACTGCTCAATCAGCCTGGGAATTCCTGATAACAGAGATAAGGAGGCATGTCTTCTTATGGAGGATGTGGGTTACACAGATACTGATCTATCGGACGCAAAAGCAGGAATTATAAAGCGTTCCGCAGAGTCTATTGCAAGGATAGGAGAGACTCAGGGAATAGAATATTCAGAAATCCTAACAAGTCTTAAAATGATTTACGTAGGATGGGGAGAAGTGGGTTGCGCACTGGTTGCCGCGCCTTACTTTACACTTGCAAAAAATGCAGTTCCTAGTAAAAGTCCTAAAAATGCACAGTCTCTTTTCAAAATTGGTCTTGAGGAATGGGAAATGAATCTTTTTGGAGAGAAAATTAATTAATATGGAAAATAAAGAAAAATTGATCCTGATAATAAAAACAATAATTAAATCCCAACAGGACATTTTAGGTCCTATTGCGATTGATATTGCAAATAGGGTTAATGGCCTTACTGTTTCAAAGGACCTAACGTCAATTGATATAGAAAAAGCAAGTAAAGAACTTCTAAGAGATTTAGTTATTGCATATGATAATATATTTGGAAGGGCGTCAGTTGAAACATGTAAAAATTCAATCAAACCTCTTATTCCAACATTAGGATCAATTGAACTTCCCGATATTTTAAAATAATGGATACATCATTGCAAAGAAGTTTTTTTAAAACATGATAAAAAAGGTTATAATTATAGAGTTTATAGAAGGGTATTGTAATTTTTTAACTAGGGATAGATAATATATTAAAGATTTTATTATGGCAAAAATTCTTATCGTAGAAGACGATCCTCTAATGTCCCGCATGTATGAAAAAGTTTTTACTTTTGAAAAATATGATGTGATTGTAGCGCATGATGGGGAAGAAGGATATGCAAAAATCTTAGCAGAAAAACCTACCCTGATTCTTCTAGACATAATGATGCCAAAAATGAACGGTCTCCAGGTACTTGAAAAAATCAAATTAAACCCCGACACAAAATCAATTCCTGTAATAATGCTTACTAACCTTGCAGGGCAACAAGACGCTGAAGCAGCCCTTTCTAAAGGTGCTGTAAAGTACATTATTAAAAGTGAACATGACCCTAAAGAAGTATCACAAATAGTCAAAGAGATCCTTGCTGGATACACAAGAAATGAAGTCCCCACAGTGCCTTCAGGAAGCAACTAGTTTTATAATAGTAGCATAGGATTTGTGCAGCTATCTCCTCATAACCAGAACCTACTTTTATCTCAAATTTGATGTTCAAATGACTCAACTTAGAACGTCCTTTAGATGTATTTATATACATTTAGATATCTTTTAGATCAATTCAAATTCCAGATAGAATTCAGATAAGATTCGGTAGATCGGATAAATTCAGTAGGTCAGTAAACCAGGATTCTGAATATCAGATACTTCAGTCTACAAAAAGCTGAGTCTCTGATTTCCTGAAATTCCGAAAAACCGACAGGTTGATAAACTGAATTCATCTGAATCGCATCTGGCTTTCTGAATCCTATCCGAATTTATCTGAACATGGAAGATATCTAGCCTTGGTTGACCTATGCAATGGTTATTCAATACATAGGTTACTTTGAGATCTAGACTTGACAGCTATGACTTTTGTATACTAGGATGGGAGTAGTGTAAAGCCTTCAATTATGAATATCAAATCTCTGAAACTCAACCAAATTTTAATCCCGGTCTTATTAGTGTTAGTCCTAGTTGCAGGTGGGGTAGCATATTATTACTATAGTCAGTACCAGAGGAGCCAGCTCCTTCTTAAAAACCCAACAATAGTGGGTCAGAAAGAAGCGCAACAATTAGTAGATGCAGTAGGGAAGTTGATGATTTTGCCAACTCCAGTAAGTTAAAAGACCAACCATTTTTTAGAAATGCAAAGAACGGTTTTAAAGTTCTTATTTATCCAAAAGCAAGAAAAGCAATTCTTTATGACCCAGTAGAAAAGAAAATTGTTGATGTTGCTCCAGTAAATATTAATCAACCATCTACTGCTCCTCAACCAACTAGTGAAATATCGCCATCGCCGATTTTGCCAACATCAATTCCTCCGACACTTATCCCATCACAAAGAACATTTCCCACAGTGACCTCTGCGCCACAAGTTAGTCCAACGCCTTAGCGAAATGGAAATTTCTAATTTCTAATTTCTAAGTACTCTAAATAATTTCTAAATCCCAATTTTAAAGGTCATCCTGGTAAGCGAATGCAAAGAGCTCATCCAGGATCTAGGTTAGATTCTGGACAAGCCAGAATGACAATGTTGAGTCATTTATTAGAAATTAGGTCAATTAGGTTAATTTTTGGAATTCTTAAATCTTAAATCCCCTGCCTGCCGGCAGGAAGGCTAAATCTTGAATCTACAAATACTAAATGCGCTTTTTGGCCTATTAGGAGACTTTGAGAATAAAAAAGGCACTACTAATGCTCTGAAAAGAATTAATTTGTTCTATGGGGATTGTAGTTATCTCAGTGGGGTATGCAATTGCCGTTAGACTGTATAAATTTTGTCTCTACTTTTAAAGAGATAGGAAAGCCTGCCCAACTTTCCTACCTCATTACAAGCGGGGAGTGAAGCACTTATACTCACTTCCCAAGACTATAATTAGTTAAAAAATCTAAAAAAATACGTATATTACCAAACGTTAAATGTTATTGTCCCAACAATAAAAACTAATACTTTTAGCTTCATCAATTTTTCTTGACAAGCTTTTTAGTTTCTGTTACTAATTACTTCACGCACTTAGTTTATTCCTGCCTAAAGGACTAATTGCAAATTCAAGAGCATTGCTTTTCGTACCAACTCAACACTGCGTAACGAAAGCGATGCTCTTTTTTAAATGCTAGCTACAATCAGTTTCATGATTGTAGTAAACCCTTACAGGATCATGATAGGGACACGTAACCCTCTTTTTAATAAAGCTTCAAATTGATTTTTTCCCTGCGATACAAGCATTTCTCTTTTTGATTGATCAAGGGTTTTGCGAGAAGATTTTTTCCCATTCTTTGATAAATTTAGTAAACGCGAAAAAAGTTTCATAACTATCTGGATTTTATCACATGCTGTCAAGTCAGTCAACCTATAGCAGTTTGGATAGCAATTAGGCACTAGCCTATAGCAATTAGTTATTGATTTAGACTGCTATTTCAAGCTAAATAAATTAGGAAAAAAAATGTGGATAACTTTGGGATGTTTCAGATAAATTCGGATAAGATTCAGAAAGCCAGAAAAATCAGAGTATCGGAAAATCTGAAAATCAGTTCAATGGTAATCCGAATATCTGAAGTTCTGGTATCTGATTCGCTGATATGTCGAATCTATCTGAATTCTATCTGACGCACTGAATTTATCTGAATTATTGGCTGGAAAGAGAGGGTTTGAAGAATGAGGAGAGAAGTGAGCGCACTGATGGTCTGTAGTCATATTCAGTAAGGGACTGAAGCCATAGTTTTATAAGGGAAGGGAGTTGCTGGCTTAAGGATATATTTGTTGCAGAGTGGATAGTTCTATGATATTGAAGAGGAGGTTGAGGAAGGTTGGCTAGCTCACCATACTGTAGTAGTTTAATAAAAATATCAGAATAGACAAATGGATGGGCATTACTGTTAAACCGAAGGAGGTCCTTTGGCAAAAGATGTCTATTAATCATAACTGTTTCAAATTGCATTGAAATTCCATGAAGAGGCTGATTATAGATAAGGTTACTTTCAGATGGGAAACTAGTTGTACCTGTGCGTTTATTCTTTTCAGTGATAAAAGTACATTGTGTGCCTACAGCAACCACTTTAGGACTCTTTTGTAAAAAAATTACCTGTTTTTTAATCTTCTCTTTATAGACAATATCTTTTGCATCCATAAATGCAATAAATTGTCCTTTGGCCCGCTTTATTGCTCTGTTAAGCGTAATAGCCTCACCATAGTGTTTTATATTCCGCGCAATTTTAAGCCTTTTATTATTAGTTTTATACTTTTTTAATATTGTGTAGGAGTTGTCCTTTGAAAAGTCATCAATAGCGATAATCTCAAGATCATTATAATTTTGGGAGAGAAGACTGTCTAGGCATGTAGGTAAATAGCTCTGGGCATTGAAAACTGGTAAAACAATAGAAATTAAAGGTTTTGTATGGTTCATGGTTAAGAGCAGGATGTTGAGCAGTAGTTATAACATTTGTAGAAAAGGCAGTGTTTTTATATCAAAAATAGCATACCAGATAGGCCACTTTACTGTCAAGTTTTAAGCATATCTATGAATTTTTAGCTGAAAGTTTTCTGAGGAAAATTCCAACCCCGGCGCCTGCCAATACTACCAGTAAAGGTAGATCTTCAGTACCTGTTGAAGGTGTATTTTTTGTTTTGGGGACTACTGAAGCTGGAGTGGGTGTCGGACCAGCAGAAGGGGTTGGCTTAGTTGGTGTTGGGGTTGCGGTAGGCGATTGTGATTGTGTAGGCGAAGCCGCGCTTAGCGTGGGCGTTACAGAAGGAACAGATGTTGGACTAGGGGTTGAAGTCGGCGAAGCTTCACCTGCAGCCGTTGGAAAAGGTTGAGTTTCTTGAGTTGGGACCGGAGTTACAGAGTTACAAATGATTTGTCCACCACCATATACAAATTCGCAGTCAGCAAAAGTTATGGGAGTCACAAAAGAGAATAGAAGTGACCCCAATAATAATATAACTATATATTTCATAGTAGTTTTTGGGGCAGTTCACTACAACCATGCCAAATTGTTGTAGCATGCGTATTTTATACTTTTAAGCCTCTAGTGTCAAATATTCAGATGATTTTCTATATTGACAAGTCAGTAGAGTTTGCTGTAAGATGCAATTACAGTACTTCGGTCTTCTAGGAATCTTAGTCATCCCAGTTAATGAAAAAATAACTTTCTATGCCTTACAAGAAAACTATTCCTGCTTCTCATGTTGTTGATGATATCGTAGGTAAACCACCTGCAGCTAATTCGACAGAAGCTATCCCTGTGGCATCAAAACCACAAGAGTCTACCGCGAGTTCCTCCGTTTCGACCGGGTTTCAATCAGGGTCAACCCCAATGAATGGAGATGGACAGATGAGACAACCACAATTTATGAATAACACAATATCAAATCCTATGTCCTTACAAGGTCCTACAGAAAATGTTGCAGGTATTTTAGACGTGCAACCTGAAGGTCATGGTTTTTTGCGACCTAAATTTATCCCTTCAAGCCGCGATATTTATATTTCCCAATCACAAATTCGTAGATTTCTTCTTAGACCGGGAGATTTAGTAGCGGGTGTTGCTCGTCCTCCTAAGGACAATGAACGCTATTATGGACTACTTAAAGTTGAAAGTGTAAATGGAGATTCAGCAGAAGATTCACTTAAGAGGCCATGGTTTGATGATTTGACTCCAGTTTATCCTAAGACACAAGTTATTCTTGCAACAGGTAAGACACCTCTTTCAACACGCATTATTGATCTTATAGCTCCTATTGGGTTTGGTCAGAGAGGAATGATAGTATCACCTCCAAAAGCCGGTAAAACAACAATCCTTAAAGAATTAGCAGCCGGAATTTCCCAAAATTTTCCTAAAGCTCACCTTATGGCAGCTCTTATTGGAGAGAGACCGGAAGAAGTAACTGATATTTCTCAATCCGTAAAGGGAGAGGTAGTCGCTTCTAATTTTGATGAGCCACCAGAAAATCAGACTAGAGTTGCGGAAATAACTTTGGACCGTGCAAAGCGATTGGTTGAGAAGGGGATTGACGTAATAATTCTTTTGGATTCTATTACTCGTCTAGCACGCGCATATAATTTAGCTGTTGCTCCATCTGGAAGAACACTCTCCGGAGGATTTGACCCGGCTGCATTATGGCCTGCAAAAAGATTTTTTGGTGCAGCAAGAAATTGCCAAGAAGGCGGTTCTCTTACTATTATAGGTACTGCGCTTGTTGAGACAGGCTCCAGAATGGACGACCTTATATATGAAGAATTCAAAGGCACAGGCAATATGGAGCTTCATTTAACTAGAGCACTTGCTGAAAGACGAGTATTTCCATCTATTGATGTAGCCCGCTCAGGCACTAGGGAAGAGCAGAGAATACTATCAGAGACTCATTATAAGCAAATAGTAACTCTTCACAGGATGATAGATATGCTTGGGTCAGATGAAAGAACAGAGCTACTTATAGAAAGACTTTCAAAGACTGATAGCAATGAAGAATTCCTCGAAAGCCTAGGTAAATAATCCCAAAATTTGACAGAGGGTTTAAAGTCTGTTACTATATTTAACTACATCCCATGCATTTTGTTTTCGCCTCTGGCGCTGCTGTGTTGAAAAGTATTGGGCAACTTGGAAAAGATGTCATTTCATTTGTAGATTTCTTCCTTTTCTACTCAAAAAAACACTCTACTAAGTGGCTTTTTTTATTTGAAGGCAGAAAAAATATTTTAGTCAAATTCTTAATGATGAAACGAGGACGATATAACCGTCCTTTTTTACATTTAGCAACCATGAGCATGCTTGGCCTTGGTGTTATGATAACGCCAATTTTGGCTGACACCTACCCCATTTTCTCCTCAAGTGCTTCTTCTGTGGGCAAGCTTCCTTCACCTTCTACTCAAGAACAGTCTATTGTTGTAGATAACAATATTTTCCATACGGATACATCACAAAAAGTTAGAGACAAAACTATTAGCTATACTGTTGAAAAAGGAGATACGATTTCCAGTATTGCCCAAAAATTTGGTATCTCAGAAGACACTATCAGATGGGCAAATGATCTTTCAAATGATGATCTTTCAGTGGGGGATAGTCTTCAGATATTACCTGTTTCTGGAGTAAATTATAAAGTTCAAAAAGGTGATACTGTCTATAGTATAGCCAAAAAATTTGCTACAGATGCCCAGAAAATTGTTGACTTTCCATTTAATGACTTTGCAAATCCGGAGACATTTTCTTTAGTTGAGGGACAGATGCTTATTGTACCTGACGGAGTAAAGCCTTCAGAGCAATCTCCATACCAAGCGCCAACCTATGCTCAGGTTCCAACTTATGCTCCATCTACAACAAATGAAGCGCCGTCCAGTGGTGGATTTATTTGGCCTATTAGAGGAGATATTACACAATACTACACCTGGTATCATAGTGGCATTGATATTGCTGGTCCTGCCGGAACACCTATTTATGCAGCGAAAGATGGTGTAGTTGAAGAAGCATCTTGCGGTTGGAATTGGGGATATGGATGTCACGTTTTGTTAAATAACGGAGGCGGTTTTGAAACCATGTACGCTCACCAGGTATCCCAGCCAGTTGTATCTGTAGGCCAGTCAGTTAGCCAAGGACAGTTAATTGGATATAGAGGGACAACAGGACGTTCTACAGGTAACCATACTCATTTTGAAATTCGCATTGGAGGACATACTGTCAACCCCTGGCCATATCTTCCTCACTAACTCCATCGTCATTGCGAGGATTCGCCAGAGGCGAAGACGCGGCAATCTAAAATCTGTCATTCTGGCTTGTCCAGAATCATCCTTCGATTTCGTTCAGGAAATAAATTGATCCTGGATGCGTTCATTTCACTCACTTACCAGGATGACACCAAAGAAGATTGCTTCACTACGTTCGCAATGACGGCTGAAATTTTTCTGTTGTATAATACAAATCACGGGCCTGTAGCACAGTTGGTAATGCGCCGCATTCGCATTGCGGAGATCAGCGGTTCGAATCCGCTCAGGTCCACATTCATGCATTGCATGAAACTTTGAACTAAGAAAGTAGAACTGAGAAAGAAAATGAATTATAATAAATTGTTCTTAGTCTTGAGTTTTTAGTTCGAGGTAATTAGGGGCCCGTAGCGTAACGGTTATCGCGTCTGGCTGGCAGTCAGAAGATTAGGGGTTCGATTCCCCTCGGGTCCACTGAAGTAGAACAAACATATCCGCCCCATAGTTTGACAATTAGTATTTTTCATAGTATATTTCGTGGATGGCTGTTATCGAAGAAGAAAAACTTATTGGAATAGAATTGCCAC
>WNFL01177336.1_pt1 | contig 13304 bp, 14 predicted proteins | sample 5400361 | NCBI WGS metagenome assembly WNFL01 (sample SAMN13153351, study PRJNA577476) | soil metagenome | isolation source: 40 cm soil on Douglas fir-dominated hillslope | place: USA:California | collected 2013-09-17
ATCCGATGGTGCGGCGCAAATGTCGGGGGAGTCGTCGAAGTTGCTCCATCGCAGCTTCGGTAATCGCGATCCGATACAGCATGGTTCGGATGCTTAGTGCGCGCAGGAAGCATCAATTCTCAACCGGAATCTGTTCCGCCCTATCGACAACCAAAACATTAATGGGCCCCTTGCGGGATTCGAGCTTCAGGCCGAGTTGTTTCTGGACGGCCGTGAACAGCGACGGTCCGGCGGTTGTATCGGTTTCGTTTTCACCTAACGCGAGCGGGCGGCCAGTATCGTGCGCCCATTCCAGTTTCAGCTCGAAGACGCCCTTGAGACCGGTCATGTCGAGGATGTCTTCGCGCTCGAATCGCGAGAGCAGCATCGCCAGCGTGCCTATCGTTATTTGTTTGCTGGTGATGTTACCGAGCAAATACGGACCTGCGTCCGGAATCGCGCCCGTAGACGCGGGCGTAAGCTTGGGTCCATTCTTTCCAACCACTAGCGCGAGGTACGATCGCGACTTCTGCTCCTGGTGAATCTGCAGCTTCAACCGCTCGGCAAGCAGCGTCTGTAACATTACGAGTGCTTGATCGCGCGGAGTGCCCGTCGGGACCTGCGCGACGATATCGAACCGAATCGCCTTGGAGCGAATCCAATCGGGACCTTCAAATTGCACGTCTGACGTGAGCCCGTAGGCGAACTTGATGCAATCGCTGAGCGACGCGTTCCCGAGCGTCAATTTGCCCTCGCGAATTCTTCCAAGATTGATGTTGATCCGATCGGCCCCGGTTTCGGGAGAGCGTTTCACGGTCGCGATCTCGAAGGCAGGCTGGGCGTAGGCAATCGCAGCCAGCGTGAGGGCGGCGGTCAGGAAAGCTGTTCTCCCCAGATCCATGAACTAAGCTTAGACTCCGGACCGAAATGGAAAGTTCCTTCTAGATTGTCGCGTACACTTCGGCAGGCCCCGCTTGCGGGTTAAGAAAGAAACCGCCTGCCCCACAATCTCACCCAAAGAATCGCGAATCATAACGAAACCGTTCCGCGGGATTCACACGAATCTTTCCAAAGTCCGGGTGCGCGGGATTAATCAGCCAGTTCGACTCTTCAGGAGCGAGGGCCGAGGGCACGATCAGAATCGCAACTCGCGATTCGCGGAGGAAGGCGTCCCCGAAGCTCGCGAGTTCAAGCGGCGCTGGCGTATCGCGCCAATTTCCGGGAAGCCGATTCACTGAGAGCGTGCGGCGCGAAACGCTGGCCGGAATATTGGCGGTCGCCACCACCAGGTCCGGAGGGGGATCGTCAGGATCGAGATGAACGAAGTACTCAATCATCGCCAGGGACAAGTGTTCAGCAGTGTAGGCGATGCGCATGCCGGGGCTGGACCACCGTCCGCCGAAGCGATAGGCGCCTTCGCCGTCCAGCGGCCGCTTGGCATATGGATACCGCAGGATTCGATAGACTCGCGTCAACTCACGCCGCCGAAGGCGACGCGGCCGAGCAGGTTCTCGACGGCGCGCGCGCCCGGCTCCGTATCGATCGAGGCGAAGGGCGTGGCGCCGCCCAGCGCACGATTGGGCCGTTTCAACCAGCGCGTGGCACGCTGATCGTCGCCCAGGTAATGCTTCGCCAAAGCGACAATCCGCGCGACGCGGTACAAGCGGTCCGATTCGTGGCGCGCCAGCCGGCCCTCGCCGCGACGGCGCTGCAGGCTCCGCAGGGACAGGCCCAGGGTGGCGGACAATTCGGCGAGCGTCAGGTTCGCCGCATGCATCACGTTCTGCACGGCCGCATGGGGAAAACCTTCGCGAATCGCGCTTCTAAGGTCAGCGTCGTTGCGCACGTATTTCCCGAGGACAGGTTTACCGCCAAGTTGTGCGACGACGGCTTGAATCTCGCTAACCATTCTGTCACCTATCATAGCGCCAATTGGCGCAGGTCGGCGCGGGTCGTTAAGGTTAGCTGGAGGTTACTCTTCGCGGAGCGCAGTCGCCGGATCGATTCGCGTGGCCCGGCGTGCCGGGATGTAGCACGCAAGCGCGGCGACCAGGGCCAGCACCACCGAAACGCCCGCGAGGGTAAGAGGATCGGTGGCCTTGACCCCCACCAGCACGCTCTTGAGCAGCGACCCCATCGCGAGAGCCCCCGCCAGGCCCGCTGCGATTCCGATGGCAGTCAGGCGCATCCCCTGGCCCACGGCGTCGCGCAGCACTGCGCCGGGCGTCGCCCCGAGAGCCATCCGCAACCCGATTTCGTGACGCCGCTGCTCGACCGCGTACGCGTTGATCCCGTAAATCCCCACTACCGCCAGCGCCAGTGCCAGCAGCGCGAAGGCGCCCATCACCTGCACCTGAAACTTCGGCTCCGCATAGTAAGTGTTCAGGGTCTGCTCGAGCGTCGTCACCTGGTCGACCGGCTGGTCCTTGTCGATGGACTGCAATTCCCGGCGAAGGGGACCCGCGAGCAGCAGCGGATCGGAGTCCGTGCGCACGGCGAAGTAGGTCACCGCGGCCCAGACGTTCTGCGCTTGCGGCACGTAAATCAGCGGCTCCACTTCAGCGGTGAGATCGCCGAAGCGCACATTGCCCAGCACGCCCACGATCTCAGGGCGCAGATCGGGACCGAAACTGTTCTTGCCCAGGATCGGACGATTCACGATGATGCGCTTGCCGACCGGATCTTGCTTGGGGAAGTAGCGCTGAGCGAAGGCATCGTTGATCATTACCACGGGCGGCGACGTTTCATTTTCGGAAGGCGAAAAATCACGCCCGCGCTTGAGCGGAATCCCCAGCACGCGGGAGAAGTCGGGGCCGATGGTGGCGTAGTTAGCACCCGGCCGCTCGCCCTGGTCGCGCGGCGGAGCACCCTCCATATCAAACGGCACCTGCATGATGGTCTTCAAGAGTGGCAGGCTGCTGGACACGGTGACCATCTTGACTCCCGGCAGCGCGGCGATCTTCTGCATCGCTTCGCGGTGGAAGGCCAGCACGCGGGCCGGATCGCCATACTTCGTCACCGGCAGGAAAAGACGCACGGTGAGCACGTTCTTCACGTTGAAACCCAGTTCCACCGTGGAGAGATTCTGGAGGCTCTGAATCATGAGTCCAGCTCCAGCCAGCAGCATGAGGGCGAGACCCACTTCGATCGCCACCATGGCCTGCCGGAAACGGCGGCGCCCGCGCCCGGCGGTAGATCCGCGACTCGCGTCTTTCAGCGATTCCTGCACATCCGGTCGCGTGGCGGCCAACGCCGGCGCCAAGCCGAACAGAATTCCGGTCAGCAGCGAAATGCCCAGCGTGAACAGCACCACCAGCGGGCTGAGCCGGAAGGGCGCCGAAACCGGAATGGTACCCGGCGGCACAATTCCGGGCGCCGCGGAGATCAGCAGCCAGGCGAGGGCGAGCCCCGCGGCACCTCCGGTAAGCGACAACAGAACACTTTCGGTGAGTAGCTGGCGCGTGAGACGACCGCGAGTCGCACCGAGTGAAATCCGCACGGCGATCTCTCGATTGCGGCCCGCCGAGCGAGCGAGCAGCAGGCTGGCCACGTTGGCACAGGCGATCAGCAGGACCAGTCCCACCGCACCGAAGAGCAGCATCAGCCGGGTCCGCAGCGTATGGTTGATCTGCCAATCCAGAAAGCCTTCCGCCAGCGCGGTCCAGCCTTTGTTGCTCTTGGGATAGGCTTCTTCCAAACCGCGCGCGAGCGTTGCCAGCTCCGCGGAGGCTAGTGACAGCGGGGCTTTCAAGCGTGCCACGGTGACCAGATAGTGAAATTCACGATTCTGCGGATTGATGGAAATCGGGACCCACACATCGTGGCGGCGCGAAAGGAATTGAAACTCGGGCGGCATGACGCCCACGATCGCGTACTGGTTCGAGTTGAGCCGGATGCTGCGGCCCAGCACATTGGGATCGCTACCCAGCGCATCGCGCCACAGGCGATTGCTGATCACCACGACACGCGGCGGCGAACCCGGGTTCGCGATGCCGTCCTCATCGGGCAGAAAGGTATGGCCGAGCTGCGGCTTGACGCCCAGAGTGTGAAAGAAGTTGGCGCTGACGAAGGCCCCGCTCAACTGCTCAGGCCGGTCCATTCCGGTAAGCACGAAATTGCCGGTGGCCCACGCGCCGAGTTCGGAAAAAGATTTTGATTGCGCGCGAAAATTGAGGAAATTCCCTGCCGACAAGCGATACTTCACGCCATGCGCATCGCGATCCCAAAGAATAGCGAGTTGGTCCGGATCCTGGTAGGCCAGCGGATGCAGCAGCATCGCGTCGATGACTCCGAACATGGCGGAGTTCGCGCCGATGCCGAGCGTCAACGCCAGAATCACCAAAATCGTAATTGCGGGCGACCGGACCAGGATCCGCGCACCGAACCGGAGGTCCTGAAAAATCGATTCCATCAACGCTTTCGAATCATTCTAACGCGCGAGGGCGCGTTCGCAGTAAAACGCGACGGTCCGGCCGATATGAACTTAGGATGCCTCCTTCCATCGAAACCTGCGCAGCGCTCAGCCCAGCGGAACAATGGGCCACGCTGACGGCCGGCTTCCCGCGTCAGGTGACGGCCGATTTAGGGAAGTATATCGACCTGGGGTCCCCGCCGGGCTTCTTCGATTTTGCGTCCGAATCGCTGACCGCGGACCTGGAAACCGCGCAGATGGGGAATGTTTCGCGGATCCTGTTGGAACAAGGTTTGCTGGTCCGGGCCGCCGCGAATCCAGCGGTTCTTTCCGCGGCGGAAGCGGTGCAGGTGATCAATCTGGCCGCGCGTCTGGACCCGCTGATCGGCGTCAAGCTGGTCCGCCATTTGGCCGCGCCGGATCGTCGCTGGCCCGAGGACGTTCCGGAAGAGGAGGCGCTGCGGGTGATGGAGCTGATCGAAAATCTGCCGGGTTTGAACCTGGTTTCGATGTCGCTTCTGAAGCTGACCCAGCACCCCAGTAAGAAGGTCCGCTCGAAAGGCGCCAAACTTTTCGGGAAAGGCGCGAGCAGCGTGGGCGCGTTCGAGCGCGCATATGCGGATCCCGACGCGCGGGTGCGGGCCAATCTGATCGAGGGAATCGCTGCGCGCGCGCTTCCCCTTCCAGAGTCGTTCACACGATTCCTTCGAAGCGTTTCGCCCATCGAACATCCGCGGGTGGTGGCGATGACGCTGCTGGCGCTGGCTCGGGCAGGCGACGCGGACTCTTCGGCCGCGCTCGAGACACTGTGCGCTCACCCGGATCCGGTAAAAAGCAAAGCGGCGCAGTTCGCGCGGAAGCTGTTCCAGGAAAATAGTGAAGTACCAACCGCAGCGGACCCACAGCCCTGACATACTGCCCTGATATACTGCGGGTTCTATGCAGGTTTCGGCGCAGCGCGAAGCGTTTGATGCGATCGTGGTGGGCTCCGGCGCCACCGGCGGATGGGCTGCCAAGCGGCTCACCGAAGCCGGCTGGAAGGTCGCACTGCTCGAAGCCGGACCGAAGACCACGCCGAAAGACTATACCGAACACGTGCAGCCGTGGCAGTTGCCGTATCTGGGTCAGTCGCCGATGTTGCGCAAAGAACGGCCCATTCAGAGCTTGTGCTACGCGTGCCGCGAATCGAATTACAAATGGTTCGTGAACGATCATGAGAATCCGTACACGCAGGAAAAACCCTTTCACTGGATTCGCATGCGCGTGCTGGGCGGGCGCAGTTTAAGCTGGGGCCGTCAAAGCTATCGGATGAGCGATCTGGATTTCAAGGCGGCCACGCACGACGGCTACGGTGACGACTGGCCGATTTCGTACGAGGAGATGGTCCCGTATTACGAGTTGGTCGAGAAGTACGTCGGCATTAGCGGGCAAGCCGAGAATCTGCCGCAGCTTCCGGACAGCGTGTTTCTGCCGCCGATGGAGATGACCTGCGGCGAGACGATTCTTCGCGATCAGGTGCGGGCGAAGATGGGGCGCGTGGTGACTATCGGCCGGGCGGCGGTCCTCACCAAAGCGCTCAACGGCCGTCCGGCGTGCCACTACTGCGGTCCGTGCGAGCAGGGCTGCATCACCACGTCGTATTTCGCGAGCCCGCAGACTACCATCGCGGATGCGCTGAAAACCGGGCGCTTGACTCTGATCTGCGATGCCGTAGCGGCGCAGGTTCCGACCCGCGACGGAAAAGCCACAGGCGTGATGTATATCGATCGCGTGACGCGCGATGGTGGTGCTGTGCGCGTCGTCACTGGAATCGACGCGGCTGCTGATGAACTCGAAAATCTGTGGAGACAATGACGCGCTGGGCCGCTACGTAATGGATCACTTGTATCAGGGTGGCGCCTCGGGACGCATGCCGATGCTGGAGGCGAAACCTTGGGCGGGCCCGCCGCGCCGGCCGAACGGGATCTACATTCCGCGCTTTCGAAATGTGAAAGAGTCGACCACCAACGGGTTCATTCGCGGCTACGGGTATCAGGGCGGCAGCTCGCCATCGCTCGATACCGGAGCTCCGGGATTCGGCGCGGCTTATAAGGATGCTGTGCGATCGAAGGCTCAATGGGGAATCGACATTACGGCATGGTGCGAGTGTCTTGCCAGCAAGAGTAATTACGTCGAACTGGATCAGAATCGCGTGGATGCGTGGGGCGTGCCGGTGTTGAAGATCCACGCCGAGTACGGCGATAACGAAAAGAAGATGTGGGACGACAGCCGCCAGCAGGCCGCGGAGATGCTGGAAGCAGCGGGCGCTAAGGATGTGCGCATGACCGGCCAGCACTCGGTGTTCGGATTCTGCATTCATGAAGTGGGCACGGCGCGGATGGGGAATGACAAGCGCACCAGCGTGGTGAATCGGTTCAACCAGGCACACGAGGTCCCGAATATTTTCGTTACCGACGGGGCGTGCTGGGTGTCAAGCGGTTGCCAGAACCCGACGCTGACCATGATGGCGATCACGGTGCGGGCGTGCGATTACATTACGAAAGAGTACGCGAAACAGATCGCGTAGGTTTGTGCGGCAGGCTTTTCAGCTTCCCTGAAAAACGCCTGGCAGGCGAAACCGCCTGCCCCACCTCGCGCGCTAGACCTCTGACGGTTCGTGGTGGCGCAGGCGGGTTCGCCGGGCTTTTTTCACTCCGCAACCACCGGATTCCGCAACTCGCCCAAACCCGCGACGCGCACGATCACTTCCGGGCCATTCCAACGCCGGAGGGCGTCCCGGTTGAGATCACATCGCCAGGCTCCAGCGTAACGACGGTCGAGAGGTGCGTGATGAGTTCGGGAATCTTGAAAATCAGCTCACGCGTGTTAGATTTCTGGAGCACCTCGCCCGCGATCTCGAGCGAGATGTCCAACGCGTGCGGGTCGGCGATCTCGTCCTTGGTGACCAGCCACGGCCCCATCGGCGCGAACGTATCGAACGTTTTCCCCATCAGCCACTGCGTGGTCGCCATCTGAAAATCGCGCGCGCTGACGTCGTTGACGATGGTGTATCCGAAGACGTGATCCATCGCGCTCGCGGCGGGGATGTGACGGCCGCCCCTGCCGATCACGAACGCAAACTCGGCTTCGTAGTCGGGCTTGGTGGACGCTTTGGGTAGCACGATGGGCGCGCCGGGCGCGATCACGACATTCGGAAACTTGTTGAATACGGTGGGAACCGCAGGAATCTCCATCTTGGATTCGATAGCGTGGTCGCGATAGTTGAGGCCGATGCAGATCAACTTCGGCGGCCGCGGAATGGGCGCGAGTAGCTTGACGGACGCGAAATCGTACGATGCGCCGGTGGGTTTGGGGGTGCCGCCGGCGGCGATTACCGAAAGCATATCGTTCCCGAGGCCGCGGACCTGAGAACCGTCGAGCACACCTGCCTCGGGAGCTGATCCAGTTCGTTGAAACGTGACGAGACGCATAAATATCGAGGGTACACTAAACGAATGCAGAAGCAGGCGATTTTGAGCGCGATTCTTGAGATCGGCGTGGTGCCAGTCGTGCGCACCTCGAGCGCGGAGACGGCGATTCGCGCGATCGAGGCGATCTATCGCGGCGGCATCCACGTGGCGGAAGTGACCATGACGGTTCCCGGGGCGATTCGCGCGCTCGAGAAACTGGCCGACGAGTTCGGCGACAGGATCGTGCTGGGCGCGGGAACGGTGCTTGATCCTGAGACCGCGCGCGCGTGCATGCTGGCGGGCGCACAGTTTTTCGTCACCCCGGCGCTGAACGTGAAGACCATCGAGATGGCGCATCGCTACTCGAAACCGATTTTCCCCGGCGCTCTGACCCCGACTGAAGTATTAGCTGCGTGGGACGCGGGCGCCGATATTGTCAAGGTGTTTCCGTGCGGCTCGATGGGCGGGCCGAAGTACATTCGGGCGCTAAAGGGTCCGTTCCCGCAGATCGCGATGATTCCGACCGGCGGCGTGAATCTGGAAACCACCGCCGAATTTCTCAAGGCCGGTGCCTGCGCCGTCGCCGTGGGCGGCGAGCTGATCGACGCGAAGACCGTCGGCGAGGGTCGCTACGAAGTGTTCGAGGAGCGGGCGCGGTTGTATCTGGCGGAGGTCGCGAAGGGGCGGGCGAAGTAGATCAGTGGCGCTCGACGGGCTTGGCGAAGATCGAGCGGATGGTGAAGTCAGGCGGCGTTTCACCGGGGCAGCCGGGCTGGCGCTTGGTGCTGATGTCGAGCATTTCGTAGCGACCGCCAGGACTTTCCGACACGAGGAAATAGTCGGTTCGCTCGCCTTCCAGTTCTGCCGCGGCGATCTGCCACTGGCCGGCTCGCGTACAACGCTGGACAAATTTGATTACGGGTAGAATCCATTTGTCGCCTCCGGTCTCTTTGTGCCATTTTTCGAGCCGCGCGCGCGAATGCCTCGCGGTCCAGTTCTGCATTTCAGCCCAAGGTTGCTGAACCCACTCGTCGACGAAATCCTGCGGGTTCAGAGCCACCGGATCCACGCGAATTGTTCGGTCGCCATCGATTTTGTGTTTGAGGATCACCGTCCGGTTGGTGAAATTCTGTTCAGAGCAACACGACTCGAATTCCAGAGTGATCTCCGAATTTGTCAATTTTGAGTCGCTGTGCCCTTCGAGCCAGTCCATCATCTGATTGCCGTCGAGCAGAGTCCGAGCCGGGTGGAACGGGCTGACCCTAAACACGCGGTAGTCCATAACATTGAGTCTCCCCGCGCATGAGGGATAATTACCTGTAATTAAGACGACATGGGATCCGTCGCGGTCCGCCGGCGCGACTTGGATTTCCGTACCGGCGAGCGGAGTGTCTCGCTCATATTCGAGGATCCTTTCCAAGCCGCCCACCGTCAAAACGTACACGTACGACGACTCATCCGAACCGAAGTTAACGCTGACGCCGGTCGTGATTGCAACCGCGTTCCGAAAGTTCTCAGGCCGCGTAACTTCAATGCCAGTGACGTAGCCGAACGCCATTTCGCAAACGTCGTCCGGTGCCTCAAGGCCTGCCGTCCTCACTTCCATCATCAGCTGCTCTCCAGTCACGCCCAGCGGAAGGCGTGACTCGATCCAGTCGCGAAGCTGATGTTTGAACGTGATCTGATCCGGCGGCTTCTCGGCGTCCTTCCCGAGCTTCCGTAACTTCGTCGCCGTGGCGAGCAAATCGTCGAGCGTTGCCGCCTGCACCGACATCGCCATCACCGCCAACACGATCAGCACCCGCATGTCATTAATCTATCTGAAATCGAACCCGCAGGAACTGCTCGTCGAAGCGCCTTTCGACGAATTGAATCCGGGATGGGGAATCCCATGAATATCCATACGCGGCGGCGGCGAAAGTCCGCTCGCTGACGGTCGCGGAAATCAACGGGCGGACCGCGAAGTTTCGCCAGCTTTCTGCGACAGGGGAAGAGGTCGACGCGTTTACGATTACCAAGTAGAAACGCCGGGCAGAAGCCCGGCGGCAGGCAGGATTGCCTGCCCTACAACTACTTAGTGAGATCGCGATAAAGGTCGCGCTTGCCGAGGCCACGCTCACGAGCGATGCGCTTGATCGCCTCCATGCGCGGAACGCCTGCGGCTTCGAGGGCGCGGACGGCGTCTTCCGCCGAAACCGTAGTATCGACCGAAGGCGCATTGGCCTTCCCTATCAGAAGCGTAATCTCGCCCCTTACCGACGGCCGCGCAGCGAGCTGCGTTCGCACTTCCTCGGCCGTACCGCGCAAGAATTCCTCGTGCAGTTTGGTGACCTCTCGTGCGACCACGACAGGCCGCGCGCCGAGAACCGCTGTCACATCCTCCAGCGCGTCGAGAATCCGATGTGGCGCTTCATAGAAAATCAGCGTGCAGGATTCGCGCGCATGCTCTTCGATCACCTTACGCCGTTGCGACGATTTCGGCGGAAGGAATCCGCAGAAACGGAAGGCGTCGGTCGCCAGGCCTGCTGCCGATAATGCTGCCAGCGCAGCGGACGGCCCGGGAATCGGAACCACCGGAATTCCCGCGGCGATCGCAGCGGCGACCACGCGATACCCCGGATCGGAGACCAGCGGCGTGCCCGCGTCGGTCACCAGCGCGATGCTCGCGCCACCCTGCAGCCGCGTCAGCAAGTCCGCGGTGCGCTCTACCTCATTGTGCTCGTGATAACTCAACAGCGGCTTGGATGGCACGTCGAAATGGTCCAGCAGTTTGCGGGTCTGGCGAGTGTCTTCGCACGCGATCGCGTCGCACTCCTTGAGCACGCGCAGCGCGCGCAAAGTGATGTCTTCCAGGTTGCCGATGGGCGTCGCGACGATGTAAAGCGCACTGGAAAGAAGACCCACCGTAGTACGATGAAACCATACCGCACATGGAGACAGGCTCACAACCGCCGCCCGGCGATTATATGTGGGCGCCGCCGGGAAAGCCGGTTTCCGTTCACATCGATCTGGACGTGGTGGACCGAATCGCGGCCGAAGCGATGCGCGGTTTCGGAGCGGTTCCCAAGCGTGGCGCGGAAGTAGGCGGGCTGCTGCTGGGGACCATCGAGCCTGGCGAACCCGCCATCGTCCGCATCGAAGATTACCAGCCGATTCAGTGCGGCTATAGGCGCGGGCCGTCCTATCTGTTCACGGCCGAGGATCGCGCGGCCTTCGAAGATGCGTGCGAGAGTTGGATGCCAGATGCTTCGCGACCCTCCTATGCCGTCGGGTATTTTCGGAGCCACACGCGCGAGGGGCTGGCGCTCGCGCCCGAGGATCTCGAACTAATGGACCGTCATTTCCCCGCCCCCGAAAATGTCGCGCTGCTGATCAAACCATTCGCGACCAAGGTGAGCGTGGGGGGATTCTTCGTGCGCGAAGACGGCGCGTTTCCCGCGGCCACTCCGCTCGAGTTTCCGTTCCGCCGGCGCGAATTGTCCGGTGAAGAAGCCCCGCCGCGCCGATCGATACTGGAACGCGGGCCGCGCCGCCGCGATCCGAGCAACCTGGCGCGCACGCGGCAAGAGACCCTTCCGGCGAAGGGCGATTACGATCGGGCGCCCGACCCCGAGTCGGCTTACGCGGTGACGCTGCCTTCGAAATCGCGCATCCGCAGCATGTGGATTCCCCTGTCGTTCATATTTCTAATCTTCGGGCTGGCGCTGGGATTCCTGCTGGGGATCGCGCGCAACCCAGCCGCGATGAGTTTCGCGCTGGGCCTGTCGATTTCAAAGGACGGCTCCAACCTGATCGTCAAATGGGACCCGCGGGCGGGACCGATTCGCAAGGCCCCGCGGGGGGTGATGGAGATCGAGGACGGGACTCAATCGCCACCGGCGGTGAAGCTGGACGCGGCGTCGCTACAGGGCGGCCGCCTGATTTACGCCAATTCGGGCGGCCTCGTTAAATTCCGGCTGACCGTGTACCCGGAGTCGAGCGTGAGCGTGACCGAATCCACCGAGTGGAAACGGTAATCGCGGATTGCTCGGATGGGGCCTGGAATACGTCAGAAGCTTAGACCGCGTCCATAAACTGGAGTGCTATCCTGAACTCAGGACCCTTAGGAGTGCACTGCCTTCCCGCGAGGAGCCTTTCCCATGCTTGTACGCAGAACCAGACCTGTTTTCCGATCCGCCTTGCTTTTCCTTCCCCTGCTTGCCTGGGCTCAAACACCCGCGCCCGCTCCGCCCCCGGAAGTCGATCAGGCGCTGCGCGAACGTTGCACGGAGTTTTTTCAGAATCACGTGACCGGCGATTTTCGCAAGGCTTATGAGATGGTTGCCGACGACGCCAAGGATTTTTACTTCGCCGGCCACAAGACTCAATACAAGTCGTTCAAGATCGATAGCATCAAGTACTCGGACAATTTCACCAAGGCCAAGGTTCAACTGACCACCGAATTGATTTGGGAAATCCGCACGCAAAAGCAGGTGGCCAAGGTGCAGACCACCGCCGCCTGGAAGCTCCAGAACGGCAAGTGGATGTGGTATGACGATCCCCAGGATCGCTGGCCCACGCCCATGGGGCCGTCCGATCCCAATGCGCTGAATCGCAATCCGGATGGCTCGGTGCAAATGCCCCACGATTTTTCGCCGGACGCCATCAAAAAAGAGGCCATGAATGCCACCCAGACTCTGGCCAAGGCCACTAATCTCGACAAGAGCGAAGTGACCTTCGCCGCCGGCAAAGCCGGGTCTGACAAAGTCGTCCTGCACAACGGCGCGCCGGGCTACGTGAACCTCGAACTCGACAAGGGAGTTCCCGTTCCGGGTCTCACTTTCGAACTCGACAAGGTGCAGGTTGGTCCGAATCAGGACGCGACGCTGAAGATCACCTATCAGCCAGTCGACAAATCCGCGGTCCCGGCACCGGTGAAGGCGAAGCTGACCATTGCTCCGTTCAATCAGATGTTCGAGGTTGCGGTAAAGATCGTCGCGCCGGAGCCATAACGCCGGGTTGGCCCGCCAGTTGCTTCCCCGTCAGTGGAGGCAATACGCCACATGGTACGTTCCACCGGCAGCACGTCGTCAAATCCGGCTGCCCGACTGACACAGATCCTCTTCCCGAATAAGGGAAAGTCCACTGGATCAAAGAGTTCCTTCGCGCAGCTTTTGAGTGCGGCGCGCACGCCCGTCTCTAGCCGAGCCACCGCGAACGTCGCGACTCCCAAGGTTCCGATCGGTTTGAGCAGCCAGATTCCCGACAGGCGGCAAGTTTCCGTCGCTGCGCTTCCGATTCCGGCTCCCCCGCCCGCCCGTTCCACCATCATCGGCGCCGCCCCGATCACGACCTTAATGACCGCGCCACCCAGCATGGGAACCGGGCTCACCACCTTTACGCTCGACCCGAACGGAGCGGCCATGATGCCGATGACCAAGGGCCTCGACCTTCGCCCGCCCGACCTGGGTGTCTCGGCGAATCCG
>WNFL01308193.1_pt1 | contig 13304 bp, 14 predicted proteins | sample 5400361 | NCBI WGS metagenome assembly WNFL01 (sample SAMN13153351, study PRJNA577476) | soil metagenome | isolation source: 40 cm soil on Douglas fir-dominated hillslope | place: USA:California | collected 2013-09-17
TAGCCTCGCTGTCTACATCACCGTCGAGGTCGAGGTATCCATTCATGCGGTAATGTTGCATTCGTCGTTCGTTCGTTACCCACTCCTCGGTTAGGGTCATGCTTGTTTGTTCGTTTTCGTCGTACTGTCCATCAAATCGCGCCGACGTCGCCAACGAGGACCCAACCCGAGTCCCGCTGGGCCCACCATTCGGAGGGAAATAATCCAATGCGGAAATTCTTGAATTGAATGACGTGCCAGATCCAGACGCTTGGGCATACGAACTATTCCGCTGCTCGCGTGCTGGTGCTGGTGGGCGTCGTTGGGGCTGATCATCGCGTTCGCGTGGGTCTCGCCAAATGTTGTGATGGTGATGGTGATGGGTGTCCTGTCCTCGTTGATTCCAAGGGTAGCTCATCGCGTCCTATGATCTAGATATCTATGGAGCGGCCGGGTCCAAGTGTCTGCTCTGCTTTGTTTGCTCAAATGCACCAAAACAATCAAACAATCTAACAATCAAGCGTTTAGTCAAGCACTAATATTATAATGACTAGTTGATTAGTACTAGTGCCTCCAGTGCCTCCCGCTCCCAAAACCCAAAAAACAACCCCCGCCTCAAGCCTCAACCGGCCCGCCCGGCTCCAAGGACTCGGCAACCTCCATCTCCTCGCTAACTTCTCTAAATGCACCAAGGGAATACTCGTAGAAGCTCTCGTCCGCCCCGCCCGAGCGGGTCTGTCGCTCAAGCTCCGTGACCTGGTCGAACACCCTGCGGCCCACCAGCGCTTCCAGGAAGGAATCGAGGATATTCCGCTCCGCATGTAGGTCGCTCAGGAGCATCTGTCGTTCAGTCGCGCTTATGCTACCCTGGAATCGCGCGTGCAGTTCCTCATCCGATGGCAATACTATCGCTTCCTGTGGACCAAGGATCAGATCCTCTACCGCCAATGACTTCGCTGCGAGCTCTTCTTTGAGTGAACCAGTATACAGCTGTCGGAGCGTGAAGAAAAACGCAGTATTTTGCAGTTGTTCCCTGATTTGGACATCGGTATACCGCGTCGTATCTGTGAGGTCGTTCCAGCTGGAGGAGGCAGTATCAGTAACACGAGATCATGGGTGAGAACATGGGCGCACTTGTTGCAGATATATACCCTCCTCCAAATCGCCCGCAGCGCATTCAACTTACGTCCCGATGGCAGCTCCTTCTGGCCAATCCGGGCCATTAGAACGAGCCCCTCAATAAAGCCCTGCCCAATTCCACGATCTCCTCCGGCGGGGGGCCAGTCCTTGAGGGTCAGCACATCAATCACATCCTCGAGCCCGATTGTCCGCCCGTCGAGCACAACATGCACAAGTCTTCTGAACAACTGGAGTGACCCCTGGCGCTTCTGCTCGTTTTCGACGACAGAATCGAGGTTCGTCGTTAGCCGGTCTACCACCATATGCACCTTTTCGTCCAGGTCGGGGTCGTGTCTGCCTACCTCGTCCTGTGGGAGACTAGATTCCAGTTCTTCCCGCAAACGTTGTATCACCGCAAGCAGCTCGAGTTTGTCATCGTACACTGGAAAGGTACCATCAGGGAAATGAGATATTTGCAGAATGAAACGCACCTATGAACGCATCGCCAGGTAGAGAATGGGAGTCCGATTCAACCGTTTGCGCAAATTCACAGAGTTTACCCACGCTGAGCATAAACTGCGGATGGCAGGTCAGTGGTCCTGTGAGTGCATCTTTGAGAGAGCCAACCAACCTGGACACAGGACAAGCGCTGCTCACTCGCAACCTGCCCCTCCATATCCTCGTCCACAGCAGCAGATCGCCCCTCCGCCATACTCATCAACGTATCGGCAGCATGACCCCACCTTCCTCTGCCAATCTCCTGTAACCAGCTCAAACGACCGTGATCGTGGCCAGAGGTGTGTCGCGGCGTGAACAAGCTGTACGCCATACCTATCGGAATTGCGTGGGCGTTCCATGTACCTTCGCAATCAATACGACTTACCATGCTCGATCCACCAGCCATAAACTTCAAATGCGAACTGCTCCTTGTACTGGTCGATGTAAAACTCGACCTTATCAGTGGCAAATTTCTGCGCTCGCGCTAACCGCTCCTCTTCGCATTTGCGGTCAGGCGCGGACATAGTGGAGGAGGGGCCGTACCAGGCCATAGTACCCTCGTAACATAGCTCAACCAGCGCACGGAAGTCAGCAAAGTCTTCGGCGAGCTTAAACGCGTGGATGGCTGATTCATTGCGGACTATGACAAGGTTCACAAGTCAGGGGATAAGTAAGGGCGAGAGAGGAAAAGAGGGTGCACCAAGAGTCTTCCAGATGGCTCGACGGACAGCGACGAATCGATCGTTGAGCAAGGTCCACCCACCCCCCGCGCCAGTGTTCCTAACCCAGGCGAGTCGGTCTTTGTATCCCTCGCAGATGATCGTGGAAAGACCGCGCATTAGTTCCTGAACTTCTTCGATCTTGCCCGAGCACCTGTTCGAAACGGGTCGGCGAACGAAAACTAAGGATGGGGGAACCATACCTCGCACACTCTTCGAACAAAAACACGACTGAATCCAAGACAATATTATCGGCCGTCCACGGTGGCGCAGATCCAGCAGGACGTTCGAGATTCAATCCATACACTGACGGTCCATGTTGTCTTCGGAATTGGACCGAATGAGTAACAAGGCGCTAACAGGGTGCATTGGTATTTTCGTTCATATCAACCTCGTGAGTGATTGGAACCCACCAGAACGATGGCCGCACCATCAGCGGCAATGTCAGCGTTGACTTCTGGCTTCGGCTTGATAGTTGAGGTAGACCGCACACCTCCATCCCTTACAGTACTAGCGATACACTCGACAAGCGCAGCACAGTCGCTCGTGCACCACTTAACCCACGCTCGAACCGTATCGAGTGGGCCTTCTTGAAGCGCGTTATCAACCTCCATATCGGCGTCCACACTCTCGTCATGCTTTGCCTCCTGCAAGCTCCCTGGTCGGGTTTTCTCATACCTCTCAATTGCCTGGCGGAGGAGGGGAACTTCACCCTTGTAGTCTTCTTGGAGGCGGGCCCAAAGGGCTTTCGTAGATTCAACCTTTTCAGCATCTGAACAAAGCGCCCAGCGGCACCCTTCGGACATGCGGGAGAGGGCGGCGTTGTCGTTTATGAAGCGCATGAGCCATTGGAGGCGGGAGACACGCTCAACAAGACTTTGCGTTGTTGAGAGGGCTTTGCGGATCATACAGGATTCTGTTATGGTGGCGGTAAGAGGCGTGTAGCTGGGGCTAGAAACTGACATACGCGAATTGAGGACTTCACGGCTGAGAGTTTGGGCCGCCATCATAAGGTGCGCGCCATCGATATTGCGAGGGAAGCGGAAGGTGAATGGGTTCTGAGGGTGGTCACGAAGTATTTAGATCGCAGGACAAGAGGTCGAAGAAAGGGCACTGACATCCGGAATCTGGCCGTACTTGATGGCCTGTGCCATAATTGACAGAATCTGGCTTGCGGCTCCGCTCCTGACCAAACGAAGCTATAAAACAACCCCCACCAATGGGATTTGCACTCACTTTGCATCGACCTCTCCAATCTTCTTGAGATCCAGCAACACTGCAACTGAACCCATGGAGGTCAAGTAGACGATTATTGCAGATGCACATTCAGTAGAAATGATGACTTCAGCCCCAATACCAAGGGATCGGGGGAAAGGGTTTTGGTGTCGGAGGAACAAATGGTCCTTATATGGCCCACCTGGAGAATATTAACGGGGAAAGAATGTTAGAGCCCTACAGTACGGACCATTCGACCCAAGCACCAAGCCGCCGTCAAAGACAACCCCAAGAATGACCTTCTTAGGAGACTGGAGAGCAATCAGACGGGGGACGAAGCTTCTCGTGTTGTCCTTTGAAGAAGCATTGCGTGATACACTGGGGGCACGAGAGAAGGCTCGGATGTTGCGATTCATATCCGCATATGGAAGGATGTCGGGCCTGGAAAAGCATAGGAGCTGGCGTGGGCGAGCTGGAAACCGGCGATATGATGGATGAACAGTCATGGGAAGAATAGAGAGGACACTTACAACCATCCTCCTCGAACCTGCACCCGACTGTGGCGTACAGTCGCTCCCTTCTGACTCCGCGACTCCCGCTCCAGTCATCGCTATCCCCTTCGCGGCCCCAGAACGAAACAAGCAAAACGGGTTTCACCTCCTCGTCCTCACCATCCCCAGTCAAAGCACTACCTTGTTCCCAAATCACGGTACTCCCTTCCCGCCTTGTCGTGACCACCGATGGCCTTGTGGTCGTTTCTGTACTGCTATAATCACTCAAAAGGACGATGTCATGAACCTCGATTTCAAGCTCGAGTGCTTTCCTATCCCACTCGCGCTCAGTGATCGAATCCCGAGTGTAGCGGAGTTTGAGAATTTCCTCTTGCAAACTAGCGACGATTTCTCCCTCGGCGATCAGTGTCTCGCTCCCTTCTGCATTGGGAGTCCTCCATAGAGCAAGCTTATCCGTGCCTAGGACCCAAATGTCCTGCGCTTTGGCGCCAATTGCAACCCCAGCGACGGGTTCACCGCTCCCTGTACTACTGGGACTTCCACCGAAGCTAGTAAGATACGCAAAGATACCCCTCGACTGCTGTTGTGCGCCCAGTTGGGAGACAGTAAGGGTGTGCTCCCCATCGATCTTCCTAGTCACCGAAATGCGGAACGCGCGACCGCGCGAGGAGCCTATGATAGCACCATTGAATCCAACTCGTGCAGAAGCCGATGTGTTTTCATCTGGTTGAAAGGGGAGTGTGGCAGCAGTGAATTTGTCGCCACCTGCAAGACCAAGAAAGATAGAGGGCCAAAAGCGGACTTGGCCAGTCGGGGAGACGAGAATGAGAGCAGGTTCGGATATTTGGGAGTGGGCATGTACCGAAGGGTGGGCTAGGGAGGGAAGGAGGATGACTTGAGGAGGGTAGAGCTGGCCTTGACTGGTTGGAGGTGCGGGGAAAATGTGAGTAGTTGGAGGACCCGAGAGGGCGCGCTGGAAGCAAATGAGGGGAGGTTTGGGTGTGATAGATACGGCGATGTGCTCACGGTATGCTTCCACAAGAAGCAGGAATGACTACTGGAGGTCCAAGCATAACTGGTTGTGTGGTCATAACCGCCAGAATATGATTCGTCCCAGGCGTCTTGAGAGGGAAGTTAGCGAGCCAGTACGCAATCAGCCGTGCAGGTGCAGAGGCGTACCTCCACGCCCAATGACACCTCTCACTTCGGTTGGAAGGGCTTCCGAGAACGTAACGGTCATTTTGTCGCTTTGAGCGAAGACGACTTCTTGAGCGGTGTTCGCGAGTTCTGCGGCTAGGTGGTCAGCATGTGAGACGTCCGTCATGGCGGTGCCTCCATCTGCGTTGCCATGTTGTGGGGGTGTTCCAGGTGCGGAGGAGAACGAAGGCCCGAAGCGTAGGTTTGAGCGACGACCAAGACCGCCTGCAGTTCTCCTGCCGCCGCCGCCGCCGCCGCCGCCGCCGCGTCCCGAACCAAGAATAATAGTCCCACGTTTTGAGGTTGATGACATTGGGGTTGGGGTCGCTGCTCGACTGCTGCTGCTGTCACTTGCTCCCTCCAGTCTGCCACTGCCGCCACCAGGCGAATGCGACTTGGATGGTGTCGAACGATGGCCAGTCGCCGTCGCCATCGCACGGTTTACGGACATGACACGGACGCGTATATCACCCGCAAGCACGCGTTATCAGGTCGTAAAATTTACGACCGACTTGGACAAAGGATGAGATTGAGACCAAATATTTGTATCCACTCGGTGTGTGCAAAAGACAGACACAGACACAGACAGCGGTCAGGTCATTATATTAATGTTAAATAATTGTTAATTGTCAATCGTCTAATTGATATTAATTAATTAATTAATAACCTAGCGGAAGTCTTCCCTATCTGCTTCTCCCCGGTCCCGGCTCCGGCTCAGGCCCCCTACCTTGCCTGCTTTCCTGCTTTCCTGCTTTCATGCCTAATTTCTCGCTGCTTGTTGGAAGGTTGGAAGGTTCTGAGGTTCTGCCAGGAGGTCGAGCCTGACAAGCTAGCTACGCGTTCATACGCACACGTCAGCAGCTCTACTATACACTCCACTGATATGATGAAACATAGGTCGTATTGATAGTCTACTAGTCTAATAATTAGTGAGCATCAAATGCAGTCACCCAGCTCATGGCATCGTTTCACACTATTTCCATGTCCATGCCTATGTCTCCTCTGCCATTGCGCACGCTAATGAATGGCGCACAAAGCAGGAGCCAAATGGAAGTGGAAGCACCCCCAAGTCCCAAGTGACGCTCTCACCCGCTGGTTGGAGCTACATCTTCAGTAATATCATCCGTTTGTACTAAAACCAGTTCAGTTTACTCCACAATGCGCACCGCGAAACGTCCCAACGAGCGATGTCTGCCTTTCTTGGTCGTCGATTCGCATACGAACCGACTCCGCGACGCCAAGGATGTGATTGAAGAAGAGCAAAAGATGTCACTTTGGCAGACTCCAACTATGTCTAAGGGCCGTCCTATGGAGTATTTGCATCTCCACTTGCATCGCTATTGGAGGGATACGACCTCCGCTTGCTCGGGAGCTTTTCTAAGTGTTCATTCGGCTCGCTCGACTTGCTTTTCACTTCCACTAATCTGCCCCCTGCAAATGCGTTTCCGCAGTTCAATCGCAAGTTTGGGGCGAAATTAGCCGATGGGACGTACCAAGTACCCGCACCACGGCGAGCAGGGCTCAGTAATGTACACCCTTTTCTCGCTTGTCACCGTGACCCTCCTCCTGGACTGCACTGAATTTCTGTTCTCACGGCGCCAACGTCGGTGAAGTCATTGGTCTCTTTATCAATGTAATGGTATCAGAACGCTTCGACCACAAACGGACCGTCCTCGTATGTGTGATTGTCATGGCCAGCCTCGTTGCCATCCCGGTCACTGAGAATTCGGTCGAAGCACTCCTCGTGTGCTACATTCTCGTAAGGATCTCATGGGGTATATGGCAGGCCTGTACGTGCATTCTCTCCGCAAGGCCGAAACCCACCGCACCCCGCACCCTCAAGCCGCTCACTTCCCTACGCTTCTGAAGTTTGTTCCACTCCCACTTCGCGGATACTTCACTTCGTATGTTAATTTATGCTGGGGTATCGGTCAAGTCATTGGAGTGGTAGTCATCAAGTCTCAGCTCGGACGAGAATCGGATTGGCCTTCCGCTTATGTACCCTGTTGCAATGGAGGTGAGCTGAGCACCCGAGATCTCACACTGTCATAAAGTCGAACCACTAACTCAAATTCAACAGGTGGATCGCCCCTTTGTCCGCTCCCGAGTCTCCCTGAGTTTCGACGAATGATACTTTCAACTCCGAACTCCGACGTGTTGGCCTGTCAGGACAAGGTCGGGGCAGGACTGAGGTTTTCCGGCAGTATCGCTACCGGCCACTGGTCTCGAGAGGAGATAGAGTAGAGGTGATAATCTGGGGGAAGGAACTGAAGTGGGACGTACGAGAGCAAACAGGAAAGGACCGTGGTCCAAGTTGACACTGCGATTGCCGACTCTGTACGTACGGTTACATGCTTATATGGAGTCCTACAGGAATAGTCCGCATGGTATACTGTATATGTACATGACAAGTTGGGGTCGTGCAAATCAATATTTCATTTCGACGAAAGTCGGAAAGTGAGAATGGGAAACTCGAATTATAATAAATAAATGGAGAGATCCGGAGGGGGACAACGCGTTGCCGGGCCGCATGGTGCCGGCGGCGCTGGTTGGGCCTTATTTAATTCGCTCCCATTACCATTACCATTATCATTATCATTATCATTATCATATCACCTGATCCGCCCACCCAGTACGGCAATGGAGCGGCTGGATTCTGACCTGACCACTAAGTTTAATTGGATCGTACCACTCTTCAAAATTCCTGCTCCCCGTGTGTGCAGTACAGCCCGCATATCTTGGACTCCTACCACGTCCATCATAGCCCGTTTTGGTGCCATCTCATAGCGTCCATAGCATAGCACGTTTTGAGTCCTCCGCCCCCCCCGTATGCCCATTCCACATCTCGCGTCCAAGCGATCATACTCATAATCCTACTGTAAGCATTACAATACAATCTCTTTGTTCAGTATTAATTCCAAATTTTTGACAAAGCCCACAAAACTCAGAACGCGAATATCGACTCACGACCCACAATCCTCTCTAATTCGCCCTTCCCCACACCCTTTCCAATGTCTTTGCCCACCATCTCTTCCCCGCCCAGCGGGACCCACTTCGACGTGATCATTGTCGGTGGAGGTGTCGTCGGCCCTGCCCTTGCCTATGCGCTGTCACCAGCTTCTGCTATCCATAGAGCATCCTCCCCTCGTCGAACTCTCCGGACTCTTGTCATTGACTCTCGTCTGCGCGAACCAGACCGTATTGTTGGCGAGCTTCTGCAGCCAGGAGGTGTGCTCGCACTCAACGAGCTCGGCATGGCCAGCTCACTGGAGAATATGGAAGCCGTACGTGCGTATGGGTACTGTGTCGTGCGGCCCAAGTCCGCCCATGGCACTTCGAAACGGATGCCCCAATTCGAGAACGTGCACATCCCCTATCCGAAACCGCACGAAGGACGTTCGTTTCACCATGGCCGATTTGTCCAGAACCTGCGACGAATGGCTGCCGGTGCACCCGGTGTCATGCTACTAGAGGCTACAGTCTCATCCTCCCTTGTCTCCTGTGAATACACTGGCACCGTAATAGGTGTCCGTGCTAAACTTAGTGGTAGCAAAGAAGAACGGGGCTACTTAGCCAGCATGGTTGTTATTGCCAATGGCAGTTCGAACTTCCGAAAGTCCGTCTTTATTCCAATTTCGCCAGCGCCTACACCGACCTACCGTCCACTCGAGACCTCTATCAGTGGTTCGTTCCACGGCCTCATCCTCCGCCACCCTGCCTCGGACCCGACAACGCCTATCCTGCCCATGCCGTACCATGGCACTGTCGTCCTGATTCCAGGATGTGGCCCTGTACTCCTCTACCAAATCTCACCAACAGAAACGCGACTTCTCATCGATATACCCAAGAACTCTCCCCAGGCAGAAAATGTCGAGCAATACGTTCGCGAGGTTGTTCTCCCAGTGTTTCCAACGCCAGAACTGAAAGAGTCTCTACGCGAACTGATCGAGGACGACAAGCCGAATGAAAACGGGAAGATAGGTCTGAAGAAGTGGCTGAGAAGTATGCCTAACCCGTTCTTCCCTGCGCCTCCTCAAGGGCGTGGGTATACACGCGAAGGCGTCGTTATATTAGGGGACAGCTGGAATCAAAGACATCCACTTACGGGTGGTGGTATGACCGTCGGGCTGTCGGACGTGGTTCGGTTCGCCCGTGGTGTTTCCGGTACTCCGAACGTCCAAGAGAAGGTGTTCGGGGGAAATGTTGGAGAAGGAGGTGATTGGGGCATTGTAGAGGATGTACTTGAGGACATGTGGTGGGAACGGAAGGGTGTAGCAGCGACGATTAACATCCTGAGCGTGGCCCTCTACGACTTGTTCAAAGGCGATGGTAAGCTTACCCTGCTCTATGAGGGACCAACGTTGATCTTATACCAATGCCTCCCTGAAGGTGAAGAGCTCCTTGCACTTCAGACAGGATGCTTCAAGTACTTCGAGCTGGGTGGGGAAATGATTAACGGCCCAGTCACTCTGCTCGCTGGGTATGTCGCCTCGAGGGTGGGGTTAAATCTATATTGACCTATACACAGACTAGCCCCCAGTCCAGTGTTACTATTCCTACACTTCTTCGCTGTTGCATTCTATTCTATCTGGGTCATGTACACGCATCCACACGCCACCACTGACATTACGCATCTGACCGTTTCGAATGGGCACACTGGCGGTTACCCTGTGTATCACAGCAATAACCACATAAATGGTTATGCAAATGGGCATACCCATGGCAATGTCAATGATCACTCAATGGAGAGAGACAATCCGTTGGTTGTGATGCGTCGACCAAGCCCACTGGAGTACCCATTTATCACTGTCAAGGCTACCCGAGTGGTACGTCCGAGCCACCTGTTTTTTCCCGAATCAAAGCTAATTATTTGTCCAGTTTTGGACTGCATGCTTGGTATTTGGACCGCTCATGTGGAGCGAGATTAGGTGGTATTAATATGTACTGATTATTCGCTAAGGGCCGATGTGTATCCTTCGCGGCCAACTATTTGTATGCAACCAACAATCATTTCATCTGGCTCCTTTGCCCAACTCGAGGTACGGTGAATGTCCTCGGACTGCAAGAGGCTTGAGGCTGGCGTGTGATGTTAGGCATATATAAGATTTTATTGTTTAAAAACAGTTCAAAACACCGCTTTGCATGTAGGTACTTGCCTAACTAGAATCATAAATAAACCCAGATGTCCACCAGTCCATTGCAATTATATACGAAACGAGCCACATGTAGAACACGATCTGAAAGCGGAGCAAAATGTGGACGAGCAGGGGTTCGAACCCTGGACCTCATGCAGTTCACCATAGTGCAAAGCAGGCGCGCTACCACTGTGCCACACGCCCATTAACTTCACATTATCGACCCATATATTATTATCAACACTTTGTACGACCAAGAGCCGCAAGCCGTAAAACACAGAGCCGTCATTCCACTAGTACAGTACTTGTTTCATCTAAAATCCTAAATAGCATACATCACCACTTGCTCCTGCTCTAGCCATCTAACCATTTGCGCCCCTCTCTTTCAGTGGCCTTCGATAGGGGTAATGACACCTGCTGAAAGAAGATGTTGAACCATCGGATCGGTTTTAACTCGGCTTCCACTATACATGGATTATAAAGTGTTAGGGAATACCACCACCGCCGGGCAAAAGGGAAGTGCAGGGCCAACTAAACGCACCATAGCTGCCTGACGACATCCTGTAGTACATGACCGGCTGATATGTTAAGCTTTGATATGCCAGCAGTGTTGACTTCCAGCAAGTTATCCGCGCGTGTTGGACCGAGGTTGAGAAGAAGGACAGGCTTGTTGCGCATTAGTGCATGCTGCACAATCCTGTCGAGTCAGAAAATGAGAACGCCTTTGTCAGGACGCTGAGGGGAGTCATGAGGAGATGCGGACCGAAAAGCGGAATAGGTGGCGAGAGTGGTACCAATGACCAGCAATCTTTCGCACTCGTCGACGTCGCGAAACCTGTTGAATTGTTTCAGCGGAGCACTCCTAGCCATATTTTCCGGCAGAATCGACTCGCCAAAGAAGACCAGGTCAGGTTTGATCTGTTCGAGGTGGAAGAGCGACCGTACTGGGTGCGTGTGAGCGAAAGAACCAAGTACGCACGTTGGTCTCGGTCCTGCCTTGCAATAAGCAGGTAGGACAAAGTGGGATTCGAAATGTCCGCCAGTCCATACTTTCCAGTTCAATCTATTGAGTAATTTGGGGAGAAATTACGTGAGAGGCATCCAACGGCGAGGAATACATACGTCGCCATCCGGATTGGTCCTCAGTTTTTCTCCAGTACGTTGGAGTCTTTCGGAAAACGCTCTCCATGTGGGATTGTACTGCGATAACATCACTTGAAACTCATCCCGATCGATGTTGTGTCGGTGGGGACAATGCACGGACTACGAGGAGAACGCGCATAAAAATATGTAGGTGAAGAAGGCCATGAGACAAATTCGAAGTGCATTCAAAGCCGTAGAGGGGCGCTGGGAAGGAGGTGTGGGTGGAAAGGAAGAAAGGGAAATGGACTGACGAATAGAGTGCCGTGGAGGTCGAGAATAACGTGGTTTTGATCGACTTTCGAGGGGATGAATGGTCGATGAGCTTTGGCATGGAGACCATCGACATTTTGTGTGATTGTAAAGCGGATGTGGTCGGTGTACTTGAGGGCTGCGAGAGCGAAATGTGTGGGGTTTGGGAGAGCGTCGCGTACTGGATAAGAAGCCGAGGTGGCGTGGTAGCTAAAGGAAGGACTGGAGGCGGTGGACGGACCTGGAGGGTAACCTAGGTAAGAGCGGGCCCTGGGGAGAGACGAGTCCAGTCTCAGGATAGGATCGAAGGGAAAATGGTTAGGGTTAGGGATTTACTGACCAGTATCTCTGTCTACGAGTAGCGGTAGAATAAGGTAAGGGTGTGAAGTTAGGGCTAGCGGAAGAGGGCAGGGAAGACGAACCGAAAAAGGGAACCAGCTTGGGTAGGAGCGATGATTTGCTGATACTAGAAGAGGAGAGTATGAGATAGGGTGTGCTGTGTTAGGGTTATGTTGACTAACTAAGATAGGTCTAGAGATAGGCTGAAATGAGATATAATGAGAGAATAACGGAAAAACGGACTGATAATTTGGATTCATATATCTGCCATCTTGACCACGATATGGGCGTATACCCGAATCGACGCTGACACCTGCACCAGTCAAGAGGGCGGTAGGACGGTTGGGAGCAGCGAGAAAGCTGACGAGTTTGTCAACGGCCGCTGCTTTTGTGATCGGTGTACAAGCGCCAGCGCCAGCGCCAGGGTTAGTAATATTAATATTCGGTATCGAAATTCGGACCATGGGATGGGGTGATGGGATGGGACGGGTTAGGGCTAACGGATGATATGTAACGTGATGTCGAGGTCGAGGTCAAGTCTGAGTCTCACCAGCTAGTACGAGTCACTTGCAATCATTTTCATCGTCGACAGCGTCTCATGCACGATATTCACGAGTTTATCCGTCGACGCTATAATACTCAAAACACTACCTACTTCTTCCCAGCCGGTCATCCTCAGGAGGCGAGCTCAGTACGAGGACTAGCTGAGCGGATGTGTTCTCAAAGATAACCAACACCAACTCAACCATCTACTCTCCTCAGCTGTTAAGCTTCCCCGACACTGTCCGTGAGCTCATCAGGTGCCTCAAGCCAGGTGGTCCCTCCTGCTCGGTCAAGGCGACGTTGAGTGGCACAGACCTCAATCACTGGGATTACAGGACCAAACTCGGTACGTCATGAGTAGTTTCACTGCTCCCTGCATACATCATTCCTATCTTATTCATCCGTGCTCGCACTTCCTGCCTGACCTGACTTGGGACGGACACAGAGCTTCAATACTGTGGGATTGTTTGTCTCTGGGTTCGTGTCCGATATGGGTGGGGTCGCAAATTGCTGGCAGATGGAACAGCTGCTCCACATATTCCCGATCCCTCCTCACCTACAGTAGTTCACCACTCACCGGGCCACCCCACTCACTGGGCCATTGACCCTTGCCTGTTCCTGTAAATTCTAAAAAAATTATAGTAACAATTATAAAC
>WNFL01083764.1_pt1 | contig 13302 bp, 9 predicted proteins | sample 5400361 | NCBI WGS metagenome assembly WNFL01 (sample SAMN13153351, study PRJNA577476) | soil metagenome | isolation source: 40 cm soil on Douglas fir-dominated hillslope | place: USA:California | collected 2013-09-17
AAGGGCGGGGACATGGTCTGCGCCGCCGACGCCTGCTACACGCGGGAGAACATGGACCGGGACGTGCTGCCGCGCATCCTGTGGAACGGGCCGATCATGCGCGAGTCGCTCGCCACCCTCCGGCGCCTGCGGGACCAGGCGGGTGCCACCGTCTTCTTCGGTCACGACCCCGCGCAGTGGCAGGCGACGCCGCAGGCGCCTGCCGCCATCGCCTAGCCCCGCGTTCCCGGTGCTCGAGACCCTGCTCGACGGGCTGACGTTCACCGAAGCTCCCCGCTGGCACGACGGGCGCCTGTGGTTCTCGGACTTCTACACCCAGCGGGTCATCGCGGTCGATCCAGGCGGCCGCGCCGAGACCATGCTGGAAGTCCCGCAGCGGCCGTCGGGCCTCGGGTGGACGCGGGACGGCGCGCTGCTCGTCGTCTCCATGCTCGACCGGCGCCTGCTGCGGGTGGAGAACGGGACCACCCGCGTGCACGCCGATCTCTCGGCCGTCGCCACCGGCCCGTGCAACGACATGGTGGTGGACGCCCGGGGCCGCGCCTACGTCGGCAACTTCGGCTACGACCGCCACAAGGGCGAGCCGCCGCGGACCACCTGCCTGGCGCGCGTGGACCCGGACGGCCGCGTCACCCGCGCGGCCGAGGATCTCTTCTTCCCGAACGGCACCGTGATCACCCCCGACGGCCGCACCCTGATCGTCGGGGAGACGCAGGGCCATCGCCTGACCGCGTTCGACGTGGCTCCCGACGGCGCCCTGAGCAACCGGCGCGTGTGGGCTCAGCTCGACGACGCGGTCTTTCCCGACGGCATGTGCCTCGACGCGGAGGGCGCGATCTGGGTCTCCGACGCCCGGGGCGCCCTGTTGCTGCGCGTCCGCGAAGGCGGGACGATCGACGGCACCATCTCCACCGGGAGCCGGTACGCCTTCGCGTGCATGCTCGGCGGCGACGACCGCCGCACCCTCTTCGTCTGCACCAGCACCGGCAGCGGGCCGGCCATGGCCGACAAGCGCGACGGCGCGATCGAGACCGTCCGCGTGCGTGTACCGGGCGCCGGGCTCCCCTGACCTCCTCACGAAAGGGCCTCTCATGACCACGACAACCGGAGCGACGCGGCCCGACGACGACCTCGGACTGGCGGGACGGGTGGCCATCGTCACCGGCGGCGGGGCCGCCGGTGACGGCATCGGCAACGGGCGCGCCGCCTGCATCCTCCTCGCCCGGAGCGGGACCAGTGTCCTGGTCGTCGACCGCGACGAGAGCCTCGCCAAGCGCACCGTCGAGATGATCGGAGGCGAAGGCGGCCGTGCGTCCGCGCTCTCGGTGGACGTCACCGACGAGGTGCAGTGCGCGACGATGGCCCGCGAGGCGGTCGGCCGCTACGGCCGCCTCGACTTCCTGATCAACAACGTGGGTATCGGCAGCAAGGGCAGCGTGGTGGAGGAGAAGCCCGACACGTGGCGGCGGGTCATGCAGGTCAACGTCGAGACCATGTTTCTCGCCTCCAAGGCCGCGATCCCCGAGATGATCCGCACCGCCCAGGGCGGCGCCATCGTGAACATCTCCTCGATCTCGGCGCTGCGGCCGCGCGGCCTCACGACGTACTCCACCTCGAAGGGCGCGGTGATCGCGCTCAGCAAAGCCATGGCGGTGGACCACGGCCCCGACGGCATCCGCGTCAACTGTATCGCCCCCGGCCCGGTGTACACCCCGATGGTCTACGCTCGCGGCATGAGCCCCGCGGCCCGCGACCAGCGGCGGCGCGCCTCCGTGCTCGCCCGCGAGGGCACCGGCTGGGACATCGGCCAGGCCGCGCGCTTCCTGCTGTCGGGTCACGCCCGCTACATCACCGGCCAGGTCCTGGTGGTGGACGGCGGCGCCACCCTCGTCGGGCCCTCCCGCGAGTCCCAGACCGAGCACTGAGCCCGGATCAGCCAAGGAGAATCCCGATGCGCTTCGGCATGTTCACGAGCATGGGCAACCAGACGTGGCCGGCGGTTCTCGAGATGTGGAAGCACGCCGAGGCCACCAAGTGGGACGTGGCCTGCGTGACCGACCACTTCATGCCGAACACGAAGGAGCGCGAGGGCGCGATGCTGGAGGGCTGGAGCACGCTCACCGCGCTCTCGACGCTGGTGCCGCGCATCCAGGTCGGCACCATCGTGCTCGGCAACACCTATCGCCATCCGGCGGTGGTCGCCAAGATGGCCGCGCAGGTGGACATCATCTCGGGCGGGCGGCTCCTGCTCGGGCTCGGGGCGGGCTGGCAGGAGAACGAGCACGAGGCCTACGGCATCCCCTTCTACACGATGCGCGAGCGCCTGGAGCGGCTCGACGAGGCCTGCCAGGTGATGAAGTCGCTGTGGACGCAGGACCGCAGCAACTTCAAGGGCCGCTACTACACGCTCTCCGACGCCCCGCTGCAGCCCAAGGCGGTGCAGAAACCCCACCCCGAGCTGATGATCGGCGGCGGCGGCGAGAAGGTGACGCTCCTCACGGTGGCCCGCTACGCCGACCACTGGAACGTGTGGGGCGGGCCCAAGGTGCTGGCCCACAAGGGCCGGATCCTCGAGGAGCATTGCGGGAGCGTGGGGCGCGACCCCAAGACCATCCGCCGCTCGGCCAACATGGCGCTGCTGATCACCGACAAGAAGGCCGAGGTGGACGCGCTGGCCGAGACCATCGGGACCCGCATGGGACGCCACGCCGCGGACGCGCGCGATACCTGCCTGGCCGGGACCCCCGAGCAGATCCGGGCCACGCTGGTCGAGCTGCGGGCCGCCAAGGTCGAGACCCTCTTCATCCCGACCCTGTTCCGGTCCCTGCCGGAGCTGCGCCGGGACCTGGACCGCTTCATCGCGGAGATCGCCCCCGCGTTCCGCTGAGCCTCCACGAGTAGGCTGACGGCCGGGGGCGAGGCATACTGAGCCTGTGACCCGACGCCGTCTGCTCGTCACCGTCGCGGTCGCCCTGCTCGCCACGTTCGTGGTGGCGGCGACCGGGGTCTGGCTCGCGCTGCCGAGCCTGGCCCGCTGGGCCGTGGTCTGGCAGGTGGAAGGCCAGACCGGCCGCAAGCTGACCATGCGGGAGTTCGCCCTCGACCTGCGCGGCGGCCACCTCCGCATCACCGGCCTGCAGCTCGACGACCGCGAGCCTGGCCCACCGCTCGCGCAGCTGGACCGCCTGGAAGTCCGCTTCCGCCCCCGCGCGCTCCTCCGCGGGCAGATCCACCTCGAGGAGATCACCCTCGCCGCGCCGCGCGTGCGCATCGTCCGCCTCGGACGCGGCGTGCTCAACATCTCGGATCTGCTCGACCGCCCGCGGAAGACGTCGGCCGGGGTCACGCCGCTCACGCTCGACCGCCTGGCCCTCACCGGGGGCGCGATCCTCTTCGAGGACCGCACGCTGAACCCGCCGCGCACCTGGCGCGCGGACGGGCTCACGATCGACGCGGCCGCGCTCTCCACCGTGAGCCCGGAGCCGCGCGGCTCCCTGCGGCTCGCGGTCACGGTGGCGGGCGCCCCGATCTCGGTGGAGGCCTCGAGCGTCCGCCTCGCGCCGCCGCTGCAGGGGCGCGCCCGGATCGCGCTCCAGAACGTCGACGCCACGCTCGCCAACCTGTACCTGCCGCCCGACACCGCGGTCGTCCTCGACCGCGCGGTGATCGGCGCCGCGGTCGACGCGGCCATCGACGCGCAGGGCGGCGTCGGGTTCGACGGGCAGGCGCGCATCGACAACCTCGTGGTGCGCCGGCGCGGCGCGGACGCCTCCCTGGTGACCGTGCCCGCGCTCGTCTTCCAGCTCACGAGCGGCAAGTCGTCCGAGGGCCGGGTGGTCGGGCGCGTGGAGGTGAACGGGCGCGCGACGGTGTTCGATCCGCGGCCGGGCCAGACCACCCGGTTCGAGATCGAAAAGCTCCGGCTCGTGGCCGACGGCCTCGACGCCACCGGACGCTCGGCGGCGCGGCTGACCGCGAGCGCCGCGCTCCCGGGCGGCGGAGTGCTGGACGTGCAGGGCAGCGCGCGCCCGACCCCGGTGGCCGCGGAGATGCGCGCGCGCATCAGCCGCGTGGACCTCGCGTTCTGGGCGCCCTACTTCTCCCTGCCCGTCGAGTTCACCGGCATGGCCGAGACCGACCTCACGGTGGAGACCACCGCGGCCGGGCCCCGCGTGCGTGGGCGCGCGCTCGTGAAGGACGTCAGGGTCTCTGACGACGACCGGCGCCTGGCTGCCGCGGACCAGGTCGAGCTCAGCGGGCTCGACGCGCAGTGGCCGAAGGCGAAGATCGAGCGCCTCCGGCTCAGCCGGCCCCGCGCGCGCATCGGCCGCGACCGCGAGGGCCGTCTCACGATCTCGGAGCTGGTCGAGTCGATCAAGCGCCCGGCTACCGCCGCTGCTCCGGTGGTCGTGCCCGGCAACAAGCCCAGCGCGCTGCCGTCCGACTTCGCGATCGAGATCGGCGAGATCTCGGTCGAGGACGGGCGGATCCGCCTCGACGACGGCATGGTCGAGCCGGCCGCGGTGTTCCGCCTCGCCCCGATCCGCCTGACCGCGCGCGATCTCACGTGGCCGAGCCGCCGCCCCGCCACGCTCCAGCTCACCGCGGGCACGCCGGAGGGCGGCACGATCGAGACACAGGGCACGCTGGCCTCGCTCGATCCCGTGCGCTTCGAGCTGCGCACGCGCCTGGTCGGCATCTCGATCGCGCCCTACCGGCCCTACGCGCCGCTGGTGGCGCGCGTCGAGGGCCGGATCGACGGCGAGATCACGACGAAGGGCACGATGGGCGGCGGCAAGACCGAGCTCAACGCGAAGGGCTCGGTCGGCCTCGGCGACCTGGCCTTCGTGGACGGCGACCGGCCGATCCTCACGGTGGGCCGCCTCGACCTGGTCGGTCTCGACTATACGTACCCGGCGACCGCCACGCTCGAGCGCGTGCACATGCGGAAGTCGTGGGCGCTGATCGAGCGGCGGGCCGACGGCTCGATGCCGATCACCGGCATCCTGACCGCAGCGCGCCGCGCGAGGCCCGCCGGGGAGCCGTCCGCCCCCGCGCCGACGGCGCCGGCCGCGGGGGATGCCGGCCCCCCCGTGCAGCTCACGGTCCGCGAGGCGCTCTTCGAGGACGGCGGCGCGACCGTCGTGGACGCGGCGGTGATCCCGACCGCGCGGCTCGAGGTGGCGGGGGTGCGTCTGAGCGCGCGCGACTTCGCGTGGCCCGCCCGCGCCCCGGTCCCGGTGCGCTTCGAGGCCCCGACGCCCGGCTCGGGCCGCGTCACCGCCCAGGGCGCGCTCGACCTGGCCGCGCGCAGCCTCGAGCTGCAGGTCACGCCGAGAGACGTCGACCTCGGGCCCACCCAGCCCTACCTGCCGGTACGTGGACGCGTCACCGGCAAGGCGAGCGCCGACCTGGCGGTCAAGGCCACGCTCGAGCCCTTCACGCTCACCGCGCGCGGCACCGCCGCGATCGCGGACATGGCGCTGGCCGACGCGGCCACGCCGCTGATGACCGCGGCGCGCTTCGAGTCCACCGGCATCGAGTTCGCCTGGCCGGCCACCGTGACCATCGACCGCATGCAGCTCCAGAAGCCGTGGGCCCAGATCGAGCGCGCCGCCGACGGCTCGTTCCCTCTCCGGAAGCTGCTGGAGCCGCCCGAGCGGCCCGCCGGCGTGGAGACGCGCGCGCCCGCCGGCCCCGCGCCGGCGCCGGCCGCGCCACCGCTCGACCTGCGCGTGCGCCGGGCCTCGGTCGAGGACGGCGCCTTCGCGCTCGTGGACGCGACGGTGCGGCCCACCGGCCGGGCGGAGATCCGCGACGCCCGACTGGTCATCGGCAACTTCACCTGGCCGGCGCGCGAGCCCTCCGACGTCCGGCTGAGCGCCACCACCGGCACCGGCGGCTCGGTGGACGCGCGCGGCCAGATCCGGCTCGACACCCAGGCGATCGACCTGCAGCTCGCGATCAAGCAGCTCGACCTGGCGGTCGCACAGACCTTCCTGCCGTCACGCAGCACCCTGGCCGGCAAGCTCGACTCCGACCTGCGCGTGAAGGGCACGCTGTCGCCGCTCTCGGTCGCGGCGACCGGGCGCATGGCGGTGGACGACACGATCTTCGGCGACGGCCAGCGGATGCTCGCCTACATCAAGCGCGTGGACATGGCCGGCCTCGACGCGGACTGGCCGCGCCGCGTGACCGTCCAGCGCGTGGCGCTCGACAAGCCGTGGGCCCTCGTGGAGCGCGAAGCCGACGGCCGCCTGCCCCTGCTCGACCTGCTCACGCCCGGCGGCCCCGCCCCGTCGGCGTCACCGACCGCGAGCCCGGCGCCGGCCCCCGGCCCCGCGCCCAAGGGACCCGCGCCGCCGCCCGCCGACGGGGCGCCCCCGGCGATCACGCTGGGCGAGCTGGCCGTGGACGAGGGCTTCATCCGCTTCGTCGACCGCACGACCACCCCCGCGTTCACGGAAGAGGCCTCACGCATCGTGATGACGGGGCGCGGGCTCGGCACCGGCAAGAACGGCCAGGGCCGGCTCACCCTGAACGGGCGGCTGACCGGCGGCGCGCCGTTCGAGCTCAAGGGCGCGATCGGCGCGCTGGGCGGCCCGATCAACGTCGACCTCGAGGGCAAGCTCACCGACTTCCCCCTGCCCCGCGTCAACCCCTACGCCAACAAGCTGATCGGCTGGATCGCGCGGCGCGGCGCCTTCGCCACCACCGTGCACTACCGCGTGACCGACAACGTCCTCACCGCGACCAATGAAGTCGTGCTCGGCCAGCCCGACTTCGCGCCGTCGCGGAGCGGGGACGAGGTGCGGGATCGGGTCGGCGTGCCGTTCGGGCTGCTGGTCGGGCTGCTCAAGAACGCCAAGGGCGAGGTGCGCCTGTCGGTGCCGGTCACCGGCAACCTCGCCTCCCGTCAGTTCGATCTCAACGACGCGTTCTGGGAGGCGGTGCGCAAGGCCGCGATCTCCGTGATGGCGCTCCCGGTGAGCTGGGTCGGCAAGATCTTCTACACCGAGGACGCGCGGGTGGAGACCATCCAGATCTGGCCGGTCTACTTCCTGCCGGGAACCACCCGCTTCGCGGAAGGCTTCGACCGCCACGCGGAGCGGCTGGGCGGCTTCCTGCGCGACGCCCCCGGCGTGAGCCTCGCGATGAAGTCGGTGCTGACGGTGGACGACATCGCCGCGCTCAAGCGCGACGTGGTCCGCCAGCGGGTCGAGGCCGCGGCCCGCGAGACCCCGGGGGGCCCGGAAGCCGCCGCGGCGCGCCTCTTCGCCGAGCGCAATCCCGGGCGGCCCGCGCCGAGCGGGCTGGACGCGATCGTGGCGGAGCTGGCCCGCGACGAGCCCAATCCCGACGCGGCCGCGCGGGCGCTGTCAGCGCGCCGGATGGAGACGACGCGCGCCCAGCTTCAGACCGCGGCCAAGGTCGCGCCGGAGCGGCTGCGGGTCACCGAGGGTGTGGTCCCGGTGGAGGGCTCAGGCCAAGGGCGCGTCGAGTTCGAGATCGCCCCCTAGGCTCTGCCCCCAAACTGGGGGTTGTCGGTGCGGTCGACGAGCGACTCGGGGCCCTCGGTGGGCAGGGCCTCCGCGTAGTTCTGGGCCGCGTCGATGTCGTGCTCCCAGACCTCGCGCGGCAGCTCGTAGAGGATCTCGATCCCGTGTCCGTCGGGGTCGGAGATGTACACGCTGTGGGTCATGCCGTGGTTGATGCGGCGGTGGAACGTGACGCCCTGGCTCTGGAGGAACTCGACCTGCTTGAGCCACGACTCGCGATCCGGCCACGCGATCGCCACGTGGTTCAGCCCGATCTTCGGGCCCATCAGGCTCCAGGTCTCGGGCGAGCCGTCCGCGGGCGCCACGCCGTCCTTGCGCGGCACCTCGGCGAGCGCCAGGTCGTGGTGGGAGACATCGCCGTTCTCCGCCACCCCGCTGTAGAAGCGCATCTTCGGCCGCACCTTCCCCGGCTGGGGCTTGAGCTGCGCCACGCAGCGGAAACCCACGATCTCGGTCCAGAAGCGGTGCGAGACCTCGATATCCCGCACGTTGAGGACGACGTGGTTCACCCCGCGCGGCGTCTGGGCACTCCCGACGGCACGGACATCCGACTCGGTCTTGGCCATGGCTCTCCCTCCGGCGGCTACAACATCACCGCGCTAGAACATTCCATTAGTGTTGGCCGCCTTCTCCGGAATCTCCTGGATCACGTCCCAGTGCTCCACGATCTTGCCGTTCTCGAGCTTGAAGACGTCCACGATCGCCGAGCCCCGGGCGCCCGGGGTGCGAACGGCGTGCACGTGCAGGATCACGTAGTCCCCCTCGGCCCACACGCGCTTGATCTCGCTCCGCGACTGCGGGAACTTCTCGCGCAGGAACCCGAGGAACGCCTTGAAGCCCTCGATCCCGTCGGGCGCGTTCGGGTTGTGCTGCACGTAGCGGGGGCCGAAGAACTTCGACGCCGCCTCGAAATCCTTGCGGTTGATCGCGGCGTCGTAGAACTCGACCACGGTCTGCTTGTTGGCGTCCAGGGTGGCGTCGGCCCCGGCCGGGATGGGCGCGCTCGAGACCAGCAGACCAGCGGCGGCCACCCACCGCCACGCGATGCGGATCATCGGCGCCTCCCGGGAGCGATCGCCTGCCCGCTGATGATACCGTGCCGGGGCGCCCCGGCGCTAGGCACGCAGTCGGGGGTCGAGCGCGTCCCGGACGGCGTCGCCCACGAAGTTGAGGCCGACCACCGTGATGAACAGGGCCGCCCCCGGCCCGAAGACGATCCAGGGCGCCTGCTGGAGGTAGCCCCGGCCCGCGTTGATCATGCTGCCCCAGGAGGCGGCCGGGGGTTGGATCCCCAGGCCCAGGAAGGACAGCGAGGCCTCGGCCAAGATGGCGAAGGCCACGCTCAGCGAGGCCTGGACCACGATGGGCGCGGTGGCGTTCGGCAGCACGTGCGTCCAGGCGATGCGCCAGCCGGGCGCCCCCAGGGCGCGCGCCGCATCCACGTACTCGCGGGCGGTGATCGTGAGCACCTGCCCGCGCATGAGCCGGGCGAAGGTCGGCGTGTAGACCACCGCGAGCGCGATCACCACCCCGGTCAGGCCGGCGCCGAGCACCGCGCCCAGGGCCAGGGCCAGCACCAGTGGGGGGAAGGACAGCACCGCGTCCATCATGCGCATCACGAGGCCGTCCACGCGGCCGCCCGCGTAGCCCGCCAGCAGGCCGAGGAGCCCGCCCGCCAGCACCGCGATGACCACCGAGCCGAAGCCGGCGGCCAGGGATACGCGCGTGCCGAAGATCACCCGCGAGAGGACGTCGCGCCCCACGTTGTCGGTGCCGAGGAGATGGATCCGGTCGGGACGGGCCAGCGTGTGGTTGAGGTCCTGCTTGAGCGGATTGTAGGGCGCCACCACCGGGGCGAGCAGCGCCACCGTGACCGCCAGCAGCATCACCGCCGCCCCGAACGGGGCCAGGCGCGCGCGGGCGGCCCGGCGCAGGATCCGCCAGCGGCGCTCGCGGACCGAGCGGGACGACGCGGGCGCCGCGAGGATCGTCGCCACGGGGTCAGCGGTGCCGGATCCGGGGGTCGATCCAGCCATAGAGGAGGTCCACCATCAGGTTGCTCAAGATGAAGCCCACCGCGATCAGCAGCACGACACCCTGCACCAGCGGGTAATCGCGCGCGAAGACCGCGTCCACCACCAGGCGCCCCACTCCGGGCAGCGCGAAGACGTACTCGGTGATGACCGCCCCGCCGATCAGGGTCCCGAGCTGCAGGCCGAGCACGGTGACCACCGGGATCAGGGCGTTCTTGAGCGCGTGCCGGCGGATCACCGCGCCGTCGGACAGGCCCTTGGCGCGCGCGGTGCGGATGTAGTCCTCCGAGAGCGCCTCCAGCATGCTCGAGCGCAGGGTCCGGGTGATGACCGCGGCCAGAGCCAGGCCGAGGGTGATCGCGGGGAGCGCGAGCGAGCGCAGGCCGTCCCAGAGCTCTTCCATCGGGTCCACGTAGCCCGAGATCGGTAGCCAGCGGAGCGTGACGCCGAACAGGAAGATCAGCAGCAGCGCGATCAGGAAGTTGGGCATGCAGATGCCGAAGAGCGCGAACGAGGTGCCGAAGCGGTCGAGCGTCGAGTTGCGGCGCGCCGCCGAGAGGATGCCGATCGGCGTGGCCACCAGCAGCGAGATCGCCATCGCGAGGCCGGCGAGCTGGAGGCTCGGCTTGATCCGCCGCCCCACGTTCTCGATCACCGGCTCCTGGTTGCGGATGGAGCGGCCGAGGTCGCCCTGGAGCAGGCGTCCCATCCACGTCGCGTACTGGAGGTAGAGCGGCCGGTCGAGCCCCAGGGTCTGGCGCAGCTCGCGCTTGACGCTGTCGTCCACCGACTCCGCCATCATGGCGTCGATCGGGTCGCCGGGGGTGAGATGGATGAGCGCGAAGACCCCGGCGGTGACCAGCAGCAGCACCGGGATCGTCGCGACCAGCCGGCGGAGGATCAGCAGGCCCACCGCGGCCGCCGCGGAGCTACTTCAGCCAGACGTCCTTGAAGCGCATCATGCCGTCCGGGATCGGGTCGTAGCCCTGCACCCGCGGGCTGAAGGCCTTGGGCTCGATCGGGTGCACGATGAAGATCATCGGCAGCTCGTCCTGCAGGATCCGCACGAGCTGGCTGAAGAGCTTCTTGCGCTCGGCCTGGCTCGAGATCTCGCGCGACTTGTCGAGGAGGGCGTCGATCTGCGGATTCGAGATGCCCGACCAGTTGAGCGAGGTGCCCGGGGTGGTCTTGTAGAACTGGTAGGTGTTGCCGTCCGGATCCGGCCGGCCGCTCCACTGGTAGCTGATCATCTCGAAGTTCTTGCCGTTGCCGTCCGAGATCAAGGTGCCCGAGTCCACCAGCTTGATCTTCATGGTGATCCCGGCCTCCGCGAGCTGGGCCTGGATGACCTCGGCCTCCTGCACGTTGATCGGGATGTTGTTGGTGGTCATGGTGAACGTGAAGCCGCCCGCCTTGCCGCCCTCGGCCAGCTTGGCCTTGACCTTGGCGAGGTCACGCTTCATGAACGGGATCGAGCGGTCGTAGGCCCAGCTCGTGGGCGGGATCGGCCCGTTGGCGGGCACCCCCACGTTGAGCCACACCCCCTTGACGATCTGCTCGAGGTCGAGCGAGTAGGCCACCGCCTGGCGAAGCGCCTTGTTGTCGAACGGCGGCCGGGTGTGGTTGAGCTGGTAGGCGAAGTCGGCGAGCGACGGCACGTCGAGCACCACCACGTTCTTGTCCGCCTTCACCGCGGCCACGTCGCGCGGCTGCACGTAGTCCATCACCTGGATCTCGCCCGCCTGCAGGCTCTGCAGCTTGACGGTGTCGTCCGGGATGGGCCGGTAGCGGATCTGCTCGAGGTACGGGCCGCCCTGCTTGTTCCAGTAGTTGTCGTTGCGCCGGATCAGCAGGTGGTCGTCCTTCACCCACTCCACGAACACGAAGGGACCGGTGCCCGCGCCCTTCGCGTTGCGCTCGAGCTCGGCCCCGCGCTCCTGCGCGGTCTTGGGCGAGACCATCATGCCCGCGCGGTCGGTGAGGGTCGCGAGCAGCGCCGCGTCCGGGCGCTTGAGGTTGAGCCGCACCGTGTAGGCGTCCATCACGTCCACCGTGTCGATGCTGGCCACCTCGCCCTTGCGCACCGACTTGGCCTCGGTCTTCATGCGGTTGAAGTTGAACTTGACCGCCTCCGCGTTGAAGTCGGTGCCGTCGTGGAACTTCACCCCGCGGCGCAGCTTGAAGATGACCGTCTTCGGATCGGGCTGCTGCCAGGACTCGGCGAGCCCCGGCTTGATGCCCAGGTTGGCGTCGAGCACCACGAGCGGCTCGTAGATGTTGTGGTAGACCTGCCGGTCGATCTTGCTCCCGGACAGATGCGGATCCATGGTGGCCGCTTCGATGTAGAAGCCCACCCGCAGGGTGCCGCCCTTCTTGGGCGTCTCCTGGGCCCACGCGCGGCCGGCCGCACCGGGGACGAGGGCGCTCGACGCTCCCGCCAGCGCGGCGAGGCGGAGAAAGTCGCGGCGAGATTCCGAGTGGGTCGCGTCGGGCTGCGTGGCCGCCATTCCGTGTCCTCCTGATGTTGGGCTGGTCATTGAGCTGTCGCCGGGGAGCTGTCGCCGGGGGCTGTCGCGGTCCGGCTATAGCCTGGTCTCGTCGATCTTGAGGCCGAGCCAGTGGCGGCCGACCAGCTCGTAGTGGGCCAGGCGGGCCTGCAGGTGCTGGCTCATCACGTGGACGTCCTGGAAGTGGCGCTGGATCGGACTCGACTCGTAGGCCGCGGTCGCACCCGCCATGTTGTAGACCATGTCCACGATCGAGACCGCGGTGCGGATGCCGTCGGTGGTGGCCAGGCGCAGCACCGCGCGCTGCTCCAGGGTGACCGCGCCGTTGGCGATCACCGCGTCCCAGATCCCGCGCACCGCCTCCCGGAGGAAGGCGAGACCGGAGCGCAGCCGGGCCTCGGCCCGGCCCACCTCGTTCTGGATCATCGGCTGGTCGCGCAGCAGCGCGTCCATCGCCCGCGGGGTCTTGGTGGTGGCCAGCTCCGTGAACGCGTCCAGGCAGCTCCGCGCGGTGCCGAGCGCGACCGCGGCGTCCCCGGAGGCGAACACCAGGGTCCGCGGCAGGCGGTAGAGCGGGCCCGGCTCGACCAGGGGCGCGGTCACCGACTTCACGGTGCGGTCCTCGGGCACGAACACGTCGTCCACCGCGAAGTGGTTGGTGCCGGTGCCGCGCATGCCCCGGACCTGCCAGGTGTCGAGGATCTCGGCCTGGGCGCGCGGCACGAAACAGTAGCGCATCTCGGGTTGGCCCTCGTCGAGCCGGGGCCGGCCCTGCTCGGTGACGGTGGCGTGCGCGGCCAGCCAGGAGGCGTGCCGGCTGCCGGTGCTGAAGCCCTGGCGACCGGTGACCCGATAGCCGCCCGGCACCACCACCGCCTGCGCGTTGGCCTGCGGGGTGTTGGCCACCACCGAGCGCGGGGTGTCGATCCAGATCGCGCGCGCGGCCGCGGTCGGCATCCGCGCCGCGTAGGTCGCGAAGATCGACACCTGGTTGGTCACCCACCCGGTGCTCGCGTCGGCCTTCCCCAGCTCCTCGATCACCTGGATGTAGCTCGGCAGGTCCATCTCGAAGCCGCCGAGCGTCCGCGGCAGCGCGAGCCGGAAGAGGCCGGCGTCGGCCATCGCCTCGAAGAGCGGACGCGGCAGCTCGCGCAGCGCGTCCGTCTCCGGGGCGGAGGCCCGGATCATCGGCGCGAGCTTCCG
>WNFL01396318.1_pt2 | contig 13300 bp, 14 predicted proteins | sample 5400361 | NCBI WGS metagenome assembly WNFL01 (sample SAMN13153351, study PRJNA577476) | soil metagenome | isolation source: 40 cm soil on Douglas fir-dominated hillslope | place: USA:California | collected 2013-09-17
CGCGGGCGTCATCAGCTCGATGCTCTGCCTCGCGGCGGTGCTGCTCGCTCTGCGAGCGGCCGGCGAACAGATCGGCTGGGGCTTCCAGTTGCAATCGCCGCTGTTCGTCACCCTGCTCGTGTACCTGTTGTTCGCCGTGGGCCTCAACTTGTCCGGGGTTTTCGAGGTCGGCGGCGGACTTGCAGGCGTCGGCGACGGCCTCACTCGAGGCGACAGTTACCGCGCCTCATTCTTCACCGGCGTGCTGACCACCCTGGTCGCGACGCCGTGTACCGCGCCGTTCATGGCTTCCGCGGTCGGCGCCGCACTCACTCAGCCGCCGGCATTCGCACTGTCGGTTTTTGCGGCCTTGGGGGTTGGGCTCGCGCTGCCCTACTTGCTGCTGTCCTTTGCGCCCTGGATGCGCCGTGCTCTGCCGAAACCGGGTGCATGGATGGATACGCTGAAGCAGGCATTTGCGTTCCCGATCTATGCATCGGCGGCGTGGTTGCTGTGGGTGCTCGCGCAGGAGACATCGTCCTTCGGCTTGGGTGCCGCCTTGGCCGGTGCGATCCTCATCGCATTGGCGGCATGGGCCTACCAAAAATCCAAGTCGAGCGCTGCCCGGGGCCGCGTGGCCGCGCTCGCGACCGCAACGCTCGCCGTGCTGCTCGCCATTCTTCTGCCGGTGCGCTTCGCCGACATCGCCGCGGCTGCGGCAAGCGTTTCTGCCAAGGGTGCTCAGTCCGGCGACGAATGGCAGCCCTACGACGCGGCAGAAGTTGCCAGGCTGAACGCCGCCGGGCGGCCGCTGCTGGTGAATTTCACCGCCAACTGGTGCCTCACCTGTCTGGTGAATGAGCGCAACGCCTTTACCGACTCCGCCGTTCAAGCAGTGTTCCGCGACAAGGGTGTCACGCTGATGAAGGGCGATTGGACCAATCGAGATCCGGCCATCACCCAGGCCTTGGCCTCCTTCGGACGCGCCGGAGTGCCGCTCTACGTGGTGTACAACTCGAAGCCCGGTTCAACCGAGCCTGTCATTCTGCCGCAGCTTCTGACCGCCGGCGCCGTGCAAAGCGCGTTCGCCGACGCACCCAGTCACGGTTCGACGCCTTAACATTTTTGCGACTGAGATTTTCAATACGCCGTGAATGCGGCATGCTGGGGGCATGGCCCCCAATGAATCCAACACTTTTCCGGTGCTCGATTTCCGCCGCCACAGCATGGTGCTGCAATGGCACGCGCTCGGCGGGACTTGGACCGCCTGCGACACCCCGCCGCCGCTGGTGCATGGGATTGCATTGATACGCGCCTCGCAACCGAATATTTGCGTGTACGGCCACGCGGGACGCTTGCGTTTGCAAGTCGGCGCCAACCAGTACGCACTGGCGGAAAATTCGCCGCGAATCAGCTGTTCCCGCGGTTGGGCTAGTTTCGGCTTTCGTCGGCGCTTTACCGTCGAATCGAGTTCCGGCGGCGTACTGTTCAGTTACGCCTATTGGACCAATCAGCACCACGATTTCTTTCGCTGGCTGGCGAGCAAGGCTGAGGATCCCGACTGGCGGGTCTCGAGCGGACGACAATGGTCGGAGGGCCTCGCCGCGGCGGTGCTGCGGTCGAACTAAGGACGCGTTCTTCAGCGCGGCAGCAGGCCGGCCAGTTCGGGATCGGTCAGATGGCGCCACTGCCCCGAACTCAACGTTCCCAAGTGAATGTTCATGATTCGCACGCGCTGCAGCCGCTGCGCCTTGTACCCCAGAGCGGAGCACATTCGACGGATCTGGCGATTCAGCCCTTGGGTGAGAATCATTCGAAACGACTCCCGATCGATGCGGCTCACCCGGCAAGGCTTGGTCAGTTCGCCCATGATTTTCACGCCGCTCGCCATCATCTTCAATGAAAGATCGGTGATGGGGCGATCCACCGTCACGATGTACTCCTTTTCGTGATTGTTCTCGGCGCGAAGGATTTCGTTGACGATGTCGCCGTCGTTCGTCAGGAGGATCAGGCCCTCGGAATCCTTGTCCAGGCGCCCTATGGGAAAAATGCGCTCCGGGTACCCGACCAGATCGATGATGTTGTCCTCGATGTGCGCCTCGGTGGTGCAGGTCACGCCGACCGGCTTGTTGAGAGCAATGTAGACCTGCCGTCTCTTGGCGCCGATCGGTTCGCCGTCGATGCAGATCTCATCGCCGTCGACGACGCGGGTGCCCAATGCGGCGAGCTGCCCGTTGCAGGTCACGCGGCCCGCTTCAATCCACTTGTCCGCCTCGCGCCGCGAACAGACGCCGGTTGCGCTGATGTACTTGTTGAGCCTCACCTCGAATTGCTAGGGCCGGCCGCGCAAGAACGCGCTAATTTGCCTCGCCAATGCCGGTGCAGCGGCGCCGTAATCGGCCGCGCTGATCATCAAGCGCTGCTGCTTGACCGAAACCAGCCGTTCCGCGCTCGGGACGCTGGCCAATACCAGGCGTCTCACGAGCTCCGGCCGTGCGGCGGCCAAATCCAACGCAACATCGGCGCCATATTGAATCCCGAGCACGTCGATCTGGCGCAATCTCAAATCGTCGGCCAGTTCGGAAATCGCGGCAGCGGCGTCCGCGACGCTGCGCTCAGGGGAAGAGTCCGACTCGCCGTAACCCGGCAGATCCGGCGCATAGACCGAACGCACATCGGCGAGCTCGGACAGAACTCCGTTGAACGTGCGGCTCGAGGCATCCGCGGGATGCAGACAAAACAATGTTGCCTGCTCGTCGAAGCCGCCCGTGGTCGGAAAGGCCGTGCGCACATGGAGTTGCCCGAATTTGCAATCAAAATAGGCCCGCCGAGTGCGAACCGTAACGGGCGGAGCCGATAGCTTCGAGGCCTTCACCACTGCGTAGATCTCCAGCTTTGCTGCATTTGTTGCGCCAAGGATACGCGAAATCCTCATTTCGCCATCGCCCTGGCCCGACTCCGGCGGCCGTCATTTGTTGCTTTAATACTACATTAATTTTTGCACTTCTTTGCAATAGGGCTAGCTTCGGCACCGGCTCAGGACTAGAGTGTTGCTCGGACGCAATAGGACTCTAGGGAAGTAAAAAGACCAATCATCGCCAGAGCGCAAGAAAACCGCGCCACAGAAGGCATGGGGAACTAAGAGCCGGGCAATGCCCGGCTTTTTTATTGGCCTGAGCGATCCCATACACGCGACATGGTGAATCCGCTCGAGCGGCCTGACTTGAATCCCACCACCTCGACCAATCGCTGGCCGTCATCGGACAGGCTGTAGTGTTCTTCGAACGGCGGACGGTCCTCGTCAGAGTCGCCGCCCTGCACGATGAGGGTTTTTTCTGCCCATCCACAATGTGCGGGAGAGGAGTCGCGCGACGGACCCCGCCTGTCTCGGCCGGGCGATGCATTATCGCGGCCTGCGGCGTCGGCGTGATGTCGATGAGCTTTTCCCGCGTCCATGGGCTGACAAACGCGGTTGATGCCGTCCGAAGTGAAAGCCACGACACCGGCGACCTGCTTGATCTCGAGCTGCTTGCCCGGCCAGCGCAGACCTTCGCTCAACTGACTGACCGGCGGCATCGTGGGTCCCGCCGGACCGCCGGGGCCCATGCCGCACCGCCGCCCGGGCTGCTCTGCCCGGCGGCAGAGGTATTCGATTGGGCTTGGATCAGTCGCTGCGGATCGTCGCTGTCCGCTTCGTTCAGTTTCCAGCGTCCGCTGAAATCCACGCCGGCGGGCGGCGCCTGCGCAAGCTTTTCGCCCGCGCACGCTGCGAGACATATCACCGACACAACCACGACCAGCCGCATCCGGCAATCTTATAATGAAGCTTGATCGGACGGGTATAGCGCCGGAATCAGCCGACGGAGCGTTGTGCTCGAGGGGCTGCCCGCAAGTCGTTCGGTCCGCAAATCCACACGCGGCCTTCGAACGGCTGGAAGCACACACGCAGCGATTCGGTTCTGCGCGTGGTTTGAGTGCCGCAGACGATTTTGCCGTCGGCGAGGTCTGCCTGAATCAAATCGACCAGCGAAGCACTGGGCTCGCCCGCATCCGTCGGCGGCAGCGCATGTGCCAGGATTCGCGCCTGAACTTCGTCGCCGCGTGCGGCGTTGCCGAGCACCGCCCGCTTGAAGCGGTCGAGCACGACCAATACCGAACTCAAGGTATTGTCCGTCACATCGCTGGGGCGCCCGGTGCCGCCCATGAATCGCAAATGCAACAGACCGCCCACACGCCGGCTCTCGTCATGCAGGCAGAGCGCAAGGGCTCCCTGCAAATCGGCGATCATGAGCATGGGTTCGGGCGAGACATGATAAGTGTCCGGCGCGACCATGACTTCCGTGAGATCTGTTGCCAATGCGGACCCCTCAACTGACTTCGCGGATGCTGCACGGAACCGTAAATTCCCTCTGCCGAGCAAATCACGGTTTTACACAGGACCGGGAGTCATAAGCTCATGCTTTCCGGTAATTGGCGGCCCGGGGGGTACCGGACGTATCGTGGCGCTCATGTATCGGTACGACGTAGTTGACAAAACGCTGGTTGCGGAGCGCGTCGCACAATTTCGCGACCAGACGCGCCGTTTCCTGGCCGGCGAGCTCACGGAGGACGAATTCCGCCACCTGCGCCTGCGCAACGGCCTGTATATCCAGCGCCATGCGCCGATGCTGCGGGTGGCGATCCCGTATGGGCTCCTGTCGTCGACGCAACTGCGGGCTCTGGGCGGCATTGCGCGCCGCTACGACCGCGGCTACGGGCATTTCACGACGCGGCAAAACATCCAGTACAACTGGCCCAAGCTCGAGCAGGTCCCGGATATCCTGGCTGAACTTGCCGAGGTCGAGATGCATTCGATCCAGACCAGCGGCAACTGCATCCGCAACACCACCTCCGACCACCTGGCGGGCGTAACGCCCGACGAGTTGGAGGATCCGCGGCCATGGTGCGAACTCATCCGTCAATGGTCGACCTTCCATCCGGAATTCACCTATCTGCCGCGCAAATTCAAGATCGCGGTGACCGGGGCGGCGCAGGATCGGGCGGCCTCGCAGGTCCATGACGTCGGCGTGCACATCGTGCGCGGCCCGAACGGCGATCTGGGCTTTGAAATTCTGGCCGGAGGCGGCCTCGGACGCACGCCCATCATCGGACAGGTGGTGCGCGAGTTCCTGCCGCGCGAGCACTTGCTGTCCTATCTCGAAGCGATATTGCGCGTTTACAACTTGGAAGGCCGGCGCGACAACATCCACAAGGCACGCATCAAGATCTTGGTGAAATCCCTTGGGATCGAAGAATTCAGGCGGCGCGTCGAAGCGGAGTGGCTGGACACACGCGATTCGGGCCTGCGGGTCGATGACGCAGAAATCGCACGCCTGCGCGGGTTTTTCGTTCCGCCGGCCTACAGTCAGCTGACGAATTCGGAACCGGCCTTTGCTAAGAGCACGGCGTTTCGCGCCTGGTACCGCTACAACACCACGGCGCACAAGGTGCCGGGTTACCGCGCCGTGTACATATCGCTCAAGAAACCCGATGTGGCTCCCGGCGACATCACGGATACCCAGATGGAGTTGGTCGCCGATCTCGCCGACCGCTTCAGTTTCGGAGAGGTGCGCGTCACCCATACGCAGAATCTATTGCTCGCCGATGTGGAACAGGACAAGACTTTCGAACTCTGGCAGACGCTCGAGAAGGCGGGTCTCGCCACGCCGAACATCGGCACCTTGACCGACATGATCTGCTGTCCCGGACTGGATTTTTGCAGCCTGGCCAACGCCGGCTCCATCGATGTGGCGAAGCTCATCAATGAGCGCTTCGACGACTACGATTATCTTTACGATTTGGGCGAACTCGAGGTCAAGATGTCGGGCTGCATGAATGCCTGCGGGCATCATCATGTGGGGCACATCGGCATTCTCGGCGTGGATAAGAGCGGGCAAGAGTGGTACCAAATCACCATCGGCGGCGCGGCGGGCGCGGACGCATCCTTGGGCGAGGTCATCGGTCCGTCCGTGGCCAAGACCGACGTGCCCGAGACCATCGCGCGTCTGCTCGACGTCTATGTCGAGCGGCGCCAGCCGGATGAGCGCTTCCTCGATGTCGTGCGCCGTCTCGGCGTGAAACCTTTCAAGGAAAAAGTGTATGCCGCGCCGGCTGCTGCGTGACGGGCGCATCGTCGACGACGACTGGTCGTACCTGGCGGAAGCCGAGGGCAACGAAGCTGCGCCGCTGATTCTCACTTTGGCAGAGTGGCAGAATGATCGCGACCACTGGTTGGCGCAAGACCGGCGGCTCGGAGTCGTGCTGTCGCCGGCCCACAAAGTGGAATTGTTGGCGCCCGATTTCGCGCGCTTTGCGCTGATCGGGGCGGACTTTACGGGACCCGGCGAGGGACGCGGCTACTCTCAGGCGCGCGTCCTGCGCGAACAGTGGAAGTTCGAGGGCGAATTGCGCGCCACGGGCTACGTGCGCCGCGATCAGTTGTTCTTCATGGCGCGCTGCGGCTTCAGCAGTTTCGAATTGCCCGATGCCGACCTCGAGGCCGCGCATACGGCGCTGGCAGCTTTTTCGTGGGCCTATCAACCGTCGAACGACATTGGGCTGCCGCTCAAGCTGCGGCACCGCTGGCCGGATACACCTGCCACCGCCTGAAGCGTAGGCCCACGGTCTGGCCGACGCTGAAGCGTTCGGCCTCGTAGCGCTCGCGGCTGATTTCCGCTTCCAGCGGCTCATTGGCCGGAAGCCCCTCGGCGCTCAATTCCAAACGCACGATCGGTCCGATCACTCGCACGGCAATCACCGTCGCCGGCCAACCGATTCCCTCGGCTCCGATTTCGATTTCGTGGGGCCTAATCAACGCGATATTGTTGGATTCGTCGGTACGCACGTCCGCGGCGGGCGAGATGTCGATCGGTCCCAAGTAGGCACGGCCGTCGCGCAATTGCACCGGCAGCTCGTTGACCTGACCCAAGAAGCGGTGCACGAATGCGGAGGTCGGCAAGTCATAAACCTCGCCGGGATCCCCGGATTGTTCGATCCGTCCGCGATTCAGCACCACGATGGTATCGGCGACCTCGATCGCTTCCTGCTGGTCGTGCGTCACGAAAATGCTGGTGAAGTGCAGTTCGTCGTGCAGCCGCCGCAGCCAGCGGCGCAGTTCATGGCGCACTTGGCTGTCGAGGGCGCCGAAGGGCTCATCCAGCAGCAGTACACCGGGGTCGACCGCCAGCGCGCGCGCCAGAGCGACGCGCTGCCTCTGTCCGCCCGACAGCTGGGCCGGGTAGCGATCGCCCGCCCAGTCGAGCTGCACCAGCTCCAGCAGCGACTGTACCTTGCGGCGTATGTCCGCGGAGGAAGGCCGTTCGCGGCGCGGCTTGACTTTCAAACCGAAGGCGACGTTTTCGAACACCGACATGTGGCGGAACAGCGCGTAGTGCTGGAATACGAAACCGACGTTTCGGTCGCGGATCGGCCACAGCGTTGCGTCGCGGCCGTCGAACAACACCTGTCCTTCATCCGGCGCGTCGAGACCGGCAATGATGCGCAGCAGTGTGGTCTTGCCGCAGCCCGAGGGACCGAGCAGCGCGATCAATGCGCCGGTCGGGACGTCGAGGTCGATGTCCTTGACGGCCGCAAATTCGCCGAATTGCTTGCCTATGCCGCGTAAAGCGATGCTCATGTGTTTTCTCTCCGAGTCCGATCGCGCGCTGGGGCGACGGCGTGCCGCAGCTCCGGCTGCCGCCATTCCAGGAAACTCTTGCCCACCAAGGTCAGCAGCGCCAACAGGGCGAGCAGCGAAGCGACGGCAAACGCCGCCGTGTAGTTGTATTCGTTGTACAGAATCTCGACGTGCAAGGGCATGGTGTTGGTCAAGCCGCGAATGTGCCCGGAGACGACCGACACGGCGCCGAATTCGCCCATGGCTCGGGCGTTGCAGAGCAGGACCCCGTACATCAGGCCCCAGCGAATGTTCGGCAAGGTGACGCGCCAGAAGGTTTGCCAGCCGGTGGCGCCGAGCGACAGCGCGGTTTCCTCATCGTCCTTGCCCTGCGCCTGCATCACCGGAATGAGCTCACGGGCAATGAACGGGAAGGTGACGAACATGGTCGCCAGCACGATGCCCGGCACCGCGAACACCACTCGGATGTGGTGGGCCTTGAGATAGCCGCCGAACCAGCCGTGCGAACCGAACAGCAGAATGAAGATGAGTCCGGCAATGACCGGCGACACCGCGAACGGCAAGTCGATGAGCGTGATCAAGGTATTCTTGCCGCGGAAATCGAACTTGGCGATCGCCCACGCGGCGGCCACGCCGAACACCAGGTTGAAGGGAACCGCAATGGCGGCGACCGTGAGGGTGAGCTTGACGGAGGCCCAGGCGTTCGGGTCGGCGATGGCGATGAAGTAGGCACCGACGCCTTTGGAGAGCGCCTGGACGAACACCGCCAGCAGCGGCAGCACCAGAAACAGACCCAGGAACGACAACGCCGCCGCAATCAACAGCAGCCGGCCCGGAGCCGCGCGACCCGCGTCGCTGCGCGCTTCAGCGGCCGCCATGACGCGTCATCGCCCAGTGTTGCAATGCGTTGATGCCGAACATGAGCGCGAAGGACAGGACCAGCATCACCACCGCGATGGCCGTGGCGCCCGCGTAGTCGTATTGCTCCAATTTGGTGACGATCAAGAGCGGCGCGATTTCGGATTTCATCGGCATATTGCCCGCGATGAAAATCACCGAGCCGTACTCGCCGACGGCGCGCGCGAACGCGAGCGCAAACCCCGTGAGCAAGGCCGGCCACAGCGCCGGCAAGATGACGCGTACGAAGGCCTGTGCCGCCGAGGCGCCGAGAGTGGCCGCGGCCTGCTCCACTTCCCGGTCCAGATCCTCGAGCACGGGCTGCAAGGTGCGCACGACGAACGGCAGGCCGATGAATGTCAGTGCCACGACGATGCCTAACGGCGTAAAAGCCACATTGATCCCCAACGGCTTGAGCCACATTCCGAGCCAGCCGTTGGGCGCATAGAGCGCGGTCAACGCAATGCCGGCCACGGCGGTAGGCAGCGCGAACGGCAAGTCCACGATGGCGTCGATGAGCCGCTTGAACGGGAACGTGTAGCGCACCAGCACCCAGGCGACGATGAGTCCGAAGATCACGTTGATCAGGGCGGCGATCAATGAAGCGCCGAAGCTCAAGCGCAGGGAGGCGGTCACCCGGGGGGCCGTCACGACGTCCCAAAAATGGCCCCAGCCCAATCCCAGGCTGCGAATGAACACCGCCGACAGCGGAATCAGCACCAGCAGCGACAGATACACCATGGTGTAGCCCAAGGTCAGTCCGAAGCCGGGCAGCACCCGCTGCGGCTTCGTCTTGCTGATTTCGACCGCCGCGACGGGCCTTGCCATGCGTGCCTTGAACCAAGAGTTGGGCGCCATCGCCGGCGCCATCGCCGGACATTGATCTGAAGCGCTCTTCAGGGCCATTCGCGGCTACTGACCGTAGATCCTGTCGAAGGTACCATGGTCCGCGAAATGCGTGGCCTGGGCACGGGTCCAGCCGCCGAATACGGCGTCGATGGTAACCAACTGCGGAACGTTTGCGAATTGCGCCGCGAATTGGGCCGCAACCGCCGGATCGCGCGGGCGATAGAAATGCTTCGCCGCGATTTCCTGCCCCTGCTTGGAATAAAGATATTTCAGATATTCCTCGGCCACCTTGCGGGTACCGTGCTGGTCGACGTTCTGGTCGACCACGCTGACCGGCGGTTCCGCGACGATGCTGACCGAAGGCGCAACCATGTCGAACTTGGCGGGCCCCAACTCCTTGATGGCCAGATAGGCTTCGCTTTCCCAGGCGAGCAGTACGTCCCCGATGCCGCGTTCCACGAACGTCACCGTCGCACCACGCGCGCCGGAATCGAGAACGGGGACATTGTGGTAGAGCTTCTTCACGAAGGCCTCGGCGGCCGCATCGTTGCCGCCGGGCTGCTTCAGCGCCCAGGCCCATGCCGCCAGATAGTTCCAGCGCGCGCCGCCGGAGGTCTTGGGGCTCGGGGTAATGACCGAGATGCCGGGCCGCACCAAATCGCCCCAATCGTGAATATTCTTCGGATTGCCCTTGTGCACCAGAAACACGATGGTCGAGGTATAGGGCGTGCTGTTGTTCGGCAGCCGCGATTGCCAGTTTGCCGGGACCAAGCCGCCCTGGATCGCCAGCGCATCGATGTCGTAGGCCAATGCCAGCGTCACCACGTCCGCCTGGAGTCCATCGATCACCGCGCGCGCCTGTTTTCCCGACCCGCCATGGCTTTGGTTGACGCTCACGGTATCGCCGGTCTTGCTCTTCCAGTAAGCCGCGAACGCCTTGTTGTAATCCTCGTACAGCTCGCGAGTCGGATCGTACGAGACGTTGAGCAATTTGACCCCGGCCGCGTGCGCCGCCGAACCCATCAATACGACGATCAGCGCCACCGCGAACCAGAAATACTCGCGCACCAAGCGCCTGCCGTTACCCTCGACCATTGACCACCACCCGATAGCGCTCTGGATCGGCGAAAGAAAGAAGGCTAACGGGTGGCACTGCGGGCCGGAACTACCATCCCGTCATCTGCATATGCATTTACGGCATGTCGCGGAGTGGAATGTGCAGATCGTTCAAAATGCGGTCCACCTCCTCCTGGGTCTCCAATTTCTCGGTTTCACGCACCAATTTGCGCGGCAGGTGGGGCGCCAGGAGCTCGATGAACTCATACATATACGCGCGCAGCAGCGCGCTGCGGCGGAACCCGATCCAAGTCGTATGCCCCTCGAACAAGTGGGACGCGTCGAGTACGACCAGATCCCCGTCGGTGGCGGGATCGATGGCCAGCCGGGCCAAAATGCCCACCCCTAAACCGATGCGTACATAGGTCTTGATCACGTCCGAGTCGCGCGCCGTCAACGCCACGTCGAGCGACAAGCCGGCGGTTTCGAACAAAGCGGGCAGCGAGGACCGGCCGGAAATGCTGAATACATAGGTGACGATCGGATACTCCGCCAGCTTCTTCAGCGTCAATTTGCCGGCCGATGCGAGCGGATGGCCGCGCGGCACCACCACCGCTCGATGCCAGCGGTACACCGGCAGACGCACCAGATGCGGAAATTGCTCCTCGGAACCCGTGGCAATGGCGAAATCGACGCGATCGCGGGCGACCATCTCGGCGATTTGCTCCGACGTGCCTTGGTGCAAATGCAGGCGTACCTTGGGATATTTGAGCCGGAAGGCGCGAATCACCGGCGGCAGCACGTAGCGGGCCTGGGTATGCGTGGTGGCGATCGACAGAGTGCCGCCGTCGGCCTTGCGCAGCTCCGCGGAGGTGCGGCGAATATTCTGCATCTCGCGCAAAATACTGGCGGCGCGCGAGATGATCTCCTCCCCCGCATCCGTGGTCCGGGTCAGTGCACGGCCCTCGCGCTCGAACAGCTGAAAGCCCAGTTCCTCCTCCAGAAGCTTGAGTTGCCGGCTGACTCCGGGCTGCGAGGTGTGCAGCTGGCGCGCGGCCGCGGTTATGTTCAGGCCGTTTTCATGGACTGCCACCAGATAGCGCAATTGCTGGAATTTCATCGCCCCGCCGGCCTTATCGTTGATTGAGTGATGCCGCCATAGGATATAAGTTTAAAGCGGCCTGCGCGCAGATAGCGGGCCCTCCGCGCCATCACCAAAACGCATGTCCTCATGCTCTCTAGTTCGTTTCGCAAAGACACCGCTCGCCCTATAGTTTTCTGGCTAATTTTGCGGCGAACCATCGAGACCCCCTTGTCCGAGCTCTCCAAGACCCTGCGCGAACGCGCAGAAGACAGCATTTCGCAGCTTCGCGGCGCCGTCGCGGAGTTCAAAAACGTGTGTTATGCCAATAGCTTAGGGTCTGAATCCATCGTCCTCACCGATCTCATTTGGGGGTCGGTCCCGGAGATCGAGATATTCAGCATCGACACCGGGCGTCTGTACCCTGAAACCTATGATCTCATTGAGCGGGTGCAGCAGCGCTACGGACGGGCCTTGACCATCTACTATCCTCAAGCCGCGGATCTGGAGGCCTGGGTCGGCAAGAACGGCATCAACGGCTTCCGTGACGGTCTCGACCAACGTCGTGGATGCTGCAACCTTCGCAAGGTGGAGCCGTTCCGCCGCGCCGTCGCCGGCCGCGGCGCCTGGGTCACCGGCATCCGGCGGGGGCAATCGGCCAGCCGTGCGCTGGCGGCGCCCGTCGAATGGGACGGTGAATACGGCCTGCACAAGGTGAGCCCGCTGCTCGAGTGGTCGGAGAACGAGATCTGGGAGTACATTCGTAAAAAGCGTCTGCCGTACAACGTGCTGCATGACAGGGGCTTTCCCAGCATCGGTTGCGCGCCCTGTACGCGCGCGGTGCAGCCCGGTGAAGATGAACGTTCGGGCCGCTGGTGGTGGGAACGCAGCGACTCACGCGAGTGCGGCCTGCATCCGCGCCGTGGAGCGGCGTTGGCCGCAGTACGTGCGCCCAAGCAGTAACGGGCCGCACCGTTTATTGCGCCGAGGATTTACAGCGTGAATTATTTTCCGGTCTTCTTCGATCTGGCGGGACAAAAAGTGCTCATCGTCGGCGGCGGCGACGTCGCGCTGCGCAAAGTCTCGCTGCTGGAGCGCACCGGCGCATCGATCACCGTGGTCGCCCCGGAAATCGCGCCCGAACTCATGGCGCGTGCAACCGCTGGCACGCTGAAACTCGCCATGCGGGAGTTCGAACCGTCCGATTTGGACGGTGCGCGCCTGGTCATCGTCGCGACCTCGCACCGCGCCGTGAATCGTTGGATCGCTAAGCTGAGCGACTCGCGCAATATTCCCGTCAATGTGGTCGACGACGCTCGAGCGTCCCGCTTCATCGTGCCGGCAATCATCGATCGCGATCCGGTGCTGGTGGCCATCTCGACCGGCGGCGCATCGCCGGTCTTGGCGCGCCGCTTGCGCGAACGGCTCGAAGCGCTCATCCCGGCGAGAATCGGCGAATTGGCGTCCTGGCTCAAGGCGCTGCGCAAAACCGCCCGCGAAAAACTGCGCGATACCGACGAGCGGCGGCGATTCTTCGAGGCGGTCGTGGACGGGCCGGCGGCGCGGCGCTTCGTGGATGGTGACAACCCGGGCGCGCAGCGCATCGCGCAGCAGCTACTGGCGACGACCAGGGCCGCGCCCCGGGCTGTGGGCGACGTGACGCTGGTGGGGGCCGGTCCCGGCGACCCGGAACTCTTGACGCTCAAGGCGCTGCGCGCGCTGCAGGACGCCGATGTGATTCTGCACGACCGCTTGGTGCCTGC
>WNFL01419533.1_pt2 | contig 13299 bp, 11 predicted proteins | sample 5400361 | NCBI WGS metagenome assembly WNFL01 (sample SAMN13153351, study PRJNA577476) | soil metagenome | isolation source: 40 cm soil on Douglas fir-dominated hillslope | place: USA:California | collected 2013-09-17
GCTCCTTCGCCGGGACGACGCTTCGGAGCTTATCGATTGACTCCCTCTCCAATCGTTATAAAACATAACTATTCTGGACAGGACATAATAAGCCCATGGGAAACGCTGCGCCGGCCGTGACTGCGGATCAATCCGCGCTGCTCAAGATCGAGACCGCAGGCGCGGTGCTGACCGTGGGCCTCAATCGCCCGGCAAAACGCAACGCGCTGAACGACGGCATTATCCTTGCGATCCAGGACTGCTTCGCAAATCTTCCCGATGGCATCGGCGCCGTCGTGATCCATGGCGTCGGCGATCATTTCTCATCCGGTCTCGATCTGTCGGAACTGACCGATCACGACGCGACCGACGGCCTGCGGCATTCGCAGATGTGGCACCGGGTGTTCGACCGCATTCAATATAGCCGCGTGCCCGTGATTGCCGCGCTCAAGGGCGCGGTGATCGGCGGCGGGCTGGAGCTTGCCTGTGCAGCGCATATTCGCGTCGCCGAACCCTCGGCCTATTTCGCATTGCCCGAGGGCCAGCGCGGCATTTTTGTCGGCGGCGGCGGATCGGTGCGGCTGCCGCGCCTGATCGGGGTTGCAAGGATGACCGACATGATGCTGACCGGACGGGTTTATTCCGCCACTGAAGGTGCATCCTACGGCTTTGTGCAATATCTCACCGAGGAAGGCAACGCCTATCCCAAGGCAATGGAGCTTGCCGTCAAAGTGGCGAACAATGCGCCGCTGACCAATTTCGCCGTGCTGCAGGCGCTGCCGATGATCGCGGAAGCCAACCCGCAGACCGGCCTTCTGATGGAGTCCTTGATGGCGACCGTGGCGCAGAGCGACAAAGAGGCAAAACTTCGGATCCGCGCGTTTCTCGACCGCAAGACCGCCAAGGTGAAGCCCGCCTGACATGAGCGCAAAATCCGACATGTCTGTCCCGGCCGGCAGCAGCGACGCGCCGCTGCGCCCGATCTCGTTCGCCGACCCCGCCGTCACGATCGATCGCCGCGGCGACGGCACCATCTATCTGCGGCCGAAAATCGCGCTCGGCGAATATCCCGACCGACTCACCGACCGCCTGCACCATTGGGCCAAGGCGGAGCCGAACCGTGTGTTCATGGCGGAGCGTGATGCGGGCGGCGGCTGGCGGCAAATCAGCTATGCGCAATTGCTGGCCTCCACCCGGCATATCGCTTCGGCGCTGCTGGCGCGAGGTCTCTCCGCCGAGAAGCCGGTCGTCATTCTCTCCGGCAATTCGATCGACCATGCACTGCTGGCGTTCGGCGCACTGTATGCGGGAATTCCGTTCTGCCCGGTATCGCCGGCCTATTCATTGATTTCGAAGGACTACGGCAAGCTCGGCTATCTGATGAAGCTGTTGACGCCGGGTCTGGTGTTCGCCGACGACGCGGATAAATTCGCCGATGCGCTCCAAGCCAACGTTCCAGCCGGGACCGAGATCGCCGCCGCTTATGGCTCGATGCAGGAGCGCGATCTGACCACGCTCGCCGATTTGATGGCCACGCCGCTGCATCCGCGCCTCGACGCGGCGCATGACGCCATCGGCCCGGATACCGTTGCAAAATTCCTGTTGACGTCGGGCTCGACCGGTAATCCCAAGGCCGTCATCAACACCCAGCGGATGATCTGCGCCAACCAGGTGATGCTGCGCGAGACCCTGGCGTTCCTGAAGGACGAGCCGCCCGTCATCGTCGACTGGCTGCCGTGGAATCACACGTTTGGCGGCAATCACAATATCGGGCTGACGCTGTACAATGGCGGCTCGATGTATCTCGACGCGGGCAAGCCGATGCCCGGCGGCATCGAGGAGACGGTACGCAATCTCGCTGAGATTTCGCCGACGGTCTATTTCAACGTGCCGAAGGGGTACGAATCGCTGCTGCCCTATTTGCGCGACGACAAGGCATTGCGCGCGAAGTTTTTTCATCGGCTGCACGCGATGTTCTTCTCTGGTGCGGCACTGTCGCCGTTTATCTGGAACAGCCTCGACGAGCTTTCGCTACAGGAAACCGGCTTTCGCGTGCCTGTCCTGACCGGCCTCGGCGCCACAGAGACCGCGCCGTTCTTCATGTCGGTGAATCCGCTCACCAGCCGCTCCGGCCATGTCGGCCTTCCCGTGTCCGGCAACGATGCCAAGCTTGTCCCCAACAACGGCAAGCTCGAGGTCCGCGCCAAAGGGCCGAACGTCACGCCGGGCTATTGGCGTCAGCCGGAATTGACCGCTGCCGCGTTCGACGACGAAGGTTTCTATAAATTCGGCGATGCAATCAAGCCCGCCGTTTCAGATGATTTCCACGCCGGCTTCGATTTCGATGGCCGCATTGCCGAGGATTTCAAGCTCGCCAGCGGCACCTGGGTCAGCGTCGGCCCGCTCCGTGCCCGGTTTGTAGCGGCCTGCGCGCCGCTGGTGCGCGACGTTGTGATTGCCGGCATCAACCGCGACGAGGTGTCGGCGATTGTGATTCTCGACCTCGACGGCTGCCGTCTGATCAATCCAACGCTTCCGTTCGATGACCTTGCCGCCGCGGCGGCCGATCCGCTGATCATTGCGGCGTTTCGCGAACGACTGACAAAATTTTTGGCGACATCGACGGGATCGTCGACCAGAATCACCCGCGCCATCCTTCTCGATGCGCCGCTGTCGATCGATCGAGGCGAAGTCACCGACAAGGGCTCGATCAACCAGCGCGCGGTGCTGGACGCGCGCGCCGCGCTGATCGATGAGCTTTATTCGCCAACGCCGGCAGCCCACGTGATAACGCTGAACTAGAATTCAAAGAACATTTTCGTAAGGGGAGAGAACCATGCAGTTGAAGGATCAGGCCGCCATCGTGACCGGTGGCGCATCGGGATTGGGCGCCGCCACCGCACGCCGGCTCGCGGCCCAGGGCGCCAAGGTCGCCGTGTGCGACCTCAACGCCAAGCTGGCCGAAAGCGTCGCCGCCGAAATCAAGGGCGTCGCGGTTATCTGCGATGTCTCCGACGCGTCTTCAGCCGAGGCCGCCATCGTCGCGGCGTCCAAGGCCCATGGCCCGGCGCGGGTACTTGTAAATTGCGCCGGCATCGGCGTCGCCAAGCGGGTGATCGGCCGCGAGGGTCCGATGCCGCTCGCCGATTTCGAAAAGGTGATCAAGGTCAACCTGATCGGCTCCTTCAATATGCTGCGGCTGGCGACGGCCGAAATGTCGAAACTGGAGCCGCTTGAAACCGGCGAGCGCGGCGTCGTGATCTCCACCGCGTCGGTCGCGGCCTATGACGGCCAGATCGGACAGTCGGCCTATTCGGCATCGAAGGGCGGCATCGTCGCGATGACCTTGCCGATCGCGCGCGAGCTGGCGCAGTTCGGGATTCGCGTGCTGACCATTGCGCCCGGCCTGCTTCTGACGCCGCTACTCGCCAATCTGCCGCAGGAAGCGCAGGACAGCCTCGCCGCGGCGATACCGTTTCCGCGCCGGCTCGGGCATCCCGATGAGTTCGCTTCCCTGGCGTTACATATGATCGACAATCCCTATCTGAATGGCGAAGTGGTGCGGCTCGACGCCTCACTCCGCATGGCGCCGCGCTAGGATCGGTCCGTGAGTAAGGCATCGGAGCGAGCGACGTCTTCACCTCTCCCATGGGGAGAGGTCGGATCGCGCAGCGATCCGGGTGAGGGGGTAAGGCCTATCATTAACGTCATAACCCCTCATCCCAGCCCTCTCCCAATCGAAGTCGGATATATCCGACTTCGACAGTTTGAAATGCCCAACTCGGGTAAACCCGAGTTGGGTGGAGAGGGAGCGCGCTGCCGTTGCCGCGCTGCGGTACTTCAATCCAAATATTCCAATATAAGCGTTGGGTGAAGCCATGTTTGTCCATCGGCGCGATTTCCAGATTCAGTGGGGCGACTGTGACCCCGCCAACATCGTTTATTATCCGCGCTACTTCGAGATGTTCGACGACTCGACCTCGATCATGTTCGAGGCCGCCGGCTTCTCCAAGCAGGACATCATCGAGCGCTACGGCCTGGTCGGCATCCCGATGGTGGACACGCGGGCGAAATTCTATATCGCCTCGACCCATGGCGACTGGATCTCGATCGAGAGCCGGGTCGAAAGTTTCAAGCGTTCGAGCTTCGAGGTGACCCACAAGGTGCTCAAGGGTGAAGCGCTGGCGATCGAGGCGTTCGAGACCCGCGTGCTGGTCGGACGCGATCCGGACGACCCGGCGCGGCTGAAATCAGCACCGGTCCCCGAAGAGATCATTGCAAGGTTTATGCGGGGCTGACTCGGCCAGACGCATGGCCTAAAGAGACCCATCGCCTAAAGAAGGGGCTGAATTACCGATCGAATTTTGTTGTAAACAATAACGCCCAAGGGAGGAATGCATGAGAAAATTCTATCTGTCCGCCGCTGTCATCGCGGCCTCGGTCGCGTTGCCGGGATTGCCCGCAATGGCGCAAACCAATGAAATCACCATTGGCATCACGATCTCGACGACGGGTCCGGCGGCAGCACTTGGCATTCCCGAGCGCAACGCGCTTGAATTCGTGCCGAAGGAAATCGGCGGCGTGCCGCTGAAGGTGATCGTGCTCGATGATGGCGGCGATCCGACCAATGCCACCACCAATGCGCGACGCTTCGTCACGGAGTCCAAGGCCGACATCATCATGGGGTCGTCCACCACGCCGCCGTCGGTGGCGGTCTCCAATGTCGCCAATGAGGCGGGCATTCCGCATTTCGGTCTGGCGCCGTTTCCGATCACGCCGGAACGGGCGAAGTGGTCGGTCGATATGCCGCAGCCGGTCCCGATCATGGGCAAGGTGCTGTACGAGCACATGAAGGCGCATAACATCAAGACCGTCGGCTATATCGGCTACTCCGATTCCTACGGCGATCTCTGGTTCAACGACTTCAAGAACCAGGGTCTCCCGATGGGCCTGACGCTGGTCGATGAAGAACGTTTTGCGCGGCCGGATACGTCGGTCGCGGGGCAGGTGCTGAAGCTCGTCGCCGCCAATCCCGACGCGGTCCTCGTCGGTGCCTCCGGCACCGCGGCGGGGCTGCCGCAGACCGCGCTTCGCGAACGCGGTTACAAGGGCTTGATCTACCAGACCCATGGCGCCGCCAGCATGGACTTCATCCGCATCGAAGGTCCCGCAGCCGAAGGCGTGATCATGGCGTCCGGCCCGGTGATGTCTCCGGAAGGCCAGCCCGACAGCGCGCTGACCAAGAAGCCGGGCCTCGCGCTCAACACCGCCTATGAGGCCAAGTTTGGCCCCAACAGCCGCAGCCAGTTCGCCGGACATTCCTACGACGCCTTCGAAATTCTCAAACGCGTCGTTCCGGTAGCGCTGAAGACCGCAAAGCCCGGCACGCCGGAATTCCGCGAGGCGATCCGCCAGGCCTGGCTGACCGAACGGGAAATTCCGGCGAGCCAGGGCGTCTATAATTTCACCGAAAAAGACCGCTACGGTCTCGACGATCGCTCGCGCATCATCCTGACGGTGAAGAACGGGAAATACGTCGCGGCGAGTGAGTAGGGCGCCATCTAAGCGCACAGCCGTCATCATCCGCGAAGGCGGATGATCCAGTAATCGCAGTCGCCAGAGATTCAGCCTTGACGTCGCGTACTACTGGATGCCCCGCTTTCGCGGGGCATGACGGCTGTGCAAGTTTAAATCTCGCTCGCGCCTTCGTGCGCGAAGCCGAGATAGCTTGCGGCGACGCGCTGGTTGGTCGCGATGTCTTTCGCCGGCCCGTTCAAGATGAATTCGCCGAGCTCCATCACATAGGCGCGATCGGCGATTTGAAGTGCGGCCTGCGCGTTCTGTTCGACCAGCAGCACCGATACACCGCTCGCGCGCAATTCGCCGATGGTGCGGAAAATATCGGCGACGATAATCGGCGCCAGCCCGAGGCTCGGCTCGTCCAGCATTAATAGCCGCGGCGCGCCCATCAAGGCGCGGCCCATCGCCAGCATCTGCTGCTCGCCGCCTGACAGCGTCCCGGCGAGTTGCTTGCGCCGCTCCTTCAGCCGCGGAAACAGCGTGTAGACCCGCTCGAACGAATTCGTCGCGACAGCTTTCGCGATCCGGAATGCGCCGAGTTGGAGATTGTCCTCGACGTTCATAGTGCCGAACAATTCGCGATGCTCGGGGACGAGGCTCAAGCCCGCCGCGACCCGGTCCTCGATCTCAAGCCGCAATATGTCCGCGCCCGCGAAAGTCACGCGGCCCTTCAGCGGCAGGATCCCCATCACGGCATTCAACAACGTGGTCTTGCCGGCGCCATTGGCGCCGATGATGGTGACGATCTCGTTGTCGGCGACATCGAGCGACACCGAACGGACCGCTTCGACCTTGCCATAGGCGATGTGCGCATCGGTGACCTGCAGCAGCATGCTCATGCGACTGCTCCGAGATAGGCCTTGATCACCTCGGGATTGGCCTTGATCGCCGCTGGCGTGCCTTCGGCAATCTTGGTGCCGAAGTCGAGCACCACGATGCGATCAGCCAGATCCATCACAAATCCCATATCGTGCTCCACCAGCAGCACCGACATGCCGCCGTCCCGCAACTGCCGCAGCAGCGCAGCGAGCTGTTGCTTCTCCATATGCCGCAAGCCCGCGGCCGGCTCATCGAGCAGCAGCAGGATCGGATCGACACATAGCGCACGTGCGATCTCGACGATGCGCTGCTGGCCCAGCGACAGGCTGCCCGCCAGCGCGTCGATCTGGTCGGCAAGACCAACGCGCTCGATCTGGCGCGCCGCTTCCGCCAGCAATTTGGCTTCGTCCGACCGATCGAGCCGGAGCATGCTGGCGATTGCGCCGGCTCGTCCCCGCAGATGCGCGCCGATCGCGACATTTTCCAGTACGCTCATGTCCGGCACCAGTTTGACATGCTGGAAGGTTCTGGAGATGCCGAGCTTTGCCACCTCTTGCGGCGGCGCGTTATCGATATTCCTGCCGAGCACGGAGATGGTGCCGCCGGATGACGTGAGCACGCCGGTGATCAGGTTGAAGGTCGTGCTCTTGCCGGCGCCGTTGGGGCCGATCAGCGCGACGATCTCGCCGGCCTGGACGTCGAAAGAGACGTTGTTGACGGCGATCACCCCGCCGAACTGCTTGCGCGCATGGTCGATCTGCAGGAGCACGCCGGGAGCCGTCGCGGCTCCGGCGCGCGCCGGCAATATGAGCGATGTGTCGGGCCGCTTGCGGGTTGGTTTGAACGGCAGTCGCGCCATCAGCCAGGGCCAGACCCCGGTCGGTGCCAGTTGCAGCAGCAGCACCAGCAGGATGCCGAACACGATGGTCTCAAGCTGGCCTTCGCCGTGAAACAGATACGGCAAATAGCTCTGCAGAATCTCCTTCAGGATGACGACGATGGCTGCCCCAAGCACGCCGCCCCAGACGTAGCCGGCGCCGCCGACCACGGCGATGAAGAGATATTCGATGCCGGCCTGCGCGCCGAACGGCGTCGGGTTGGCGGCGCGCTGGAAATGCGCATAGAGCCAGCCGGACAGCCCGGCCAGCACCGCCGCATAGATGAAAACCAGCAGCTTGGCGCGGGGCGCGTGCACGCCAAAGGCCTCGGCGGCGACATGTCCGCGCCGCAGCGCGCGGATCGCGCGGCCGGTGCGCGAGTCCAAAAGGTTCATGGTGAGCAGGGCTGAGAGGACGACCGCGATCCAGATCGCGAAGTAGATTGTTCCGGGGTCGAGCATTTTCAACGGGCCAATCGTCAGCGGCGGGATACCGGAGATGCCGTCGTTGCGGCCGAGGAATTCGAGCTTGCTGAACAGATAGAACAGGCCGATGCCCCAGGCGATGGTGCCGAGCGGCAGATAGTGCCCCGACAGCCGCACCGTGACGAGGCCGAGCACGACCGCGGCGATGCCTGAGACCAGCAGCGACAACGGCAATGTCAACCAAGGTGACACGCCATAGGCGGTGGTGAGCACCGCCGTTGTATAGGCACCAAAACCGCAAAACGCAGCCTGGCCGAATGAGGTGAGGCCGCCGACGCCGGTCAGCAGCACGAGCCCCATCGCCACCAGCGCGGCGAGACCGATATTGTCGAGCAATACGATCCAGAATGGCGGCATGCCCGGGATGAACGGGATCGCCGCCATCACGGCTGCGAAGACGATAATGGGCAGCCGCTGCATCATCAGGGTCAATCCTTCTCTTCCTCGACGGCGGGCGCCGCCAGCGACCGCAGCACGAGAACCGGAAGGATCAGGAAAAAAACGATGACCTCCTTGAAATTGCTGGCATAGAACGATGAGAATGCTTCGACCGATCCGACCACCAGCGCCGCGATCGCGGTCAAGGGATAGCTCACCAGGCCGCCGATGATCGCGGCGATAAAACCCTTCAGGCCGATCAGGAATCCGGTGTCGTAGTACAGCGTGGTGATCGGCACGATCAGGATTCCCGAGATCGCCCCGATCACGGAAGCCAGCAGGAATGCGATCTGTCCCGATAGCGTGGTTCGGATGCCGACCAGGCGCGCGCCCAGCCGATTGACCGCGGTGGCGCGAAGCGCCTTGCCGGTGAGGGTAAAACCGAAAAACAACCACAGTCCGACAATGAGGGCGACCGTGATGACATAAACGGCGATGCTTTGGCCGGTGAAGCGCAGCGGTCCGACCGTGAAGGCCGCATCCGATATCGTCGGGCCGCGCTGGCCTTCGGCGCCGAAGAACACCAGCCCAAAACCCTGCAGCGCGAGATGGCAGCCCACCGAAGCGATCAGCAGCACCAGCACCGAAGTGTGGGCAATGGGTTGAAACGCGATGCGGTAGAGAAACAGTCCGATCGCGGCGACGATCAGGAGCGACAGCGCGATGTTGATGGCGATCGGGGTGTTATGGCCGGCGAGCCAGGATGTCAGGACGAAGATCAGCACCGGCAGGATGATGTTGACCGCGAACGCGCGTCCGACCAGGCGCAGGTGCAGCGATTTGCGGCCGGCGAACAGGTCGAGGCCAAACGCCACCACGCCCATCGCCACCGCCAGCCGCGCGGTGCCCGGCACATGGCCGGCCGACAACGTGGCGTAGGTCAGCGCGCCGTAAGTGACGAACTCGCCCTGCGGAATCAGGATCACGCGCGTGACGGCGAACACCAGCACCAGCGCGAGACCGAGCAACGCATAGATCGCGCCGGTGGTAATGCCGTCCTGCACCAGGAACAGCATAATCGTCGTGTTCAAGACCGGGCGCTCCCCCTCACGCGTCGGCCGATCGCGCCCCTTAAAAGGGCCGCCCGACCGTCGTACAACAGCAGTTGAAAAGTGCTGTCAATATTTGATATGGTGTATAACAATTATCAAATATAATCTCAAGCCGAAAGGCCCTACGGGGGGCCTTTCCAGCCTAGGCCTAGGCATGATCCCCGAAAAGTGGGAACCGGTTTTCGGAAAGGATCATGCCCAAACAAAAAGATAAGCGACGGGTCCGATTCAGCGAGACTGGATCGGACCCTAGCGGGATTGCGAGCTTCCAGCGATGACTGTTTCCAAGACCGCCGCCGTCGATCTCGCCAAGGCGTCCCGCCGCAAGGAACCTGCCGAGGGCGCTGTGGAAAGCACGGCGCTACAGATGGGCGAATTGTCGGAGCTCTTGGGCTATTCGCTCAAGCGCGCGCAACTGAGGGTCTTCGAAGATTTTCTGCGCTGCGTCGCGCCGCTGCAACTGACGCCGGCGCAGTTCTCGGTCCTGCTGCTGCTCGACAAGAATCCGGGACGCAACCAGACCGAGATCGCCAATACGCTCGGTATCCTCCGGCCGAACTTCGTGGCGATGCTCGATGGCCTGGAGAGCCGCGACCTGTGCGTGCGGATGCGTTCGACCAACGATCGCCGCTCCCACATCCTTGTCCTGACCGACAAGGGCCGGGCGGTGCTGGCGCGCGCGAAAAAGCTGGTCGCCACCAAGCACGAAGCGCGTCTCAACGAGTTGCTGGGCCCCGCCAACCGCGCCGCGCTGCTCGAAATGCTGGCGAAGATCGCGAGAGAGTTTTGAGCAACTTTGTCCTTCCTCGATGTACAATTGAACATCTGAGGATGCGCTCCGCCGTCATTGCGAGGAGCGTAGCGACGAAGCAATCCACTCTTGCTGCGGCCCTATGGATTGCTTCGCTTCGCTCGCAATGACGCTTGAGGGGATTCTACTCCCCGTCCACCAAAATCACCCTGATATCATTCACATTGGTCAGCGTCGGGCCGGTCAGCAACAGATCGCCGGTCGCGGCGAAGAACGCGGTGGCGTCGTTGTTGTCGAGATAGGCGGCTGCGTCGAGGCCGAGTGACGTCATCTTGGCAAAGGTGTTTTGATCGATCATCGCGCCGGCGGGATCGGTCGCGCTGCCGGCGCCGCCGTCGGCGCCGTCGGTATCGGCAGCCAATGCCGAAATGCCTGATGTGTTGTTGAGAAGGCTGGCCAGTGCCAGCGCATATTCCTGGTTGGGGCCGCCGCGGCCATTGCCGCGCACGGTCACGGTAAGTTCGCCGCCCGATAGGATAGCGACGCGCCTTCCCTGCGCGCGCGCCTGCAATGCGAGTTGGGCGTGATCGGCGGCGACGCTGCGCGCCTCGCCTTCGAGGTCGGCGCCGAGATCGACGATGGCGTAGCCGGCGTCGCACGCCAGCTTGATCGCGGCGTCGAGCGATGCCTTCGGCCGCGCGATCAGCTCGAATTGCGCGCGTACAAAGGCGCCATCGCCGGGCTTGCAGCTTTCGTTCCTGGCGTCATTGAGCGCGTGGCGGATAGCATCGTCGACCTTAAGGCCATATTTCGCGACGATGGCGCGTGCATCCGCAAGCGTCGTCGGGTCCGGCACGGTCGGTCCCGAGGCGATGGCGGACGGATCGTCGCGCGGAACGTCCGATATCGCCAGCGTCACGATCTCGGCCAGCTTCCCGGCGCGCGCGAGCCGGCCGCCCTTGATCCGGGACAGGTGCTTCCGAACAGTGTTGACCTCGCCGATCGGCGCGCCCGAGCGTAACAGCGCCCGGGTCACTTGCTGTTTCTGCACGAAGGACACGCCGTCAGCCGGCGCGATCCAGTTGGCGGAGCCGCCGCCCGACAGCAGTACCAGCAAGAGGTCGTCAGCGTTTGCATCCTGCGCCAGCCGCAAGCTGTCCTCCGCACCCTTCAGGCCGGCTTCGTCGGGCACCGGATGGCCGGCTTCGATTACCTTGATCCACCGCGTCGGCACGCCATGGCCGTGCCGGGTGGTCGCGATACCCGTGAGATGCGATGGCTCAAGACCAAGTTCGTCGAGATAATGCCGCTCCGCCGCCGCGGCCATTGCGGCTGCGGCCTTGCCGGCGGCAAGACAGATCACCCGGCCTTTCGGTGCGGGGCGCAGATGTGCTGCGAGCACGACATCGGGATGTGCGGCGGCGACGGCGGCGTCGAAGATCGCGCGCAGGAGAGGGCGGCTGTCTGTCATTGCCTCACAGGATTTGGTTTCACGGGAACTCAGATCAAAACATGCGACGCGGTTATCCATCCGTTTCCGTCAAAAGAAAACCCCCGCAGTGATGCTGCGGGGGTAATGTGAGGAAGGTGTCGTGTCCCGGACGCGGTGCAGCGTTTTTCACGTTGCACCGCAGAGCCGGGACCCACGGCTTAGAACCTGAGCATGGCCCCCGGATCAGCAGCGCACCGCCATAGCGCGTCGAAGACGCGCGTGAACGCGCTGGGCTGCATCCGGGGCAAGCTCTCTCCCACGTCAGCCGCCGACATCGGCGCTGATGACGTCGCCGAACAGATCCCATTTCTCGCCCTTGAACCTCATCAGCTGAAGCTGGCTGATCGGCGCAAAATCATCCGGGCCGGTGTTGATCTTGATGCCGGGCAGCAGGACTTCGGTCCGGAAATCCTTCAAGCTCGCCGCCTGCTTCATGATGTTTTCGCGGGTGAGATTGTCGCCACACATCTGAAGAACCTTGACCAGGGTCTGCGACACGCCGTAACCGACCACGACTGAACCGTCGAGCTTGTTGCCTTCGGGAAAATCCTTTGCAAGGAAGGCATAGAATTCCTTCATGCCGGGGTCGTTATCCCACTGCGGATCGGAAGCGTCCTTCAGATAGGCTGCGGAGATAATGTCCTGCGAATTTTCGTAGCCCGCCGGCTTGATGACGCTGCCGACCGAGGCCGCAACGTTGTTGAGGAAGTGCAGCGGCTTCCAGCCGACCTCGGACATTTTCTTGATGGCTTGCGCCGCGAACTTCGGCGTCGAGATATTGACGAAGATGTCGGCGCCGGTCGCCTTGAGCTTGACGATATGGTTATCGACCGTGGGTTCCGTGGTCTCGAAGCTTTCCTCGGCGATAATCATCGAGGCGGCCTTGGCGCCCAGCCCATCCTTCAGGCCTTTCAGATAGTCCTTGCCGTAATCGTCGTTCTGAAACAGCACGGCGATTTTTGCGCCGGGCTTTTCCTTGAGAATATACTTGGCATAGATCTGGGTTTCGCTCTGGTAGTTCGGCTGCCAGCCCATGGTCCACGGAAAGTCCTTGGGATCGTTCCACTTGGTGGCGCCGGTAGCGACGAACAGCTGCGGTACCTTCTTCGAATTCATGTATTTGTGGATCGCCGAATTCGGCGGCGTCCCGAGCGAATTGAACACGAACAGGACTTCGTCGCTCTCCACCAGCTTGCGGGCCTGCTCGACCGTTTTGGGCGGGCTGTAGCCGTCATCGTAGCTGATGAAGTTGATCTTGCGGCCATTGATGCCGCCGGCGTCGTTGATCTTCTTGAAGTAAGCGGCCTCGGTCTTGCCGATCACGCCATAGGCGGAAGCGGGCCCGCTGTAAGGCATGATATTGCCGATCTTGATTTCGGTATCGGTGGCGCCGGTGTCGTATTTTTTCTGCGCCAGCGCGCCGCTGCTCGACGCTGCGAACACGGCGAATGCGGCCGCCGAAACAATTGCAATTCTGTTGATGGTAAATGCCATTATGATGATCTCCCTCTTTTTCAATGACGTGGGTGGCGTGTGTCACGGCTTTCTTGATCGAAAGCTCTTGGTGACCCCGGCGTGTCGATTACCATTTTGCCGGGACCCTCACAACAAAAAGCCCCCCGCGCGACGCGCGAGGGGCTGCTTCTTTAGTAGTCAGGCGGTCCGGCTAGCCGGTAGGTCCGGCATATGTCAGCCACCCACCTCGGCACTGATGATGTCCCCAAACAGATGCCAGGTGTCGCCCTGGAGCTTTTGCAGCCGGAGTTGCTCGATAGGAGCAAAGTCGGTCGCGCTTGTCTTGATCGTGATGCCGGGCAGCAAGCCG
>WNFL01037057.1_pt1 | contig 13298 bp, 17 predicted proteins | sample 5400361 | NCBI WGS metagenome assembly WNFL01 (sample SAMN13153351, study PRJNA577476) | soil metagenome | isolation source: 40 cm soil on Douglas fir-dominated hillslope | place: USA:California | collected 2013-09-17
TTCCTTGAGCGCGACCAACGCAACACAGGCGCGCGCGGCATCGCCGCCCTTGTCGAGCTCCTCCCGCCTTGCGCGGTGGAGCGCTTGCGCCTCGTCCTCTACGGTCAAGATTCCATTGCCGATGCAAAGCCCCTTGTTGGTCATCAGTTCCATCAAACCGCGCGCGGATTCGCCCGCCACGACTTCAAAATGATAGGTCTCGCCGCGGATCACGCAGCCGAGCGCGACGAAGCCGTCATAATGCGGCGCGGCCAAGGCAATCGCGGCGGGAATTTCGAGCGCGCCCGGGACGCTGATGCGATCGCTGGCGACGCCGGCCAAGTCGAGCGCGTGGGTGGCGCCGTCGTAGAGCGCGTCGGAGATCTCCGGATAGAAACGGGCTTCGACGATGAGCACGCGCATCATTTCACCGTGCCCGGCACGATGGGCCGCGTCTCGACGATCTTCAGACCATAGCCTTCGAGCGCGACGACCCTGCGGCCCGAAGTGTTGGTGAGCAGGATCATGCTTTCGATGCCGAGATCGAGCAGGATCTGCGCGCCCACGCCGTATTCCTTGAGCGCGACCAACGCAACACAGGCGCGCGCGGCATCGCCGCCCTTGTCGAGCTCCTCCCGCCTTGCGCGGTGGAGCGCTTGCGCCTCGTCCTCCCCAGGACGTCGCCCTGGCCCCATTTGGCGGCCAGCGTATCGTCGAACAAATTGTAAGCGTGCATGCGCACGAGCGGCGGCTCGGGACCGGAGATGTCTCCCTTGATCAACGCCACATGCTCCTGGTTTTCGATCGTGTTGAGATAGACCACGAGCTTGAATTGACCGCCATTGCGGCTTTCAAAATCGATTTCCTTGGCGCGCTTGACGAAATGATCGTGCTTGCGGCGATAGGCGATCAGATCGGCGATGGTGCCGACCTTGAGCCCGTGCAATTGCGCGAATTTCACCAGATCCGGCAGGCGCGCCATCGTGCCATCGTCGTTCATGACCTCGCAGATGACGCCGGCCGGGTAGAGCCCGGCGAGGCGGGCAATGTCGACCGCGGCTTCGGTATGGCCGGCGCGGATCAGCACGCCGCCATGACGCGCGACAAGCGGAAAGACGTGCCCCGGCATGATGATATCGTCGGGGCCCTTGGTCGGATCGATGGCGACCGAAATCGTGTGCGCGCGATCATGGGCGGAGATACCGGTGGAGATGCCCTCCTTGGCTTCGATCGAGACGGTGAAGGCGGTCTGGTTGCGGGTGTGATTCTGGGCCGCCATCATCGGGAGCTTGAGCTGATCGGCGCGCTCTTGCGTCATGGCAAGACAGATGAGGCCGCGCCCGAAACGGGCCATGAAATTGATCGCCTGCGGCGTGCACATCTGCGCCGGGATGACGAGATCGCCTTCGTTCTCGCGGTCTTCGGCATCGACCAGAATGAACATGCGCCCGTTGCGCGCGTCCTCGATGACGTCGGCGAGCTCGGAAATGTAATCGTGGAAGACGTTCATCGTTTGGCCAGCCGCGCGACATAGCGCGCCAGGAGATCGACTTCGAGATTGACCTTGGTGCCCTTCCTGGCCGCGCCGAACGTCGTCACCTTCAGCGTGTGGGGAATGATATTGACGCCGAAGCGCGCGCCTTCGAGTTCGTTCACGGTCAAGGACACGCCGTCGAGAGCCACCGAGCCCTTGGGCGCGATGAAGCGGAGCAAGTCTTTGGCCGCGCTAAAGACCAGGCGCTTGGATTCGCCTTCTGTCGCGACACCGACGATCTCGGCCAAACCGTCGACGTGGCCGACGACGATATGTCCGCCCAGCTCGTCGCCAAGGCGCAGCGGCCGCTCCAGATTGACGGGCTGGCCTTCTTTCCATTTGGCGATCGTCGTTTTGGACACGGTCTCGTTGGAGGCCGTGACGGCGAACCAGCGATCGCTGTTCGCGCCCTTGTCCGCCACCGTGAGGCAGATTCCCGAACAGGCGATGGAGGCGCCGATATCGATGTCGCGCACGTCGTAATGCGTGGCGATGACGACATGCGTGTCGCCGCGCTTCTCGATATGCCGGACGGTGCCGACATCGGTGACGATGCCCGTAAACATGGAGGGGTTTTAACCCGTGACCTCATAGCTTTCCAGGACGTCGGGACCGAGCGTCTCGCGCGACACAAGGCGAAGGTGCGGCGCGGTGTCCAGATTTCCGGGATCGAGCACGCCCAGCGCGCTGCGGCTGCCCTCGCCCAACAGGATCGGAGCGCGATAGATATGCACTATATCGGCCAATCCCTGGTTTAGAAGCGCTGCGTTCAGCGTCGGTCCACCTTCGACCAGGATACGCGTCTTCGCGGCCAGATGCGTCATTACGGAATCAAGTTCGAGCCGCCCTTGGGCGTCCTTGCGGCCGCGCACAATCTCGACGCCGAGCGCGCTCAGTTCATCGCCGCCGCTCTCTTCGGCCGTGAAGACAATGACGCGCTCATCTCGCGCGGTACGGGCGAGCTGCGAAGCGGGCGACAGGCGCAGCTTGGTGTCCAGCACGGCGCGGACCGGCGAGCGGTGCTGCAGTCCCGGCAGGCGGCACGTCAACAAAGGATCGTCGGCAAGCACGGTGCCGATGCCGACCATGATGACTTCGTGCTGGGCGCGCAGGAGATGGCCGTGGCGGCGCGCGGCTTCGGAGGTGATCCACCGGCTTTTGCCGTTGTCGTCGGCGACGAAGCCATCGGCGCTTTCGGCGATCTTCAACGCGACGAGCGGCCGCTGCTCGGATTGCAAAATGAGAAACCCGGCATTCAGCGCCCGGGCATCGGCTTCGCAGATATGCGTTGTGACGGGGATGCCCGCCGCTTGCAGCTTGGCGAAGCCCTGGCCGTTCACGCGCGGATCGGGATCGAGGAGCGCGGCCACGACGCGGCCGACGCCGGCCGCGATCAGCGCTTCGGCACAGGGCGCGGTTTGGCCGTGATGGGAGCACGGTTCCAGCGTGACATAGACGGTGCTGCCGCGCGCCGATGCTCCGGCCTGCGCCAGGGCCACGGTTTCCGCATGCGGACGGCCGCCCGGTTGGGTCCAGCCGCGGCCGGCGATCCGGCCCGACTGTGAAACGATGACGCAGCCGACGGCGGGATTGGGCGCGACACGGCCCAGCCCGCGCGCGGCCAGGGACAGCGCATGGCGCATATGGCGAATGTCGTCTGCTTGCGCGGTCATATTGCGGGCTTCCCCACTCGAGGGAAGATTCCTTTGTTTGTCGCGCAATCTTACGGCGAACCGCGGTAGGCACTTCGCCGGATTGCGCGCTCTAATCCCGATCGATGCTCGAGAGCTCGCCGACAAAGGTCTCGAAATCCTTCGCCTCGCGGAAATTCTTGTAGACCGAGGCGAAGCGGATATAGGCGACCTTGTCGAGCGAAGCGAGCGCCTGCATCACCAGCTCGCCGATCACGCTGGAGGGGATCTCGTTCTCGCCCATGCTTTCGAGGCGGCGCACGATCCCCGTGACCATGCGTTCCACGCGTTCGGCTTCGACGGGACGCTTTCGCATTGCGTGCTGCACCGCGCGTTCGAGCTTTTCGCGATCGAAGGGCTCGCGCCGGCCGGCCTTCTTGATGACGGTCAGCTCGCGCAATTGCACGCGTTCGAACGTAGTGAAGCGGCCGCCGCATGCGGGGCATAGGCGCCGGCGCCTGATCGCGGCGTTGTCGTCGGAAGGGCGGCTATCCTTCACCTGGGTGTCGTCATGTCCGCAGAACGGGCAACGCATCGAAAATGCCTTTCTCCAAATCTATGGATAAATCGGAAAGCGGCGGCAAAGCGCGATGACGCGTTTCTTTACGCTCTCTTCCACCGCGGGATCGCCATCTTCGCCCTTCGCCGACAAGCCGTCGATCACTTCTGCGATCATCCGTCCGATGTCCTTGAATTCGGCCACACCAAAACCGCGCGTCGTGCCGGCCGGCGATCCGAGCCTAATCCCCGACGTGATCGCGGGTTTTTCGGTGTCGAAGGGAATGGCGTTCTTGTTGCAAGTGATGTTGGCGCGGTCGAGCGCTTTCTCGGCGGCACGGCCGGTGACTTTCTTGGGACGGAGATCGACCAGCATCAGATGCGTGTCGGTGCCGCCCGAAACGATATCGAAACCCGTCGACTGCAGCGTCTCCGCCAGCACGGCCGCGTTTTCGACCACGGCGCGCGAATAACGCTTGAACTCGGGCTTCAGCGCCTCGCCAAACGACACCGCCTTGGCGGCGATGACGTGCATCAGCGGGCCGCCTTGCAAGCCCGGGAAGACGGCGGAATTTATCTTTTTGCCGAGCTCGGCATCGCGCGAGAGAATCATGCCGCCGCGGGGACCGCGCAGCGTCTTGTGCGTCGTCGTCGTCGCAATGTGGCAATGATCGAGCGGATTGGGATGCACGCCGCCGGCGACGAGTCCCGCGAAATGGGCCATGTCGACCATGAAATAAGCACCCACCGAATCGGCGATGCGGCGGAAGCGCGCAAAGTCGATGATGCGGGGATAGGCCGACAATCAGCTTGGGCTTATGCTGCTGCGCCAGCGCCTCGACTTCGTCCATGTCGATGCGATGATCCTTGCGGCGCACATTGTAGGGAACCACGCGATACCATTTGCCGGAAAGATTGACCGGCGAGCCGTGAGTCAAATGGCCCCCGGATGCGAGATTGAGGCCCATGAAGACGTCGCCCGGCTGCAGCAGGGCGAAATAGACGGCTTGGTTTGCTTGGGCGCCGGAATGGGGCTGCACATTGGCAAAGCTGCAGTCGAAGAGCCGACAGGCGCGCTCGATCGCAAGGCTCTCGGCGACGTCGACATATTCGCAGCCGCCGTAATAGCGCCGGCCGGGATAGCCTTCGGCATATTTGTTGGTCAGGACCGATCCCTGCGCGTCCAGAACAGCGCGAGAAACGATGTTCTCCGAGGCAATCAGCTCGATCTTTTCCTGCTGGCGCTTGAGCTCCGCAGCCACGGCGGAAGCCAATTCCGGGTCGGCTTCGCTTAGGCCCCGGGTGAAAAAGCCTGATTCTGTTGCATAAGTCTTTTCCGAAATGTCCGTCATGCCTGCAGCGCCCCGACCAACCCAAGTCTTTTGTGGACTTATGTCCCACCTTTACCAAATCTTGCGCGCATGCACGATAAATCGTGCTGCCGCGCCCAAAAAAATCTTGCTTTAGCGATCAGCCCCGATCAGCGCTTGAAGTCGAGGCTGGGTTTAAGCAAAGCCAATGCCGGGTTAAAGCTGTCGATTTTGCAAGAAACGGCCCGCGCTCGGGCAAAGGCCAACGCGCTGAGACTGGAATTCCCGCTTGATTTCGATTTGGCTTGGATTACGTCAAAGCGGGCTTTTTCCTCCCGGTTATTTGCACCTGCAATATGGCGACAAACGAAACCACGGCTTCTTTTGCTTGATTTCTTGGGTCTCCAATGGATATACGGACGTGTTAGAGCATTGTCTGTGACCAACTCCAGGGGGAAACTAGAGATGGCGCAAGTTCCAGACGTTCCGAGCGTGAAAACGGACGATATCCTCAAATTGGCGACGGAAATCGTCGCTGCTTATGTCAGCAACAATCCCATTCCCGTGAGCGAACTCCCGGCCATGATCAAGGCCGTGCATGGCACGTTGGGCAGCCTTGTCGGCGGGTCCCAAGGCGAAGTTCAGACCACGCAGAAACCGGCGGTTCCGATCAAGCGATCGGTGACGCCTGATTACATCGTCTGCCTGGAGGACGGGAAGAAGCTGAAAATGCTGAAACGATACCTGCGGTCCAACTACAACATGACGCCGGAAGAGTACCGTGCGAAGTGGGGCCTGCCGGCGGATTATCCGATGGTGGCGCCGAATTACGCCGCCCAGCGTTCGGAGTTCGCCAAGAAGATCGGACTCGGCCGTACGGCGTCTTCGACGGGACGCCGCCGCAAGGGTTGAGTTCTACTTCTTCCCGGCGCGTTTCTTGAGCATGAATTCCAGCTTCTGGATGGCAGCGGCTTCCAGAGCTGCGCGTTCCGCATTGGCGGGACCGGTGATGGATATTTCCGTCCCCGTGGCGGAATCGATTGCCGACACCTTGGCGTAGGCGCCGATTGTCACGATCTCGATGAGAATTTCCCGCCCGCTTTCGTTGCGGCGGACCATCAAGCCGCGCGGCGAAGCCGCAGCGCTGTCCATACCGTATCGATTGCGGCGACCAGCTCTTCCATTTGCGCGTCGGTGTGCAGCGGCGAAGGCGTAATGCGCAAGCGTTCCGTGCCGCGCGGCACGGTCGGAAAATTGATCGGCTGCACATAGACGCAATGGGTGTAGAGCAACTCGTCGGAGACCACCTTGCAGAGCGCGGCGTCGCCGACGAGAACCGGGACGATGTGGCTCGGGGAATCGACCAGCGGCACGTTTACGCCGCCGAGCAACCCTTTCAGCTTCGCGGCGCGGCTCTGCAGTCCCTCGCGTTCGGCGTTGCTGGCTTTCAGATGGCGCACGGCGGCGAGGGCGCCGGCGGCAATTGCCGGCGGCAGCGACGTGGTGAAGATGAATCCCGCGGCAAAGGAGCGAACGCAATCGATGATCGCAGACGTTCCCGTGATGTAGCCGCCCATGACGCCGAATGCCTTGGCGAGCGTTCCTTCGATGATGTCGACGCGATGCATTTGGCCGTCACGCTCGGCGACGCCGCCGCCGCGCGGTCCATAAAGGCCGACACCGTGCACCTCGTCGAGATAGGTCATGGCGCCGTAGCGTTCGGCGAGATCGCAAATGGCACCAATTTTTCCGAAGTCGCCTTCCATGGAATAAACGGATTCGAAGCAGACGATCTTGGCCGAGTTCGGAGACGCGGCGCGCAAGAGCTCCTCGAGATGCGCCATGTCGTTGTGACGATAGATACGCTTCTCGGCGCCCGAATGGCGCATGCCTTCGATCATCGAGGCGTGATTGAACTCGTCCGAAAAGAAGACGCAGCCGGGAAGCAATCGCGCCAGCGTGGAAAGCGTCGCTTCGTTGGAGACGAAACCCGACGTGAACAGCAGAGCGGATTCCTTGCCGTGCAGATCGGCAAGCTCGCGTTCAAGCTCGACGTGGAAATGATGCGTGCCCGAGATATTGCGCGTGCCGCCGGAACCGGCGCCCGCGACGTCGAGCGCCGCCTGCATCGCGGCGATGACCTTGGGGTGTTGTCCCATGCAGAGATAGTCGTTGCTGCACCACACCGTAATCGGCCGCACGGCGTTTTGCGTGTGATGCGCAGCGCTGGGGAACGCCCCACGCTGACGGACAATGTCGGCGAAGATCCGGTACCGGCCTTCGCGCTTTAGCTTGGACAAAGCGTCCTTGAACGTCTGGCCGTATGCGAACGCCATCGCGGTCCACCTCTCCCAGCTCTGCTGCCGTTATAATACGACGGCTTGAGGCGAGAATAGCCCCAGGAGAGCGCGGACGCGCGCAATTCGTCACGGATTCCGGCCCGATAGCGTTAAAAAGTTCGCGAGTTGAGAACGAGTCGCGACTAGAGCCGGTAGCGGACCTGATCCAGCCAGAATCGCTCCAGGCGCTTGAGGCAGACGTTCAAGTCCTCGAAGTCTTGACCGCTGACATTGCCGACGGCCTCGATCGACTCGAGATGGCGGTCGAACAATTTGGCCACGGTGTCGCGAATCTCGCATCCCTTCTCGGTCAGGCTGACATGAACGGAGCGCCGATCGACGTCGGAGCGCTCGTGATTGATGTAGCCGGATTCGACAAGTTTCTTCAGATTGTACGAGACGTTCGATCCGAGATAGTGACCGCGTGTGCGGAGCTCGCCCGCCGTCAGTTCCTGGTCGCCGATGTTGAACAGGAGCAGAGCTTGGACGCTGTTGACCACGCGCTCGCCGCGGCGGTCCAGTTCATCCTTGATCACGTCGAGCAGCTGGCGGTGCAGGCGCTCCACGAGATTGAGGCTTTCAAGATAACGCGGCCGCAGCTTCTGCGATTCGTCAAGCTTTGCCGCCGTTCCAGTCTTCGCCAATACCGTCATTCTATTCCCCCTTTTGGGGCCCCACTTCGAATTGAGCGAAGGTATCAGCAGCGCGTTAATACCGGCTTAGCGCTAGCGCGCTTTCGGTGTGCCAATTTGAACCGCCCGGCATGGAGAAAGCGCCCGCTTTAGCGGTTCATAACGTCAATTCAACTTCGAGCGGGGCAAAATAACGGGCGATTTCCTGCTCCGAAACGTCTTCCAGAAATTGTGGAACCCAGCGCGGCTTTTGATCCTTGTCGATCAGGGCCGCGCGCACGCCTTCATAAAAATCATGGCCTTCCATGGCGCGCGCCACGATTCGGAATTCCATCTGCATGCAGGAATCGAAATCGAGTTTGGCGCCTTGGCGCAGCTGCCGGAAAGTAAGTTTCAAGCTCGTCGGCGAGCGGCTCATAAAAAGGTCGACGGTTTCTTTGCCCCAATGGCCTTCGTTCTTGAGAGCGGCGAGAATTCCCTCAACCGAATCCGCGGCGAAGGCGCGATCGATGGCGTCGCGGTGCGCGGCCAGCGGGGCCGGCATGGCGGGGCGCTGCCGCAGATCGGCGAGAACCGCGTCCGGTGCTTCGCCCTGTGAGAGGCGCGGCACGATGCCCGACAAACGCGCCGCGGGCACGAAGTCGGTGGCGAGGCCGGTGTAGATCGCATCGGCTGAACCGATACGCACGCCGGTCAGCGCGAGGTACATGCCGAGTTCGCCCGGCAGACGGTTGAGAAAATAGCTCGCGCCGATGTCGGGAAAGAGCCCGATCGCGGTCTCGGGCATGGCAAGCAAAGCATTTTCGCTCACCACGCGATGGGAGCCGTGAATCGAGATTCCCGCTCCGCCGCCCATCGCGATGCCGTCGATCAGCGCGACATGAGGTTTCGGAAAATGCCTGATCGCGGCGTTCAGGCGATATTCGGTTTCGAAGAACTTCAGCACGCTGCCGTCGTGTTTCTTGCCCGCATCGTAGATCGCGCGAATGTCGCCGCCGGCGGCGAAGGCGCGACCCGGCACGGCGTCGACGACGACCGCGCGGATTTCGGGATCGCGCGCCCATTCCCGCAATTGGCCGAGCATGGCGGCGCACATCTCGTAGGTCAGCGCGTTCAATGCTTTCGGCCGATTCAGCGTGACGTGGCCGAGCGTGCCTTTGGGACGAAAGATGACTTCAGCTTGAGGCGTCAGGGCCATCGAGGCACAAGCATTTCATCGAACCGCATCGTGAGACTCTCGATTTCTGCGCGATGAGAGTCGATAAATTTCTTGTCCTGCGCACGTGCCGCCTTTTCCCGGTTCATGAGCGCCACTTGAATCGGAGATGGCGAGGAACTGCAATCGCCGCCGCGTCCGCAGACCGGTACTTTCTCGAAGCAGCCATTAGAAAAGCCCAAGCGATTTCTGATACCCCAGCGTATTGCGATATAGCGCGCCTCCACACCGCGTTCGGCGGCTACTCGTTCGTCAATGTGCGTTAGAGCGCGCAGGGCAAAGTTCAACAAACGCAACTCCCGATCGGATATGCTCCCACCAGTCAGTACGGGATGCGACCGGTCATTGATCGACTTAACCAAATCGATCGTTTCGCGATCTCGACCGGTCGCATTCATGAGTCGATCCAACGCGGTTCGCATCACCTCGAGATAGAGATCGACGTCCGATTCCGTGAGCGCTGTTACGTCGAAATCGGGCGATTGTGCATGTTGGTCGGTTGCCGCCGTCAATGGCGACATAGTGCCGAGTAAGACACCGACGGCAAGAACAAGGATTTTCATGCTTTCATGACCGCCTCAGCCGAGGATGCATGACTATGTCTGCCTGGATTACAGCCGGGCAATCGGGCCAAAGCGTGGCGAAGTGCCAAGCCCTTTGCAATCCCCTGCTTGCAGTAGACATCTAGACGCACTACTGTAGTGACATTCTCTTGGGAGCGACAGCAAAATGCGGACCGTGGGTGCACGCGAAGCTAACCAGCAATTCTCGCGACTGCTTCGGGAAGCCGAAAATGGCCAGGAAATTACAATTACCCGCAATGGCCAGCCCGTGGCGCGCCTTATCCCGGCAAGGAGCGCCCGTAATCCAAGGGCTCGCCGTAAGGCGCTAGTGGAGATGATCAAATTGATGGAAAAAGGGCTCGATCTCGGTGGTCGCAAGTTCACGCGAGATGAAATTGTCTTTCGATACGAACATTCTGGTTTATGCGGCCGACCGCACGGCAGGAGTTCGTCATACCACATCGGCGCATCTGCTAACCGCAGCTGTCTCGGTCGAAGCCGCTTTTAACCAACAGAGCTTGATCGAGTTTCTTCATGTTACGACGCGCAAACAAAAACAGCCCCTTGCCGACGCTTCCAAAATCGTTCAGGCATGGCTAAGCAACTTTGCCTTGATGACCACCCCACCCACGATTGTTGAGGATACGTTGTCCATTTTGAAATCTCATCGGCTTGAGATTTGGGATGCACACATGCTGGCAATATGCGCGTCCTATGGATGTGATGTTCTGTTAAGCGAAGACATGACCGATGGGGCGCTATATGGTCGCGTGCGCGTACTGAACCCGTTTAATCCAAAGAACGCATCCGCGGTCGCGGAACTTCTTGCGCCATGATCCCTCCGCCTTCCTTCCCTGCCCTTCGCATGCGCCGGTTGCGGCGGCACGATTGGTCGCGCCGGCTCGTTGCGGAAAACGTGCTGACATCCGCCGATTTCATCTGGCCGATCTTCCTGATCGAAGGCAAGAACAAGCGGCAACCCGTACCCTCCATGCCGGGCGTGGAGCGCTTCTCGGTCGATCTCGCGGTCGAAGCGGCAGAGGAAGCGGCGGGGCATACGGAGGATAGACTCAAGAAGCCCGACGGCCGCGAAGCGCTCAATCCGAAAAATCTGGTGTGCCAGGCGGTGCGCGCGATCAAGAAGAAGGTGTCGAATCTCGGGGTCATGTGCGACGTGGCGCTCGATCCCTACACCAGCCACGGCCATGACGGGCTTCTCGTCGGCGATTATGTCGTCAATGACGAAACCGTGGATGTGTTGGTGCGTCAGGCGCTGATCCAAGCCGACGCCGGTTGCGACATCATGGCGCCCTCCGACATGATGGATGGGCGCATCGGAGCAATCCGCCGCGCGCTGGAAAGCAAAGGCTTCAAGGACGTGTTGATCCTTGCCTATGCGGCGAAATATGCATCGGCGTTTTACGGTCCCTATCGCGACGCGATCGGTTCGGCGAAAGCGCTCAAAGGCGACAAGCGGACCTATCAGATGGATGCGGCGAACAGCGACGAAGCCTTGCGCGAGGTCGCGCTCGACATCGCCGAGGGCGCTGACATGGTGATGGTGAAGCCAGGCATGCCCTATCTCGACATCGTGCGCCGGGTGAAGGACGCGTTCGGCATGCCAACGATCGTCTACCAGGTGTCGGGGGAATATTCGATGCTTTGTGCCGCGATCGAGAAGGGCTGGTTGGACGGCAATCGGGTGATCGGCGAAAGCCTGCTCTCGTTCAAGCGCGCGGGCGCGGACGGAATCATCAGCTATTTCGCCCGCGACGTGGCGCGCAAGCTCAAAGCCGACTGAGTCGAGCTTTATTCCTTTAGCGCCTCGGTGAGACTGCGCAGCAGAATTTCCGCGCGCGACGGGATGACATCCATTCCCGCCTGTTTCTGTCCGAGATCGATGACGTTTTCCAAGATCAAGATCGCCATCCCATGAATGGCGGCCCAAACGGTCAGGCCGGCGGCGGCGTCCCCAAGCAGGCGGCCGATCTCTTCGCCGATTCCGGCGGTGGCCTCGGCCAGGCCGGGAAAATCCGCGCGGTTGGGAAGCTCGGACCCGAACATCAGACGGAGCAGGCCGGCGTGGCGAACGGCAAAGCGCGTGTAGGCGCGGCCGATGAGGACAATACGGTCGGCCCGTTCGGCGTGCGCCGCACCGGCTTGGACGATCTCGCCGCGCAGCTCCGCCAGGCCCTCGACGGCAACGTCGGCTAGAAGCGCTTCGCGGCTGGCATAATGGCGATAGGGCGCGGCATGGGAGACACCGGCGCGTCGCGCCACGGAGCGCAACGAAAGCGCGGCTAGTCCCTCGGTCTCCAGAATCGCGCGCGCCGCCTGTCGAAGCGACGAGGCGAGATCGCCGTGATGGTAAGGCCGATCCGTAGTGGCTAGACTCATTGTTGACCTGCGCTCTAATGGTGGTTGTGAGCCGAATGATCTGCCCCTGCTTCCGCAGGCGCCGCCGCAATCAGATTTAGCACCGGTGCGGGATGAGGCACATCGCCCCAGGATTGACCGATACCTGGAATGTCCGTCCAGCGCGTTTCGCCGTTTTGGCAGCGCTGAATGGCCGGAAAATAGAGCGGTCCGGTTTTGTCGGGAAGCTTTACGAGAAGCCCGAATTGATCGGCCGCGTTTGCCTTCAGCCTGCCGCGCCAAATTACGGCCGTGACGCGCTCCTTGAGGACGCCGCGCGCCGTGGCGAGCGGCTTGGCCAACGGAGTGCGCTCTGCGGTCAATGTCCAACCGGGTTTTGCCGGAAGGTCCAATACCGTGACACCGTCGGGAATCCGCACCTCGAGCGAAACCATCGGCGAAGCGCCGCAGCCTTGCTCGACTTTGAAGAACGCCGCGTAATTGCTGCCGGATTCGAAGCTGGTTTGGGACAGCACAATGTGGGCGAGCGCCTGCGACGCCGTGAGCAACAGGACAGCGCTCGGCAGCATGAGCCAATTGGAGCTGGGCCCCCTCATCGTACGACCGGGTTCCTTCTGATTCTTCCGACCACCTTTTTCATACTTGCAACTCAAGCGAATGTCTTGACCCTTGACCAAAGTGTCGCGCTGGCCAAGCCTTGGAGACATGAAACGCTGGCTCTTCCGCATTTTGATCGGGGCTGCCGCCGTCCTCGCGACGATCCTTTTGCTTGGCCTCGATTTCGTCTCGTCCTTCCAGCGTTCGCTACCGTCCTATCGCGGCAGGGTTGCCGTCGCCGGCCTGGCTCAGCCGGTGCAGATTCTGCGCGACCGTTACGCCATCCCGCACATCGTCGCGGGCTCGTTCGAGGATGCGGCGTTTGCGCTCGGATATGCGCACGCGCAAGACCGGCTCTGGCAGATGGAACTGTCGCGCCGGTTCATTCAGGGGCGGCTCGCGGAACTCTTTGGATCGCCCACCGTCGATACCGACATCATGATGCGCACGATGGGGCTTTATGACGCTGCGACCGAAGCGGTGAAGCACCTGGCTCCGGAATCTCAGCGCGTGCTCACGGCGTACGCGAGCGGAGTGAATGCCTTTCTTGCATCCCACAAAGG
>WNFL01385889.1_pt2 | contig 13296 bp, 9 predicted proteins | sample 5400361 | NCBI WGS metagenome assembly WNFL01 (sample SAMN13153351, study PRJNA577476) | soil metagenome | isolation source: 40 cm soil on Douglas fir-dominated hillslope | place: USA:California | collected 2013-09-17
GAACCGCCCCGAGACCGACGGCGTCAGAGCTGAGGACGATCGCCCACGGCTTAGCCTCCGCGCTGTGGGCGAGCATGGCCGTTCCCCCCCCGACTCGTGATGAACCGTGTGAGTGCGCGGGCCGTATACCGGGTTCCGACGACAAAGCGTGACAACGGACCGAACGTGTTGGCGGCTGGCGCACCCACGAAGTGGAGGCCGGGCACGGATGACTCGAACCCAGCGTCAAGATCCGGATACCCATCGCGGTCGCGCAACGCCTGACGCAGCGCCGGGGCCAGGAAGTCGTACCGACCAATGTCAACGCGATAACCGGTGGCAAGGAGCAGGTGGTCGACGCGGCGTTCCGAGCCATCAGCGAGCCGGAGGCGGAGCTGCGAGCCGGTGGCCGTGGCCGCGGCAATGGTGCACCCCGCCGTAATGCGGACCGCGGTGAGCCGGGGGATCAGCCAGCTCGCGCCGGCAGGCCGCACGGCACGGGCCGTGAGGAAATCCTGCAGGGCCTTGGGGGAGCGCCGGAACATCCGGGGCCAGGCGATGAGCCAGCTCACGAAGCGTGGGCCCATGATGTCGAACGGGGGACGGGCGACGTGGCTGAGGAGGCGGCGGGCCGCGCGGACGACCGACGCCTGGTGCGTCGAGTCCGACAGCGAGACAATGCCGGAGGCCCGCGCCACAACCTCGATCTCGGCGCCGGCCTCGTGCAGCAGGGCCGCCGATTCGAGCGCGCTCTGCCCGGCACCCACGACCACAACCCGCTGACGGGCGAATCGGCTCAGATCACTCTGATCGAACGAATGGGAAACCAGGGATGCCGGTAGCCCATCGAACTGGGCCGGGCGCCGGGCGAACGCGCCGAGTCCCGTGGCCACCACCACGCGCCGCGCCTGGAACTCCTCCCCATCCTGCAAGCGCAGGCGGAACCCGCCTGCCTCCTCAGCCAGCTGGGTGACCCGGCGCCGGTCTACGTCGGGGACTGCCTGTTTCTGGAACCAGTGCCCATAACGTACAAAGTCCTCGATCGGCACTGGCTTAGCATGGGGGAGGTGATGGAGGGCGCGGTAGCTATCGAGCCGCAGTTGACCATCAGGATCGTCGAGATTCGAGGCGTCGGCGCCCGAGCGCAGGAACATGCCACGCGGCATGTGCCGTTCCCAGAATTCCATCGGCTCGCCGAGGATCCGGGTCTCGATCTTGTTGGCGCGGAGGTGCGCCGCGGCGGCCAATCCGTATGGCCCCGCGCCGATGATCGCGACCTGACAAGACGAATCACTGTCCCGCATGGTCCCTTCCGAACCTGCCGGAGTCGTAAGGTGCTCACACCTGGGCAAGCGTCATGCCGTGGTGTCAGGGGACTGGCGGTGTCGCAACGTGTTGATTGGATTGCGCTTCGTCCATCAGATGGGTGCCAGCGCGCGCGTTCCGACCACAGAAGTGTCACTGCACGGCCACGTCCGAGAGCGCCACACGCGGTCCTGCAATCGGGGCGGCGGGATTCGAACCCGCGACCTCCTGGTCCCAAACCAGGCGCGCTACCGGACTGCGCCACACCCCGAAAAGAAGAGACGCCTAGACGCGGAGATGCCTAGGCGCCGAGGAGAAGCTAAAGACGTGTCGGGTTATGGCGCAACCGTGACGGACTTGGTCACCGGAGTGTAGTTCGGGGCAGTGATGGTCACGGAGCCCGTCCCGGCGGCTTTGGCCTTCATGTAGAAGACCTGCTGGGTGTATTGCTCACCGGCCGGGATGGTGACCGTCGTAATCACCGCGCCGTCCCGGCGGAATTCGATGTTGGAATTCGGCGCCAGCGCAAACACGACCGTGTCCGCGGTGACTCCCTGCGCCCCGTCCGGCGTCTGAATGTAGATCGATACCGGCCACGTATCCCCCACGGCCATGGGAGACGACGGCCACGACCCAATCAGGATACCCCCGGGCCCGACCGTGATGATCGCCGTATCTGGCGTAAATCCCGCTGTGGCCACGATCACGGTGTCGACACCGCTCGCAATGCCGGTGACCGACCAGGGGCTAACGTTCTCGCCCGCACCTATCGTGAAAACGGTATCGGACGGGGCGAGCACCGCGGAGTTGCGCTGCTGCATGTGCACGATGAGGGCACCCTGGTGCGGCCCGTTTTCCACAACGTACCCGGCCCATGTCTGGCGGATGCCGAGTGAGGGCCAGGGATCGATCGAAAGAGAGGGCGCGATTACGGTAATCGGAGTAGTCGTCCCCGGCGCATATGCGTAGGGCGCAGCCCGCGGATCGGTCGCCGTAATGGTTGTCGTTCCCAGTCCCTTGGCACGCAAGCCTCTGGTGGCCGAGGCAGCCGTTCCTGCACGGATTGTCAGCGTAGTCGTCGAGTCGGTGGCCACGACGCTGGTATCACTGGCGGAAAGCCTGAACGTCACATCTTCCGTCGGATAGCCCAACGTAAAGGTCGCGGAGTCCAACGCAGCGACCTGGACATATATCGACTCGCCAGGAAACGCTCCTCCATTAAACGTACCGATCGTGACTCTGGGCCGGTCCACGACCACGACCACGTGCCGATCCCGATGCCGGTAGGCGCTGGCCGTGAGCGTCGCCGTGTCGCGCACGTTGCCTCCGGCGATGTCTATCGGCGCACCGGACCCGCCGACCGGAATCGTCACGGAATCGGGTGCAATGTGGGCGATCGCGGTGTCGCTCATTGACAGATGGATAGACAGGGGGGCTCCCACGACCAGTCGGTCCAGCACGACCTGGGGGTTCTCGTTCGGCGGATACGCGCGCTGCCGCATTCCTACCCGCAGCGTGTCGCCGCCGACGTAATTCAAATAGTTTGCAACGTATATGGGAGGATATGCGACGTGAATGACGGCCGTCGAGTCGGGCGGGTACAGTCCCGCGGAGTCGTGGACGACGAGTCGCGCGGACCCGGAGTCGGGGAAGGTGAAGCGGAAATCGGCTCTGAAATTGCCCGCGGGAATGTGATGATACAGCGAGTCGGGGCGCACCACGTTCGTGTCCGTCGATGTCAGGCGTACGGTCACGGGATCCGCGATCGCTTGCAACGCACCAGTCGAATCCCGCGTCAGAACGGCAAGCATCGCTGGGGGGTCGTCGATGCGGGCCGTGGTCAACAGGTCCCCGTACACGGCAAGCACCGGCGGCGTGACCGTGAACCCGACCGACGCTCCCGGCACATCACAGAGATATGGGGTCAGCGTCACGGTTCCGAGCGAGCGACCCACGAGACGTAGTGGCCCGAACTCGGGCTGCCCCCCCAAGGGCACACTCGTATCGGACGGTACAGCGAGAATCGTGGTATCGGAGCTCACGACTGAAAACCGCGCGGGTGCGTCAGTGTCCCCGCCACCGAAAGAGCCGAAGGCCGCCGCGAATTGTCCGCGTCCGACCGTCGTCACGCGGTTAGCGACCCCAGATATCTGGAGCGTCACACTCGGCGCCACGCCGATCGTCAGCGCGGCACGCTGACTCAGGGTCCCCAACCGCACGACGATGGTGTCGACACCCGGGGCGATGGGCGTCACCAGCCCGGTCGAGTCGATGCGCGCGAGCGTCGTGTCGGTCGAGCTCCAGGTGAACTGGACACCTTGGATGAGGTTGTTGAATGAGTCGGCCACAACCGCCGTCACGCGGAAGGGGCACGCGCGGTATGCCCGTGGCGATGAGTTGAAGTAGATCGTCTTCGGACGCTGACGGACGACGATGCGGGCGGAGTCGACGGCCCCCCGCGCCTCGCGCACCCGCAAGAACGTCGTGCCATTCTTCACAGCCTGCACCGCCCGCACGGAATCCGGTCCGAACTGATACACGTTTGCGACAGTCGGATCGCTGAGCTCCCACGTATAGGAGCCTCCCGGGTAGACCTGCGTGTCGATCGACGCGTGGACGGTGACGTTCACGGTCAGACCCAGCGCAGTAAGCGTATCGAGCGCGGGCGTGAGTGTGAGCGTGCTGATTCTGGCGATGATGGTGATGAACGCCGTATCGGCTTTGCCCTCGCTGGCCGCCACGACGCGCGCCTGCCCCGGCCAACGGCCGCGGACCACGCCCGTCCCACTCACGGTGACCAACGTCGCGTCCAGCGTGCTCCACGTGATGGTCTTGCCGCTCAGGTCGATGCCCGCGGCATTGCGGGTGACCGCGGAGAGGTGCAGCGAATCGCCGGTGTCTACGTTACCCCCGGCGGGCGTGATGATCACGCTCGCGACCGCGGTGGGGTCGGGACCGGCGGGCTCACCACAGGTCAGCGAGGCCGCGGCGGTGAGCACCACGACAAGAACGGCCTGACGGGAAGCACGGGGGGGCACGGCGGTAATGTGAAGGGGCGCCGCCCGTTAGCAAGACAAGGCGCCCTAAACGTCATAACGAGAAGCCCTAGGCTCGGCGCAGCAGAACCTCGATCAACGCCCGAAACGCACGCCCGCGGTGCGACACTCGATGCTTCGCGCCCGGCGGCGCCTCCCCGAAGCTCATCTGCAGCTCGGTGGAATAGAACAACGGATCGTACCCGAAGCCGCCATCGCCCCGCGGCTCAGCAAGCACGAACCCCTCGCACGTCGCCTCGACGATCTCCGGGACTCCGCTCGGCACCGAGAGAAAGGCGACGACGCAGCGGTAGCGCGCCGTGCGCCGCTCCTCGGGGACGCCGGTGAGCTGCTCGAGCAGCAGGCGATTGTTCGCCGCGTCGGCTCCCGGCCCCTCGACACCAGACCAGCGCGCCGACCGGCTGCCGGGCGCACCGTCCAACGCATCCACCTCGATGCCGGAATCGTCGGCGACCGTGGGAAGCCCGGCCCGCGTGGCGAAGTAGCGCGCCTTGGCGACGGCGTTTTCGACGTAGCTCGTGCCGCTCTCTAAGTCGGCTTCGTCCGGCAAGCGTTCGAGGAAGCGGTCCGGGGGGAAGGTGACCTCAAAGGGCAAGCCGGCGAGGAGCTCGCGGATCTCGCGCGCCTTGCCGGGGCTGCGCGTCGCGACGAGGAGCTTCACGCGCGCAGCTTCCGCATCAGCTCCGTGGTCGACTTGCCCGCGACGAGCGGCACCCGCACAATGCGCCCCCCCCACCCCTCGACCTGCGCCGCCCCCACGATCGCATCGGGCGCGTAGTCGGCCCCCTTCACGAGCACGTCGGGGTGCAAGCGCTCGATGAGCGCGAGCGGCGTGTCTTCGTCGAAGAGCACCACGCCATCCACCGCCGCCAGCGCCGCGATGAGGCGGGCGCGCTCTTCTTGCGCGACGAGCGGCCGGTTGGGCCCCTTGGCGAGGCGCCGGGCCGACGCATCGCTGTTGACCCCCACCACGAGCGCGTCGCCTTCGGCCCGCGCCGCCTCGAGCAGGGCGACGTGACCGGTGTGCAGGAGATCGAAGACGCCGTTCGTGAAGACGACGCGGCCGCGCTGCGCCCGGCGCCAGGCGGCCGCGGCGTCGGACGTGAGGATCTTCGTGGCGGTGTTCAGAGTGGCTGCGTGGCCTGGCACCGTCTCGCCGTACCGCGTCTCGATCCGGATCTCCCGCGGCGCGGCAGAGCGGCTGATAACCACGAGCGCGCCCGCCGAGTCGGGCAGCCCGATTTCCTGCACGGCGGCCTGAATGCGGCGGCGGATCGTGCCGTCGTCGAGCGCGGCGGCGATGCGGGACTGCGACTGCATCTCGTCGAGCAAGCGGTAATACCGGAAGTAGACCTCGCCGATATTCACGCCGTAATACAACACCGCGACGAAGATGAGCAGCGAGATCAGACAGCCGGTCGAGCTGGCGCCGCGTCGGCTGCGAGGTCCTTCCAGACGGGTCACCACTGGGACTGCGCTCCATCCACAATGTCGTTGACGAGCTTCTGGAGGGCGAGCTTGCGGCCCTGCACCTCCTGCCCCGGATCGTATTCCCCTTCGACCGAGAGCCCGTCTCGCTTCCACACCGTCTTGCCCTCGCGCTGATTCACGATCTCCACATTCACGGTCACGCTGACTTTGCGCCGCGTGACCGTCGCCTGGCCCTGGCCCGGCTGGAAGGCGACCGGCACGTCGGGATCGTAGCGCACCACACGCCCGCGCACGATGGCGTCGGCATTCGCCTCACCGGCGAGTCGCAGGCCGAGACGTCCTTCGATGGCGAGGCGCACGGCGTCGTTGACCTCCTGGGTCAACGCCGGCTCCGGCGTGTCGTTCTCGAACGGCACGATCGCGACCGTCTTGACGTTGGGCAGCACGCCGCCGGCGAAGCCGTACAGGCAACCGGCCAACCACACGGCCGCCGCGCTAACGGCGGCTGCGCCACAACGCCGGCGGAATGACCGCCGCCGTGTCCACTCCCACGACCGTGAGCTCAAACCGTGCCGACGCCTCCGGGAAGTCGATGCGCGCGCCGATGGGACGCGCCTGGAGATCGAGCCGAGTGCGACTCCGTGCCACTGCCCTACCGTCGCGTCGCCACTCCGCCTCCAGCGTTCGCTCGGCGCCGAGCACCGCCACGTAATCGAGCGTACCGCCCGGCGCCGCGAAGCGCCAGATGGTGCGGTGCCCGTCCGCGAGTCCGAACACCGCCGCGTCCGCGCCCGGGGGCGGCACCATGCCGAGCGACGCCCACAACATCGGGATCGCCGGCACGAGCGACCGGAAGTTCGCGGCCGGATCCGCCCACGCCACCGAGTCGCCGATCACGACCGCCGCGCCGCTCCCGAGACCGAACGGGCCCGCGTAGTCGAACCGCAGGGAGTCAGGCGGCGCGATCCGTGCGCTCCCCCGTCCCGCGTACTTGACGCGGCCGTCCTCGTAGCGCCAGCGGAACCGAATGACGATCCGGGTCGCGGGCAGCGTCGCGCGTGTCCACGCCAGCGCGCTGTCATGGTCCGCCGGTGCGAGTGGCAGGGGGACCAGCGGCGCCGGCGGACCCGGGCACGCCGCCAACAACGTACCCGCGGCAATGTAGGAAAGGGCACGGAGCCGGTCAAGCGAAACGCGTTGCCGGCTCAGTAGTTGAACCCGAAGAAGAAGTCCACGAACTTGGTGCCGCGCCCGCTCTGGGGCAGTCCGTAGAACCCGAGATCGCCAGAGTGGAACCGGTAGCCGAGGTCGAGCCGCAGCACGAGCGGCGGGCCGATCGGCATGCGCAACCCGAGTCCGCTGGAGCCGAGGACGCCGCGTCGGGTCGTGGCGTCAGTCCAGGCGCGTCCGTAGTCGACGAACAGCGCGCCCTGGACGCCCGGGAACCGCGCGGCGCCGAACGGGAACCCGATCGTCAAGAAATCCGTGATCGGGAACCGGAGCTCGGCGTTGACGAGCCAGGCGCGCGTTCCCGCGACGTAGCCGTAGAGCGGATACCCGCGCAATCCCCACGACCCGCCGATGTTGACCCGTCGCGGCCGCTCCCCCCCCGACGCGTAGCCCTGAAACCGCACGGCCAACGCGCTGCGGAGCGACGTACGGAGGTAGCTGCGCACGTCGGCGGACATGAGCCACGAATCGAACCGGCCGTGGCTCAGATCGTTGACGAGACCGGCAGTGAAGTTGTATCGCGTGCCGTCGATCGGGCCGGTCGCGAGCCAGAGGGTGTTGTCCTTCACGTAACTCAAGTAGTTGGACGCGAGCCAGCCGACGCGGCGCAGCTCATCGACGCCCTCGGTCAACAAATCGAAGCGGTCGGATCGCTCGAGGCGATACTCCGCGACGAGCCGCCGGAAGCGCGTGAAGGGATAGCGCACCTGGGCCATGAGCCCGTACGACGTTTCCTCGAACAGCGAACTAAAATCGCCCTCGTAGAACAGCCCACGCTGGCGGAACGCGCCGAAGCCCCAATTGACGCGGCGCGCCTGGTTCAGGTAAAAGACGGTCCCGTTGACGTTGTCCACGAGGTTGCCGAGTCCGGTCCCCTGAAACGACGAGAGCGAGACGAACAGGACATGGTCGGACAGCAGGTCACTGAAGAGGAAGACCGCCCCCTGCGCCGATCCGAGCCCCGGCGCCACGAGGGCGTCGCCGGCGGCGAAGTCGAGCGTGAACTTCTTCTCGTACGGCGTTGCGTCGGCGCGGGCGTATTGCGGATGCGAGAGCTCGCCCCACGTCCATTCGGGCGCCGGCAGGTCCTTCGCGAGCGCGAAGGTCCCCGCCGCCGACGTGTCGGCCAGCGGGTCGCTGTAATAGATGTTGAAGCTCAGGTCGGCGAAACCGCCGAACAACAACCCGCCCCGTGACGCGCTGTCCCGCGCGGGTATCCACTGCGGGTCGAAGGCGCCATTCAGCGTGCGGGTCTCCCGCCGCCCGGCGCCGGTCGAGTCGATGGAGTAGATCTGGAACGTGCCGTCCCGGTCGCTCGCGAAGTAGATGCGATCGAGCGACCAGCGCGGGCCTTCGTCGCGCCAGGCGCCGTAGGTGAGGTAGCGGATCGCCCCTGTCCCCAGATCGAGCGTGAACAGGTTGCGCGCGCCGCCGGGCCCGAACGGCGTCCGGTCCGACGAAAAGACCACGGTACGGCCGTCGGGGCTGACGGTCGGGTCCACGTCCTCGTAGCGGTCCGAGGTCAACCGCTCGAGCCGCCCTTCCCCGCCCGCGTCATTGAGCCAGAGCCGATACAGATCCGAATACCCGGAGACGGAGAGACCGCTGAACACGACGCTCCGCCCGTCAGGGGCCCAGGCGGGCGAGAGGATGGACACGAGCTCCGCGAATTGGTAGCGCCCCACCACGCGCTGTCGCACCAGACTCCACAAGAACAGGGCGTCACGCTCGGCGTACTTGCTGCTGAACGCGACGACGCCTTGGGCGTTGACGTCGAGCCGCGACTCGAAGAAGTGGAAGGACTCGAACTGCTCGCTGCGCTCCCCCTTCACGACCGCGCGCTTCTTGCCGCCAGTGAAGTTCTGCGCGTAGATCGTCGTGTAGCCGTTGGACGGAGAGAAGAAGAGGTAGGAGGGCGCGCTGTCGCCCGGTAGCCGATACGCCGCGGGCTTGATGGCCAGCTCCGTCAGCCGCCGCGACGTGATGGCGAGCGGCCGTTGCGCGGTCACGCCCGGGAAGTAGCGCTGCCGCAGCCAGTACTGCCATTCGTCGGACAGCTGGTCCACGGTGCGGCCGTACACCCCGGCCATCGCCTCCTCGAACGACGCGTACTTCCACAGATCTCCATACACCTGCAGGATGCGCCACTCGCCGTAGTGTTCCGCCAGAAAGCGGTGGAGGCTGCCTCCGACGGGATAGACGAGGCCACCGTAGGCGTACGTGAGATCGCGCAGTGCCGGCAGCTGGCCCGACACGGTCATGTCGCGCAACACCATCTCGTCGCGGGAGTCCTCGCCGGTCGAGAAGTACTCCGCCAGGCCTTCGGTCCACCACAGCGGCAGTCCCGCCTGCCGCAGGCGCGGGTAGCGATTGTACACCTCGGTGGTGAGGCTCAATTGAAAGACGTGTACCAGCTCGTGGCGCAGGGTGTGACGGAACTCGCTGTAGCTGCCGCGGAACGGCATCGCGACTCGCCGCTTCAGGAACTCGGTGACGCCGAGCAACCCTTCGGGCGGGATGAACGGCAGGATGTTCGTCTGCTCGAAGTCCGAGTGGGACGCATAGACAATCAAGGGAATACGTCGAGTCACGGCGTGGTTAAAACGACGTTCCAGTGAATCGTAACTCACTTCGGCGTATGCCAGCGCCACACGGCCGAGTTCTTCCTCTTCCGGATAGTAGTAGAGGTCGACGTGCTCGCCGCGCAGCACGCGCCAATCGAAGCGGCGGTACTGAATCTTGTTCTGCCCGAAGTAGCCGAATTGCGCCGAGAGGGGGGTGGCGAGGGTGATCGCCAACCCGATGACACAGGCCAAAGCTCTCACCGGTGGATACTCCTGATGCGATCTCCCATGGCAATCGCATTGAGCACCGCAGCGCCCGCGGCGACGCGCCCGAAGACGGTGTAGATGCCGTCCAGGTGCGGCTGCGCCGAGTGCGTGATGAAGTACTGGCTGCCGCCCGTCTCCGGCCCCGAGAGCGCCATGCCCACGGTTCCCACGTCGTAGCGCGTCGGGTTGACCTCGTCGCGCAGCACGAATCCCGGCCCTCCCCACCCGTCGCCGCGCGGATCGCCGTCCTGCACCACGAAATTCGGCACGACGCGGTGCCAGCGGGTGCCGTCGAAGTAGCGGCGCTCCACCAGGCCGAGGAACGCAGCGACGGTGAGCGGGGCCTCGGCGGGCAGCAGCTCGATCTCGAGGCTGCCGCGATCGGTCTCGAGCGTGACGCGCGGGTTGGGCTGGCCAGTGAGCGCCGGGGCGAGCCAGCGGCGCGCGACGTCGCGGTACTCGGCGGCGGTGCGGCCGGTGACGATCGGGAGGGCGGGTCCCCACGCGTCGCGCGCGTCCGGGAGCGTGTCGACGGCGAGCCGCCGGACGATATAGTCGTCCGGGCGCGACACGGCGCTGATGAACCGGGTCGCCACGCGCAGCCGGCCGGTGGGACTGCCGCTCGCGATCGCCCCGAGCGCGGCGACGGCGGAGAGGCGCGCGTCGTCGAAGGGATCGTTCTCGGCCCGCCGGTACGCCTGGACGAGGAGATCCACATCCTCGGCGCCGGGGTGGCGGCCCAGCAGATCGGCGGCGACGCTCCGAACGGCGGGGTCCGCGTCCGCGAGGAGCGCGCGCGCCCGCGGGAGGAGCCCCGAGTCGGTCGGGGGCACGATGCGCTGCAGGGCTTGCAGGGCCTGGGCCACGACCCGGCCATCGGGGTCGGCGAGCTGCGCCTCGAGCTGCGCCCGCGCCCCCGCGGCGCCGAACGCCTCGGCGGCCACGCTGCGCCAGCGCCAGTCGGCGTCACCGGCCACCTGGGCCGCGGCCGGGACGCCGCTCGCACTGTCGGCCTGCGCCAACGCGATCAGCGCCTGGCGCCGCAGCGTAAACACGCTGCTCGTGAGCCGAGGGCGCAGCGCCTGCAGCGCCGCGCCGCCGCGCAACGCTCCCAGCGTGGTCTCGGCCTGCACCGCGACGCCGATGTTCTGGTCGGCGACAAGCGGGGCCACGGCGGCGGCGAGCGCCGAATCGCGAAACGAGGCGATGGCGCGGAGCGCGTTGATGCGCACCTGCGCGTCCTGGTCCTGCAGCAGCGGCCGCAGACGGTCCAACGCGGCCCGCGCATCCATGCGCGCGCTGTCGAGCAGCGCCTTGGACACGCCGCGCGCCGCGACGGCGCGAATCGTGGGCTCGCGGTCCGCCAACGCAGCCACGAGCCGCGGGGCGCCGCGCGGCGCGCGCAGCCGGCCGAGCGCATACAGGGCGCGCCAGCGCGTCCCCAGGTCGGGCGCGTCCGCGAAGGCGACGAGCTCCGTGACGGGCGCGCGGTTGCCGAGACGCCACGCTTCGAGCAACGCCGCCGCCACGACCGGCGGCGTCGGGGGGGGAGCGCCGGGCGAGCCGGTCGCGATGATCTCGACGAGAGCGCGGGCCCCTTCGTCTCCGCCGATCTTGCCGATCGCCGTCACGGCCTCAAGCTCGGCCGGACCCTGGTCGGCGACCGGCGCGGTTCGCACCAGTTGCAGCAGCGCCGGCAGGGCGCGCGCATCCTTCAGCAGGCCCAGACCGAACGCGGCGGCAGCCTGTACAGCGGGGTTCGTGTCATTGAGGGCCGGGAGGAGGAGGGCGACGGCCGCCGGGTCGCCGATGCGCCCGGCCGCGAGCGCCGCCTGGCGTCGCACGGCGGGGTTGGGATGCGCGAGCGCGTCCCGGATCGGTGCGACGTCGAGCCGGCGCGCGTCCGCTGCGGCCAGCAGGGCCGCCAGCTGCCCAACGAGCGTCTCATCGGCGGAGGGCGTGGGCTGCTGGGCCGCCGCGGGACGCGCTATAAGAAGGAGGAAGAGGGCGGCGCTACAGGCGGACAGGATCCGGCGTCGGCTCGAGCAGGTCACACACGTGCTCCGGAATGCGAGACAGGGCGTGTTGGTGATTGAGGGCGATGAGTGATGTCTCCGCGGTGGCGAGGAGCTCGCCCGTCTCCGCCCGCTCCACCGCGTATCCGAAGATCACCCGGCGGGAGCCCAGATCCCGCACCCAGCACCGCACCCGCACCAGATCGTCGTAGCGCGCCGGCTGGCGGTAGCGCACCCGCACGTCGGTCACGGCGAGGTAAATCCCCTGCGCTTCCAATTCCTTGTAGGACACCCCCCGCTCACGCAGGTGTTCCGTGCGCGCCATGTCCATCCAGATGAGATAGTTCGCGTGATACACGAACCCCATCTGGTCGGTCTCGGAGTAGTTGACGCGGGTGTGGACCGCGCTGATCACGCCTACTCCCCGTAGGGAATCCAGATGTTCTTCACTTCGGAAGCGTGGCGCAGGAACTCGCGGCCTTCACCCTGGCGGGGATCGAGCCAATCGCGCGGCCGCGTCATGACCCAGGTGCGTTTCATGTTGGCGGCCGCGGCGAACTCCACCGTCTTGGCTCCCGCCGCGCCACCGCTGTACCAGATGCCGTCGACATCGTCGTGCTCGGCCAGGACCTTCGCCAGAGCGTCTTTGTCCCCCGTCACGACGTTCACGACGCCATCCGGCAGATCGGACGTCTCGAGCACCGTGTAGAACTCGGTCGCGGCGATCGGGTGCCCCTGGGACGGAACGGCGATCACCGTGTTGCCGGTCGCGATCGCGGGGGCGACGAGCGACACGAAGCCGAGCAGTGGAAACTCCTCCGGCGCGACGAGCCCGAGCACGCCGACCGGCTCCTGCATCGCCAGCGTCACGCCGCGGATCGGCGTGTGGTGCACCGCCCCGTCCCACTTGTCGGCCCAGGCCGCGTAGGTGAAGAGGCGCGCGATCGCGGCCGCCACCTCCCGCCCGCCAGCCTCGGACCCGGCGCCGGTCAGGGCCCCGATGCGGTTCGCGTATTCGTCCGCCCGCGTCGCCAGATTCTCGGCGATGTAATACAGGATCTGCGCGCGGTTGTGACCGCTCACGCGCGCCCAGCCATCCGCTGCATGCGCGGCTTCGACCGCGTTGCGGATGTCCTTCCGGTTCCCTTCCCCCACTTCGCCCAATACGCGCCCATCGGCTCCGACGATCTTGCGCGAATAGCCCTGGTCGGGGCGGACCTGCTTGCCCCCGATGAACAACTTGTAGGTTCGGTCAATCGGAGGGAGAGGGGAGACGGGAGATGTACGGTCCGGTGCGGCAACGGGACTCGCAACCGCAACGTCCTTCTCCCTTCTCCCTTCTCCCGAAATGTGTTGCTCCCAGTCGGCCTTGAGATACTCGAACATCCCCTCCCGACCGCCCTCTCTCCCAAATCCCGACTCCCGATAGCCGCCGAACCCCGACGCCGC
>WNFL01376421.1_pt1 | contig 13295 bp, 9 predicted proteins | sample 5400361 | NCBI WGS metagenome assembly WNFL01 (sample SAMN13153351, study PRJNA577476) | soil metagenome | isolation source: 40 cm soil on Douglas fir-dominated hillslope | place: USA:California | collected 2013-09-17
GAGATCGCCGTTCTGATCGACCTCGAGCGATCCCTTGATCGATACGCCGCCGCCATCGATGACAATGTCTTCGAAGCGCGTCGATTGCGGCTTCTGCACCACGTTGAAAACCGCGCGGCTCGATTTGCCCGGCAACTTCACCCAACCCGGCAGGATATTGTCGAGCTTCAACGCCGTCAGATCGGCTTCGATGCCCATGCGGCTGTCGCGATCGGGGCCGCCGATCTTGCCGGTCAGCTTGATCGGGACGGCGCCGCTGACCGCGGAGCCGAGATCCAGACCGAGCCGCGCGCGGCTTGCGTCGTCGAGTGTCGCCTGCAACTTGATGTCCGCATCGCCGTCGTTCGGCTTGCGGTAATCCAGCGTCGCCGCTTGCCCATTGATCTTGACGTCGCCTTTGACCTGATAGCCCTGATTGTTGGCGACGACTTTCAGCTTGTCGGCTTCGAGCTTTTGATTCATCACCAGCCGATCGGCGGCAAATCCGCCGAGATCGGCGGTGATGTTGTAGCTGGTGTCGGCCTCGCTTGATCGGCAGCCCGAGCGTGACCAGAGCGGCAACCGTTCCCTTGCTTGAATTGGGGTCGATCAAGGTGCCGGAAAATTCGCTGAGGCGGTCGGAGGCGAGGATTTCCGCCACCGCCGGCACCGGGCCATCGATTCGAAACTTGACGCGCGCCGGTGACGGCTTGGGCGCCATATCCGGCACTTCGAAGACAAAATCGGTGATGTTGAGCTTGCGGCCCGCCGGGGTATCGGCCGCCGCCTGCCCGATTGTCACCGTCGCGGTGCGGCCGGTCACACGGGCTTTCAAATCCGCATCTCGCACCGATGGCAGTTCATCCACGGGGCGTAATGTCACGCCGCTGGCGACGATGTTGACGGAGAGACCGTCATCGGGAATCGGCGGACCACGCCGCGAGAGGTTGCGAACTGGCGAATTGACGCCAATCTCGAGGCGCTGAAGCGAGCCGCGTTCAACGCGGTCGATCACCCATTCGCGCACTTCCGGAACGATCAGGATCGGCCACATCCGCTTCAGCGCGGACGCCGACATCGGCGTTCCCGCGAAACCGAGCTGCAGGCGTGGCTCGGCCGAATAATCGACGCTACCGGTTCCGGCAATGCCAATCTCGCCATTGCTGATATCGGCCTGAGTCAGCAGCACACGCCGTTTTTCGGTGTCGAAGGTTGTTCGCCGTCGTCCCCCGCAAGCACGATGGTGCCGCCGCTAAATCCCATCTGCCAATCGGCAACGCTGTCGTTCGGTGGCTCAAGATGAGCCAATAGCGTCACCCGGTTCGCACCGGAAATGATCTTGAACGGTGCGACCAGCACGCGCCGTCCGGCATCCCATTCGACATTGATTTCCGCTGAATCGATCGCCATCGGATAATCGGGCGTATCGGTGTCGATGACGTGTCCGGCGTCCGCGGTGAGTTTACCCTTGAAATAGGTCGGCAGGCCGTCACGACCGAGCTCACCCTTCAATTCGCCGGTCAGCGGCAGATCCGCGGTGTAGGTGAGGTCCTTCAACCGCAGCGCCAGCAGGATATTGGTGGTCGAGACCCTGTTGGCCCGAATATCGACCGATCGCACCCCGTTCGCGGGAGGTCCGACCAAAACCCGCAACGACCAGGCATTGCTGCCCTCTTCGCCGACGCTCAGCGCCACCCCGCCGCCGCTAGGCCGTCGAAGGCTGAGGGTGATGTTCTCGAAATTCCATTTGTTGCCGCGCTGCTGGTCGTCAACGATAAGGTTTCCGTTCTTCAAACCGATTTCGTTGAGGTTTTGTCCGTCAAGGCCGGTCAGGCTCAGGCTGTCGAGCCAATCAAGGCCGGCAAGCAGTCCGCTTGGCGTACTATCGGGACCCGCGGCGGCGGCCGGTGAAGACGGAGAAACAGCTCCGGATGGTGCACCAGGGATTTGGCGCGGAAACGTTGCCGCAATGCCTGCCTCTTTCTTTGAGGTCACACCGGTAGCCAAAGGTTTGGCGGTGTCACCGGCGGAAACCGTCACATGGCCATCCGGGGTGATGCGCACCGCGAGTTCTGCGTCCACCAGATTGAGGCTCTCGGCACGAAGCTGTCCCATCAAGAGCGCGGTGCCTGAAAGTCTCACCTCGGCTTTCGGCGCGCTCGCCACGATGGCATGGTCGCGATCCCGGACGATAATATCGCGAATACGCACGGCGATGCGGATCCGGCCTGCTCGCTCGATCTGCGTGCCGCCGACCTCGACGGTATTGCCGTGACCGATGTTTTCCGCGATCGCCGCGGCCAGCCACGGCGTCGCCATCTCAAGATTGATGGGCCCTGCGCCAAGCCGCCACCACAGCCCGCCGAAGCATCCCGCGAAGATCACCATCAAGACCGCGATCACGATGCCGATGCGCTTCAGCCAGCGTTCTGTTGCGAGCCAGGACAGCAGCCGGCGCGCCTGATGGCAGGCCGCCTCGTCATGGTCTTGATCCCAACCGGCATCATCCCATTGCGAGAGCTGGACGTCAGCGCGCGGATCCGATCCCTGGGGCGACGTATTCCTTGCCATTGCATCTCGGTGCGGACGCTGATTGTGAGATTGATCGCCGCCAAGACGGCGCCCGTCGACACGTAACGAGCGCTTCTGTGTCGGCATTGCTGCCAATCCTCATTGTAACACTGTTACTCGTCATCGGGCCCAAGGAAGACATTCAACGAGCGGACAGGTGATGCGTCGAATTCCTTGTAACCCTACTCCGAGGCCATCAGACTTGCCCAGCAGTCGGCCTGATTCCCGCTCACCAAGGCAAGGCCCGCAATACTCTAATGATTGATCCGCCGAAAGCGACGAAAGGAAGGCGTATGTCCAAGAAAACGCGCAAGAAATCCCCCAAATCTTTGCGCGGGAAGGTAACCCGCGTCCAATCGAAGATTTCGGCCAAAACGCCGGCTGCGAAAGCCCGCAAGACGGCGGCGAAAAAATCAGGCAAGAGCGCGGACAAGCAAACCGCGAACGCGACCGTGCGAGCATCGCACAAGGCCCCGTCAAAAAAGTTAAAATCATCCGTTCCCGGCGAATCGGCCCTGCGGGTTGACGCCGAATCGAAGGCGACCGCGGGCAAGCCTCGGGCAGGAAATCCAGCTGCGCGGAAAACGTCAGGCGGAAAAACCGAGGCGTCGGCCAATCGTAGATCTGACTTGACCGAGGGCACAAAAGCACCCGCCTTCCGACTTCCGCGCGATGGCGGCCAAACCGTCTCGCTCGCCGACTATTCGGGCGGAAAACTCGTGCTGTTTTTCTATCCCCGCGCGGACACCCCGGGCTGCACCAAGGAGGCCATCGACTTCACACGATTGGCTGACGCGTTTGCGGAAAGTCAGACCGCCATACTGGGTGTTTCGGCCGATCCCCTCAAGGCGCAGGAAGCCTTTCGGGACAAGCATCAACTCCTGATGCCTCTCGTCTCAGATGAAAAGCACGAAATGCTCGAGGCCTACGGCGTCTGGGGCGAAAAATCCATGTATGGCAGGACCTTCCAAGGTGTACTTCGCACGACGGTTTTGATCGGCGCGGACGGCCGAATCGCCAAAATATGGCGCAGTGTGAAGGTCGACGGCCACGCCGACGAGGTGCTCGCAGCCGCCCGCGCGCTCTGATTTGAGCGATCCCATTCGCTAAAAATTAACCATGAGAAGGTCAAATCAGCCGCGCAAATTTAGCCGTACGGAATTCCTGTCCGACCGGCGCGGGAGTGCCGATGTCCTACCGTTCCGGTCATTTTTCCGAGCATACCCAGCACCATCATCACCACGACCCCGGCAGGGCAGCCTTGCGTCGCCCGGCGGCAAACCAGGCGCCGGCCCCCGCTCCACCCGCGAAAGACGGCTATACCCTGGTCCACGCCGGCAAGCAGGTCCGGTTTGGTCCGGTGGTGTTCTGGATCGTGATCGGCACCGTGACCATGCTCGGGATGTGGTCGGCCGCGACCGCGACCTATTTCGCGTTTCGCGACGACGTTCTCACCCGGCTGATCGCGCGGCAGGCCGAGATGCAATACGCCTACGAGGACCGAATCGCCGAACTGCGCGCCAAGGTTGACCGCACCACCAGCCGCCAGCTGCTCGATCAGGAACAGTTCGACCAGAAGCTCGACCAGATCATGCGCCGCCAGACCGCGCTGGAAGCGCGCGCCACGGCGCTTGGCGCCATTCCGGACGCCTCAGTGACGGGATCCATCAGGACCCCATCGCGCGGCTCCGCGGCGACTGATGCTGCTTCTTCGGGTACCCCAAAACCCTCGCCGATCAGCGATACCGTGATCTTCGTGGCGCCTCCGGACCGCGAAGCGCGCCTGGAATCGCGCGCCCCCGTCGTTGTCAGTCCCCGATCTAGCCAGTTCGCGAAGGTCCAGGGCGTCGATAACGTGCTGGTCCGGCTGCAGAGTTCGCTCGATCAGATCGAGGGCCGCCAGATGGCGGCGCTTGGATCGGTCCAGGACGGCATGGAATCGCGGGTACGCCGGATGCGCGGCGTCATTACCGATCTCGGTCTCGATATGGCGCAATTGGAAGCCGCGACGCCACGGGCGGGCGTCGGTGGCCCCTTCGTCCCGGTCAAACTTCCCGCCGATGCCGGCGCTTTTGAGCGCCAGCTTTACCGAATCAACGTCACCCGCGCCCAGGTCGAGCGTCTCAATCGCACCCTTGCGCTGGTGCCGTATCGCAAGCCGGTGGTCGGCGAAGTCGAATTCACCAGCGGTTTTGGGGTCCGCAGTGATCCGTTCCTCGGCCGCCCGGCGATGCACACCGGTCTCGATTTCCGCGCGGCGATGGGCGACCCGGTGCGGGCAACCGCGAACGGCAAGGTTGTGTCATCGGGTTGGGCCGGCGGTTATGGCCGCATGATCGAAATCGACCACGGCAACGGTCTGTCGACCCGCTACGGCCATTTGTCGGAAATCGGATCAAGATCGGACAGGTGATCGGCGCCGTCGGCTCAACCGGCAGATCGACCGGTCCGCATTTGCACTACGAAACCAGGATCGACGGCGACGCCGTCGACCCCCAGAAATTTCTGCGCGCCGGCGTGCGCCTCAGCGCGGGCTAAACCTGCTGTCACGGGCGCCCTGGACGGAAGCTTAGTGACCGACCTCGCCGTCGATGACGTCGCCGAACAGTTCCCAGGCCTCGCCGTTGAACTTCATCAACTGCATCTGCTCGATCGGAAAGAAGTCGTCCGGCGACGTATTGACCTTGACGCCCGGCAGCATCATGTCGGTCGAAAAATCCTTCAGGTTGGCGGCCTGTTTCATGATGTTCTCGCGCGTGAGATTGTCGCCGCACTGTTTGAGAACCTGCACCATGGTCTGCGCCTAGACGTAGCCGTAGGTGTTGTTGGCGTTGGTCTTGTCGCCGTCGGGATAGTACTTGTCCATGAAAGCAGCCCACGTCTTCACGCCCGGATCGTCCTTCCAGGTCGGATCGCTCGGATCCTTCAGATAGGCCGTCGAGATAATGTCCTTTGAATATTGAAGGCCCGCCGGTTTGAGCACCGATGCCACCGATGTCGCCGTATTGGCGAGAAAGAATTTCGGTTTCCAGCCGAGCTCGCCGACCTTTCTGATCGCCTGCGCCGATCCCTTCGGCGCCGCCCAGGAGAAGAAGATGTCGGCGCCCGAATCATGCAGCGCGACAATCTGCGAATCGATGGTGGGATCGCTGACCTCATAGGATTTGTCGGCGATGATCATGCCGACCTTGTCGCCAAGCCCGTCGCGCAAGCCTTTGACCTGGTCCTTGCCGGCATCGTCGTTCTGCCAGAACACCGCGATCTTGCTGTTGGGAAAGTGATCAAGAATGTATCTCGCGTAGATCGGCCCCTCACTCTGGTAATTAGGCTGGAAGCCCATGGTCCACGGAAAGTTCTTCGGATCGCCCCACTTGGTGGCGCCGGATGCGACGAACAGCTGCGGCACTCTTTTAGCATTCATGTATTTCTGAATGGCGGAATTGGACGGCGTGCCGAGCGGCTGGAAAATCAGCAAAACTTCGTCGCTTTCGACCAGCTTGCGCGCCTGCTCGATCGCCTTGGGCGGGCTGTAGGCGTCGTCATAGGAAATGAAGGTGATCTTGCGGCCGTTGATGCCGCCTTCGGCGTTGACCATGTTGAAATAGGCGGCTTCGGTCTTGCCGATCACGCCATAAGACGAGGCAGGACCGCTATAGGGCATGATGTTGCCGATTCTGATCTCGGTATCGCTCGCACCCGGATCGTATTTCTTTTGCGCGGATGCTGAGGTCGCGGTGATGGCGGCAGCGGCGGCAAGTGCCGTCAGGACAATAAGGCTTCTCGCGGCAACCGGCATCGTTTTCTCCCCCATCTGTTTTGATCGAGTTTCGCAAGTCGTGCGCGCGCATGCAAGCTTCGGCTTATTCCGTCTGACGAAACAGCATTGTTGCTCGCCGCCGATTGTGATTGATGCATGGCAACATCTGACATCGACAAGGCTGACGGATTGAACCCGAAAGTACGAATTGGTCCGCGACATCCCAGACTCGGCAGAGCCGGATTTCGCGCCGCGCGATGGATCGGCGCGCGTTTGCTGGGGGCCGCGGGCTTTCATCAGCTCGGCTCGGATTTTGCCGATCAACGGATTGCGCAGGTGCGCGAAAAGCTTGTTCGAGGCGAAACCGTTTATCTGGCTGGGCTCGGGCCTCCCGGCACCCACAACTCGGGCGTCGCGCTGATTGAGGTGAGCCAAGCGAATGGCCCGCGCCTGATCGTCAACAACGAGGAAGAACGCTTTTCCGGCAACAAGCACACGACCGAATATCCGAAGGCGTCGATCGATGCGATGGTGACGACAGTGGGCGGCATGGGACGCGATATCGGGGATATCGCCGCGTGGCTCACGAGTTGGGATTATCCAACGCTGGCCGGGACGCTGGTCCGCTCGGTGCTGGAGGAGTTGCCGCAAAGTGTGAGGCTGCTTCGCACCACGGAGGCCGCCGGATTTGACGGCCGCCGGCTCGATCAAATGACCCGCACGCCGAAAATCCTCGGCAGGCAACTCGGCCTCTCGGAGAGAGTCCCGCTGATCTGCATGCCGCACCATGACAATCATGCCTGGTTTTCCTTCGCGGCGTCGCCGTTCGCGGACAGTGACGAACCCGTCGCCATCGCGGTGCTCGACGGCACCGGCGACCTCGGATCGATCTCGCTCTATGTCGCCGAAGGTGGCGCGATGCGCCGGCTCTATTGCAACGACAGCGTGTTCGACTCGCTCGGCGCTTTCTACAGCGTGATTTCATCGACGCAGGGCGGCTGGACCTGGCTGTCCAGCGAGGGCCGCTACATGGGTGCGGCCGCCTGGGGCGATATGAATCGCGCCAGCAATCCCTATTACGCGCGACTGAAGGAGGTTCTGCACTTCGGCGAGCGCGGCGAAGTCCGGCTCAATCGCGCTATCGCGAACTGGTATTGCGACCCGTTCGATCATCCTTACAAGCCCGCGCTGATCGGAATCCTCGGCGAGCCGCTAAAGCCCGATCAACTCTGGAATCCCGACGCCGTGCTGCGGGTCGAAGACATCAACCACCGGCCCGACACATCAGATCGACTCGACAAGGCGGCCGCGACGCAACTGGTGTTCGAGGATGCCATGATCCATGTGGTGGATCATCTGCTCCGCACGACCGGCGCGAACCGGCTGGTGCTGACGGGTGGCGTGGCGCTGAATGCGGTCGGCAATATGCGGCTGCTCGAACATTTCGACGAGGCGTGGTTCGCAAAGACGCAACAACGAAAAACGCGCCTGCATCTGTGGGTGCCGCCGACGCCCGGCGACCCCGGCGTGACCATCGGCGCGGCCTGGCTGTTCGCGCATCTCGCCGGCGCGCCGCGCGGTGCGCCGATGAGCCACGCGTTTTATTGCGGTTCGCCGCCCTCGCATCGGGAGATCGCAACCGCGCTCGAGGCGGTCGACATCGCCTCGACGCGGATCGGCGATATCTCGACGCGCGACGGACGCGACGCGCTGGCCGATTTGATGGCGTTCATGGTGGCGAAAAACGGCATCATCGCGCTCTATCAAGGTGCCGCCGAAACCGGGCCGCGCGCGCTGGGCCATCGCTCGATCTTTGCAAACCCTTGTGATCCCCAGACGCGCGAGCGACTCAACGAGCGCGTAAAATACCGCGAAGCGATCCGCCCGCTGGCGCCGATGGCGACGCTTGAAGCCGCGCATCAATATTTCGACCTGCTCGAAGGCGCGTCGGACGGCGATTACAACGCCTACAACTACATGGTGCTGACGGCGCAATCGAAACCGCTGGCGCGCGCAAAAATTCCAGCGGTGATTCATGCCGACGGTACCGGGCGAATCCAGATCGTGCGCGCGGAAGACGATCCCCTCACCTACGCCTATCTGAAGGCGCTCGGCCGCTACATCGGCGTCGAGATGTCCGTCAACACCTCCTTCAACGTCGCGGGTCCGATCGCACAGACGCCAGGCCAGGCGATCGATACGCTGCGGCGATCCAAGGGCCTTGACGTCGTGCTGCTGGTAACGAGCGACGGCGCGGCATATGCGGCATGGCACGCAGGGACGCGCGACAGCGGACGCTTCACGGGCTGGCTTTCGGAATGGAAAGGCCGGGAAAGAGTTTGAGCACACGCCGGTCGATCGGCAGCGTACTGCCGATCACGAGAGCACCGATGATCTCGCGCGGCGAGATGCTTTCGCCCAGCACGAGATAGCCGAGCAAACCGATTCCCGCTTGGGATTGCGCATGCGCGAGTACGATACGCGCCAGTGTCGGCCCTCTCCGGTCTAAGGCTTATGCAAGCACAGTCCCACCGTCGGTGACGTCCCGCATTTTGCGCCGTCCGGCGCGCCGCCGCTTGGACAGAACACCGACACCAAGGTCTCATCCGGTTCGCAGCTTGCCGCGCTATCGGCTTGGACAGACCTCAGGTTGGCCGCGGCCGCCTCGCCTTTGTCGCCTCTATCTCCCTTATCGCCTTTTTCGCCTTTTTCACCGGGTGCTCCCTGAGGCCCCTGCGGACCTTGCGCGCCGGTCTGTCCCTGCACGCCGGCCACACCCTGAATGCCTTGCGCGCCCTGTGGACCGGCCGGGCCTTGTGCGCCCGGCTCACCTTTCGGCCCCGGATCCCTGCCGCAGCCGCCGATCGAAAGTGCAATGCCAACAACGAGTATGGGAAAAATTCTCATCATGATGCCCCCGCAATGAATGAATGGGTCGCCGGCTGCAAGAAGCCAGCATCGATACAAGGCCGTCGAACCGCGTGAGTTCGCGACGTTAGATATCGGAGTGTAGCGATGCAATAGCGGGGGCGCTATTTCGCGTTGCTGGCCTTTGCCCGTGACACGATCTCGATCATCTTTCCCTCGTCGGCATCGGGGGCATAGGCCTTCGCTCGGTCATAGGCTTGCACCGCGGCGCGTCCCATCAACGGCGCATCGGACAACAGGCTCTCGGCCAGCGCGACCGCGTAGGCGGCGTCCTTATGCCGCAGCGCGGCCGTAAAGGTCGCGCCGGAAAAATTTCGCGCGACCATGCGCTTGGAATGACGGATCACCTGCGGACTGGCGGCAACGCCGGTCTCGATCGCCTCCAGCACCAGCTTCATATCGAGACCGGCCTGCTCGGCGATCGCAAGACCCTCGGCGATACCGGCGATCTGGATCGCACCCATCAGATTATTGATCAACTTGTAAACCGTGCCGGTACCCACGGCGCCGAAATGCCGGATCGTCGCAGAGAGCGGCGCCAGATAGGGCCGCGCGCGCTCGAGATCGGCGGGCTCGGCGCCGACCAGCAGCGTCAATTTTCCGCTCGCCGCGGCATCCGGCAATCCGGTGACCGGACTATCGATATAGACCAGACCTGATCCACGAAGCTCGCGCGCCAACTCAAGCGCGTGGCTGTACGATACGGTGGAACATTCGATGGCAAGCGTGCCGGTTTTCATCGCCGCCGCGGCCCCGTCACTGCCGAGCCAGACCGCGCGCGACGCCTCGTCATCGGCGACCATCGTCACGACAGCGTCGGCGCCATCGGCCGCGTCCGCAGGCGAAGCCGCCCATCGCGCGCCGCGCGCGATCAGATCTTCGGCTTTCGCTTTGCTGCGATTCCAGACCGCGACCGTAAAGCCGCCATCGAGATAGCGGCCGGCCATGCCGTGGCCCATCCGCCCCAAACCGATGAAAGCGACTTTTGTCATTTGTTAGTCCACATCCTCGACCGCACCGGGCGCGGTGCCGAACGCGCGTTGCGCCAGCGTCGCCGCCATGAATTCGTCGAGGTCGCCATCGAGCACACCTGAGGTGTCCGACGTCTGCACGCCGGTACGAAGATCCTTCACCATCTGATAGGGCTGCAGAACATAAGAGCGAATCTGATGGCCCCAGCCGATGTCGGTCTTGGCGGCCTGATCGGCGGCGGCCTGCTCCTCGCGCTTCTTCAACTCGATTTCGTAGAGCCGCGCGCGCAGCATGTCCCACGCCTGCGCCTTGTTCTTGTGCTGCGAACGTCCGGCCTGACACACCACCGCAACACCGGTCGGGATGTGCGTCAGCCGCACCGCGGATTCGGTCTTGTTGACATGCTGGCCGCCGGCGCCGCCCGAGCGCATGGTATCGACACGAACGTCGGACTCGGCGATGTCGATCTTGATGCTGTTGTCGACGACAGGAAAGATCGCGACGCTTGAAAACGAGGTGTGCCGGCGGGCGTTGGAATCGAACGGCGATATCCGCACCAACCGATGCACGCCGGCTTCGGTCTTCAGCCAGCCATAGGCGTTGTGACCGCTGATCTGGATGGTGGCGGATTTGATGCCGGCTTCTTCACCTTGAGTTTCTTCCAGATATTCGATCTTGAAACCGTGCTTTTCGGCCCAACGAGTGTACATCCGCAGCAGCATCGCGGCCCAGTCCTGGCTCTCGGTCCCGCCAGCGCCCGCGTGAACCTCGAGATAGGAGTCGAACCGGTCGGCCTCGCCGCCAAGCAACGCTTCGAGCTCGCGCCGCGCGACCTCCTTCTTGAGGGCTTTCAGGGCGGCCTCGGCCTCAGTGACAACGCCTTCATCGCCCTCGGCTTCGCCGAGTTCGATCATGCCGATATTGTCCTCAAGCTCGCGCTCGACCTTGCCGATACCACTGAGCGAATCCTCCAGCGAGGTTCGCTCCTGCATCAGCTTCTGTGCCTTCTGGGGATCGTTCCAGAGATTGGGATCTTCGGCGAGCTTGTTCAGCTCGGCCAGGCGCGCCGTGGATGCATCGACGTCAAAGATGCCTCCTCAGCAGCCCGACCGACTGCTTGATCTCTTCAACTAAACGTTCGACTTCGGCGCGCATGGGTTCTCTGATCTGCGGCGCAGGCCGCGATATTTGATGCTGCGAGGGATGTAGCGGCGGACGCCGCAAAGTGCAATCGCCTCCCCGCTTTGTTTGTGCGAAGCCCGTGCCTGCTTCAGCCCTGACGGGCTAGTAAAGCCCGCTCGGACTGGATTGCATGATGCTGCGGTCGGCATCCGGCGTGATCGACAATGACCGCCCATCGGCATCGGGAACCCCGATGACCGCGTAATCATCCGGCGGTGCGGTGCCAGGCTTGAAGGCTTCGAGTATGGTCTTTCCATTGCTGCCCGGACCGGCCCGCATTCCGGTTACGAGATCGACGTTGACCAGCCTGATCCCCACCGGTGGCCGGAACGGAATCGCCGGCTTGTCGGCGAGCGCGAACTTCATGAAATCCCTTGCGATCGGCCCCGCCAGAGCACCTCCGGTAGCTCTGCCTCCCAGACTGCGCGGCTTGTCGTAACCGACATAAATCCCGACCACGAGATCGGGCGAGAAACCAACGAACCATGCATCCTTTTCATCGCTTGTGGTGCCGGTCTTGCCGGCGATCGGCTTGCCGACCTCCTTCAAGGCAGTCGCCGTGCCGCCCTGCACGACGCCTTCCAGTAAATGTGTGATCTGGTAGGCCGTCATCGAATCCAGCACCTGCTCCCTGCGATCGACGAGCTGTGGCTCGGGCTGGTTTTCCCAACCTCCAGGGGAGTCGCAACTCCGGCATTCGCGCTGGTCGTGCGTGAAGATAGTATGGCCGTAGCGGTCCTGAATGCGGTCGATCAGGGTGGCCTTCACCCGCCGGCCGCCATTAGCGAACATCGAGTAGGCCGTGACCATTCGCATCACCGTGGTCTCGCCGGTGCCGAGTGCGTAGGACAGGTAATTCGGCAGTTCGTCGTAGACGCCGAAGCGCTTGGCATATTCGCCGATCAGGGGCATGCCGATGTCCTGCGCGAGCCGCACCGTCACCGTGTTCAGCGACCATCTCAGCGCGTAACGGAGGGTCGTGGGCCCACGATAGTGACCGGCCGCAAAGTTATCCGGACGCCAAACACCCGCGCCCTGCCCCTGATCGATTTCGATCGGCGCATCTACCTCCACGGTCGACGGCGTATATCCGTTATCCAATGCGGCCGAGTACACGATGGGCTTGAAGGTGGATCCGGGCTGCCGGTAGGCCTGCGTCGCGCGGTTGAACTGGCTCTGGTCGAACGAGAATCCGCCGACCATCGCCAGCACGCGGCCGGTCCAGGGGTCCATCGCGACCATCGCGCCGGAAACCTCCGGCAACTGGCGCAGCCGGTATCGGCCTTCGACCGCCGCGCCATCCTTCGCAATCAGCGGGTCGGCATAGACAATGTCGCCGGGGTTCAGAACCTGCGAAACCGCAGTCGGCGTCTTGCCGCGAGCCGGGCCAGCGGCGGCCTTTGCCCACCTTACGCCGTCAAGCGTAATGTTTCCGGTTTGCCGTTCCTTAGCGACGGCGCCGCCCAGTTCGCGGGCAGGCTGAAAACCAATCCGGGCGGACTGTTCGCTGGTCTCCAGCACCACGGCCATCCGCCATGGCGAGATATCCGAAAGCGATTTGACATCGGCGAGCTTCACACCCCAGTCGCCCGAGATATCGAGCTTGCTGATCGCGCCGCGCCAACCCTGCTGTTCATCATAGGTGACGAGGCCGGCCGCCATGGTCTTTCGCGCCATCACCTGCAGCTTCGGGGCCAGCGTGGTTCGTACCGAGAGGCCGCCTTCGTAGAGTTTCTTCTCGCCGTAGCGCTCGAACAAATCGCGGCGGACCTCCTCGGCGAAGTACTCGCCGGCGAAAATGTGCGCGGTATTGCTCCGTTTGGTTACGATCAGCGGATCCTTACGGGCCGCGTCGGCGTCGGCCTGCTTGATCCAGCCGTTCTCGAGCAAGCGGTCGATGACATAG
>WNFL01023930.1_pt4 | contig 13293 bp, 15 predicted proteins | sample 5400361 | NCBI WGS metagenome assembly WNFL01 (sample SAMN13153351, study PRJNA577476) | soil metagenome | isolation source: 40 cm soil on Douglas fir-dominated hillslope | place: USA:California | collected 2013-09-17
GAGGCCCTTCAGATCCTCGACGTCGTTGATCTCCTTGCGGTACCAGCCGCCCATCTGCGCGCCGGTGGTGCCCAGCGTGTAGTAGACGACGTTGAAGCGCGCATAGACCTCGCGGATCAGCGCCAGCCCGCCGCCCTCGCGGATCCAGGCCAGATGGCCGCGCGCCGTGTGGCCGAACGGGATCCCGGTGTCGAAGGCGAAGGCCGGCTCCTTGCCGAAGTAGAAATTGCCGAACGAGTGGCCGATCTCGACCGTGCCGTTCTGGACCGCATCGAGGACCTGGAACGGCGGCACGATCTCGCCGGCGTTGAACGGCCGGATCTGAAACCGGTTGTCGGTCATCTCGCCGACCAACTTGCAGAACAGCTCGGAGCCGCCCCAGATGTGCTCCAGGTTCTTGGCCCAGCTGGTCGGCATGCGCCATTTGAGCTCGGGCATGCCTTGCGCGATGGCCGGCGCGGCGATCGCCGCGGAGGCGACACCAGCCGCCGCAGAGCCCGTCAGGAACGAGCGACGCTTCATCGGCTTCCTCCCGAATGCCTCGCGTCGTACACGCGCGAGGCCAGCATCATTCTGCCCGCCGATGACGGCTGCGCCTAGCCCTTCGGTCCTTTGGCCGCAAAGACGCAAAGGCGCGAAGAGGGAGAGGTTTCGACGCGGTCGGTGCCTTGCTCAAACCTCGCGGAATGTCTGCCGCGCGACGCGCGGCATTGTTCCGAGATCGCGGGTCGGGGCATGACATGTCGAGCCCGCCCGCCTTCTTTGCGCCTTGGCGTCTTTGCGGCCAAACCGGCGCTAGAGGTGCGCCGGCCCCTCGTAATCAGCCGCGCAGCACTGAATCCGCGACGAAGGGGTTGGTCTGGCGCTCGTCGCCGAAGGTCGACATCGGGCCGTGACCGGGCACGAAGGCGACGTCGTCGCCGAGCGGCCACAATTTTTGCGTGATCGAGCGGATCAGGCTGGCGTGATCGCCGCGCGGAAAATCCGTGCGGCCGATCGAGCCCTGGAACAGCACGTCGCCGACCAGCGCCAACCGCGCCCCCGGATGGAAGAACACGACGTGCCCCGGCGTGTGGCCCGGACAGTGGATGACGTCGAGTGTCTGGTCGCCGAGGCTCACCGTGTCGCCGTCCTCGAGCCAGCGGTCGGGCGTGAAGGGTTTGCACCAGGTCATGTCGTACTTGGCGCCCTGGTCCCGGAGCTGGTCGATCCAGAACGCGTCCTCGCGCTGCGGCCCCTCGACCGGCACGCCGAGCCGGGCCTGCAGGTCCGCGGTCGCGCCGGCGTGGTCGAGATGGCCGTGGGTCACCAGGATCTTCTCGAGGGTGACGTCCTGGGACGCGGCCGCCTCGAGCAGCCGGTCGATCTCGCCGCCCGGGTCGACGACGGCGCCGCGCTTGGTCACCGTGCACCACACGATCGAGCAGTTCTGCTGGAACGGCGTAACGGGCACGATCATGCCCGCCAACGGAAGCTGGTCGGTCAACGCTCCCCCTTGCAGTCGCTTTGGGATATAGTTTCATTGGAAGGCAAATCAGCAGGCCGATCAATGGACAACGGCGCAGATCTGCTCGTCTGGCCGAACGAAGGCGTCAGCCGGGTGCCCTACGCGGTGTTCTCCGACGCCGCGATCTACAAGCGCGAGCAGGACCGCATCTTCCGCGGCCCGACCTGGCATTTTTTGGCGCTCGAGGCCGAGTTGCCGGAGACCGGCGCGTTCAAGACCACCCAGGTCGGCGACACCCCGGTCATCGTGGTGCGCGACGCCGAGGGCTCGTTCAACGCGATGGTGAACCGCTGCGCCCACAAGGGCGCGATGTTGTGCTTCGAGCCGTGCGGCAAGCGCGAGAACTTCACCTGCGTCTACCATTCCTGGTCGTACGACCTGAAGGGCAACCTGACCAGCGTCGCGTTCCGCCGCGGCATCAACGGCAAGGGCGGCATGCCCGACGATTTTGAGCTCGAGGACCATGGGCTCGAGCGCCTGCGGGTCGAGCGCTTCAAGGGCCTGGTGTTCGGGACATTCAGCGACAAGGCGCCGCCGCTGGTCGCGTATCTCGGGCCGGAGATGGTCGCCAATGTCGAACGCCTGTTCGACCGGCCGATCGAGCTGATCGGCTATCACCACCAGTCGATGGACCACAACTGGAAGCTCTACGCCGAGAACGTGCGCGATCCCTACCACGCGACCTTGCTCCATACCTTCTTCGGCACCTTCCGGCTCAACACCCTGACGGCGGACGGCGGCATCACGGTGTCGCGCGAGGGCTGGCACCACATCAGCTACTCCAAGATCGCGACCGACAAGCAGAACGGCGAGTATGACGGCCTGCGCTCGGTGGTGCAGGGGTTCGGCCTCGCCGATCCGTCGCTGATCGACCGCCGGCCCGAGCGCGAGGACGGCATCTCGCTGGCCATCCAGTCGATCTTTCCGACCACGATCGTGCAGCAGATCCACAACTCGCTGGCGGTGCGCTGGCTGGTGCCGCTCGGGCGCGACCGCTGCGAGCTCCACTGGGCGCTGTTCGGCTACACGGACGACGACGCGACGATGCGCACGATGCGGCGCAAGCAGAGCAACCTGGTCGGCCCGGCCGGCCTGGTGTCGATGGAGGACGGGCTGGTCGGCGAGCTGGTGATGCGCGGCGTCGCCGGCAGCGACGACAACGCCTCGGTGATCGAGATGGGCGGCCGCGACGTCGCCTCGACCGAGAACTCGCGCGCCACCGAGACCTCGGTGCGCGGTTTTTGGCACGGCTACCGGAGCGTGATGGGGCTGTGACGGGCGTAGATCCGGCAACGTTCCGGCGGATCGAGGATTTCCTCACCCGCGTCATCCACTGCATCGACGATGACGCGCTCGAGGCCTGGCCCGACTTTTTCGCCGAGCGGTGCAGCTACAAGATCATCAGCCGCGAGAACCACGACCGCGGCCTGCCGCTCGGCGTCATGGAATGCGACAGCCGCGGCATGCTCAAGGACCGCATCGAGTCCTACCGACGCGCCAACGTCTACGAGCCGCACACCTATCGCCACCAGGTCAGCGCCCTGCGGGTCGAGGCGCTCGGCCAGGACCGCTTCACTTGCGTGTCGAATTTTCTGGTGGTGCGCACCATGGCGACCGGCGACATGGCGATCTTCGCCACCGGGCGCTATCTCGACCGCCTGGTGCGCGCGGGCGACGATTTCCTGTTCGAGGAGCGGCTGGCGGTCTTCGAGTCGCGCCGGATCGAGACGCTGCTCGTCATACCGCTGTAGCCATTGCCTTCGGCGCGGCTCTGCCCGAAGGTTCCAGCAACATCGTAGGGAGGAAGCCGTGGTCTACGCCCGCCTGCTGGCCGTCGCCGCCGCACTGTTCGCCGCCACCGCGGCGCACGCCGCCGACCCGATCAAGATCGGCTTCGGCATGGGGCTGACGGGCGGTCTGGCGTCGAACGGCAAGGCCGCGCTGATGACCTTTCAGATGTGGGCCGACGAGGTCAACGCGCGCGGCGGGCTGCTGGGCGGCCGCAAGGTCGAGTTCGTCTACTACGACGACCAGAGCAACCCCTCACAGGTGCCGGGCATCTACACCAAGCTGCTCGAGGTCGACAAGGTCGACCTCGTGGTCTCGGGCTACGGCACCAACCTCGCCGCGCCGGCGATGCCGATCATCATGCAGCGCGGTCTGACCTTCATCGGCCTGTTCGCGCTCGCGCTCAACACCGAGTTCAATTATCCACAGTACTTCACCATGTTCCCGGTCGGGCCCGACCCGAAGGTCGACTTCACGCGCGGCTTCTTCGACCTCGGCATGACCCAGGACCCCAAGCCGCAGACGCTCGCGATCGTCGCGGCCGACGCGGAGTATTCGCAACTCGCCGCGCAGGGCGCGCGCGAGCACGCGAAGCGGCTCGGGCTCAAGATCGTCTACGACCGCAACTACCCACCCTCGACGGTCGACTTCACGCCGATCGTGCGCGCCGTGCAGGCGACCACCCCCGACATCGTGTTCGTCGGCTCCTATCCTCCCGACAGCGCCGGCATGGTGCGCGCCGCGCACGAGGTCGGGCTCAAGACCAAGCTGTTCGGCGGCGGCATGGCCGGCCTGCAGTTCGCCTCGATCAAGACCCAGCTCGGTCCGATGCTCAACGGCGTCGTCGACTACGACTTCTACATCCCCGAGCCGACGCTGAAGTTCCCGGGCATCGAGCAATTCATTCAGAAGTACCAGGCCAAGGCCGAGGGCCAAGGCGTCGATCCGCTGGGCTTCTATCTGCCGCCCTTCGCCTATGCGGAAATGCAGATCCTCGAGCAGGCCATCACCGCGACAGGCGGCCTGGACCACAAGAAGCTCGCCGACCACATGCACAACGCCACGTTCAACACCGTGGTCGGCGACGTGAAGTTCGCTCCCAACGGCGAATTCGCGCGCTCGCACGTGCTCCAAGTCCAGTTCCAGGGCATCAAGGGCAACGCGCTCGACCAGTTCAAGAAGGCGGGCACGCAGGTGATCGTGTGGCCGCAGGACGTCAAGTCGGGCGAGCTGAAATACCCGCTGCAAGATGCGCGGAACTGACGGCTTGCGTCGGTCCCGCCATCGTCCGACCATGGCTCAAACGTTCGCTGGAGACCCGGCATGACCACGTCTTATCTGCGCAGCGGCATCTTCCTGGCGCCGTTCCACGCCATGGACGAAAACCCGACCCTGTCGATGCAGCGCGACATGGAGCTGCTGGAGCTGCTCGACAAGCTCAACTATCACGAGGCGTGGATCGGCGAGCACCACTCCGGCGGCTTCGAGATCATCGCCTGCCCGGAGATGTTCATCACCGCGGCGGCCGAGCGCACCCGCCACATTCGGCTCGGCACCGGCGTCGTGTCGGTGCCCTATCACCATCCCTTCACCCTGGCGGACCGCATCGTCCAGATGGACCACATGACGCGCGGCCGGTCGATGTTCGGCGTCGGCCCGGGCGCACTGGTCCACGACGCGGTGAAAATGGGCATCAAGGCGGCCGACCAGCGGCGCCGCATGGACGAGGCGCTCGAGGTCCTGATTCCGCTGCTGCGCGGCGAGACGGTGACGCGCAAGACCGACTGGTTCACGCTCGAGAACGCGCGTCTGCAGCTGCCCTGCTACACCCAACCGATGATCGAGATGGCGGTCGCCGCGGCGCGTTCGCCGGTCGGCAGCATCGCCGCCGGCAAGTACGGCGTCGGCATGCTCTCGATCGGCGGCACCACGCCCGACGCGATGGCGCGCCATACCACCAACTGGGGCCTCTACGAGGAGGAGGCGCGCAAGAACGGCCATGTGCCCAATCGGCGCAACTGGCGCGTGGTCGTGATGTGCCACATCGCCGAGACCCGCGAGCAGGCGCGCGAGAACGTCAAGTTCGGCCTCGACAAGTTCATGAAGTACTTCCATGACGTCGCGACCTTCCCGATCGTGCCGCCCGACGTCACCGACGCCTACAAGTTCCTGGTCGAGAGCGGTGCGGCCTGCATCGGCACGCCGCAGGACATGATCGACTACATCGAGCGGCTGCTCAAAGGTTCCGGCGGCTTCGGCGCGATCATGGAGCTGGCGCACAACTGGGCGGACTGGCCGCAGACGCAGCGCCACTACGAGCTGATGGCGCGTTACGTCCATCCGCACTTCCAGAAGAGCCGCGATCTGATGCACGCGAGCTACGACTACGCGGTCTCCAATCGCGACAACTTCGTCGGCCAGGCCGGTGCCGCCGTGCAGGCGGAGGTCGACAAGCTCGCCGCGCGTCGGGCCGCCGAAGCCCGCAAGGGCGCCGCGGACGATTAGTCGCGCGCGTGTAGCCGCCACACCAACCCTACACGCGCGCGCGCAGGACCCCCCACCCCAACCCTCCCCCGCAAGGGGGCAGGGAGTTCAATTTAGTTGTGGCAGCAAAGCGGCCTGCTCAACGCACGGGTTGGGGTGGGGGCCCTTCGCGCGCGCATGTAGGGTTGGTGTGGCGGCTACATGCGCGCGCGAAAACTACTCGCTCTTCTCCCGCTGCAGGCGGCGCCAGCGCGCGACGTTGCGGTTGTGCTCCTCGAGCGTGGCCGCAAAAACGTGGCCGCCGGTGCCGTCGGCGACGAAGTAGAGGGCATCCGTGGTCGCCGGGTGCGTCACCGCGAGCAGTGACGCGCGGCCCGGGTTGGCGATCGGGCCCGGCGGCAGCCCGAGGCTGACATAGGTGTTGTACGGGCTTTGCCGGTCGAGATCGGCGCGCGTCAGCTCACGGCCCAGCGGCCGCGTGCCCTCGGTCAGCGCGTAGATCGCGGTCGGGTCCGACTGCAGGCGCATGCCGCGCTTGAGCCGGTTGAGGAAAACCGCGGCGACGCGCGGCCGCTCGGCCTCGACGCCGGTCTCCTTCTCGACGATCGAGGCCAGGATCAGCGCCTCGCGCGCGCTCGCGAGTGGCAGGGCGAGCAGCTCCGACATGCCGCGGCGCAGGCGCTGCACCATGCCGGCGCGCGGATCGCCCCAGCTGTAGTTGTAGGTCTCGGGCAGCAGCTCGCCCTCGCCCGGCGGCGGCGCCGGCAGCGCCCCGTCGAGCGCCTCGGCGCCGGCGATCAGCGCCAGGACCTGCGCGGTCGTCAGCCCCTCGGCGACGGTCAGGCGGCGCACCACGGTGCGGCCTTCCTGGAGCAGCCGCATGACCTCGGCGGCGGCGATCCCCGCCGGGAAGGCATACTCGCCCGCCTTCAGGGGCCGCTGGGCGCCGAGCAGCGCGACCCCGGCGATGAACACCTGGTGGTGGCGGATCACGCCGGTGCTCTCGAGCGCGCGCGCCACGCCCTCGACCCCGGCGCCGCGCGGCAGCACGACGGTCTTGGGCTCGGCCAGCGGCCCGGCATCGACGAAGTCGCGATAGCCCAGCAGGGCGGCGCCGGCGCCCACGAGCGCGAGCACGACGAGGAGCGAGACCAGGCGCAGCAGCCAGCGCTTCATGGCGCCGAATGCACCTGCGCGCGCCTCAGGGGGCGGCGGCGAAGATCAGGGAGGCGTTGGTGCCGCCGAAGCCGAACGAGTTCGACAGCACGCGGCGCACCGGGCGGCGCTTGGCCTCGTGGGGCACCAGGTCGATGTCGCAGCCTTCGGACGGGTTGTCGAGGTTGAGCGTCGGCGGCACGAGCTGGTCGCGCAGCGCGAGGATCGAGTAGATCGCCTCGACGCTGCCGGCGGCGCCGAGCAGGTGGCCGATCGCAGACTTGGTCGACGACATCGACAGCTTGTAGGCGGCGTCGCCGAACAGCCGCTTGATCGCGCCGAGCTCGATTTCGTCGCCGAGCGGCGTCGAGGTGCCGTGCGCGTTGATGTAGTCGATGTCCTCGGGGTTGAGCTGGGCCGAGCGCAGGGCGTTGCGCATCGAGCGGAAGCCGCCGTTGCCGTCCGGTGCCGGCGCGGTGATGTGGTGCGCGTCGCCCGACATGCCATAGCCGATCAGCTCGGCGTAGATCTTGGCGCCGCGCTTCTTGGCGTGCTCCAAGCTCTCGAGCACGACGATGCCGGCGCCCTCGCCCATCACGAAGCCGTCGCGGTCCTTGTCCCACGGCCGCGAGGCGCGCGTCGGCTGGTCGTTGAAGCCGGTCGACAGCGCGCGCGCCGCAGCGAAACCCGCGATGCCGATGCGCGAGATCGCCGCCTCGGTGCCGCCGGCGACCATGACGTCGGCGTCGCCGAACTGGATCAGCCGCGCGGCGTCGCCGATCGCGTGCGCGCCGGTCGAGCACGCGGTGACGCCCGACATGTTCGGTCCCTTGAAGCCGAACTTGATCGAGACGTGCCCTGAGGCGAGGTTGATCAGATTGGAGGGGATGAAGAACGGCGACACGCGCCGCGGGCCCTTCTCGTGCAAGGTCAGGGCGCCGTCCGTGATGCCGATCAGGCCGCCGATTCCGGAGCCGATCTGGACGCCGGTGCGCTCGCGCGCCTCGTCGTCGGTCGGCATCCAGCCCGAGTCCTTGACCGCCTCGATGGCCGCGGCGAGCGCGAACACGATGAACTCGCCCATGCGCCGGCGCTCATTGGGCGGCACGTACGCGTCGGGGTTGAACGCGCCGTCGGAGCCGCCGAGCGGCACCTGGCCGGCGACCTTCGCCGGCAGGTCGCTGACGTCGAAGCTCTGGATCGCGCGCAGCCCGGATTCGGCGCCGGTCAGGCGGCGCCAGTTGACGTCCACGCCCATGCCGAGCGGCGTCACCATGCCCAGGCCGGTGACGACGACACGCGTATCGAGGGGATTTCGCGATGCCACGACTAAATGCGAGCGCTGCGCCCGAGCACCATGGGCGAACGGGGCTCGATCAGCTGTGCTGTTCGATGAACGCGATGGCGTCCTTGACCGTCAGGATCTTCTCCGCCGCGTCATCCGGGATCTCGCAGCCGAACTCTTCCTCGAACGCCATCACGAGCTCGACCGTGTCCAGGCTGTCGGCGCCCAGGTCGTCGATGAAGCTGGCGTTCTCCGTGACCTTGCCTTCCTCGACCCCGAGATGTTCCACGACGATCTTTTTCACGCGCTCGGCGACGTCACTCATTTTCGATGTTTCCTATGTGGGACTTGCAGGGTGGGACTTGACGGCGCCGCCTCGACCAAACGCGCGGCATTCGGCCTACCCGGCCGGCCAAAAAGCGCCGTGTCGTAACACACTTTGGGGGGCTTGGCCAGTATCGGGGTAGGCCCTCCGGGACCACTTGGAACCGGCTCAAAACATGGCCAATCCGCCGTTGATATGCAACGTCTGGCCGGTGAGGTACGCGGCTTCGGTGCTGGCCAGATAAACGACCGCGGCGGCGATCTCGTCGACCGCGCCGAAGCGCCCGCCGGGAATCCGCTCGAGGATGCGCGCCCGCTGCTCCTCGGACAGGGCGCCGGTCATCGCGGTCTCGATGAAGCCGGGGGCGATGCAGTTGACCGTGATGCCGCGGGCCGCGACCTCCTGGGCCAGTGCCTTGGAGAATCCGACCATGCCGGCCTTCGAGGCGGCGTAGTTGGCCTGGCCGGGATTGCCGGTCGCGCCGACGATCGAGGTGATGCCGACGATGCGGCCGAAGCGCTGCTTCATCATGCCCCGCAGCGCCGCGCGGGCGAGCCGGAAGCCGGCGGTCAAATTGAGGTCCAGGACATGCTGCCAGTCCTCGTCCTTCATGCGCACCATCAGGCCGTCGCGGGTCACGCCGGCGTTGTTGATCAGCACGTCGATGCCGCCGAGCGCGGCCTCCGTCCCCTTGACCAGGCCGTCGGCGCCGTCCGGCGTCGACAGATCGGCAGCGACGACATGGGCACGCTCGCCGAGTGCGCCCTTGAGCTCCTCGAGAGCGGCGACACGCGTGCCGCTGAGCGCCACCACGGCGCCCTGCGCGTGCAGCGCGCGGGCGATCGCCTGGCCGATGCCGCCGGAGGCGCCGGTCACCAGCGCGCGGCGCCCACTCAGATCGAACATCTCAGAGTTCCTTCGCGAAGGCTTCGAGCTCGGCGGGCGTGCCGATGGTCGCGACCTTGGCGTCGCGCGCGATCCGGCGCACCAGGCCGCTCAGCACCTTGCCGGCGCCGATCTCGACGAAGCTGTCGACGCCGAGTGCGACCAGGCGCTCGACGCACTCGCGCCAGCGCACCATGCCGGTGATCTGCTCGACCAGTTGGCGCCGGATGGTATCGGGATCGTTGACCGGCTCGGCGGTGACGTTGGCGACCAGCGGCACCGCCGGGAGTCCAAGCGTCACCGCGGCGAGCGCCTCTTCCATCACGTCGGCCGCCGGCTTCATGAGCGCGGAGTGGAACGGCGCGCTGACCGACAGCGGGATCGCGCGCTTCACGCCGCGCTCGCCGGCGATCTTGATCGCGCGCTCGATCGCGGCCGCAGCACCACTGAGCACCACCTGGCCGGCGCCGTTGTCGTTGGCGACGTCGCAGCACTGGCCCTGCGCCGCGTCCTTGGCGATCGCGCGGGCGAGATCGAGCTCGGCGCCGAGCAGCGCCGCCATCGCGCCCTCGCCGACCGGCACCGCCTGCTGCATCGCCTCGCCGCGCCGCCGCAGCAGGCGCGCGGCGTCGCCGAGCACCAGCGCATCGGCGGCGGCGAGCGCCGAGTACTCGCCCAGCGAGTGGCCGGCGACGAACGCGGCGACGTCGGAGAGGCTGCGCTTGCTGTCGACCGCCAGGGTTCGGACGACCGCGAGGCTGACCGCCATCAGGGCCGGCTGGGTGTTCTGGGTCAGCGTCAGGTCGGATTCGGGGCCCTCGAAGATCACCTTCGACAGGCGCTGCGACAGCGCGTCGTCGACCTCCTCGAACGCCAGGCGCGCCGTCGTGAACGCCTGCGCCAGCGCGTGGCCCATGCCGACCGCCTGGCTGCCCTGGCCGGGGAAGATGAATGCCCGCGTCATGCCGCGGAGTGGCCCTCATTGCGCAAAAAAGTTGCGCAGTGATACCGCCGCGCGTACCCCTGTCAAGACGCACGCCGCGGGAATGCGGTGACGCCCGGTTGCAGGATGGTCCGTTCGGTCCGATGAAATCGCTGTTCACCCAGGATTTTGGCCAGCGCCATCTGATGATCGGCATGGTCCACACCGCAGCTCTGCCGGGGGCGCCGCGTTACGATCGTAACGCCGGCATGCGCCCGATCATCGAGCGCGCGCGCACCGAGGCGCAGGTGCTGGCCGATGCCGGCTTCCACGCGCTGCTGTACTGCAATGAAGCCGACATGCCCTGGCAGACCACGCTCGCCGCCGAGACGGTCGCCGCCATGACGACGATCGTGACCGAGGTCCAGGCCAAGATCGCGCTGCCGTTCGGCATCAACATGCTGATCGATCCGGCGGCGTCGATCGCGATCGCGCACGTGACCGGCGGCCAGTTCGTGCGCGCCTTCGTGACCGGCGGCTATGCACCGACGGGCCGGCGACCCTGCGGCTGCGCAGCCAGATCGGCGCCGAGCGCGTGCGCGTCCTGGCCAACATCACGGCCGGGTTTTCGGTCGCCCTGGCGGAACGGCCGCTCGAGGATCTGGCCAAGGGCGCGGTGTTCGTCGGCCTGGCCGATGCGGTCGTGGTCAATGCCGCGGCCGCCGGGGTGCCGGTCGAGCAGGATGCGGTCGCGCGGGTCGCCAAGGCGGTGCCCGACACCCCCGTGGTGGTCGGCACCGGGGCGGCCGAGCACAACGTCGGGGCCCTGATGGCGCATGCCGACGGCTTCATCGTCGGCAGCTCGATCAAGCGCGACGGCAAGACCCTGAACCCGGTCGACCCGGCCCGGGCCCAGGCCTTCATGGCCGCGGTGCGCAAGGCCCAGGTCTAAGCGAATCAAGCTAATACGCTGGAACCATTGGGATTCTCGGCCGGGCTGCGCCCCGCCTTGAACCCCCAACGGCTTTGTGTATAGTTCGCGCCCTTCAACTCCTTGCCGGCCTAGCCGGCTAGGTCCGGTCGCCTACCTCCTCGGGGGGCTCCGGGCCGCGAACAGCCATAAGGAGTGTCATATGGCGTTGTACGAAAGCGTGTTCATCGCGCGGCAGGACATCTCGTCCGCGCAGACCGAAGCTCTCACCGAGCAATTCTCCCAGATCATCGTCGACCAGGGCGGCACGGTCTCCAAGAAGGAGTACTGGGGCCTCAAGAGCCTGGCCTTCCGGATCAAGAAGAACCGCAAGGGCCACTACGTCCTGCTCAACATCGATGCGCCGTCGGCGGCCGTGATCGAGATGGAGCGCAACATGCGCCTCAGCGAGGACGTGCTGCGCTACCTGACGGTCAAGGTCGAGGCGCTCGAGGAAGGTCCCTCGGCGGTCATGCAGAGCCGGGATCGCGGCGATCGCGGCGACCGGGATCGTGACCGCGAGCGCGGCGACCGCGATCGCGGCCGTTATCGCGACGACGACCGCCCGCCCCGTGACGACCGCCCGCCCCGTGACGACCGCCCCCGTGCTGAAGGAGCCCCGGAATGAGCGCGAACGCTGCAGGTGCGGGTCCCGCCGCGGGCGGAGCCGAGGGTGGTGGTGGCGGTGGCCGTGGTGGGTTCGGTGGCGGCGGTGGCCGGCGGCCGTTCTTCCGGCGGCGCAAGTCGTGCCCGTTCTCGTCGCCCAACGCGCCCAAGATCGACTACAAGGACGTCAAGCTGCTGCAGCGCTTCCTGTCGGAGCGCGGCAAGATCGTGCCGAGCCGCATCACCGCGGTCTCGACCAAGAAGCAGCGTGAGCTCGCCCAGGCGATCAAGCGCGCGCGCTTTCTGGCGCTGCTCCCCTACCTGATCAGCTGAGCGTCACCGGCGGCGACATGCGTCATGACGCGCACCTGGATCATTCCCGCGGGTGCCGGCGTGCTGAGCGCGCTGCTGTTCCTGGCGGCGGGTGTCGGCTCGCCGGGCGCGATGCTGCTCGTCGGCCTGTCGCCCCTGCCCTTGTTTGCGATGGGGCTGGGAGCCGGGCTGGTCAGCTCGCTGGCGGCCGGCACCAGCGCCACGGTGCTGATCGGTGCGATCAACCTCAACGCCGGGCTGTCGCGCGGCGATGCCCTCGACGAGGAGGCGCTCAGCCGTCTGATCCCGGCCGTCGCCTTCGCGGCGGCGATCGCGCTGCCGGCGATCGTCCTGGTGCGCCAGGCGCTGCTGTCGCGCATCGACGCCAATGGCCGGCTCGAGTGGTACCCGCCGGGCCGGCTGGTGATGTGGCTGGTCGGGATCGGGATCGCGGTGTTCCTGGTCGCGACCGCGCTGCTGTCGGGCGGCCGCAGCGTCGAGGAGCGTCTGAGCCGCTTCTTCTCGTCGATGTTCATGGCCTATGCCGGACCGACCTTCGTGGCGCAGCTCCAGCCGGCGATCGACGTCGTCTCGGCCTTGCCGGCGCTGCTCGCCCAGACGTGGCTGCTCGTCATCGCGGGCAACGGTATCCTGGCCCAGAACCTGCTGGTGCGCTTCCAGCACAGTCTGCGGCCGTCGCCGCCGATGGGGGCGCTGGAGCTGCCGCGCACGGCCGGCATCCTGGCCCTGGCGGCGTTGGGGCTGACGTTCGCGGGCAACGGCTGGCTCGAGTTCGTCGGCCGCAATCTGCTGGTGCTGCTCGCGGTGGCGTTCTTCTTCGCGGGATTGGGCGTGATCCACGGGCTGCTGCGACCGTCGGCGCAACGGCTGGGCGTGCTCATCGGCTTCTACGCGTTCGCCTTCCTGTTCATAACCCCGGTCATCGTCCTGTTGGCCCTGGTGGGCTTCGTCGACCACTGGATCCATTTTCGACAGCGCTTCGGTGGATCGGCACCGGGCACTGCTTGAGGAGTTAAGTCATGGTGCAAGTGAT
>WNFL01083875.1_pt2 | contig 13293 bp, 17 predicted proteins | sample 5400361 | NCBI WGS metagenome assembly WNFL01 (sample SAMN13153351, study PRJNA577476) | soil metagenome | isolation source: 40 cm soil on Douglas fir-dominated hillslope | place: USA:California | collected 2013-09-17
GAAAAGGAATTCCTTCGCGAACAGCAGGCCGGTTATGAAGCGGTGAAGCACCAGCGCTTCGTCGGAACCGGATACTTCGACGCGGTGCAGCAGATCATAACCAGCGGCGCTGCGTCCACCATGGCGCTCGAAGGCTCAACTGAGGAGGCACAGTTCACCGCAGTTATCGACCCCGGCGTTGAGAACCTAAGGATGGAGTCAGCCCGTGACTCCATCGTGACTCCTGCCGCCGCAATAGCCGATCCAATGGCTGATCCTTCGCTGGTGGCTGCTTGCTGGGAGGCGTCCGACGAACTGATGCCGTCGGGGGATTAGCACCGCAATATCCTGAAATAAATGTCCTGCTAAAAATGTCTTGCGAAACAATCACGCGTGTTCGGTAGGTTTTGATCGTCCGCGCTTGTCTTCCCGAAGTTGCGCCGCCGTAAAGGCGCAGCCGCACGTGCCGCATCTCCAGCTTGTAAACGCGCTAGTGAGCAGGCTCGGCCCATCATTATTGGTCTGCGGCTGGTTCGCACGCACCGCCAGAACCAACTCACCACCGCACTGCGAACATTCACGTTTTGCCATAGCCCCCGTCAAATGATCTGCTTCCACAACTATGGCACAGATCGTCCAGAAACAACTGGTCAAGATTGACCGTATTCAGTTTCGTGCCCTTTCCTGATCCCAACCTCGGAACTGCAATCATCATCTCAATGTAGTAGTTCTACCAGGTGCAGTTTCGAGAGAGGATAGAGGCTGCACCCCCGGAATCCGTAACCTTAAGGAGCAAACCATGCTTGGAACTATATTGATCGTCCTCTTGATCTTAGCACTCCTTGGCGCGCTGCCACGGTGGCCGCACAGTCGAAACTGGGGCTACGCTCCGACCGGAGGATTGGGGCTGATCCTCCTGATCGTTCTCATTCTTCTGCTTCTTGGCCGGATTTGACCGAAAAGCAGGTCGTTGCGACCGTCGCTCTGCTGCGCCTCCGCTGAGGGCTCGCACCCTTCTTTCCCTTGAGAAGTACAGGAACCTCTGTACTGGCAATTGTCGGCCGGAACTGTACCCTCTTGGGCAGAATCGCATCAATATCAATGCCAGACTGGTTCTGGAAATTGTCTTAGATCGCCTGGAAGGTTCGCAAATCCATGCAAAGATCTGGTTTGACCAGCGCCATGCGCTCATCGCCGTCGCTCCGTGCCACAGCCGCCCTTTGCCGCCTATTGGCTAAGCCCGTCGTGACACTTCTTCTCTTAGTGATGATGTGCGGCGGCGCTGCGTTCGCTTATTCCGTTTTGACCCACGAGGAAGTCGTGGACCTGCTCTGGTCCGACGAGATTCGCCCTCTCTTGCTAAAACGATATCCCGGTCTCACGGAAGATCAGATCAAAGAGGCGCATGCCTACGCCTACGGAGGCGCCGTCATCCAGGACCTGGGTTATTACCCTTTCGGTAACAAGCAATTCAGCAACCTGGTGCACTACGTTCGCAGCGGAGACTTCGTCCACGAGTTGTTGCTGGAAAGCGCCGATGTCAACGAATACGCCTTCGCTATAGGTGCGCTGGCACACTATACGTCGGACATCACCGGACACCCGGCAGTGAACCAGGCAGTGGCCATCGAGTATCCAAAGCTGCAAAGGAAGTACGGCAAGTCGGTTACGTATGCGCAGGACAAGACGGCACACGTAAAAACGGAGTTCGGCTTCGACATGGCGCAGGTGGCGAAGAATCGTTATGCATCGCAGCAGTACCACGATTTCATCGGGTTTCAAGTATCAAAGCCCCTGTTGGAGCGAGTCTTCCCGGTGGTATACGGAGTGGAGTTCAAGGATGTGATCGCTCATGAAGATCTCTCTATCGGCACCTATCGTTTCTCCGTCAGCCGGCTGATCCCGGAGATGACGCAGGTCGCGCTCCAGACGCATAAGAAACAGATAACGGCCGAGCGCCCCGACTTCGCCAAAAAACAGTTCCTTTACCGCCTTTCGCGCTCCAGCTATGAAAAGGAGTGGGGAAAGGACTACACCAAGCCCGGCTTCGGAGCCCGCATCCTGGCAATATTCTTCCGTTACATGCCGAGAATTGGTCCCTTCAAGGGCCTGGGCTTCAAAGATCCGACTCCGCAGACCGAGGACATGTATTTCAAGAGCATCAATTCGACTGTAGATCAATATCGGACCTTCCTGCGCGAAGAGCGCACTGACTCGCTCCGCCTGCCCAATAGTGATCTCGATAGTGGTAAACCAACCAAGGCGGGGGAATACTCACTCGCTGACGATACCTATGCGAAGTTGCTGGGGCAATTGGCGAGCAAGAAGTTCGATCGCACAACTCCGGAGCTGCGCGACAACATTCTCGACTTTTATTCCGACCTCTCCGCTTCGATCAAGACGAAGAAGGACCAGGATGATTGGAAAGACGTGCTGGCACAGCTGGAACAATTGAAATCGGCGACTCCGGTTCCGGCGGTTGCGGGTAGCCCCACAAAGTGACCGGCTTACATGTCAGGATCGCATTGGAATAGGCAGGCCGTCCCCGTCCATAGCCGAATATTCGCGAGCGAGGTCCGTTTCGGCTTCGCTCAAGGGACCGCCACCCTTCACCAGGAAGTGCTAGGCGCCAACCCTTACCGATACCAGCTCTGGGTTGCAGTGGGAGTTTTGCATGGTTTTAACCGCATCCTCAGCTGTAAATCTCCCCATCACCAGGGCCAGCTTGCGGTTAGTTGTCGTTTGGATGGGAAGCCGATCGACCCGCAGCACATATTGAGGAGCATGAGCGCCGCCGCGATTCACTTTCACAACAAACTTGATGTTTTTCATTGTCCCTTTCGTCCCGCTGCCAACACGAACCTTGATGCGCTTGGCGTTGGTGTCAGAAAGACCCCAGCGATCAACAGTCACGACTCGGACATCTCCCAAGAGCAATCGAGGAGGAGCCAATTTTCAGATAGGCTAACTTGGTCCAGAAGAGCAGAAAGAGTAAGAATAAGAAAAGGTACTTGCTCAAGATTGATGCTAGGCCTATGCGCTAACATTGTCAAGCTTGCCACTCCATCAGCAGTGGGTTAGTTTCACGATAGAGCACACAAAACCTTGAACCACCAAAGACACGAACTATCACGAAGGCTTTTAATCTCAGACATTTCCTTCGTGTCCTTGGTGGTTGAAGATTTCGCAGTTTGACTCTCTGCCACCGCAGCCAATGCCCCACAACGCCAGCACCGACGCTGCCTGCTACCACGAAGCCACCAAGCACTCCTACACCAGCGTTCGCACCAACCCGCATTTCCTGGATTTTGGCAACCAGCCCTTGCCGTTCAAGATCTATCCAGCGCTGGAGCCGTCGCGCATGCCAGCCGAGGTGCGCCAAACTGGAGTCGCTGCCCTTTCTGCCATCGCCGCCAGCCTCACCACCCTGACATCCCAGGCTAGGACCGCTCCAGATTTGGAGGCCGTAGCACAACTCCTGTACCTTTCCGCGGGCATTACGCGGCAGAGAAAATATTCGGGCGGCGAAATCTATTTTCGCGCCGCCGCCTGTACCGGAGCGCTCTATGAGGTTGAGCTCTATCTAGTTTGCGGCGACCTCACCAACCTTCCGGCTGGCGTCTATCACTTCGCTCCTGCCGAGTTCGGACTGCGCCGGCTGCGCGCCGGAGATTATCGCAGCGTCCTCGTCGAGGCGACCGGCGGTGAACCTGCCATCGCTCACGCGCCGCTCACCATCGTTTGCACCTGCACCTATTGGCGCAATGCCTGGAAGTATCAGGCCCGCACCTACCGCCATTTTGGCTGGGACAACGGCACTATGCTCGCCCACCTGCTGGCCGTCGCCACAGCCCTGGGCCTGCCTGCCAAGGTAGTGTGCGGGTTTGTGGACGCGACGGTAAACCGCCTGCTGGATGTCGATCCCCAGCGCGAGGTGGCCTTCTCGATGGTCGCCTTGGGTCACGACTCCGGACTTTCTGCGCAACTCGCTCCGTCTTCGCAAATCACTCTCTCCCCGCTCGGCTTCGATACTGTACCGCTCTCACCGGATGAGATTGACTATCCACTCATGCGCGAAACGCATGCAGCGTCTTCGCTCGATTCGGCCGAAGAAGTTACGGCATGGCGCGGATGCACTCCCCTGAATCAAACCACAACCGATTTCCCGCCGCCTGCTGGATTCGTCGTTCAGCTCACGCCCTTATCCGACGCTAAGATGCCTCGCGATCCCATTGAGCAGGTCATCCTGCGTCGCGGCTCCAGTCGCCAGTTTGCGCGCACGCCGATTAGCCTGACCCAACTCTCCACTATGCTCGATCGGGCGACGCGCGGCATACCGGCAGACTTCCTTAATCCATTCGGATCTCAGCTCAACCATCTCTATCTTATTGTTCACGCCGTCGAAGGTCTTGAGTCCGGAGCGTATGTCTTCCACCGCGACCGTAGAGTGCTCGAGTGCGTAAAGCAAGGAAACTTTCGCGACCAGGCTGGCTACCTCGGACTAGAGCAGCAGTTGCCTGCCGATGCTGCGGTGGACATTTTTTTTCTGGCGGACCTGCGGCCGATTTTCGATCGATTTGGAAACCGTGGCTATCGTGCGGTACAGCTTGAGGCCGGCATCCTCGGCGGCAAACTTTATCTTGCAACCTATGCCCAGCGTATGGGCGCAACCGGCCTCACCTTTTACGACGACGATGTGACGCGCTTCTTCTCTCCACATGCCGAAGGTAAGAGCGCCATCTTCCTGGTAGCCGTGGGCAACAGCGCTAAGCTTCGGCAATAGCTACTGGCTAATCTTGAAGGATCAGTGACCAGTCATCAACGATCAGGTTCAATGATCAATCATGATCAGTGATCATGCTCGTGATCCCCGTCGCGATCGTGTTCGCGATCCCTGTCGTGGTCCTCACGATCCCAGTGGCCTTCATGCCATCTCCAGCCTTCACGATAGTGGTCGTAGTGTGGATGGTACCAATACGCCCCTTCGTAGGGCGGACGCTCCCAGTGCCCTTCCACCCATCGGTAATGGTGCCCGTGCGGAGCCCAGTACCCCTCGATCCAGACGTAGCCCGGGCCCGGAACCGGCCCACGCCGCTCATAACGCAAGGGCGGTGGCGCGCCCCCGATGTACACGGAAATCTGTGCCGAAGCAGGAATGCTGAGAGCGGTCGCAAACAGTACTCCGCACATCCAATTCAATTTCATCGCAGTTTCTCCCAGATTCTGAGTTTTAGGTTGCGGAATCCTCTTGGAGAGTTGCCTTTCTCTGCGAAACGGGAACGGCACGACGTCGCCGCCATCGAGAAAACTCACGTAGGGACAGTCGCCCTCGGCTGTCCAGCGAGCGAAGCTCGCCACAGTGACATTGGGAGTGGCACCGCTTTCACAGCTTGGCAAAAAGTCGGCGTTGCTCTTGATTTTGGTGGCGCGGCGATTCACCGCTGCGGTAAGTGGCTGGTTTCTACTGCGGCTTTTAGCCGCTGCCGTGAGACTGCGGAACAGGACCCACTTTTTAGCCTGTCTCAGTCGTCCCGTTAAGTTGTTAAAAAGTGTCCGCGCGTTAGCGTCTGCGGTGCTCCTTTTCGCCCACGACCAGTTTTCCGCAGCCTCTTTAGCCCTTGTAGTCCGGCATTTTACTGACTTTGGTTCTCGGGGCCGATAGTTTCGTGCCGAGTGAGCAATCTTACACAGAATAACGAGCCCTGCCGTGTCATCATCACTCTGGTAGAGATGCGGGATAAAGAAGCGCCTTCTTCAAGAGCACTTCTGCAAGAGCGTTTCGGCCAGTGGCCTCAAAGCGGGAACCATCCGTACATTCGGCGGAAAGAACGAAGGTGGAACATTGATCGAACCAGCTTTTCGACGATTGCGCGATCGTTTTCGTAGACGGCTCGCCTCCATCACGGCCTCCGTCTCAACGCTGTTTGCATCACTCACGCCAAAAGCTCGCGGCTTCGCATCGCAAAGGATGTGCCCCTTTTGCGGGTTAATCACCTCGCGGTCCAAGACCTCTTGCCTGGAATGCGGAAAGTCGCTCGCTCCGACCGGCATGACAAGATAGCCGTAACAAGAATAGACGCCCGTTTCAGGGCCCTCTTTTAGGAGACCCTCGTCATGAGCGCAGAAGATCAACATGCTTTGGACAATTTTGGTTGTGCTTCTGATTCTGTGGCTTCTTGGCTCTAGTATCCACGTGGCCGGGGGCTGATTCACTTGTTAATGGTGATTGCCCTGGTCGTGCTGGTCAGTACCTGCACTTCTAGTCGCGACCTGCGAACGGCCGTTGGTTCAAGAAGATTTTGTGCGCGCCCCGGCAATGCTCAGCGCGATCCCGCCCGCAATCAGCACGACACTGACGATGGGCGAAACATGCTCGCTGTGACTGGTCTCGACGCCTAGCTTCGCATCTCCAATCTTAATGCCCTGCGTCTCGGTGTGCGGGATTGGAACTACCAGGGATCCGATGCCGAGCGCTACCAGAAGTAGTCCTGCAAACAGCAAAATTTTCATATGGAGTCTCTTCCTCATCGCGAAATTACGCCGCGGCGCGCAGCTAGTCGTGCAGAACGACACCTAGCAGCGAGCTGTGGACCTGCATAGTGACCAAAAGTGCGCTCTGAAGCCAACATTATTTTGTGGTACCGCGCCCATTTACCGCAAGGGTCCACGGCCATGGGCAGGCGTCGGTTATCTGAAAATGCGCATCTAACAATAACAATATGGACGGTGGAGATAATGTCAATCTTCGACGAGCAATATCGCGTTGTCGCCATCGAAGGTGACCGCCTCGTCATCCGGGGTACTCTCAGCGGCGATGTCCTGATCATCATCAACCCCGAACCTCAGACTCCTCTCACAGAAGAAGACTACCCGCCCGGAAAATTGATTGCTCTGACCGACCCGTCCCGAACCCCTCCGAATTGATAACGTCACTCACCCGCTCCGCGTCTCACAATGAGAGCCGTCTCATGAAAAGGACTCCCGAAAGCATTTCTCACTCCCTATGTTTGGGATAAGCAAAACGAAGCTGAAAAGCGGGCGGGACAAACTGTGATCGTGACTGGAGACCTGGATGCGAAAGACAAAGTGATCATGATAGACACTATCCAGGCCCTGAAGTGAGCCGTCCTTGTTCCGCGCAAGACTTCCTCGCAATATTCCTGGCTATAGATCGGAACCAGCCGCGAGAACAGTCCTGACAGGCTGATACGTTGGCAGCCCGGCAGGGATTCGAACCCCGATACGCAGCTCCAGAGGCTGCAGTCCTACCGTTGAACGACCGGGCTGTGCAAGAATTCTAATTCATTTTGCGGCGACCGCAAAACCGATGCGGCCGCGCGTTTGGTGGAGCGACGGGCGTCTCGCCCGTCCGGCAGCTTGGTGGCCGCGCGAGGACGCCCGGCTCTCCACCACTAACCAATCACCCCAGACCCGAGTTAGAATCTGCGCTAGGAGTTGCCATGCCCAGCAGCGGGACTTATCCCGGAACCATGTCGTCCGGCACAATGTCAGGAGCTATCCCAGACGAAACCGACTACGCCGAGATGGCGCGCCGTCCGCTCGAGGCCGAAAAGTGCGCTCTGATCGTCGTCGACATGCAGGAGAAACTGCTGCCGCCCATCTGGGAAAAAGAACGGCTGGTGCGAAATGTCCAGTTGCTGATTCGCCTCGCTGGAATCCTGAAGATCCCGGCACTGGTGTCGACACAATACGCGAAGGGCTTGGGCAACACTGTCCCGGACATTGCGTCGATGTTGCCGGACACTGCGCCTGTCGACAAGCTGATGTTTTCCTGCTTCGGCAGCGATGTATTCTGCTCATTGCTGAAGCGCCTGCCGGGACAACGGACGACCGTACTTTTGTGCGGGATGGAGACGCACATCTGCGTAATGCAGACCGCGCTGGGGGCCCTCCGCGACGGCTATCTCGTGCATGTGGCTGCGGATGCCGTCAGCTCGCGGACGGAATTAAACTGGCGCATCGGACTCGATCGCATGCGCGCCGCCGGAGCGATTCTTTCCTCGGCCGAAATGATGATCTACGAACTGCTACGTTCGTCAGGCGCCCCCGCCTTTCGAGAAATGTTGCCCTATCTGAAGGGCTAAGAGTCGATGGTCGTTCGTCGTTGGTCGGTAGTCGCTAGCGGGCTTGCCAACGACTAACGACCATTGACTAACGACCAACTACCGTCTCCGCCACCGCTACTCCGCCGCTCCCTCTTTCTGCTTCACCCGCACCACCGTAATCTTCGAAAACCCCTCCTCAAACGTCGGAGCCTTCAACTTGCCCGCCATCTTGCGCATGATATCTTCCGGGACCGCGCGCCCGCGGCGCTGGTGGCGTTCCATGCAAACTTCCAGCGGGACATCGAAAAACACGCCCTGCACATCGTAGCCATAATCCTTCGCCAGCTTGATCCAGCTGCTGCGGTCGTGGGGAGTAAGGTTCGTCGCGTCCACGTAGTTCATCGGACGTCGCGCAACCAGCCTCGCCTTCAACATGGATCGCAGGTTCGAAAACACCAGATCCTGAAAACGCTGCTCCTGCGCGTCATCAAACAGAAGCTCGCGCAACAGATCGCTCGAAAGCGGATGAATGTTGTGCCGCTTGAACCACGAACTCTTGCCCGATCCAGGCAACCCGATCGCCAGAACCACCGTCCCCTTGCTGGGGCGCGCGGGAGCCGGCACAGCTTCCGTCGGCGCCTTCCCCGCGACCACTGGTTTCGAGACGGAGGCTTCTACCGCGGATCCATCTACCTCTGCGGAGACTGCCGGTGCGGGCGTTGCCTGACCCGCGCGCGAACGACCTCCGCCGCGACCTCCGCGGCTGCGACGACGCCGCGGCGTTCGTGGTCTCGGTTCACCTGTCACGGATGCCACGATTGGTGCCGCGGCCGACTCAGGCTCCGGCTCTGGCTCTGCTCTCGAGGGACGGCGCGACTCAACGACTGGACCCGCCACGGGAGCTGCGGGCGGCGCGCCAGGCTCATTATCGTAGAACCTCGGCTGCAACGGCTCGGGCGCACTGGTCGCTTCCTTGGAGGAACCTTCTGCGGGCTTCTTGCGGCGCTTCAAGCGCTCGGTCATCCATTTACGCATATAGCTTGCTTGTAGCACACCGGCGCACACTGGAGCAATCCGCGCCCCGTGGCGGCCAGGATACCCGCGGACTGCGGGCAATGATTCAATGATTCAATGATTCAATGCCTCAATGATTCAATGTCTCATTGCCTCAGTGATTCAATACAATGAGTCCATGAATCCAACGCATCCCGAAACCCTCCCGGTTGCTGCCGGTCAACTCCCCGCCATGCCACTGACGCTCGAAGGCTACGCCACGCTTCACCAGATGATGCGCTTCCGCCACACCGCATGGCGCGCCCTTCCAGACAACAACCGTCGCGAGATCGCGAACGAAGCCGCACAACTGCTGACCGGGATGGAAGGCAAAACCGACGGCCAATCTGCTCTGTTCTCCTTGCTCGGACACAAAGGCGACTTAATGCTAGTCCACTTCCGTGAGACCTTCGATCAACTCAATCAGGCGGAGCTCGATCTGGCGCGTCTTCGACTCACTGAATTCCTCGAGCCCGCGACCTCATATTTGTCGGTGATCGAGCTCGGACTATACGAGTCGTCGCTGAAAACCTACAAGGCGCTCGCCGACCGCGGCGTAGAACCACACTCGGAGGAATGGAAAAAATCGATTCAGGAAACCATCGCGCGTCAAAAAGAAGCGATGAAGCCGCGCCTGTTTCCAGCAATGCCGCCGAACCGCTACATCTGTTTCTATCCCATGGATCGCCGCCGCGGCGAAGACAAAAACTGGTACACGCTCCCCATGGAAGAGCGCCAACGTCAGATGAACGAACACGGCCTCGTCGGACGCCGCTACGCCGGAGAGGTCAAACAGATCATCACCGGCTCCATCGGCTTCGATGACTGGGAGTGGGGTGTCGATCTCTTCGCCGACGATCCCCTGGTCTTCAAGAAGTTGATCTACGAGATGCGCTTCGACCACGTCAGCGCCGTCTATGCCCTGTTCGGAAGCTTCTACATAGGATTGCGCTGTCCCGCGAACCGTCTATACGACTTACTCGAAGGAAATTTGCCGGCGCACGTGTAGGGACGGGCGCCCTCGCCCGTCCAAGCCGAGCGACGCTCGGCACGCAAACGTGTTTACAGCATCTCCTTAGATTAGCGCTCGCTGGGACTGCGCTTTCCTTTCGGAAGCTTCATCTTCGAAAAGCGAAACTCGTGCCGCTTCATATCCACCCGCGCCCCGCGAAATGTCACTCCCTCCATTCGCAGACGGAATCTTTGTTCAGCGGCATTTTCTCCGCATAGCTTGATAGCACCACCCGACCCGACCACGCGATGCCATGGCAATCCGGGAACCTGTTGCAGGATTCGCACAACTTGCCGCGCCGCTCCAGCCCAGCCCGCAGCCTTGGCTAAAGCTCCGTAACTCGACACCTTTCCCGCCGGCAAGCCGCGAATGCAGCGCACGACTCGGGCGCGCCTGTCATCCAGCACGCTTCTTCCGGACGCGGACTTGCCCTCGGACTTCTCAGACTTGGATTGCGATCGTCGTTTCACGGATGGATATCTACCCAAAATCACTCCGACTGAGATTCACCAATACAAAATTTTACACAAGCCATAAAACCTGAGCCCACGATAAGCGCATCCCATGAACTTGCCCACCGCCAAAACGCCTTTTGGAGAAAACATATGTCTCGCCTGTTGAAAATCCTCCCCCTTACATTGGCCCTCGCAGCCTTGAGTTTCTTCACCGTCAACTGTGGTTCCGGCAATCAAGCGCAGATTCGCGTGGTTCATGCCATCTCCGACGGTCCCGCAATGGATGTCGATATAAACGGAACGAAGATTTTCACCAACATAGGGTTCGGTTCTTTTCTGCCGTCCTCCGGTTATACGAAGGTAGCTTCAGGCAGTGTCACAATCGCAGCCTTGAACACAGGTACGACCACGCAAGTCCTCAGTTCCACGGGCAGTTTGAGCGGTTCGGCCCAATACACGGTAGTTCTGTCCGGCTTTAACGCTAACGCCAACGCAGCCGTGATACGCGATACAAATACTGCACCGACATCCGGTAACGTTGAATTCCGCATCATCGACGCATCGCCTTCGGGACCAGCATCGGTAGACGTTTATGTCGTCCCGCCCGGCACGGACATCACGACCGTCACGCCTCAGATTTCTGGCCTTGGCAGCACTTCGCAGGCGAGCAGCTACGTATCCCTTACCGCCACGACCTATACGGTGATCGTTACGACAGCCGGGAACAAGACCCCAATCGTTAACCAGAACTACACTCTGGTAAGCGGTCAGATTCGTACTCTGGTGCTCCTCGACAACCTGGGCGGCGGAAATGGAATGAACACGCTCCCGCTGGAACTGTCTGACCTCAATTAGTCGCGGGCGAACCGCCAGAACGCAAGCCTTGGCGGCTGCCGCAGCCCTTCAGGAAAAGTAAAAAGAACCGGGCCTCGACCGAGGCCCGGTTGACCAACTAACCCGGTTAGAGTCCAGCCCCGGAGGAGCGAACTAGCTTAGCCCAGCGCTTCAGCGCTGGGAAAACTGGAAAACGATGATTCAAGTCCTGGAAGGACGACCCATGAACGTTCCACCTGACCTCCTAAGCCGCATCTTTCTTAAATGACTGCGCCGCCACCTCTTCATCGTCGAACACTTCAAAAATAGTAAGCAGCTTCGTCACTTGGAGAAGGTCTCCTACGCGCTGGCTCAGTCTCGCCAGTTTTACCGCGCCCCCAGCGCTGCGGGCAGTCGTGTAAAGCGAGACCAGCGTTCCCAGCCCGCCGCTGTCGATGTAATTCACTTCACGTAGATTCAGCACCACCTTCGGACTCTGGGCGAGCAGCTTTTTGACCGTATCGCGCAGGGTGGCTGACTCTTCGCCAAACACAACTCGACCGCTACAATCCACCACCAGCACGCCATCCACCTGTCGAGTACTCATTCTCAGTTGCATAGCCGCTTATTCTCCGATATTCGCAGTAAAACTCAATTCATGAGCCTACCCTTCTCAACTCGCACGCGCAAGCGGCTCGCGCGCTCCACCAATGGCTTTCTTCGCGATCCTTTGTGTCCTTGGCCGTTGATGAATTTAAGACTTTATCAGCGCAAACTGCCCGCACGCGAAACTGTATAATCAAGGATTCCGATGAGCTACCAGGTCCTGGCGCGCAAATACCGGCCGCAGAAATTCTCCGACGTCATCGGTCAGGAACACGTCACCCGCACCTTGCAAAATGCCATCGCGCAGGAGCGCATCGCGCACGGCTATATCTTCAGCGGCCATCGCGGAATCGGCAAAACAACCGTTGCACGCATCCTGGCCATGGCACTGAACTGCCGCTCAGCGGAAAAGCCCGTGGCCGAACCCTGCGGCATATGCGATTCCTGCACCGAGATTCGTGCCGGCAACGCGGTCGATGTGATTGAAATTGACGCCGCCACCAATCGCGGCATCGACGAGATCCGCGAATTGCGCGAAGGCGCCCGCTACCGTCCGGCGCGCGATCGCTTCAAAATCTACATCCTCGACGAGGCGCACCAGATCACCGACGCTGCCTTCAATGCGCTCCTTAAAACGCTGGAGGAGCCTCCCAGCCACGTGATCTTCATGATGGCCACCACGCAGCCCGAAGATATTCCCCAGACCATCCGCTCCCGCTGCCAGCACTTCAGTTTTCGCGCGGTGAAGTTCGAAGACATCATGGGGCAACTCCGCGACATCGTAACCAAAGAAAAGATCCCCGCCGACGACGACGCTCTCGCCCTGCTCGCCGAAGCGGGCGACGGCTCGTTGCGCGACGCGCTCTCCATCCTCGACCAGGCCATCGCCTCCACCTCTGACCACCTCACGCTCGATTCCGTTCGCAGCCTGATCGGCGCCGCTCCGGCAACCGCACTGGAAACCGTAATGCAGGCGGTCGCCGAAAGTTCGAGTGAAAAAATCCTGGTGGTGGTCGATGAACTGATCGGCGAAGGGCACAGTCCCACCCATTTCGCGCGCCAGTTGGTGCGCTTCCTGCGGAATGTCACGGTGGCGAAAATCGCGGGCAAAGACTCGGGGCTCCTGCAGGTTTCGTCCGACGAGCGCGCCCGCGTGAGCCGTATCGCCGAACTCTTCAGCGAGGAAGACCTGGCACGGCATCTGCAGATCATGCTGCGCACCCATGGAGAACTCGGATACCGCCAGGAGCAGCGCTTCCACCTCGAACTGGGACTGCTGAAAATGGCGCATGCGCAGCGTCTGCTGCCG
>WNFL01344615.1_pt1 | contig 13293 bp, 12 predicted proteins | sample 5400361 | NCBI WGS metagenome assembly WNFL01 (sample SAMN13153351, study PRJNA577476) | soil metagenome | isolation source: 40 cm soil on Douglas fir-dominated hillslope | place: USA:California | collected 2013-09-17
AACGCTTTCGGCTCGTAGGTGATCTTGACGTCAGGCACGACGGCGTTGATGTATTTTACAATGTCGTCCATATGGGCAACTGAGCCGCCCAGGTTAAAACATTCCGCGCCCTCGAAATTGGTGCGGCTCGCGTGAATGACAGAGTTTGCCACATCACGCGCATACTGGTACTGTCCCACACCTCAAAATGAGATGTGATAATCCTGGCCTTTGGCAGCGGAAAGCATGGCGACTGTCGGCGTCGAGGTCATCCCCTGGTCGCGTCCCGGCCCATAGACGGTATACGGACGCACGCCGATACTCGCCACTTTGTCAAGCTGCCAGTAGACCTTCGCCAGGGCTTCGTCCGCCTGCTTATAGACCCCATAAAGCGTCAACGGGATCAGCGGTGCGTCATTTGATAATGGCCCCGGCGGGTACATATCCGCATTGCCATAAACGCCCGCCGACGAAGCATAAGTGACACGCTTGATGCCTGTTTCCAGCGCCCCCTGGAAGATATTGACCGTCCCTTCAACGTTGACCCGCGCCCCTCGGCGCGGATCGGCGCGGCAGAATGGGACTTGAAGCGCTGCCAGATGCAGGATAGTGTCGATTTTGTAATCGACGAGCGCGGTATTCACCTGAACGGCCTCGGTAATGTCGCCTTTTATGAAGCCGACCCGCGCGATCTCGTCATCGGTCATGGAGAGGCGCAGACGATGTACATCCTCATTCAGGTCGAAGGCATAGACTGGCTCGCCTTCCCTGACCAACTGCCGGACGACCCACGAACCGATGAAGCCATAGGCTCCTGTGACGAGCGTTGTCATATCCTGCTCCTAGTTTACGTTCGAGTGTATTTGACTTGTGATGCGCCCCTAACCCAGCCCTTTCCCCCACGCAAGCGGAGGCCCACAAAAGTCGTGGGGGAACGGGAGCTTGTTGTCAACCTGTTCCCCCTCTCCGCGAACGGAGAGGGGGTCAGGGGGTGAGGTGAACTAAGAAAACCCCCTAACCCTGGCCCTTCCCCCCGTAAAGAGGGGAAGGGAACCTCCCGGTTTGGGGTGGAGGTTGGACCCTAGCTTTCCGCGACAATCGGATTGGTGAGCGTGCCCAACTTTTCAATCGTGATCGACACCGTTTCGCCTGCCCGCATCCAGCGCTGTGGCTTGCGCGCAGACCCGACGCCGGGAGGTGTTCCGGTAGACACAACATCGCCCGGTTCAAGCGTCATCACCTCGGTGAGTGAGGCAATAAGCTGCGGGACGTTAAAGATGAGATTCTTGGTATTTGAATTTTGAAGCACCTCGTCGCCAATGGTCAGGCGAATGCTCAAATTGTGCGGATCGGGCACCTCGTCGGCGGTGACGAGCGCAGGCCCCATTGGGGCAAAGGTATCGAACGTCTTGCCAACCGTCCACTGGCTGGTGCGGTTCTGGTAGTCTCGTGCGCTCACATCATTGACCGGCAAATAGCCCGCAACATAGGACAGCGCGTCGGTGGTACTAACATGGCGGGCGCGCTTGCCAATGACAAAACCTAGCTCGGCCTCATAGTCAACCTGTTCCGTGACCTTTGGTAAGACAATTGCGTCGCCACTGGCGATGACCGTATTTGCATATTTGGCGAACACTACCGGAAACTTAGGAATGTCCTGTCCCGTCTCGGCGGCATGATCACGATAGTTCAGGCCGATGCAAATGATCTTTCCCGGACGCGGAATCGGGGCCAGCAGTTTGACACTCGACAGCGGAATGGTTTTGTCGGTGGGCACTTGATCCGCCTGTTTAAGCAAGGTCGCGCCGCCTTCAAACAAAGCGATTAGACTCGATGGCAGTCCGGCGTCGGTCAGGTCAACAACGGCATCCTGACCATTGTGTGAAACTAACTTGCCGATATGCGTGGCATTATTGCGGGTAAAGGTTACAAGTTTCATTATTTATGATCCGCCTATAAAAGCCCCAGGTGGGGATGTTCCACGAATTGTTTGACGCGCTGCAAGAACTGCGCGGCAGGCGCACCATCCACAACGCGATGATCGAACGTCAGGCTTAAAAACAACATGTGCCGAATAGCGACTGTTTCCGCTTCGGCGTCGATCACTACCTGTTTCGGAACGATCCGCCCAATACCAAGAATAGCGCATTCAGGCAAGTTGATAATCGGGGTGAACGCGTCAATCTCATACATACCGAGGTTGGAGATACTGAATGTGCCGCCGCTCATCTCGCCGCTGGTCAACGCACCACTGCGAGCACGTTGAATCAACGCGTCAGACTCGCGGGCGATCTGGCGCAGACTTTTCGCCTGCACATCACGAATCACCGGGACATACAGCCCCCGTTCGCTGTTCACCGCAATCCCGATATGCACAGCCTGTGATTGGACGATTTCATCCCCTTCTAACCGTGAGTTGAGCGCCGGGAAGTCGATCAGCGCTTCCGCCACGAGCTTTGTCAGCAAATCATTGTAGGAGGGCACGGAACGCCCCGTCGCTTCGCCATCTTTCTTAAGCTGTTTGCGCAGGACAACCAATTCTGTCGCATCCACTTCGGTTGTCAGCGTGACAGGTGCGGCTGTATGAGCGCTATTGGACATGCGCGTCGCAATGACGCGGCGCACGGCAGATATCGGGCTGCGCGTTTCAGCGGATGGAGTGGACGTATCCTGAACCGGTGCAGTCCGTGACGTGCCATTCGCCGCCGCCTGCTCGACGTGGGCTTTTTCGATGCGCTTGCCGGGCATGGCAGCGGCCAGCCGATCCAGATCGACGTTGAGGTCTTCCGCCACGCGCCGCGCCACAGGCGACACGCGCATAGGTTCCACAGGTGCGGCTTGTTGTGCGGCAGCCCGGACATCTCGCTCGACAATTCTGCCAGTGCGGCCCGTGCCCGCAATTGGCTGCCAGTCAATGCCCAGTTCAGCCGCCACGCGCAGCGCACGGGGGCTAATCGTCGGCAGACCATTGCGGGAATCTTTGACCGAATGGCCGTCTTTTGCTGCGTTTTCCGGCATAGCTCCGGGCGTAGATGGCATCGCAGGTGCGGCTGGACTCGATTGTGTGCTTGTCTCAGATGGCACATTCTCGCCCGGCTGGATGAGATATGCAAGCACCGTTCCAATTGGCACTGATTCACCGAGCGCGGGTGAATTCGGGGGAATATGCAGGACTCCGCTCTCAAACGATTCGATCTCGTTCACGGCTTTGTCGCTTTCGACGGTGAAAATGATATCGCCCTGCTTAACCGTGTCGCCGTCTTTTTTGAGCCATTCGGCAACGCTGCCCACTTCCATCGTCCAGCCGAGGCGGGGCATCACAATTTCAATTGCCACAACTGCCTCCTGTTATTCTGCCAGCAGCGCCTGAATAGAATCGGTTACGGCTTGCACTGTCGGAACAATCGCCGCCTCTAGGACTGGGCTGTATGGCGTCGGGGTATGAATCCCGTTCAGACGCATAATGGGCGCGTCCAGGTCATCGAAACCCTGCGCCATGACCTGCGCCGCAATCTCTGCACCGATACCGCACGGGGCAAAGGTTTCGTCTACAACAAGCAGCCGTCCGGTTTTATGCACGGAGTCGAGGATTGTGTCGATATCCAGCGGGGCTAATGTGCGCGGATCGATGACCTCAATCGAAATGCCCTGTTTGGCTAGCGAGTCCGCCGCATCCAACGCCTTGCGCACCATGGAGCCTATTGCCACCACCGATGCCTGAGTCCCCTCGCGGGCAACATTGGCTTTGCCAAATGGAATCAGATATTCCTCGTCGGGCACTGGCCCTTTGTTGTTATAGAGACTTTTATGTTCGAGGAACATTACCGGGTCGTCGCTGCGGATCGCGGTTTTGAGCAGCCCCTTCACGTCGTAAGGGGTACTCGGCACGACTACGCGCAGCCCTGGAATGTTGACGAACATCGGGAAATAGCTGCCCGAATGGTGGGTCGCCGCCGAACCGCCGATACCAATGGCCCCGCGCAAGACAATCGGCATCTTCAGCCGTCCGCTGCTCATGTATTGTATCTTGCCAATCTGGTTGAAGATTTCTCCAATGCTGTCCAGAATGAAATCGACGAACATAAAATCCACGATAGGGCGGGTACCAGTCATCGCCGCGCCGCAGCACATACCGACAAAGCCACGCTCGACAATCGGCGTATCGCGCAGCCGCATCGGGCCGTAGAGTTCGTACAGCCCTTGCGTTGTGTTGAAGTTCCCGCCGCGCGGGCCGATCCCCTCACCCACGACGAAAATCGTAGGGTCTTTCGCCATTTCTTCAGCCAGACCTTCACGCCCTGCTGCAATGTAGGTTAATTCACGCATGATTTCACGCTCACTGATATATGGGTTCAGACGCGTTGTAAATAAAGTTGGCAACGGTTGATGGGTCAGGATAGGGGCTGTTTTTCGCAAACTCCGCCGCGTCTTCGACCATTGCCTTTATTTCGGCGTCGATTGGCTCGAAATCGCTAGCACTTGCCATGCCCGCGCTGACAAGCGTTGTCTGAAGCACGGTCAGTGGATCGCGTGCCTTCCACTCATCTACCTCATCGGCAGTACGATAGCCCGCATCGCGCATTCCTTCGGCATGGGGACGGGTGCGATAGGTCTTGCACTCGATGAAGCTTGGCCCGCCGCCTGCTCGCGCATATTGCACGGCTTGACCAGCCGCCGCATACACTGCCAGCACGTCGTTGCCATCGACGGCTACACTCGGTATTTTGTAGGATGCCGCCCGTTCCGCGACTTCTGTATTTCGAGTCGCGTATGAGAACGCGATTTCGGTGGCGTACATGTTGTTTTCGCATACAAAAATAACACGCGCCGTTGTTCACCGCGCCATCGCCGAAGAACGCGACACCAACGTTGTCTACGTTCAGCAGTTTAAAGCTATAGCCGGCTCCTGTTGCCTGTAGGATGCACGGGCCAACGATACCGCTGGTTCCCATCATCCCAACTTCAGGCGCGAACAGGTGCATACTTCCGCCCCGCCCGCGCGAACAGCCCGTTACTCGCCCGTACAATTCCGCGATCAACTGCCGGGGCGTAACACCTTTTGCCAGCGCGTGCCCATGTCCACGGTGGGTGGAGAAAACGGCGTCACTGTGGCGCAAATGAGCGCACACTCCGGTTGCTACGGCTTCCTCGCCAATATACGTGTGACACGCACCGGGGATCATGCCCGCCTGGTAAGATTTGGCAAGTTGTTCTTCGCAGCGGCGAATCATGAGCATTTGACGATACAGCGCCAATGCCTCAGTTTTGCTAACGCCGATTTCAGTGGACATTGAAGTAAAGACTCCTCATAGTAACCATCAATAAAATATATAGCAGACCGTTCTGGCGCTCACGTTTAGATAAGATTGTAAACAATTTACTGTTATCAAATCGTATAGGAAGAGTCTCAATATGTCAAATTTTCTACACGGCATCTGAAGCTGATGACACGGCAATCACTATTTGGGAACTCCTCCTTCTATGCGGAGGAGGGGAGGGAGCATCCGTAGAGACCAGGCGACTGGAAAGGCTTAAAAGCCCCACTCGAAGTCACAGGTGATTTCTGGCCCCGACTGGTGGACAATGACCCTCTTTTCCATCCGCGCTCCGCTGGAACCTTGCGGCCCTTCGTAGCTGCCCGGCTCAATCGAAAAGACCATGCCTTCGCGGATGATGGTCTGTTCCCACGGCACGAGCCGAGGGTTCTCGTTTACCGTCACACCAATCTGATGCCCGGCGTAGTGGCCGATTTCCAGCCCATGTTTGGCGAATGTCGCCTTAGCAGCATCGAACGCTTTATGTGCTTTTCTGCCGGGACGTAAGGTGTCTGCCGCCGCGTGAAATGCTTCGCGGGCTGCTACGCCGTACAGTTTTTGTGTGGAGGTCGGCTCAACACCGCCGATAACCATCGTGTTCGTGCAGTCGGTCCAGTATCCGTTCAACCGCGTACTCATATCCATCAATGCCAGGTCACCAGCATGGGTTGTCACGTGCTGTGGGCCGCCCGGATAACGCACGACGGCACAGCGCGCTCCTGTAACCAGTTCGCCAAACACGAACAGCGAGTGTCCGGCTTTTTGTTCCATTGCGTTAATGACGGCGCTCCACATGTCAAACTCGGATTTACCCGCCGCCTGACATTGTGCCAGCAGCGCCGTATGGCCCGCCCGGTTTACTTCGGCGGCAGCACGCAAAAGATCAAGCTCGCGCGGCGTCTTGATGGATCGGGCGCTTTCCAGCGTGGATTGAGCGTCCACCATCAGACAATTAGGGAACTCGGTAGCGATCAGCCTGTACGCGGCAGCCGGGAGTGATTTTTCCTCAATTGCCAGTTTGATCCTGGCGCTCCCAATCCCCGCGTTCTTGAGCACGTTTCGCAGTACGTCAATAAAATTATCGCGCGGAGAAACTGCATGTTCCAGGTCAACACAGGCATACACGTGTACACTGTCCAGAACACTGTCTTGTTTGGCGTCACCAGCATACGAATCGCTGACGATCAATCCACTGTTACCACTTTCGCTCTCATCGACGCTGAAGAATGCCATCGGGGCAACGTAACGCTGAGCAGCGGCAGGGCCAAAATCGACAGGAACCGCATAATGGCTTACATACGTAACATTTTCATAGGAGCTTAGCAGCGCAAAATCGACGCCGAGTGTCTTTAACTCGGCGTGTACTCGTGCAAGCTCCTGGTTGTCCTGCGTGTTTGTGTTCAGAATGTGTTCCTTCTAGATAGGGTTGCTAGCAAGCGATCAGGATGAATTCGTTGAGCGATTTGATTTGCTTTGTGCCGTCTTATCGAGCCACTCGGCATGGCTCTTATAAACACGCTCGTATGCCGCCCTGAGATGGGATTGCAGCATGGACAATGCTTGCGCTTCGTCGCCAGCGCGAATCAGATCGAGTAGTTTCTGATGGCCGCTGACCAGCACTTCGCGATAATCAGTGTTTACGACGTTGCGTGACAGCAGGAAAATATGGATTTGCGGACGCAATGTCGACCAAACATTCAACAGGCGTTTATGGTGGCTGGCCTGGTAGGTTAATTCGTGGAAGCGAATGTCCAGCCGGGCGGCTTCCTGAGTTGTAATGCCACGGTCAATGCACGCTTGCATTTCATTGACAACGTCTTGCATCTGGTCAAAATATTCAGGTTCCGCATTTTTTATCGCCTGCTGCACAGCAAGTGTTTCCACGGCAACGCGCAAACTGTAAACCTCGTCGAGGTCTTCGAGTGAGAGGCGCGCAACCGTTGCTCCCCGGTTAGGCTGCCGGATCACCAGACCTTCGTGCTCCAACTGGACCAGCGCCTCGCGCACAGGACCACGGCTCAGCCCAAAGACCGAGGCAAGCACGTCCTCGCGCAAGCGTTCATTGGGCGCAAGCTGCCCGCTGTAGATCGCCTCCCGCATACGGTCAACAATATCTTCTGAGAGGCTGCGCTTAGCTAGCGGAGCAAGCCGGTTCATTATGTCGTCCACGGTCATTCATCTTATCTCTGCAACTTGATTACTGTTGCAGTGACAATAAATAGATAATTGTAAATTGTAAACCGAGATGTATTTTCATGCAATGTGAACAATGCACATGATGAGGCTAATTAGTCGGCGCTAATCGCTGAGAGTTCTCCGAACATCGACCTGAGCGTAGGATAGGCCGATTTGAAAATGGCATATTGGCGGTCATAATGCGCTTTGTATTTCGGATTCGGCAATAGGGTAACGGTAGCAGGGAAAAAGTCGGGCGGCGCGTAGTTGGCTTGCTGTTTGGCCTGCACTGCCGCTGCAAGTACCGCACCACGCACACCGACATTTTCGGCGTCATTAGCAATTTGGATCGGTATCCCCAGAATATCCGCAAACAATTGACACCATGCTGCCGAACGCGTTCCACCACCGGTTAGCATTAGTCCCGTAACTGGTTCGGCAATCAGTACATCGAGTGCATGGCGATAAGCGTATATCACGCCCTGCAACACGGCACGGCTGAGGTCAGCACGGTTGTGCCGAGCATTGAGACCGATGAAAGCCCCGCGCGCTAATGGATCAGTGAATGGTGAGCGTTCACCGTTGAGGTAGGGCAAGTAGAGTATAGGCGACGGGTGCTGTGCTGCCTCAATCAACAGGGCATGATCTTGCACGCCAAACAATTCTCGCAGCCAATCGAGGTTACCGCCCGCCGTCAACAGCGGCGCAATGTAAATATAGCTAGCGAGCGCGGGGTGGGCCAGCGTGAAAATCCCTGTATTCTGGGTGATCTGCGCCGTTGAGGTGAAAGCAACCCAGCCGCTTGTCCCGATGTAGGCATAAATATGGCCGGGTTCGCCGCTGCCAGCGCCTAAGGTAGTAGCGCCCGCATCACCTGGGCCGTGATATACAGGAATATTCGGCTTTAATCGTAACGCCTGCGCTGCATCCGTGCGGAGTGGTCCAGCCAATGCGCCACCAGGATTAACTTTTGGCAATAATGGTAGCACATCGGAAAGGCCCATCGCTGCAAAAAGGTCGGGACTCAGCGTCGAGCGGGTGCGAATGTCCAGCAAGCCGGTAGTCGTCGCAGTCGTTGTGTCAGTGACAGCCACGCCAGTCAATTTATGGGCGATATAATCCGCCGCACCGAGTAGTAAATGCGTCGCGCGGCTTAGTGCATCCGGCTCATGGCGGCTCAACCACAGCAGCTTAGCCAGCAAACTCCCTGCATCCTGAACGTTACCTGTGATTTCATGCAATTCATCCGCGCCGATGAGCGCGTTGATCTCCTCGGCTTCTGAGCGGGCACGCGAGTCGCTGTAGAGGATTACTGGACGAACTGGCGCTCCTTGCCCATCGACAAGGATCACGTCCTGCATTTGTCCGGTGAGCGCAATGGCATCGGCTTCGTGGGCATTGAGTTCGTGAACCGCCGCGCTGACCGCTGCCCACCAATCTTCGGCGTTTTGCTCCATCACACCATTGTCGGATGCATATGTTTCATAATCGCGGTAAGTGCTACGGACCGTCCGGCCCTGCGAATCGACCAACGCAACTTTTGCGCCTGTCGTACCAATATCAAATGCCAGCCAAAGCGTCATGATTATCTTTTATTCCAGTGATTCTAGAAACTAATGCCCTAACTCAATGAAAATTCCCCAACCCTGCCCTTTCCATAAAAACGGGAATGGAAAGTCCCTCCCTCTTTACGGGGGAGGGATTTAGGGTGGGGGGCTGAATCCAGCACTCTCACCCAGAGCGACGCGATATACTGCTCAAAACAACCGCCAGCACAATGATACCCCCGGTCAGGGTTTGCTGAACATAGCTATTGATCTGCATCTGAGTCAGGCCGTTCGACAGCACACCGAGAATAAGCACGCCCAGTAATGTTCCGAGGACATGCGGTTCCCCTTCTTCGCTCATGGTCATACCGAGGAAAACGGCAGCGATAGCGTTGAGCATGAGTCCGTCTCCCTGCGTAGGATTATAAGAGGCCAACCGACTGAGTAGCATTAACCCAGCCAGCGCCGCACCGAGACCAGTGCCGATGAATGCAACCAATCGCAGCAACCGTACTCTTATACCGCCCAGCCGGGCAGCTTCACGGTTGCCGCCGACAGCGTAAAGTCGCCTTCCGAAGACAGTCTGTTCCAGCACCACCCACATAATGACCAGCACGATTAAGGCTACGATGGTCAGATTGGGGATCTGTATATCTTGTCCATTGATCGTACCTAGGGGTATGCCGCCCAGCGCAAAGCCACTGAACTCGGCAGGGATTGCCCGTCCGAAGATAGTCTTGCCATCACTGATTAAAAAAGCCAGACCGCTGAACATCGTCAGCGTACCGAGTGTGGCGACGAAGGGAGAAACTCCGATATAAGAAATCAGGACGCCATTGAGCAGCCCTCCCACGAGTCCAACAATCAAGGCGGCCCCGATACCGATCACAATCGGCTGATTTTGTTGGAACAGCAGTGCTGCCACAATTCCTGCCAGGCTCGCCATCGTTCCAACGCTCAGATCAAAATCATTCATGACCATCACCAGCGTCATCGTGAAGGCAATCACGCCCAGGATGCTCACTTGCTGTGTAATGTTCAGCCAATTGCGAATTGTCATAAATGTTGCCGGACGCGCGGCCCAGAAGACAATCACAATGACGGCAAAGCCGATCAAGGTTCCAAAGCGGCGCAGCCAGCGACCTATAGGCAATGATCTTGGCGGTGACTCCGGCGGCAGTTTGTGCGAAACTTCAGCCTCCACGGCTTGCTTCTCCATAGCAGATTGTGAGTAGCTGACCTTCCGTCAAGCCTGTAGGATCGTCTACCGTATCAATCAGGCGACCACCGCGCATGACCAGAATACGATCACACAGGCCGATCAGTTCGGTCAATTCCGATGAGACGATGATGATACCGACACCATGGGCGCTGGCTTCTCGAATCAGGGCATAAATATCGTATTTTGCACCAACATCAACCCCGCGTGTTGGCTCATCCAGAAGCAAAACACGCGGTGAGTGAGCCAGCGCACGGGCGAAGACAACCTTTTGCTGGTTGCCGCCGCTCAACTCGCGAGCAATTTGTCGCGCACCGATAGCCTTGAGCCGCACCGCGAGGCCCACTTCATGCGTTAACGCATGTTCCTTGCGCTCGTCCAGAAATACGCCGACACGACTCAGCTTTCCCAGATGGGGAAGTGCCACATTATCGCCTATGCTGCGAGACAGGATCAAGCCTTGAGAGCGGCGTTCTTCCGGGACGAAGGCCATGCCCCGGTGCCATGCTCTACGCGGCGAATGACCAGTCAGTCGTTGGCCTTCTAACCAGACTTCACCGCCTATGACGCGATCTGCTCCAACGAGCGCGCGAATCAACTCGGTGCGCCCCGATCCGATCAACCCTGCAACGCCAAGAATCTCGCCCCCTCGCAGCTTGAAAGTCACGCCGTTAATCGCGTCAGTACGAAGGTCGCGCACGTCGAGCAAAGCAGTATCCGCGATGGGAGCCGTGCGCGGCGGATAAATTTGCTGCATATCGCGGCCAGTCATCAGCCGGATGAGTTCAGCAGCATCTGTCTCCCCGATCAGCCGTGTAGCGGCAACCTGACCATCGCGCAAAACTGTTACGCGATCCGCGATCTGGAAGATTTCATCCATGCGGTGCGATACATACAATATTGCGCAGCCACGTTCGCGCATCCGCCTGATCACGCGAAACAGCGTCGCCGTTTCTTCGCCCGTTAGCGCTGCCGTCGGCTCATCCATGACATAAATCAGACCCGCATCGTCACCTACAAATGCTCCGGCGATCTTCACCAACATTTGATCGCCAGGGCTGAGCCTTGCCATAAGTGTTCGCGGATCGAGATGGAATATTCCAAGACGCTCTAATACCGTGCTCGTGGCTGTATTGAGTGTATGCCAATCAACCAGGATGCCCGCCCGGCGAGGATAGGGCTGCGTCAAAAATATATTCTCGGCAACCGAGAGAGTCCGAACAACGTTCAATTCCTGGTGGATAAATCTTAAGCCAAGTGCAAACGCCGCTCTCGGATCAGTTATCACCTGAGGTATACCGCGCACAGTGGTCTGGATCGTATCGGCGGTCAGAACACCCGCCAGCAGCCTGATGAGCGTAGACTTACCTGCACCATTTTCGCCAACCAGCGCGTGAACCTCTCCGCTGAATAATTCCAGCGAAACATCGATCAACGCAGGGACGTTGTTATAGTGTTTGTTAGCCCCGGCGACAGTTAAAAGCGCTGGCGAATTAGCAGACATGAAGACTTCGATTAAAATTAAAATCTGATGGGCGCAGTATCTCTGCGCCCTCGGTTACTGAATTGTGGGTTATCTGCCTATTTTTTCAGGAAATCGGCAACATTGGCCTTTGTGACCAGCTTGGTCGGCACATAATACACCGACTGGTTGATCTTGCCGCCACCGAGATAGGTATTGATCAGATCGCCCACTGTGCTGCCAATCCCGTTAAAATCCTGTGCCACTGACGCCTCGAAGTTGCCACCCTTCGAGATCGCGTCAAGGGCTTGAGGATTAGCATCAATGCCAACGATCACAATGCCTTCATTCTGCCGTCCAGCCCCTTCAATCGCTTGCAAAGCACCAAGCGCAGGTTGATCCCACGCTGACCAGACTGCCGAAATGCTGCCCTTTTGCGGGTTCGCTGCCAGGACCGCTTCCATCTTCGCACGCGAATCAGCAATGCCGCCATCTTTCACGTCCGGCGTAATGTTGTCGAGAATCTTGATGTCCGGGTTATTGCCGAAAATCGCTTTGGCGATCACACCACGCTTCTGTACAGGCGGATATGGATCGAAGGTAAACATCACCACATTACCCTTGCCGTTCAGACGATCAACAATGTAAGTGGCGGTTTCGGAAGCCATCGCATAGCCATTGCTCGTCACATTGGCGACCAGCAACGGATCAGTCCCTGCGTCCATCCCGAAGACCGGAATATTCGCCTTCTTTGCGGCCTGCAATCCCGCCGACACCTGCGATGGGTCCACGTTGAGCACGATGGCCTTGACGCCCTGATTGGCAACGTCTTCCAAACGGCTAACGACGGCAGCAACGTCACCTGCGGTATCAATCACGTTGACCGTCCAGCCCTTTTGCTTACCGTAGGCCTGGAATGCTTCGACCATAAACTGTGTGCCGGGCTGTGCCATATAGGGAGTCACAACAGCAATCGTTGGCGCATCGGCGGCAAGGGTGATCTGTGCTGCTGGAATCATGAGAACGAGCGACGATATAAGTATTCCTACACTTAAAAGTAAGCGGCGCATATGTTTCCTCGTTTAAGCAACTTTTCATATTGGACGACTTAAGAGTACATCAGAATTTAGCGCCTGACTACATCAGCTCGGTACAAGCATTCGATTTCTAGATCGCAAATGTGGAGAAACTATCGTCTCCCCGAAAATAGATATCAAACGATGACTATCTCCGGGCCGAATTCTTAAGAAATACTCATCCAACTCTGGTACAATTATATTATGAGTACTTTGAAAACTTATTTGCTGTCTTATTTAAGAGGTTGCCATGAGTGACATCAACAAAGCCTGGGTGCGTCTCTGCCCGCTAGACCGTGTGTCAAGCGGAAAAGCCCTCAATCTCAACATTAACGGTCAGCGTCTGATCATTGCCCGCTGCGGCGATAACATCTCAGTTATGCAGGGTTTCTGCACACATATGCTCTACCCTCTGGCGGGAGCCAGGATTCAGGACTGTGTGTTAACCTGCGGCCTCCACCATAGCAAGTTCGATATACGTGACGGCTCTGTTGTGGAGTGGAGTACGCTTCCGGGACTA
>WNFL01226628.1_pt5 | contig 13292 bp, 16 predicted proteins | sample 5400361 | NCBI WGS metagenome assembly WNFL01 (sample SAMN13153351, study PRJNA577476) | soil metagenome | isolation source: 40 cm soil on Douglas fir-dominated hillslope | place: USA:California | collected 2013-09-17
GTGAACGTCCCCGATGACTATACTACTTAATCTGAGCGGTTCGAGTCCCAGATCGACCAATAAAGCGCCTTGCATGCCCACCGAGGACCACATTGCAATCTTGTCACTGCATGACATGCACAGCGTAGCTGGGGCGTCCGCTCTCCCTAATTTCGTGAAATGAGTTGCAGCTTGAGGCTCGTACAGAGGCTGCATACCAGGTTTCGTACGAATGATGCCTAACCGAGCATATCCTGACCGTCCGCGGGATAGACCAGGTTGCAAAAGTTCTCTCGTTCCGCTGTTATTCTTCAGCAACGCCATCTTAGGGTCCTGAATTAACGCCACTGCGCGCGTAGAGGCATCCCCACCTTCATACATTTGTTCAACTCCAAAGACGCGTATGTCGCCGATTGGACATACAAGGCAGTGTAGACACATACATATGGATAGACGTCATGTCTCTGAATCTCCACAACTGTTTCGGTTCGTCCCATTTCAGCCACCGGGACTCCGATCCGCGAAGCATTTCATGCATCAGCCAGCGCACCGCTCCTCTACGCGCTAGGACTTCTGCATGGAAATCATACACGGTATCTCCTGTATTTGAGAACTTTGCGGTTGGTAAACACTTCGATCCCGTGGCTATCGAAATAATCATCGTTTCTCCCGTCCGTTCGTCCAGGACAAAAAATGCAGCCAAGACCGAGAACGCATTATTTGGTGGAGAGTATCCGAATGAATCGTACTTCTTGAATATCTGGTCCACGACGGCATCGCGATTGGAGCTCATCGAGTTCATCATATCTTTGTCTTTGTCTCCCTGGCTTGATCTTTGATTTCCCCAGTATGGTACGCGTAATACCCGCCAAGGGTTCGAGATGCACCCTCTTACGACTGATACTGAGAACTCGTATATATGCAGTTCCGTAACACGTACGATTCCGACAATACCATCTTCTCTCCGCAAGGTCGACTGCACCAAGTAGAATACGCTCTCGAGGCTGTCAAACAGGGCTCTGCGGCCATTGGACTACGATCTAAGACACATGCTATTCTCCTTGCCTTGAAAGTGCGCGACTTGTTCATAGCTACACGCGACGCGTAAGGCTGAGTACTGAAGCTGAGATTTTGCGCCTCTAGCGGTCGACAGGAGAACTCGCATCGTATCAACAGAAGATGTTTAGGATTGATGATCATGTTGGAATTGCCATTGCCGGCTTAACGTCCGACGCACGCGTCTTGGGGTGAGATCGAAGAATCATGTCGCGAGTAGCTCTCCAGTACTGACCAGATCACTGTTTTAGCAATTTTATGCGCCAACAAGCGATGTCTGAACGAATGATGTTCAACCGCCCAGTCCCCGTGAATCGCCTAGTCTCTGCGATCGCCGACAGTTCGTTGTTTTCAGGGTCTAGTAACTGACTCCGCTGACTTGAAGGTGTACAGAGGCACAAGTTAACACCCAAGAGTACGGTCGCAGGCCGTATGGAGTTGGATTCTTGGTTATTGGTCAAGACCAAAGCCCTCACCTTTACGAGTTTGCCCCAACTGGAACCGCATACGAATACTATGCTATGTCGATTGGGGCTCGCTCACAAAGCGCCAAAACATACCTTGAGAAGCACTATGAAGAATTCATGGACGGTGCGGCGAGTTTCACGGCAGACGTGAGGCAACAATTGACACCGATTGCCTTATCCAGCATCTCTTGATAGCCTCATAACTCATGGCTTACATGCATTGCGGGAGACCCTCCAGCAAGACAAAGAGCTGACCATTCACAACACTTCGATCGGTATCGTTGGCCCTCCAGCGGCGTCAGAGAAGGGGGTGAGTGCGAAAGGCTCATTTAGGATACTCGAAGGAGATTTGGTGGCTCCTTTCCTATCGAAACTACCTCCCAAGGCTCAGACAGACACGCCTGCCGATGAGGATACAGACGACGAGCCTGCAGCTGGAGGCGAGGACGTTGTTATGGGCGATGCGTAGATGCGTGTGTAATGCAATGTATTTTTCATGCCACCGGCCGACCGACTTGGAGAGGGAAACGGACGGAGATGAAGGTTAAGTGACTACTGCTCCCGCTGAATTAGACTTCCTGTCCAAAGGCGAGACATCAGCCAATGCATAAGTTGAGCACGCGGGAGAAATACGTATGTTTCGCCCGGCACAGCGTGATGTCTCCTTGCACGTCCTTCATTGGAGCCTGCAAGAGAACTAAAACGCTTGGATATAGGTATTGACTCAAACGTTGCTGCTTGCTGCAGCTATACAAACTGAAGGTTAGCAACGGTGCACACGGTTAGAACTAATTGACCCACGCTTGTATCTGGTTTCTTTCTTAAACAACGCCACCGGCAAACCCAAAATGTTATTAAATCGAGTTCCAGGTGTCACCCACGATCAAGTCGTACCGGTGGCGTGGCCATTCATTTGACAGGAACAGCTTGCACGGTTGCCAAGTCGAGAATGAGCGAGCACACAGATGACATCAGGAAAGGGCGCCATGCTGCACGAGGTTCGAAAGAGAGTGGCACCGGTGAATTTTAGTAATGTGATGAAATCCAGCGGACATCGGGTTCCATCCCGAGTCCGAAGGCAACGGTCACAGTAGGTTGTTCTCGCGGAAGGATCGGACGTAGGACTTCCATCAAGTGGGGACAATAAGGATAGACTAGAATTACAAACTGTCAGATTTTCATCATGGGACTTCTATATTGAATAACTGGGAGTTTGCGAACAGGCCTCAATGCTCGCGCAGCAGCCGACGGCTTTCGCAGGCTTCCCATCAACGCGAGTACGGCTGTGAGTAAGGCGACACTCCCCGCCTGATGAGCGGCTGCGAGGGGTACTGGGACCAAGTAGAGGAGAGTAGTGATGCCCAGTGCGACTTGTAGGTTGGCAACAGCGAATGATGCGAGTGCTAATCTTCGCGTTACTATGGGCAGTACCTGCTTGAGAGCAGGAAGGAATGTCGCTGCGTATAAGGCGGCGGCAGCAGTGTATGTGGTCGTACCCTATGTGAACCAGTTGAGAAGTGGTTCGTAAGAGCAATATCCGTTCCTCTCACCAGAATACGATGGTCAAATTGGACGGTAGTTGGATTTTCGAAGAAATTCCGCCATATATCCGATCTATCTGCGTTCTTCGCATATGAAGGAGACAAAAGTTCCTCCTTGGGTGGTACAATCCCGTCACCCATGTATGGGAATTCATTATAGACGAGCCCGGCATCTAAACCTGCGACGAATGCACCTGGAGATATGTTTATAAGAGACAATACAGCCACGGAACGGAAGCGCTTACCGGATATCGCTGTCAGGAATACGAAGGCGAAGAGGAGACCACTCGCACGCTTGAACCTGCGAACTGCGGGGTTTTTCAAAACGGCCAAAAGCCCATCTCCCATCCCACTTATTAGACCTCCTTTAGCCCAAGCAGCATCCCTCCGTATTGCCAGGCCGAATTTCATGCACCCAATGTAGAAGAGAAATGCGCCACCGAGGTGAGCTGCCAGTCGATATTGGCTCACTCGTGGAACGGCATTGTCATGGATGATTTGCCCTTCTAGACCGGATTTGACCATGTACCACCCTAGGGCTCCTTGTGCACCAAGAAGGACACCAAGCCCACCTAGTTGATACTTCAAGGAACCCGGCAGTTGTCGGCGAGCGAGGAAGTAGACATAAGGCACCGCAAATACGACACCGATGAGTCTCCCTAGGATACGGTGACCCCATTCCATGTAGAAGATAGACTTGAAATCCTCAACATTCATTCTGCTGTTCAGGCTTGAAGGAACGAAGTCAATGTCGTCTTTGGAAGCACGACGTTAAGAGGCTTACAGCTTAAACTCTGGCGTTAACCTATACTTGTTAAATTCCTCCTCCCATTCTTGGGAGTTGAGTGGGGGTATAATTCCAGTGACGGGTCGCCATTCGGTGATGCTTAGTCCCGACTCCGTGAGACGTGTGACTCCACCCACAGCTACAACTCCAATGACCAAGATACCGCACCCTATGAGCCAATTGCCCACGCCTTTCGAAGCCACTTCCGGAGCCTTTGCAGCATCGCTCTTCGGGATTCCAATTGTGGTCAGGAAAGGTTCCTTAGGTATGCTGCTTGCAGCATTTCGCAGAGGATAAGAAGGAGAAAATAAAGGTATCGGCAATGGTTTCGAAGGATGGATGGCCTCCCTGGAGACCGCTGTGGAGAATAGACCACGGGTAAGAGATGCTCGCAAATGATTACTAGGACCAAGGACCGTTGTTGGGGGCCTCAAAAAAGTGGCTAAGGCGCCAGGAACGCGCCGAAGCATTTTTGGCAGAGAACAAACAAGTGCAAGGATGCTCTCGAGCCATGCCTTGCTTCGTCGACCATTGCGTCTCGGCCTACGGTCTGCCATGCCATGCTTGTCTAGACTGTATGTCGTTGGACCTCCGCCGCCCAGTCTGACTCCAGGCGAGAAGCAAATCTATAACAAACTAGTCGACACCCTTGAACCTTCCACATTGACGGTGCAGGACGTGTCGGGTGCGTCAAGGTCGAGTCGGCCGAGGTTTCATGCTCTGATGATTTCTTAGGAGGATGTGGTGATTTCTACCACGTCTCCGTTTCAAGCAAAGCGTTCCGCGGCATGCCCTTGATTAAACAGCACAGATTGGTACAAAGCATCCTCAAAGAACAAATACAGGGCTTCCATGGCATACAGGTAATCAATTCACCTCATCTCATCAAAACCCAACTCAGTAATTGAACTTTAGGTCAAAACGAGCGCTGACGAATGAAGAGGCGTACGACGGTTTACCAGACAATGGCGTTCGTATAGTATTGATAAAAATACAGTAGAAATAATTATCATCAGTATGCTACAGGATCGCGGAAACTTTAGAGTCACTGATTAAATATCTGATAGTCAAAGCGAACAACGCTGCCCCAGAATGAGGGAGTGCAAGGTCCTTCGGCAATCGGCGACGTGCCGCCAAGATTCAAGGAAGTGACAGAGCCTGATGAAGACACTGGATTCCAAGTCGTCTGCCCCGAAACGTTGGGGGTGTTACCACGCATGAACGCACTCCACCTGGCTTGCACCTCGGCTGTCAACCTAGTTTGAGCAGCCGAAGGGTTGGGGGTCGTCCCGAAGAGAATAAAAATATCGTCCATGTGGCAAACACCTCCAGATGCACAGCCAGCGAAGTACTGGTTACCTGGATAGGTAGCGCCGAGCGTGAATTCGCCGACATACGCCGTTCCACCCCGCGCAGCCCATGCCCGAGCGAAGGTCCACGTTGGACACTTCCACACCTCGTCTGTCCCGATGACAGCGAAAACGTCTCGAACATCGGTACTGGACGCTGAATAGGGATAAAATGTGGTATTGGCGACAATGGCTGCTCGCTCTGCTCCCAACGTATTTGTCAAAGCTGGAATGAAGCTTTGAGCGGGGACAGGGTATCTAAAGCCCATATAAGTGCCAACCACGGCTTCGTCTTTGACCGTGGTAATAAGTACGGGTTTGAGGTTAGAAGGGAACGTTGAAGTGAGAGAAGAAGTGAGCAAGCTCCCATCGAGGACCGGGCGGATTGGTTCCGCGAAGCCCGCGGCAGGGTCGAGGGAAAATGCTGCGCTGCTGAGTTGCTCCTGTGCATTGATTATGTCTGGTACTGGTGTGCTCAGACAGTCGCCGCAGGGGAGCTGATTGTAGTAGTAACTCCGGAGGGTCGTAAACGTAGAGGTGCTCAAGAAGCCAAAGCCCTGGGAGTGAAGTGAGTTATGATTCTGACAGTAGGTGCTGGTTTTACTGACGATTGGGTCGGACTGCAGGATCGCACGGCTGAAGAAACTGGCCGCAGAAGGCGCTGCAAGGAGGTTCCGGACCATATTCCCACCAGATGACTGGCCGGCAACGGTGACCTTGTTCTTGTCTCCTCCGAAACTCGCTGCTACCCTGTTGACATATTTTAGCGCTGCAATTACGTCCTGTACGCCAAGATTCTTATTTGTGTCGAAGGCCGTTGGTGGGAGATAGCCCAGGACACCGAGGCGGTACTGCACGGTGATGACAATTGAATTGGTGGTCTCTGCAAAGTTCGACCCATCCAAACCAGGGCTACTGGTGGAGCCAAAGATGTAAGAACCGCCGTGAATCCACACAAGAATCGGGAGGTTGCTCCTAACGTTGGCGGTAACAGGGACGTAGATGTTAAGGTATAAACAATCTTCGGCTACGAAAGGGATGGTCAGCTTTCGGGGCGGAATTGCAACCAAAACCATGAACATACAGTACTCTGATGGGTTCACATTGCTTTGTGGACAGAGTGGGACGGTACCGTTTGGTAAGTTGCGACTTGATGGATGTTAACTCAGCGCACAAGACAGGAAGGAAGCCACGAACGGTAGAGTCCAGGACGTGGCCAACACCGGTGGTCGGAAACGAGCAGCCGTCGCGTACTTGACGGAAAACCTGACGGCACCGCGAGTGGTCTGCACGCCACGGGCAAGCCCCATCGGTGTGTACACCAGCTGAACCTCGTCGTTCTTGCACACCATAGAGGAGATTATGGGGATACTACAAATATAAAGACGGGGAACCAGTGAAACAGAACGAGCGTTGTGAACATGAGTAGGAAGTGCGAAGGCTACAGAGAGCCAGAGAAGAGAGAGGAAGGAGAGAGAAAACATTTTGGGGGGTAATGATAGCGTTGTTACCATTTAATAATGGTGGCGCGACACCGGACGAGTTGCCCTCGCTTAGTTGGTTACTGAGGGCAACCTGCAACGGGGAAAGGGTGATAAGTCCACAGCAGGTCAATCCTCTTGGAAGGAGGCTCTATTAACTAGGAAAGACCTTATGTTCTTCAAGAGTAGTTCCGTGGGGAAATGATTTGTGAAGCCTTCGGACAAAGGATTCCAAACAAGGGAAGCGCCGCCCTGAGTTTGAGCTGTGTAGAAAGAAGCCCGCCACTCAAGCCACCACATTGTTTCCTGAAGCCGTGTGAAAAGGATGACTTGTGATACAACATGAAATGACGGGGCTAATGCACATGCGGCAAGTGAGAGAAAGGAAAATTGCCCGTCGATTGAAGTTTCAGAAATGTGGGCAATCCAAGTATATTTTGTCGCTCGCCATGATACACAGGGACGGTGGCACCGAATTCCTCAAACAGGGTTTCGGAATCGCTTATAGACCCCGAACTGAAGGACGAGATGAGACTTGCCAGAAAAATTTAGGTACAAAGTTACTTACGCCGAATCATGAAGTTGGTGAGTATCGCTAGGAACAACGCCCCCGATATTACGAGAGGCCCGACGATCTGATCTAAATAACGAAGGTGAGGTTAAGGTTCCGGAAGGAGGATACGAAGCGAATGATAGAAGACGTTCCAAGAGGTTCTTTCCGACATACCCCTTATCAGGGGGTGGAGAGGAGCCGAATAATCATAAAACTCGTAACCCGACGGTCTCCGCTTCGAGCAGAATGTTGACCCTGCCCGAGCCGCCGACGTCCAAATGTCGAATGGGATACCCTCACCATAGTGACCAGGATCTCGTCTTCTTATCATAGTAATCCGTTGTTGATATACAACATAGCCATAAACCTTGGACCTGGGGTGAGTAAGGGGTCCGTGTTGACGAACGTTTGTTGCTTACCAGAATCCCAACACTGACTGCCGCATAGGTAATGGCGAATCTTTTGGTGATATCGTCTTTTGCAGCATTTAACAGTGCCAGAGACAATGTACCGAGGAGAAGGGAGATGTTCAGATATGAGATCCATGCTAGAAAATGGACTCAGCCCGAGGCAACAACACTCGTGGGCGGGTGCTATGATCACTTCGCTCGGATGCAAGCCAGACTTTCCCTTCAACTTTGATTGGCGTTGCTATTTTTTTGGGAACCCGGACATTCGGCGGGAGAGTGACGCCTGTTGCGCCGTACTCGCGGGCATCGGGGTTAATTGGGATCCTGTCTGCCCGTACCTCCCTTTCGCGAATCCTGAGGTCTTTAGGAAGTGAGGCGAGGGCGGTGCTGCTGAATGGCATTAGGTCTGCGAGTACATGCCAGGAGCGGCGCAGGGTGTTGCTGGCACCGGATCCCGACGCATCACGCCTTTGGAGTGATTGTGCTGCTTGCTGATACTCCATCGTCGAGTGAGAAATCGGAAAATCGGGCAAAAGGTAGAAGGTGGGGGTAAGCTCCTCACGGCCGCCGAACTCTCGGGAGCTTTCGCGAACCACCAACGTCATGGCCAGTATAACTTGACCTGGCTGGCTTGATCTGGACCACCAACAGCTTAGAACCCAACTACATTGCTACCATGGGAAAGGATTACTACAAATGTCTCGAGGTACCCCGCAATGCGGATGAAGATGCCATCAAGAAAGCCTACAGGAAAATGGCACTCAAATGGCACCCAGATCGCAATGCCGGCTCTGAAGAGGCCTCACAAAAGTTTAAAGAGGTGTGTGCATGCCTTTCGGCGCCTAAGAGAGCCCAACTTACCAGTATTCATAGATCAGCGAAGCCTTTGAGGTACTCTCCGACAAGCAAAAACGTACCATATATGATCAATTTGGAGAGGAAGGATTAAAGGGTGCTCCACCTCCGCCAGGTGCTGGTGGAGCTGGCGGTTTTTCTGCAGGCGTCACGCCAGGTGGCTTCTCTGGAAGTTCCGCGTCCCCCTTTGGACTCTGGTTCACGCCTGGGGACCCAAATTCGATATTTGAGTGAGTCTCACCCAGCTAGCGTCTATCAACCTTAATTGATTCGGAATTTTAGACAATTTTTCAGAATGGGTGCTGGGGGTGGGCGGAGTCCCTCCGATGATTCCGGTGAAGGCAGCTTCGGGTTCGTAGGCGCAGGAATGCCTGGTGGTATCTTTGGTAGTTTTGGTGGAATGCCGGGCGAATTTCCTCAACGAGGACCACAACAGCACCGAAAAGGGCCAATGAAAAGATCCGAATCAGCCCCAAGCGAGATTTCCCGGGCTCTCAAGGTCAAGCTTGAGGACCTCTTGACTGGCACGACTAAGCGCCTCAAAATCACGCGGAAACTGCTTAACGGGGAACAGGAGGAACGTGTAATCGAAATCGACATCTCTCCTGGTTACAAAGCCGGTACGAAGATACGATTCCCACATACAGGCAACGAGCGGGAAGGAGAAGAGGCACAAGATCTTGTCTTCGTCGTCGAGGAGGCGCCTCACGATAAGTTCACCAGAGAAGGAAATGACTTGACCACGATGGAGAAGCTACCTTTGGTCGACGCTTTGACTGGCACCGGGTCAACACGAACTATCACCGGGCTGGACGGGAAGAAGATTCCGGTACCAGTACCAGTACCAGTGGTCAAGCCAGGAGCCCAGACCAAGATTCCTGGCCATGGCATGCCAATTCGCAAAGAGGGTCAAGTGCGGAGCAGAGGCGATTTGATTGTCAAATGGGATATTGTCTTCCCTGACAAACTGAGCACAGCTCAGAGAGATGCAGTACGGGCTGCCTTATCTTACACGTAGGACTGTTGAATTTGTAATCTTGGACTCGCCACGTAGCGTGTAGCCTTTGTAGCTTTCTTTATTGATTCTTTTTGACTGATTCCACCATCGGGCTAAGCATGGGACGTGTGAGTATAAATACACCGCGCCATGCGCATGTACGATATGGTAGTCAAACCTTCCTCAACAAGCGGCGGAGAGGGCGGGCGGACGAAAGTCTCCCATCAGTGTCGCCGTCCACTTCGTTGCAGACAGTGGGAATACGATGCCTGATCGGTGGTGTGCCTGGGTCGATCAGCACCCATGATCAGTGGATGAGGATGGGAATGTGGTGACTTTCGATAATGCTCTGGTACAAATTGTGGCCTCCGTGCCCCCTCTCACCTCACTCATGTTCACCGTCCTCCTGTCCTTCTGCGTTGCTGCCTTCTTGTTTGCTCTTGTGCGGCCATGGTGGCGTCGGCGGAGGCTCCTTCCAGGATTACCTGTTCCCTCGGCGGCCTCCTGGGTATGCGGCCACGAGAAAGATATTTTCGAGGCAGAGACGGGTACCAAATACACGGCATGGGCCGACAAGCTTGGCCCAACGTACAAAATTAAATTAACCTTGGCTGGTTGGTGTAGTCCATTCGACTGGGCTCGGCGTCCCAATTCTGAGCTTACCTGTGATTCCAGCACCCGGACTCTTTGGTTACAGCAGACCCAGGGGCGGTCAATCATATCTTTTCAAAGAATACATACAACTACATGTATGTACCACCATTCACCTGTGTTTCGACCTCTGATTGAGAGGGTTATTCGTCGTGGGTACGACGAAATTCCGGTGCTGGGAATGAGATCTAACTTTATCTCCCCAGCTTATCTTGGGTCGAGGACCAAGTCGAATGCGCTCAATAGTGTCCCCTGCGCTGACGCTGGCCAGTGTCCGCAACATGAATGGAACCATATGGAATATCGCCAATTCATTACAAACTAAGATTATGACCCATATCACCACCAAAACCAGGACTGACTGCCGAGCGTGCCCGGGGGTCATCATTGACCTGACATATTGGATGGTAGTCGTCACTCTGGAGGTGGTTGGACGTGTAGGGTTCAATCATGATTTTGGGCTAGGAGAGAGCAAAGAAGCCAAGCTTATCATACAGGGCTGGCACGAACAAGCATCTGTTGGGCTGCAGCCCTCCGGTTTTGCTGCGCTGGTCGTCTTAAGGATATTCCCTTATATTTCACCCTTACCAGTCTGGTTGCCTCCGAAGGAAATACTGATAGTCTCTCACACTTGGGTGTGTAGGACCGTGGAATCTGTTCTATACATCCTCGAAGGTCACTACTGACTGTATTTGCCAGTGACCGCACAACATCGAGTGGAGAAGCATAAGATCTCTCGGCATTAATCCTCATGTAGCCCTATTTGAACTCAAAGTAATCATGTTCACGCTCATATCCAACTTCGAATTCGAGGACACGGGAGCCGTGGTTATCCCAAGGTTTGCGTCGATCCTTCAGCCCATGGGAGGGATCAAAAGGGATGTACCTTCCCATCAGAATATCGCCTCTTGCTTAATGGCTGTATATGGTGATATGAATGTATGTTTCGCAGACGCCTCATGGGGACGTCGTAAACTAGTGTGTAGTATAATATATAACAGCCTCCAGTCTCCAGTTGAAATGACGGTGAATATTTCATATATGTCGTGACGATTTCTATATCAAGGTGTCTTATCGCTAGATCGGCTTTCCTCCAGAGAACAACAACACTGATCACCCAAACACGCCGAGCGGGATTAGTTTAGCTTAGAAAGCAGAATTCCGGGGCAGAAGGGCTTTTGGAAGATTCCTCTATGTGTGATATGTCGCTCGAAGCCCCGCGAGAGTGTACCACGCGACATTTTTCATTAGTTGCCACGAACAAGGCCACCAGACCACCAGCTCGCACTGACTATGGCTGATGTCCCCCACGGCTCACATGGCCGCAAGGCGATGTCATTCCCAGGACAAGGGCTTCTTCGAGGCACGACGGCCTGGCTTCGTTACCAGTGTCGGTGCAATGTCATCGTCAGCGCGGCACTCGACACAACAGTACTTTATTTAGGCTTCGGCCTATGTATGTCCATTTACGTTACCTCGGCATTGTCAAGCCCACGGATCGATACATCATGATATTCTTCGGCAACCTGTTCCTGTCACTGCCAAATATGCCCTCCTTTCATCCCTCTCGTTGACCTGCACGTCCTTGAAAAAAATGTTCACGGTACCATTGTAATTCTGCAAACTGGTTTAGCAGGGATATTTGGACAGCAAGTTTGAATCACCTTTGATGGACTCGCGGATGTCATCCAACGCTCTGCCATTAAATCTCATCAACAGCGTAGAATCTCCGAACTGGGTGTACGCACCGGTGGTTGCTTTCTCCTTTAGGGACCCGAAGATCAGGACGCCATCTTTTACACAATTCCTATTTGGATGTGACGTTGAGCAGCACAAGCACCAAACCACTTGCGGCCCGCACCTTTATAGAACTAACGTCTATAGGCGCTTGGTTAGTGAGACAAGACGCTTTATTCACCTCTCAGGCTCACCAACGATCCTTTTGTGGTTGGGTAAGGTGCCGCATTCATTCATTGGAAACCAAAACTCACCGATAATGCAACCAATCAACTAATTCTGGGATATGTTCCACGAGAAATGTGCTAACCAAAGCTCAGATCCCACTTCAAGGGAGTAGGTAAAGACGAAAAGTACTCACCGGTCCACATGGACCGAATTTCCAGCCAAAACACCCGTCCGCTGAGTGGGTACCCAGCGCTGGATGTAACTTAATACTCTGTGAGAAACCCATTCATGCTCATAAGGCGACTCCAGGCATTCCTTCGTCAGACCAGACTAGAGTCCACGGTTATCAAATCGGCGGAGGAATGGGGTGCAGCGACACACCTTGCCGTGGGTGTCTATGCACCATTGATCCATGCTAGGTGTTTGATCACATCGCATACTAGGATGTAGGTGGTCCCCTCTTACTCACTTGTCAAGCACAGATTTGGGTGTCCTGATCGCATGGCGGCAACCTTCATCGACAAGTGCTAGGTTCCCCTGAACACAGAGTATAGGTTACCTTGCCTAAGCATGATAACGATGTTACATACGTCAGTGATTATAATTGCAATCTCTAACAACTTGTCTGTTTTGAAATCTAAACCTAAACCACAATGTCAGTCCACCATCTGGCCAGAAGGGGCGATAGTACAAGAAGGATGTGTCGTCAATGGTCCAGCGACTAACGTTCCGGCGTGACCTGTTCCCAAAAGAAAAAAAAACATGATGCAACAAATTCGATGCAGCACCCTAGTTTTCCGTCTATAACGCAAACGACTCGAGAGCGACGCGTTCTGCACGCCCATGAGAGACAGACGGTAGAGGAGTGGATAGGTTCTCCAAACCTCGACCGTTGAGTGCACAGTGTACAATAGAGCCGTGAGGTGGGGTCGAACTGTATTTAAGAGGCTTACCCGTCATCTCGCAGTCAATCCAAACAAGCGGTCCATCTGCCTCATGAAGTGGACGATTAAGGTACTCTCGAAACGACATCGCCCTTTGGTTCCCGATATGAGTATGAGGACTGAGAACACGTAAAAATGGCCGCAATTGATAAGTGGTACGGAGGTCCGGGTGGAGGTAGTGACTAAGCTTCATGGGCCAAGCTTCGTACGTCATCTCCGTGCAGTGCTTCCGAGAGGACAGGGCTCGTTGACATGTGTTTCACAAGACAGTGTTGATTCTTCCGCAGGCACTGGAATGGTCACCGCCAGAAATGCTG
>WNFL01235733.1_pt1 | contig 13291 bp, 13 predicted proteins | sample 5400361 | NCBI WGS metagenome assembly WNFL01 (sample SAMN13153351, study PRJNA577476) | soil metagenome | isolation source: 40 cm soil on Douglas fir-dominated hillslope | place: USA:California | collected 2013-09-17
TGGGCAGCGGCAATCTCGTGATTCCGCCCATTGTTCTGGCAGTGGGAACAGTCCTCTATGAACTGCTGCTTGGCATTACGCTTGCCGTCCTCGGCAGGCTGTCCGTCATGGGGCAGGTGGCAGATATAAACTATGTGCTCACGTATATCACGCTGCCGACACTGATGTACAACGTCATCCTGATATTGCCCATCTTCCGCGTGATGGGTCTCATTTTTAAGGCGTCACGGCCCAGCCGTGTGAGCTTATGATTGTGATGGATTGAGGTTTAGCGTATGCATAACCAATTATCGCCGTTTCAGGGACCGCGCTTAATATTCTTCGGTGTTGTCATGTTTTCGTCGTTTTTGATTCTCGTCGTGCGTCTCTACGACTGGCAGGCCAACCAGCGCGAGGCGTTTCTGAGAGGCGCACAGGCCAACGCGGTTCAGAGTGTGCCACTCCCTGCACCGCGCGGCGTGATCTATGATCGGTACGGTCAGCCGCTCGCGCTCAATTCGCCCGCTTACATCGTCTCGGTCATCCCGGCTAACCTGCCCGACGATCAGAATCAGGCGCTTGATGTGCTGAATCGCCTCTCCGCCCTGATCGACGTGCCCGCGACAGATGCCGCAGCAGCAGCGTCCGGTAGAACAGGCATCCGCAGCCTGGATGCAATGGTCCGCGAAGGTGAAGGTATCGCGCCATATCGGGCAGTCGTGGTCAAGACGGACGTGCCGCAGCGGGTGATGCAGCAGATTTTGGAAGACAAACAAAACCTGCCCGGTGTTGATGTGGGATTGCCCGCCGCCGTGCGCCAATATCCCAACGGGGAGAATGGCGCGCTGACTTCCGATATCGTGGGCTACCTGGGGCCAATTGGAGTCACAGAAGCGGAGGCGCTGCGCAAAACTGGCTATAACCCCGCTTTCGAGCGCGTGGGTTATTCAGGTGTCGAGGCATCGCTCGAAGACGAGTTGGCAGGAACACGCGGCTTGCTGACGCAGGAAGTGGATGTCGCGGGGTTGCCAGTCCGCACGATAAACCGCGCTGAGCCGGTGGCGGGCCGCAATGTCCGGCTCACCCTCGACCTTGATTTACAGAGCAGCGCTGAAAAAGCACTGGTGAAACAGATTAATCAGATCAACAGTAAGGCAGCGCGGGCAGTCTCTGAATCCGGCGTTGTGATTGCCATGAATCCGCAAACGGGCGAAGTGCTGGCGATGGTCAGTTGGCCCACCTATGAAAATTCGCGCTTTGCCCGCAATATTGATGCAGACTACTACACGCGCGTGCTTGGTCAAGCGTTCGACCCGCTCTCCAACCACGCGATTGGTTCGCTCTATCCACCGGGATCAACATGGAAGCTGGTCACGGCGGGCGCTGTGGCCCAGGAGAAGATCATCGCGCCTACATCATTCCTGAACGATCCCGGTCAGCTTTTCGTTGAAAACAGCTTCGCCAAGAACGATCCCGGCAGCCGCCAGAAGTTTGTGTGCTGGCTGCGGAAGGGCCACGGCGAAGTGGACCTCATTCATGGCATCGCCTGGAGCTGCGATGTGTATTTTTATCAGGTCGGTGGTGGCAACCCGGCGGTATCTCCGCAGACCCTGCGGCCCGGCGGATTGGGCGTCGTCAACCTGGATCGCTACGCAACGATGTATGGCATCGGGACCAAGCTTGGCGTCGAATTGCCGGGTGAGGTGGCAGGCCGAATGCCCGACCCGGACTGGAAACGCCGCAACTACGGTGAAAGCTGGTCAACGGGTGACACGTATAACGCCGCTTTTGGTCAGGGCTATGTCACGGTGACGCCACTGCAATTGCTCAACGCGGTAACGTCGATTGTCAATGGCGGCACGCTCTACCAGCCAACGGTTGTCAACAGTTGGGTTGATTCCAGTGGTAACGTGCTGACGCCGTTCGCGCCGAAAATTGACCGCACCATTGTACTGCCATCGAGTAATCAGGCTGTCCTGAATGCCCGTGAAGATATGTTTATCCAGGGCAAAAACAGCCTGGCTTGTGTTTGCGCCCAGGATAGTCCATTTGTCGTTGGTCCGGACAATCCGAACTATGATTCCACGCTCTACGATCCGAACATGCCCAAATGTACGGATGACTTCAAAAAGAATTATGCGGCCACCGTGAAGGTAGATCGCAATAATCCCTACGACGATACCGCTGATCCGAAACAACCATATCGCCCCGATGACAAGGCTATGACGACGGTTACGTATACAGTCAACGTCCCGTATGGTTACAGCTTCAACGGCCTGTGCGATCCACGCCAGTTTAAGTCTGGCTATCAACCGCCGTTCATTGACCCGACGAATCTGGGGCTGGTACGGCAGGGGATGCAAGGGGCCGTGACAATGGTGGGCGGCACGGTGCATGATGTCGATGTTCAACATCCGAACTATCACGATCCTGTGCAGGCGGGCAAGACCGGAACCGCCGAATATTGCGACGACGTTGCCTTTAAACAGCAGTTGTGCCACCCCGGAAGCTGGCCCGCCCATGCCTGGTTTGTGGGCTATGCCCCGTATCAAAATCAGGTTGGCGATAGCAAGCCGGAAATCGCGGTGATTGCCCTGGTCTACAACGGTGGCGAAGGTTCAGCCAATGCGCTGCCCATCGTCCAGGCGACAATTGGCTGCTATTTTAGACTGAAGGACGAGCGGGCCAAGTCCGATGGGAAAACGCCTATCGCGCCCTGCGACCCTCAGATGAGTTGGGAGGCACGCTAAGCGTTGAACCTCTGGCGGCGGCTGAAGCAGCGGGTGATTTCGCCGCGAATGCTGCCGTCGTTACAGGCTTATTCATTGTGGGCGGACTCATACCCGCCGTATGCCCACAATGGCCTCATGCAGATCGAACAGGCAGCTATGTTGCAGGCGATGCCGGTGCTGACTGAGCGCCACGTGCTCGATCTAGCCTGTGGCACAGGTCGCTACAGCCACCTCGCCCGCGAGGCAGGGGCGGCGCGAGTCGTTGGCGTCGATAACAGTGATGCAATGCTCCGGGCCGCGAAGCAAGGCGCAATGTCGCTGGCTATCCGGGCGACGATGGACAATCTGCCGTTTGCGTCGGGTTCATTCGATGTGATTGTCTGTGGGCTGGCGACGGGTCATCTCCCGCCCGCCTCGATGCGCCGCGCTATTGCCGAAATGGCACGGTTGCTGCGACCTGGCGGCGAAACGTTCATCAGCGATTTCCATCCCGCGTTGTATCGCAGCGGTGGGCGGCGAACCTTTACCGCGCCGGACGGTACCGAATATGCCGTAGAGCATTACCCGCATTCAATTGAGGATTACACTAACGCCATTGCCGATACTGGTATGCGTGTCAGCGCTATGTTGGAACCGACTGCAAACCTGCGCGGCTCAACCATCCCGGCGGTTCTGGTGATACGCTGCCAACGCTAATGCCGAATCCCCTAACCCTGCCCGTCCTTTGGGGTCGCGAGACGGCAGGTCAATCCGGCCAATATTCGATCCCAAAGGCCCCTCCCTCTTTACGGGGGAGGGGTTTGGGGTGGGGGTAGCCCTCAAAACTCGTCAAGTTGGGATGCCAGTGGTATTGAAAATGCTCAATTCAGACTATGAATCGATAGTGAATTGGAGCGTGGATCATGTTCAAGCGTATTTTGAAGTGGATCGCAGAGTTCTATATCATTCGGGCAGTTATTCGGACGCTCACGGGACGATAGAGCGCCGGGCCTGTACAGACTCTGCCTATTTATCTTTGACCAGGCGCACAGATGCTGGTTGTTCAGCCTCAACCGGAGCCGTCGCCGCCTTGACAACCTGGTTGTACGGAACGGGTTCGTGATTGCCTTCTTTGTCCTTGACGTACACATACAGATCGTCGAGTGATGCCAGTCGCTGTAAAAATAGAATACCGTCCAGATGGTCGATTTCGTGCTGGATCACGCGGGCGTCCCATCCCTCGAAATCGCTCACAACCTCTTTGCCCGCTTCGTCCTGATATCGCACTTTGATCTTCACATTGCGGTCTGTATAACCCATCATGCCGGGAATGCTCAGGCACGCGTCAAACCCGCGCTCAACTTCTGGCTGCGCCTCGATGATTTCCGGGTTGATAAAGATAGTGGGCGGAGCCATTTCTTCATCAGGTTGGTCTTCTTCGTAGGCCATTCGCGCAGCAAAGACACGCTTCTGCACGCCGATCTGCGGCGCGGAAAGTCCAATCGCCGGGACAGACGGGTCCGCCATCGTATCTTTGAGGTCTTTGATCAACTGCTTGACATCTTTGTTGATCCGCTTGACCGGCTGCGACGGAGTTTTCAGGAATTTCTCGTATTTGTCGATGGTTAGAATCTTTTTGACTGCCATGAACTTACGCCTCATACTCACAATTGTCGTCAATTTTCCTACGCGCCGCTTGATTTTGCAATCGCGATTTTGGCGGATTTCCGTACAATCTACGTGAATCAGGAGAAGGCAATGGCAAAAAAATCAAGTGGCCCAAAACGCAGCAAGCCTATCGACAGAGCACTGCGCGAACAACTGAAGGTCATAAAAGAATTACATGGCGAACTGACCGATCTGCACGAGGTTTCCATAATGGTCATGGGCGATGAAGGTATTCTGCCGCCCTTGTATGGGGGTGAACATCTCGGCGAGGACCGCGAAGTGATCTCGCTGTGGGGCATCAACGACGACGATGAACCCGAACTGGGTGCAATGCTCCTGCGCGTGATGCCAACCTCGGAACCGAACGCGGAGCTACAGGCCATGCGCACAGAGTTGCAACTGGAAAACGATTGGCCGATCTCGGAACTGCTTGATCTTCTTGTTATGCCGGATGGACAGCCTATCGTGGATGGCGCGGAAACTCTCAGCAAGCTCTCAATGCTGGTGGCGCTGTTTGGCTCTCAGATCAAGGCCGCGCCGGGCTTCGACCAGCAGACCATGTTCGATTTTGTCGGTGCATTGCGACCACACGCCGTGTTTGTTTATGTGCCAACTTCCGTTGAAGACGACACCCTTATTTATCATTGGGACGATCTTGAACACTTCCGGGCCGAAGTCGTTTACGCGGACAGCCCGCAGCTTCTTGAGGCCGCAGTCTGGGAGTACCGCTTGAATCTGGCATTGAATGCTGAAAGCGAAATCCTGCTCGAAGAAGGTGCCGATCCGGAGGAAGAGCTTGGTGTTCGAGATGCCGCAGAGTGGAGCGCCGTGTTTGAGCTTTCGGTCATGAAGGGACTGCGACTCTATGGCCTTTCGTCGCCTGTTCATTCGCGCCAACTGGAACTGGATGTCCTCCGGGAAGAGAACGGTGATCTCATCGTGAAAGCACCGCTCAAGCCGCAAGTCGAACCGATTCTCATCCTGGCTGAGTTTCGGGCAGAATTAGAGGCAAAGCCCGGCGAGGAGTTGATGCACTTGCCCGGCGATGGTGAGGTTTTGCAATCGCTGTGGCCTACGATACGCGCCAGCAATTATTTTGGCATCCGTTTGCGGCACGGTCAATTCAAAGAAGGGCCAAATGGTCAGCTTCAAATCGACGGGTACAGCGAGAACACGCTCATGGATTGGTATCTCACAGAATCGCTGAGTGACCTGTACCTTCAGATGCGTCTGGCTGGAATTTATGAGATGCTCGGAACCTGCCGCCTGGTCAAAGCCAAAGCGCTAAAGCACCTGTGACGCTACGCGCTTGTCACCGAAAACAGATGAGCGCCCCACGCGGGCAGCTCGACAGGCAAGCCGGACGTGAGCAGATCGTCGCCGATATGCAGCACCGGGTCGCCCGGATTGAGCGCATCGGAAAACGACCACGTGGTCAGTCCGGCGAATTCCGGGCGCGGCAGCATAATCCGACCCTGCACGGCTTGTTCGCAGTAATTGATCACGGCGATCCGCCAGTCTTCCCCAAGTGACCAGGCGAAAGCAAATAGATTCTCATGTCCGGCGTCGGTGCCCAGGATGGGATGAGAGGCCAGCGTCATGAACGTGCCTTCGTGGTAGGGCGCTTGATGCACTTCAGCCATCAGTTTTCGGTAAAACGCCAACTCAAGCTCGCCGGGTTTTTCTTTGGGACGCCGCCCAAGCTGAACCGGGATGCGCACTTTGCGGCCCTCGAATTGGCCCTCGTGCATCATCCGTGCGCCGGGAAGGGTTGCGATGAGCGCCGCAGCAGCCCATGATCTTTCTGAACCAAACGAAGCCATTGCGCGGGCCTCATCGTGGTTTTCGACAAAGCGCACCATGCGCCGCTGATAGCTCGTGGCTGCCAAAAGATGATCGCGGACGGCAGGATTGCTCTCGTGCAGTAGCCGGTCATACAGGCGCTTGTCATAGGTGTAATCGAAGCCCTGCGCTTGCAATTCGGCTTCCATTTCCCAATACACCTCAGCCATGAACACAAAATTTGGATTCTGCTGCTTGATTGGCGGAATCATCTCCTGCCAGAACTCGGTGTCCGGGATATCGGTGCGGCTCCACGTCTGCGAGAAGATACGGTTGACGGCAAGCATTGCCATGTCGCAGCGAATACCATCACATTGTCGGGTAATATCCATCAGCACCGACAATGACCGTTCGCGTCCTTCCGGCGAAAAAGCATCGACCTGCGCCGTATCCGTCCAGGCAGGCCAGTTCGGATCGCGCCCGTGAGCGATGATCGCGCCATTTTCCGGAACCTGATAATAGGAGGTTGGTCGGGTTTCTAGATCGGCCTCGGTTCCCTGGACCAGCGCCGCCGGATGTTCCAGCACCCACGGGTGATCGACGGCGACATGGTTCGGCACATAGTCAAGGATCAGGCTGATGCCCCGCTGCCGCAGTTGCTCACGGAATTGTGCCAAGCCATCTGGTCCACCGAGATGATCATCGACAACGTAACGATGAACTGCATACGGCGAACCAACCACATCTTCCGACTGAAAATCCGACAGCACCCGTTGAAACTCAAATTGCAAATCGGGATGATGCAGGGCGATTTCACGCCCGCGCGGACTGCGCTCCCAGACGCCCATCAGCCATACACTGTCGGGATGCCAGTTTGCCAGTTCATCGACTATTTCAGGCGGAACATTGCTCAAGTTAATGGGCTGTCCGCAGCGTTCGGTCAGATCAGCCAGCCAGACCCAGGTGTTGATCTCGTAGACAAGTGGATTACGCCGGAGTGCCACTTATTACCGCTCCCCTATCCCTACCCTTTTCCCCCAGCCCGCAAAAAGCGCGGTGCAAGCGGAGGGAAAGGAAAAAAATAAAACCTTGATTTACCGAGTTTAGCTTGAAAACGCCGCGTCGCAATAGCCGTCAAGCAGCCGTTAGCCTGGGGCGAGGCTTGATGAGAATCGCCGATATCACCGCGCTTAGCCACGCCAACCCCGCCGCAATGTACTCAATGAGTCTATACGTGTCCACGAATGCCAGTCGAATTGATTCTTTGACATGGGCCTGAGTATCCCCATCCAGATTCGCCGGAACGGGTGTGTTCCCGAATTGGCTGGCCTGCTGAATCAGCGTCTGGCGTGCTGAATCGGGTAGCTGTAATTGCGCGGTGCGTGCCATCAGTGCTTCGCTGAATGTGGAAAGCGCTACTCCCCCCAGGATGGCTACAGCCAGTACCTGCGCAGAACGCGAGACCGCATTGTTGATACCCGATGCGACACCAGCCTCATGCGAGGGAACCGCACCCATTACAGCGGTGGTCAATGGCGCGACGGTAATGCCCATGCCAAGCCCCAAGCCGATAATTCCGGGTAAGTAGGTGGTCCAGTACGAGTTGGGGCCGCTGGTGATTCCCGGCAGCGAGAGCAGGATGAAGCCTATGCCCACAATCGTCGGCCCAATGATCAGCGGCAAACGCGGTCCGATCCGGTCCACGACCCTGCCCATTAGTGGCGATAAGATGATCAGCGCCACCGCAAACGGCAGAAAAGTAAACCCGGCGATCTGTGCATCATAGCCCTGCACCTGAATCAAATTTAGCGGCAGGAATACGGTTGCACCTCCCAACGCCCCGTACAGGAATAGCGTCATTAGATTCGTGCCGCTGAAGGTGCTGGATTTAAACAGCGAGAGCTTGACCATCGGGTTGGGGCTGCGGGCCTCGACGATGACAAAGGCCACCAGCGCGACCACGCCGCCTACCAGCGTCAGGATTGTGAATGGGCTGGACGGGATACCGTTCGTGCGTCCCAGATCAATCGCGCCGTACGTCAGGCCCGCCAAGCCCAATGTCACCAATATCGTTCCCGGATAATCCAGGTGTTTATATGCTGACTCGTCGCGGCTTTCGGGTACTTTGGTCAGGCAATACAAAGCGGTGATGGCGAGTGGCACGTTAATAAAGAACACTGCTCGCCACAGTCCATGGCTGGCGAAAAAGCCGCCGAGGATCGGTCCACCGATGGTGGTGATTGTGCTGAAGGACGACCAAGTGCCTATCGCCTGTCCAACGCGATCTTGCGGAAATGAGGCCGAGATGATTGCCAGGCTGCCGGGAATCATGCAATCAACAGGCCGATATTTGGCGAAAGTCCGCAAACTATCGAGGAGACGGAGAAAATGATGATACCGATGCTAAAGATGCGTTTGCGCCCAAAGTGATCGCCTAACGAGCCGCCCAAAAGCAGCAGAGCAGCGACGACCAATAGATAGGCGTTTAGAACCCATAAGAGATCGGCTCCCGTGGCGTGCAGGTCTTTTTGGAGCGCATCCAACGCTACATTGAGCGCCGACCCGTCGATGAAGGCCATCGCGGAAGCCAGGATAGTCGAAACCAAAATCCAGAAACCGTTGTGTGTCTGAACCTCAACTGACGTTTTGGCTGTCATTATTCCCCCGAATAGTGATACGCCGTGCGTTTGCCCATAGTAAGCATAAGCAAAACAGGTATTACTTGCCCATACGTTCTATGCACTTTCAGCACAATCGTTCAATCTGGGCAGCATGGGAGAATCGCTCACACCTGTGTCGCTTGTTTTACCTCTGGATGTTCCCGGAACCATGCCACCGTCGCGCGGATTGCCTCGCGCAGCGGCGTCGCGTGTTCGGCAAACGTCCGCTCAAACTTGCTGCTGTCCACGATAAATGGCTCCTCAAATTCGTAAAGCATCTCGGCGATTTCGCGCATCATCGGGTTAACAAGCGCCATCCCTTGAATTAGAAGCTTGGGGGTAGCCTGAATACGGGGCTTCTGTCCGGCCTCCTCAAACACCATCTCGATAAATTGGCGCGTCGAGACAGTGGGCGCATTTGGCAAATGCCAGACCTGACCGAGCGCTTCGTCGCGTTCGCCCAACGTCACCAATCCCCTGCCAATATCTGGCACATAGCTGTAGGTGTGCGGCAAGTCCGGATTGCCAAGTACCCGCGCGGTCTTGCCTGCAATCGCCGGATAAAATACTCGCCCACCGACCACCGACTCCATTGCGCCCGGCCCAAAATAATCAGAGGCACGTCCGATTGCAACGCGAACCTTGCCATCGGCGTGCGCCGCCAACAAATCCTGCGCCATTTTGCCTCGGACACGCCCTTTGCGCGTTGTCGCGGCATACGGCAGGTCTTCAACCATGGGTTTACCGCCGGTGGGTCCATACATGTATAGATTTTCCATCACGATCAGTTTCGCCCCGGATGCCGCCGCGCCTTCAAGGATGGCAGCTTGCAGCGGCGGGAATTTCTCGACCCAATCTGTATAGGGTGGATTTACGCAATTGTAGACAACCCCCACACCCTTGCAGACTTCACGGGTGAATGCAGTGTTTGTGGCGTCGCCTTTGACCACATCAACCTGCGCGGGCACGTCAGCTTTCCCACGGCGATTGACCATGCGGACCGTCTTACCTCTGGCGACTAATTCATTCATGACCGCCAGACCAATCGGTCCCGTTCCGAAAATGAGATGGGTTTCCATGACTGATTTCCCTTTCTGGTACTTTGAGCTAAACGAATCAGAGCGCCGAGAATGTTCTCGACGCTCTGAATTTTAGCGGTAGAGGCACTGATGCCAGCTAACTTACTGACCAGGGATTGATGGAAAGCCGCTGCTGCCGCTTGTCTGGACATTGGTGGGCAGCCCCAATTGATCCAGCGTGGGAGTGTCGGGGGTCCGATCCGTCCAGTAATCATATTTCTGGGCTTTTTTGTCCGTCTGCTGCTTGGTCAGCCAGTCATTGAACTGCGTCGTCTGCATCTGCGTCCGCTGACTCTCATCAATCGTGCGGGTTTCGCGGCCTTCGATCTGGATGATATGGTAGCCGTATTGGGTTTTGATCGGCCCTAATACCGCGCCCACCTTATTGTCTTTATTCCAGACCGCATCCTCGAACTCTTTGACGTATGCGCCGTGGCTGGCCCAACCAAGTTCGCCGCCTTTCACCGCGCTGCCCGTGTCCTCTGAATCGGCACGCGCAAGGTTGGCAAACGATTCGCCCTTCTGAAGCGCGGTCATGATGTCATTGGCCTTTTGCTTGAAAGCCGAATCGTCGGCGGTCCCCTGTGGAACGTTGATGAGGATATGCCGTGCTTTGACCTGATCCTGCTCCGCAGAAGGAAGCGCCGCAACCGCCTGTTTGACTTTATCAGTCAGGGCGGTGAGATAGTAAATCTGGCGGATTTGTGCCGCGCTGATGCCCGTTGCCTTCGTGGCACTATCGAAATAACTTTGGCTCGCCTTGTCATAGTTTTGACGTCGCTCAGTCGCACCGGGCGTTGCCGTCGGAATGCCCGTCGGGAATGGGCTGGCCGTTGGCGTCACGGTTTGCGATGGAACGGGCGTCAAGGTCGGTGTTGAGGTTGGTGTTGGCGAGACGAGGGGCGTCGGTGTGGTCGAGGGGGTGATTGTGGGTGTTGGTGTCGTTGAATTTGGCTCGAAACCAAATGACTTGAATAACTGTTGATCCACATCCGCCTGACTCACCGTAATATTATTTGCGGCAGCATATTGCTGAACGATCAGGTCATTTTCCATGTCCGTCAACACCTGATTGCCAAGCGTGGTCGGGATTTGCAGCGCCTGATAATACTGCGACAACCCATATTGCTGATCGCCTAAAATTTGCTGATGAGTTTGCGGTGGGTACTGACCAATTTGTGCCAGCAGGAAATTGCCGAGCCGCCAGCGTTCAAACTTTACGCGCTGCTGGAAATCCTGCGTTGAAATCCCCTGACCACCGACAACCGCCACTGGCTGGTTGGGTGTGATTACGTACTCGATTGCCAACGCGCCACCCAGGATCAACACAATTACCAGCGCCAGAATGCCAGCCACCATTAAGATGATGCGATTCGACTGGGCCTCCCGCTCAGAGCGCGAACGATATTTGCGCCCGTCGCGGACATTGCGTGCAGGGAGAGCCGTTGTCCTGCTCTTTGTTTTAGCCATGCCTTAGAAATCTCCTCCTGAAAGGTGAGGCAGCACATAACAACCGACCAGCGCTGGATGTTCACTCGGCTGGTCGGGAATTAGTGTACTGCTAGTCGCCTCGCAGATGATCCGCTGTAAAGGGGATAAGGGCAAGATGGCGTGCACGCTTTACAGCAACCGCCAGACTGCGTTGGTGCTTGGCACAGGTTCCTGTCTGGCGGCGCGGGCGAATTTTGCCCCGGTCAGTCAGATAGCGCCGCAGGAGATCAACGTCCTTATAGGGCACTTCCTTCACTTTGTCCAGGCAAAAGTTACATACCTTGTTGCGGCGGGGTCCAAATCGACCAAAGCCACCGGGACCACCGGGACCACCGCGTCCACGGCCCCGGCCACGATCATCGAGATCGTCCATATCACGATCATAGTCGCTCATTATTTACTCCTTCATCGGATGGGACGGCGTGCTAGAAAGCATAATCGCCGTCGTCATCCTGGTTTTCATCTTCTTCGTTAGAATATTCGACGGACCGCCTATCGCCCAGCACGATCATCTCGTTGGCGACAAGCTCCGTCCGAAAGTGACGTTTGCCCTCGTCATCTTCCCAGCCACGAGTCTGCAAGCGCCCCTCGATATAGACCTGCTGATCTTTCTTGAGGTGCGATTTACAGATTTCAGCCAGATTGCCCCAGGCGACGACATTGAACCATTCGTGTTCCTCGCGGCGCTCACCCTCGGAACTGGTCCAGCTTCGACTGGTGACAACGCTGAAACTGGTTACTGGACGCCCGCTTGGGGTGTAACGCATTTCTGGGTCCCGGCCCAGGTTGCCAATTATCATTACCTTGTTCAAACCCCGGCCCATAACGGTACTCCTTGACCCAACAGAAATGGCGGTTTAGTCATCCAGACGGATGAGCAGGTGACGCATCACCTTGTCCGATAGCTTCAGGTTACGTTCAAGTTCAGTGGTAGCTTGCGGGTCCAATTCCAGATTCAACAACATGTAATAGCCTTCGCGGTATTCTGCGATGTTGTACGCGAGGTGACGGCGGCCCCAGTGATCAACTTTGGTCACTTTGCCCTGGCTGCCCTCAACCCAGGTCTGAATCTGGGAAACGGTGTTATTGAGGTCCTCCTCAACGATGTCCGAAGGGAGGATGAAGGTTAACTCGTAATTACGCATGGGAAAATATCTGCCTCCTTTCCCTGGGATTGCTTCTGTTATTGACGTGTATCGCACAGAAGCGGAAAGGCGTCATTATCGTTCTCTGACGCTCAAGCGGAAGGCAGTTTACAACATCTTGAGGCGAAATACAAGGGTATGTCTGGCGCATCCGCAACGTCCAGTACGCTCCATACGTACAGGGAAGATAGGTACACGGCGGATATGCCCGTTGAGGTGAAATATCTGTCGGCGCTGGTCACGGCCTTCCCGATTATCATCCTGCTCTACGAGTATGTAGTGCGACGGAGCAACATACCGCGCTTCCTGTTCGGGCTGAAGGCACAACAAAAAGCCGCTCTCTCAGGCATTACTGCCCCGAAAGCGGCCTGACGAGTTTTCAGGGTTCAGCCCCCACCCCAAACCCCTCCCTCTTTACGGGGGGAAGGGCTAGGGTTAGGGGGATTTCTTATCATGTCGAGAGACTAAGGCGTTGCAGTCGCAGGCATCGGCGTCGGTGTGAAGCTTTCTGCATTCGGCAGGACCGGGAGCGTGGTGAAAGGTCCAAACATAATTACCTGAGTCCGCCACATGATCCAACCTTGTTGACCCTTGAAAAATATCTGAACCCAATCGCCGCGTTGATTTTGAGCGAGTACATTGACCGTATCGCCACGACCCAACCCGCCAAGTGGGGTAGATGAAGCGGTTGGTTCACTGTACACAGTGATGGCCGCTCGGTTCACTTTGGCAACAACCGCGACATCCGGCACAACAATGTCCGTATTTTCGGGCAG
>WNFL01084208.1_pt1 | contig 13288 bp, 12 predicted proteins | sample 5400361 | NCBI WGS metagenome assembly WNFL01 (sample SAMN13153351, study PRJNA577476) | soil metagenome | isolation source: 40 cm soil on Douglas fir-dominated hillslope | place: USA:California | collected 2013-09-17
GCACAATCGAGCCGACCGGCGTCGGCGCCGCCTGCAAACAGCGCCGCGGTCAATCATGCGGCTGTTAATCTCCTGTTCGCGCAAGCAGCCGGTGCAAATCCTTCCGCCGTTCCGCCGCGCCCGTACGGTCCGGCACAGAACGCGCAATCCGATCGGCCGGCGCCGAAATTAGCGGCGAGTGCCGCTCCACAGATTCATTCGAGCGTCAATTCGCCGCTCGCTGACGCAAAACCAGCGGACCCACCTGCAGCCCCTGCGCCATTGCCTGAAGCGAACGCAAAATCCGGCGATCCCGCGATCGATCAAACACCGTCCACGATTCGTGCCGCTCCCGCTGCGCAGGAAAGCGTACAGCGCCAGTCCGCCAACGCTCCGCAAGTGCCAACCGGGGCAGCGCCGCAAGCGGCCAATATTGCTCAGGCGCCTGCAGTCCAATTCTCGGTGCCCGATTCAGCGAATTCCATGGTCTTTGGGGTGGGGTCCGTTGCACCTGATGAGAATGGTCGGGCTTTGCGCGCAATCGACAGCAGTTCGCAGCCGCAGCTTGCTCTCTCTTTGCGTGAAGACGCGGATTCGAGCCTCAGCGCGCTGGCGCTTCGGATCGCCGCCCGCTCCGCTGGAGGTGACAGCCGATTCACCATTCGCCTCGATCCACCCGAGCTTGGCCGCATCGAAGTGAATCTCAGCGTCACCTCTCAGGGCCACGCGCAAGCGATGCTTGCGGTGGAAAAACCTCAGACTCTCGACCTTTTGCAGCGGGATGCGCCCGCGCTCGAACGCGCGCTCAGGGATGCCGGCCTCGATCTCGGCGGCGACCTCTCCTTTTCGCTCAAGGGCGAAGGCCGCCCCGATGCCTGGCGTGATGATCGAGGCTCGGCGCGCGATCGAAATATCGAGATCGCCGCCATCGAGGCAGCCAATGCGAAAGCGGTGATGATCGGAGCCTCAGTGCTTGCCAGTCCCTACTACGGCGCCGGGCCCGCGCGCCTGGATATTACGGTTTAGGAGACCATCATGGACGTCAATTCCGCCACCGCCGCAGCTGCCGCCGCTACGCCAAGCGCCGCCGTAACCGCGCAGAAATCGCTGTCGACGAATTTCAACACCTTCCTGACGCTGCTCACGACGCAGCTCAAGAACCAGGATCCGCTCGCACCGATGGATTCCAATCAGTTCACGCAGCAGCTTGTCCAATTCTCGCAGGTCGAACAGCAAATCAACGCCAACAAGAATTTGGAGTCGCTGATCGCAATCACCAAAAGCCGTAGCTCCGCCGATGCAGTCTCCTATCTCGGCAAGACGCTGACGCTGACCGACGGCAACGCGGCGCTCATGAACGGTCAAGCCAAATGGGCCTATTCGCTCGACAATGACGCCTCGACCGTGAATTTGACGGTGCTCGACGCATCCGGCCATGTCGTCTACGCAGCGCCTGGCGAGACCGCGGTCGGCCTGCACGCATTCACCTGGGACGGGAAGGACTCGGGCGGCAACGCTCTGCCGTCGGGGGCCTATCTGCTCAAAGTATCCGCGCGAGCCGCAGACGGCACCGCGGTTCCCACCCGGACCGCGAGCCAAGGCTTGATCAGCGAAGTCGACCTCACTGGAAGCGAACCCGTCCTGATGATCGGGCCGGTGGGCGTACCGCTCAGCAAGGCGACGCTGATTTCAGGGAATTAACGCTTAAACGTGGCCGGCCGAGAAACGGCGGGCCGAAACGTCAGGTCACACGGGCGAAGCGCCGCGGACCACATCACGAAGGAAGACTACAATGAGCCTCTATGGCGCTTTGCTCACCGGTGTGTCCGCCTTGGACGCCAATAGCCGCGCACTCAGCATCACCTCCTCCAACATCGCCAATGTCAACACGGTGGGCTACAAGACCAGTACCGCCGATTTTTCGACCTTCCTTGCCTCCACCGGCCGCGCCGGCGACGTATCGCCGTCCAGCGTTCAGGTGACAGCAGCCCAGCACTTGACTCAGCAGGGCCTTTTGACCTCGACCGGTTCGTCGACCGACCTCGCGATCACCGGCAACGGCTTCTTCGTCGTCACCGATACGCCGGCCAATCCCAACCAGGTTCTCTACACCCGCGCCGGCGGATTTACCGCCGATGCGGATGGGTTGCTGAAAAACTCGGCGGGGTTCTACCTCGAAGGCTGGACGCTCAATCCCGACGGCAGCATGCCGGCCAACCGCAGCTCGCTTTCGGTGGTCAATCTAGGCAGCGTCAACGGCACCGCCGAAGCGACCATGAACATGACCTTGAAGGCCAATCTGCAGTCCTCAGCGACGCCAGTCGGCACTTATGCGGCCGGCGATATGTACGCGGGCACCGTCACGCCCGAATTCGAACAGACGATCAATATTTACGACAGTCAGGGCGGCGCAAGGCCGATGCAGCTGGCTTTCGTGAAGACGGCTGCCGACACCTGGGCCTATGAAATTTCCTATCAGGGTCCGGTCGCCGACATCGGCGGCGCCGGCAACAATCCGGTTCAGTCGGGCACGATCGTCTTCAATGCCGACGGCACATTGGCCGTGCCCCCGACCGCTTCGTTCAGCGTTCCTTGGGCTGCTTCCACCGGTCTCTTGAGTCAACCCATTACAGTGACGTTCGGCGGCGCGGGGCTTTCCAACGGCGTCACGCAATTCGACAGCCCCTCGGCCCTGACGGCGGCCAATATCGACGGCGCGCCTTATGGTTCGCTGACCGGCGTGTCGGTGGACGACCAGGGTTATGTTACGGCTCTGTTCGACAACGGCATCGAAAAGCGGGTGTTCAAAATCCCGCTGGCCACCTTCGTCGATCCCGATGCCTTGGCGCCGGTAGCGGGCAACGCCTATCAGCTGACGGATGCGTCAGGCAACGCGACCGTTCTGGAAGCCAAGACCGGCGGCGCGGGCGCGATCTCATCCAACGCGCTCGAGGCCTCCACGGTCGATCTGGCCACGGAATTCAGCGATCTCATAACGACACAACGCGCGTATTCGGCGGCGACACGTATCATTACGACTGCAGATCAAATGTTGCAGGAGCTTATGCAGATTAAACAATAGATGAATGAAACGGCGTCTTCACACAAGTAAAGGCGCCGTTTCACTCAGCAAAGGCAAAACGGATCAGCGGTTTAGTCCTTCGTTTACCCTGGCACTTTGCGGTTTTTTAAATCGCATTCCGTACTCTCGGGTACGGGGTAAGGAAGGTGGAGAATGAAAGAAATGGTCGAGGCGCAACGGCCGCGCGTCAGTTACGTGATTGGCCCGGACGGCAGCCCGCTGACTTTGGCGGATCTTCCGCCCCCCAACACGAAGCGATGGGTGATCCGTCGCAAGGCCGAAGTCGTCGTGGCCGTGCGCGGTGGACTTTTGAGCCTTGAAGACGCTTGCCGGCGCTACACGCTGACAGTGGAGGAGTTCCTCGCCTGGCAGCGCGCTATCGAACGTTTTGGGCTGCCCGGTTTGCGCGCGACTCGCGTGCAGCAATACAGGCACTGAACCAGAATACAAAAAAACGGAAGTCAGGGATCAGAACGAAGCCGGCGTTACGCCGGCTTCTGTTTTTCTGACACCCGTTTTCTGATTTCGGCGCTTCGAAATCTGAGTTTTGATGTGGATCAATGAGGCGCATGAAGGTCCGGCGGCGGAAAATAATTTTTCGTTAATCGGCTTTTCGGCGCTTCAATCCGGCAGTCGCAGAAAAATTTGCAGCAAAATTAAGTCGAACTTTACCGAACCCCCGGCAAGGTTTGCCTAGCTTAGCGACAAAGCCGAAGCGATGCGGAATATCCGCCGCGCGAAATTGTCGCTTTCAGCCGGAGGGCAACTTGCCGGAATTCTTCAAAGGCATCGGTGCAGCCCGGATCGGCGCCATGGCGGGCGTCGCCGCCGCGCTGACCGGATTTTTTCTCTACGTGTTCGGCCTCATCGCCGAGCCGCCCAAAGCCATCCTGTATTCCGGCCTCGAGGGCCGCGAAGCCACCGCGGTCGTCGCCAAGCTGGATGCCCTGAACGTGCCCTATGAGCAGCGCGGCGACGGCGGCACCATTCTCATTCCGGCCGACCAGGTTTCCAAGATCCGCATGCAGCTGGCGACCGACGGCCTGCCCTCCGCCGGCGTCGGCTATGAGATCTTCGACAAGACCGATACCTTCGGCACCACCGCGTTCGTGCAGAACATCAATCGTCTTCGCGCGCTCGAGGGCGAACTCGCGCGCACCATCCGCTCGCTCGAGACTATCGATTCCGCCCGCGTGCATCTTGTCATTCCCGACCGGCAGATTTTTGCGCAGGTCAGCCAGGCGCCGACCGCCTCGGTCATGCTGAAGACGCGTTCGCGGCTCGGCCGCGGCCAAGTCACCGCGGTGCAGCACCTCGTCGCATCGGCGGTTGCCGGCCTCACGCCCAACAATGTCGCCATTATCGACGACAAGGGCGAGCTTTTGGCCGGCGGCAGTGGCGACGGCGAAAACGCAACCGCGGCCGTGCAGGAAGACCGCATTTCTTCCTTCGAAGAACGCTTGCGCCAGCGCGTCGAAACGATCGTGGCCTCGGTCGTCGGAGCCGGTCACGCCCGCGTCCAGGTCGCCGCCGACATGGACTTCAACCGCGTCACCGAGACGTCCGAAACCTTCGATCCCGATAGCCGCGTCGTGCGCTCCTCGCAAACGGTGCAGCAGGATTCGAACCAGGTGGGCTCCCGCACCACCGCCGCCGTCAGCGTCGGCAACGCATTGCCCGGCGGCAACGCTCCGCCGTCGCCGACCACCGAGACTGGCCCCAATTCAGCGAGCACGCGCAACGAGGAAACCATCAATTACGAAATTTCAAAAAGCACCAAGACGCAGATACAGGATGCCGGCACGGTCAAGAAATTGTCCGTCGCCGTGGTCGTCGACGGGACCTACACGCAGGGCGCCAACGGCGCGCGCACCTATGCAGCGCGCAGCGCCGCTGACATGACGAATATCACCGCTCTGGTGAGATCGGCCGTCGGCTTCAATGAGCAGCGCGGCGATCAGGTGCAGGTCACCAACATGCAGTTCGCACCTGTGGTCGATGTTGGACCCGAATCGGCTGCGGCAGCCGAACCGCTCTTGGGCTTCGACACGGCGATTTGGTTCAAGCTCGGACAGATCTTGATTTTATCGGTCACCGCTTTGCTGGTCTTCCTGCTCGTGGTCAAGCCGATGATCAAGCGTCTGACCACGCCATTCGCGGCACAGGCGCAAAGCGGCGCGGCAGGGACGCTGCCTGGCGCCCAGGCAAACGCACAAGGCGCGCCAGCCGTCGGCTATACCGCCGACGCCGGCAATCCTCCCGCGCAAGTCAGCGGCCACCAGGCGCAGGCCCCGGTCGCCCTTCCCAAGCGCGAAAGCTCTATCGACATCAGCCAGATCGAAGGTCAGGTCCGCGAATCCTCCATCCGAAAGGTTGGCGACGTGGTCCAAGCGCATCCCGAAGAAGCCATGGCGATCGTGCGCACCTGGCTCCATCAACCGGTCTAAACGCGAAACGGAAATCAAGCGACGATGGCACGCGCTCCCAAAACCCCGGTCAAGGAAGATTTGCGGTCGCTTACCGGCCCGGAACGCGCCGCGATCTTCCTGCTTTCGCTCGGCGAAGAGCACGGCACCAAATTGTGGTCGATGCTGGACGAAGACGAGATCAAGGAAGTTTCGCAGCTGATGTCCAATCTGGGCACGGTCAGCTCGAGCCTGGTGGAAAAGCTGCTGATCGAATTCGTCTCGCAGATGTCGTCGACAGGTTCGTTGATGGGTTCGTATGAATCCACCGAGCGGCTGCTCGCGCGCTTCATGCAAGGCGATAAGGTCGGTCAGATCATGGAGGAAATCCGCGGTCCCGCCGGCCGCACCATGTGGGACAAGCTCGCCAATGTGAACGAATCGGTGCTCGCCAATTATCTGAAGAACGAATATCCGCAAACCGTTGCGGTGGTGCTCTCCAAGATCAAATCCGAACACGCGGCGCGCGTGCTGGCGGCGTTGCCGGAAGAATTTGCCCTGGAAGTCGTGCAACGCATGCTGCGCATGGAATCGGTGCAGAAGGACATTCTCGACAAGGTCGAGCAGACGCTGCGCGTCGAATTCATGTCGAATTTGGCGCGCACCGCCAAGCGCGACGCGCACGAAATGATGGCCGACATCTTCAACAATTTCGACCGCCAGACCGAGAATCGTTTCATCACCTCGCTGGAAGAACGCAGCCGCGATGCCGCCGAGCGCATCAAGGCGCTGATGTTTACCTTCGAGGATCTGGGCAAGCTCGATCCGGGCTCGATTCAGACGCTGCTGCGCCATATCGAGAAGGACAAGCTCGCGCTCGCGCTGAAGGGCGCGACGGATTCATTGCGCGACGTTTTCTTCTCGAACATGAGCGAGCGCGCCGGAAAAATCCTGCGCGAGGATATGGAAGCCCTCGGCCCGGTGCGACTCAAGGACGTCGATGAAGCGCAAATGCGCATGGTCAACGCCGCCAAGGACCTCGCCAACAAGGGCGAAATCATGATCGCCAGCAAACAGGAAGACGACGAGCTGATCTACTGATGAAGAACTCGGTCAAATTCACGTTCGACACGCATTTCGACGGCGGTGCGCCGGAAAGCGTTCGCCCGGAGGCGCGGTCGCGCAAGAGCTACAGTGCCGATGAGATCGAGCAACTGAAGCAGGAAGCGCGCGAAGAAGGCCGAAGGGAAGGCGACGTCCTTGCCACCCAGGCGGTTGCCGCATCGATCGGTCAAGTCGCAGCCGCCGTGCACGCGGCGATCGAAGCCATGGATGCCGAAGTCGAGTCCATTCGCGGGGAGGCCGCCCAACTTTCCTTTGTGGCAGCAAAAACGCTCGCCGGTGCGGCGCTCAAAAGTGCGCCCGAGGCGGAAATCGCCGAGGCGCTGCGCGTAGCGCTTCATCAGGCCGTGGGCGAACCCCGGGTCGTGGTCAAGACTCCACCCGAGCTCAGCCAACGGATCGAAAGTCGCGCCGCCGAGATCGCCGCCGAACAGGGTTTCGAAGGCCGCATGCAATTCGTCAGCGATGCAAGTCTGACCGGTGCCGATTGCCGCATCGAGTGGCGCGGCGGCGGCATCGAGCGCACGCATCACATCATCGAAACGGCACTGGCGGATCTGATCGCGCGGCGGTTCGGCCGCGTGCGTGAACCACAGACCAAGGAGTAAGTCATGGCGCAAAAGGACGACGTCGGACTGCCGGAACTGGGCGAGAGCGACGCCCAGCCGAAGGGCGGACAGCCCTTGCTGGAAAGCGCCGCGAACCCGGATGCCGAGCCCAAGCGCATGGCCACCGATCTTGAAGCCGTTTACGACGTGCCCGTTACGGTCCAGGCCATTCTGGGCAAGTCGGCCATGGAAGTGAGCGAGCTTTTGAAGCTCGGCCGGGGGACCGTGGTGCAGCTCGACCGCAAGGTCGGCGAAGCCATCGACATCTACGTCAACGACCGGCTGGTTGCGCGCGGCGAAGTGGTGCTGGTCGAGGACCGGCTGGGCGTGACGATGACGGAAATCATCAAATCGGGACAATCCTGAACGAAAATTCGGCGTCCTCGTGCACAGCATGAGGTGGAGAGAGGAATAGAACAATGCGGCTTCTCATCGTAGGCAGCCTGGGCGGTCAGATCGGCGCGGCGACCAAAATCGCGATGGAAAAAGGCGCCAAGGTGGCGCACGCAAACAGTGTCGAGCAGGCACTCTCCGACCTGCGGGCTGGACGCGGCGCAGACCTCATCATGGCCGACGTCATGCTCGACATCGGCCTCTTGGTGCGCTCGCTCGCGGCCGAACGCATCTGCACGCCGGTGGTCGCCTGCGGCATCGGCACCGACGCCCGCCGTGCGGTCGACGCCATCCGCGCCGGCGCCAAGGAATATCTGCCTCTACCGCCCGATCCAGCGCTGATCGCGGCCGTCCTTGCCGCGGTCGCCGACGAGTCTCATCAGCTGATCTTCGAGGACGAAGCAACCGCTCAGATCGTCTCGATGGCGGATCAGATCGCGCCATCGGAGGCCTCCATCCTGATCACCGGTGAATCCGGCACGGGCAAGGAAGTTCTTGCCCGCTACGTCCATCGCCGCTCCGCGCGCGCGGACAAGCCGTTCATTTCTGTCAATTGCGCGGCGATCCCGGAAAACCTTCTGGAGTCCGAGCTGTTCGGCCACGAGAAGGGCGCTTTCACGGGCGCCATCGCGCGACGCGTCGGCAAGTTCGAGGAAGCCAATGGCGGCACTCTTCTGCTCGACGAAGTCAGCGAGATGGATGGGCGCTTGCAGGCAAAGCTCTTGCGCGCCCTCCAGGAGCGCGAAATCGACCGCGTCGGCGGCGGAAAACCCGTCAAGGTCGACATCCGAATCATCGCGACATCGAACCGCGATCTCGGCGATTCGGTGAAGCGGGGCACGTTCCGCGAGGATCTGCTCTATCGCCTGAACGTGGTGAATCTGAAATTGCCGCCCCTGCGCGACAGGCCCAAGGACATTCTCGCGCTGGCTCGCCATTTCGCGCGCAAATATGCCGAGGCGAACGGCGTGCCCTTCCGTCCCATCGGCGCCGAAACCGAAAGGCTGGTGCTGTCGTGCCTGTGGCGCGGCAATGTGCGCGAGCTCGAAAACACCATGCACCGTGCGGTGTTGTTGTCGCACGGCGATGAGATTGCCCCCGAAGCGATCAGGCTGCCGGACGGCGCGCGGCTGGAGACGGGAACGGGGCGCGCAGGCCACGATGCGGTCGCCATCGCAACCGAAGCGGCCGCCACCACGACACGCGCTCTGGTCGGGCGCACGGTCTCCGACGTCGAGCGCGACTTGATTTTGGACACTTTGAACCACTGCCTCGGCAACCGGACCCATGCCGCGAACATTCTCGGCATTTCGATCCGAACGCTGCGAAACAAGCTGAGGGAATACTCGCAGCTTGGCATTCGCGTCACACAGCCCGGCGAAGGCCGCGCGGCGTGATCTTCTTCCGCAGGATTGAAGCGAGCATCAGCCCATGAGCATGCAGACCCCGGCGATGCAGGCAGGGCGGCAGAGCGCGCTGAACGCCATTCGCGATTACTTGAGAAATGGCGAAATCGCGCTCGCGATCGGCATTCTCGCGATCCTCGTGCTGTTGCTCATCCCCCTGCCAGCCTGGCTGCTCGATGTCTCGTTGTCGTTCTCGATCACCTTTTCGATTCTGATCCTGATGACGTCGGTCTTCATCAGGAAGCCGCTGGAGTTCAGTTCGTTTCCGACCGTGCTGTTGATCTCCACGATGTTGCGCGTTGCGCTCAACCTCGCTTCCACGCGGCTTATCCTGGCGCGCGGGAACGAAGGCACGGACGCGGCCGGTCAGGTCATCCAGGCCTTCGGCCGGCTGATCACGCAAGGCAATTTCGTCATCGGCATCATCATCTTCGCGATTCTGGTGATCGTGAACTTCATCGTCATCACCAAGGGCGCTGGACGCATCGCGGAAGTAGCGGCGCGTTTCACCTTGGATGCGATGCCGGGCAAGCAAATGGCGGTCGACGCCGATCTTTCCGCGGGCCTGATCAACGAGACCGAGGCACGCGAGCGGCGCAAGCAATTGGAGGCCGAATCGAATTTCTTCGGCGCCATGGACGGGGCCTCCAAATTCGTGCGCGGCGACGCGATCGCGGGTCTCCTGGTGGTCGCGATCAACATTATCGGCGGCATCATCATCGGCATCGTCCAGCAGGGCATGAGTTTCGCCGATGCCACCCAAACTTTCACGCTGCTCACAATCGGCGACGGCTTGGTGACGCAGGTTCCCGCGCTCATCGTTTCCACGGCGGCCGGCATGATGGTGTCGAAGGCCGGCGTCGAAGGCTCGTCCGAAAAGGCGCTGTTCGGCCAATTGTCATTTTACCCGCAAGCGCTCGGCATGGCGGCCTTCGTCATGGCGGTGGTGTCCGTGCTGCCCGGCATGCCGCACATCGTGTTTGCGGCCATCGCGGCGGGCACCACCGGCCTTGCTTATGTGTCCTGGCGGAACAAGGAGACCATTCGCTTCGAAGCGGCGCGCAAGGAAGCGGCGAAGGCCGAAATTTCACCTCAGGAAGAGCCGATCGCGTCGGCCCTGGCGCTGGATCTGTTGCGCGTGGAGCTGGGCTACGGATTGTTGCCGCTGATCAACGACGCCAAAGGCCACCGCGTCACGGATCAGATCAAGGCCCTCCGTCGCCAATTGGCTTCCGAGATGGGCTTCGTGATGCCGGCCGTGCGCATCCTCGACAACATGCAGCTTTCGGCGAACGAATACGCGATCCGCGTCAAGGAAGTGGAATCGGGGCGTGGCGAACTGTTCCCCGGCCAGCTGCTGCTGATGGATCCGAAGGGGGCCGCCGTCGATTTGCCCGGCAAACACACCAACGAGCCGGCCTTCGGGCTGCCGGCCACCTGGGTCGACCAGTCCTTCCGCGAGGAGGCCTCGTTCCGCGGTTATACCGTGGTCGATCCCGGAACGGTGCTGACCACGCATCTGACCGAAGTGCTGAAGAACCATATGGCGGAGTTGCTCTCCTACGCCGAGACCAAGAAGCTGTTGGACGATCTGCCGCACGAGCAGAAAAAACTGGTCGAGGAGCTGATCCCGTCACAAATCTCGGTCACCGGCGTGCAGCGCGTGCTGCAGACGCTGCTGTCGGAGCGCGTTTCCATCCGCGACCTGCCGGCGATCCTTGAAGGCATCGCCGAAGCGGTCGGCCACACCAAAAACGCGATGCTGATCACCGAGCACGTGCGCGCGCGCCTCGCCCGCCAATTGTGCCATCAATATCTCTCCCCACAGGGCTTTCTTCCCATCGTTGCGATGTCGCCGGCGTGGGAACAGACCTTCGCGGACTCGCTCTCAGGCCAGGGCGAAGACCGCCAGCTCGCCATGGCGCCGTCCCAGTTGCAGGCCTTCATTCAGACGGTGCGCGAGCGCTTCGACGAAGCTACGTCGGGGGGCGCGCTGCCGGTGCTGCTGACCAGCCCCCTGATCCGTCCCTATGTGCGCTCCATCATCGAGCGCTTCCGGCCGCAAACGACTGTGATCTCGCAGAACGAAATCCACCCCTCTGTGCGACTTCGCACCATGGGACAAATCTGATGTGCGCGGTAGACGCCAATACGGCGAAGCCCTAATTTCCGCTCCATGATCGGATTCGTCGTCCTCGGCATTGCCGTTGTCGTCGTCCTCTGGGCTGTCGGCATGTTCAATGGCTTGGTGCGCCGGCGGAACATGGTTGCCGAGGGCTGGAGCGGCATTGAAACGCAATTGAAACGCCGCGCCGATCTCATTCCCAATCTGGTCGAGACGGTAAAGGGCTATGCGGCGCATGAACGCGGCACGTTCGACGAGCTGACCAAGCTGCGCGCTTCGGCGCAGCGCGGCGACGGCGGCGACGTGCAAGCCCGCGCCGAAACCGAGCGCCAGATCACAGCCATGATCGGGCGCGTCATGGCCGTGGCGGAGAATTACCCCGACTTGAAGGCAAGCGCCAACTTCCAATCGTTGCAGCGCGATCTGGCGGACATCGAAGACCAGATCCAGTTGGCGCGGCGTTATTACAACGGCGCCGTGCGCGATTACAATGTGATGATCGAACAGTTCCCCTCGAACATCATCGCCGGTTCGTTCGGCTTCAAGCAGGCCGCGTTCTTCCAGATCGAAGATGCCGCCGACCGCGCCGTCCCGAAGGTTTCCTTTTCTTGATCTGCGGCGTCCGTGCCGTTATCCTGGCCGCGCTCTGCGTTTTCCTGGCGTTGCCGCGCTTCGCGATAGCACAGGAACGCATCACCAGTTTCGAGAGCGACATCAGCATCGCACCCAACGGGCTCGTCACGGTGCGCGAGACCATCTCGGTCGATGCTGAGAACAATCGCATCGAGCACGGCATCTTCCGCGATTTTCCGACCGTTTATCGGGATCGTGCCGGAGACCGCGTGCGCGTCCCTTTCGACGTTGCGGAAGTGCAGCGTGACGGCCGTCCGGAGCCTTATACCGTCGAGACGATCCCAAACGGCAAGCGGGTGCGCATCGGCTCGGCGAACGTCACGGTTCGTCGCGGCGGCCATACCTATCTGATCGTTTATCGCACCAATCGCCAGATTGGTTTCTTCGACGGTTATGACGAATTTTATTGGAACGTCACTGGCAATGGCTGGGATTTCCGCATCGACCGCGCGTCGGCGGTGATCCGCCTGCCACCGGGCGCCGCGGTCAAGCAATATGATCTCTACACGGGTCCGCAAGGCGCCCAAGGCAAGGCCGCACGCGCCTTCGTCGAAGGTGGCACGATCAGTTTCTTCACGACCGCGTCTCTGGCCCCGCATGAAGGACTGACGGTTGCGGTAGGCTTCACCAAGGGTGTGATCGCGCCGCCGACCAGCGCCGACAATCTGCGGAATTTTCTTCTCGACAATGCCCCGACGTTGGTATCGCTCATCGGGCTTGCCGGAATCGGCGTATATTATTTTTTCGCGTGGTTAAATTTCGGGCGCGATCCGAGACGCGGCGTCATTGTGCCGCTGTTCGCGCCGCCGAAAAATTTCTCCGCCGCCGCCGTGCGCTTCGTCGACCGCATGGGCTATGACCGCAAAACCTTCGCCGCGGCGCTGATCGCGATGGCGGTCAAAGGCTATCTCAGGATTTCGGAGACTTATGGCGATTACACTCTGACGCGCACCGGCAAGAGCGAAGACCAGGCAACGCTGCAATCGACGGAGTCGGCCGTCGCACGCGCGCTGTTCGACGTTCGCAACACGATCGAGCTGAAGAATACCAACCACACGATCGTGTCGCGCGCGATCAGCGCCTTGTCGGGTGCCCTGAAACGCGAAGACGAAGGCGTTTATTTCGTCACTAATGCCGGCTGGTTCTTCGGCGGACTGATTATTCTGGTCGCGAGCGGAGTCGCGGCAATGGTGCTTTCCGACGACCCCCTTCCCGCGGGATTCATTCTGATCTGGCTTGCAGTCTGGACTGCGGGAACGTCACATTTTCTGCTGCAAGCCTTTCGCGCATGGAGCAGTGTCCTTTACGGCCCAGGATCGCGCATCCTCAATTTTTTCGGCGCGCTGTTCACTACCGTTTTTGCCGCGCCCTTTGCCGCGGGATTGGTGTTCGGCACCTATATTCTCAGCCGCTCGTTTCCGGTAACGACGCTCATCCCGCTCGTCGCGCAGGGGGCCCTCGCCTATCTGTTCTATCATCTGCTGAAAGCGCCGACGCTTGCCGGGGCCAAAGTCCGCGACGAGATCGCCGGGTTT
>WNFL01084319.1_pt1 | contig 13287 bp, 13 predicted proteins | sample 5400361 | NCBI WGS metagenome assembly WNFL01 (sample SAMN13153351, study PRJNA577476) | soil metagenome | isolation source: 40 cm soil on Douglas fir-dominated hillslope | place: USA:California | collected 2013-09-17
GCCGCGCCCGCTCGTGAAGCTCTGGACCGCGACGCAGGTGGCCGAGACTTGCGACGCGGGCCTCGCCAACGCGCGCAAGACGATCGCCGCCATGGAGAAGAAAAAGGGCGCCGGCGCGATCTTCGACGAATGGAACCGGCTGCAGATCGGCATGGAGGACTTCGTCAATCCGATCTATCTCCTGGGCAGCGTGCACGTGGAGAAGGCGGTGCGCGATGCCGCGGAGCCGTGCCTGCAGAAGTACACCACGCTCTCGACGGATCTCTTCCAGAACGAGAAGCTCTTCAAGCGCGTGCGCGCGGCGAAAGCGGCCAATGCCCACCAGGCGAAGCTCAGGAAGGATCTGCTCGAGGGATTCGAGGACAGCGGCGTCGCGCTGCCGCCGGAAAAGCGCGCGCGCGCCAAGGCCATTTTCGACCGGCTCGAGGAGCTGCGCCAGGACTTCGACCGCAGCGTGCGCGAGGATCCGACCAAGGTCCGCTTTTCGCCCGCGGAGATGGCGGGAATGCCCGACCCGTATCTCAAGGCCCAGGAGAAGAACCGCGACAAGGAGGGGAGCTACGTTCTCGGACTCGACTATCCGAGCTACGTCCCGTTCATGCAGAACGCGAAGAGCGAAGACGCGCGCAGGCGCTATTACATTGCCAAGCTGAACGAGGGTGGGGAAAAGAATCTCGACCGGCTCTACGAGATGTTCAAGCTGAGGAAGGAGCTTGCCGGTCTCTACGGCCTGCCGAATTTCGCCGAGTACACGTTGCGCCGCAAGATGGTCCACGACGCGGCGACGGTCAACAAGTTCCTGGGCGACGTGAAGGCGGCGGTCGTCGACCTGGAGAAGAAGGAGATCGAGGAGCTGCGCGCGGCGAAGGCGAAGGATCTCGGCAAGCCGCTCGAGGAAACCAAGATGAACCGCTGGGACGCGCGCTATTACACGGAACGCGTGAAGCGCGAGCGCTTCGCGATCGACCAGGAGAAGCTGCGCGGGTATTTCCCGACCGACAAGTCGATCGCGTACACCATGCTCGTGGCGCAGACCCTCTACGGCGTGAAATTCGCCGAGCGCAAGGTGCCGGTGTGGCACGAGGACGTGCGCTATTACGACGTCCTCGACGCGAAGAGCGGCAGGTTCATCTCCGGGTTCTACCTCGATCTATTCCCGCGCGAGGGGAAGTACAACCACGCGGCAGCATTTCCGATCCGCGGCGTAAGCCTGCGCGCCAAGCGCACGCCGCTCTCGGCCCTCGTCACCAATTTCGATCGCGAGGGGCTGAACCACGATGAGCTCGAGACGATGATGCACGAGTTCGGTCACGTGCTGCACGGCGTCTTGTCGAAGGCCGAGTACAACCCCCATGCCGGCACCAGCGTAAAAGGCGACTTCGTGGAGGCCCCCTCGCAGATGTTCGAAGAGTGGGCGCGGCGGGAGCACCCGCTCGCGCTCTTCAAGCAGGCCTGCCCCGAGTGCCCCCAGCTCACCTCCGACGACATCAAGCGCCTGGACGAGGCGCGCCGCTATGCGCAAGGAATCCTGTATTCGAGCCAGTGGCTCTACGCGACGTTCGATATGGCACTCTCGACCGATCCGCAGCCGCCGCTCTCGGTGTGGAAGAACCTCGAGGCCGCCACGCCGCTCGGCCACGTCGAGGGCACGATGTTCCCGGCATCCTTCAGTCACATCGCGAGCAACTACGCGGCGGGCTACTATGGCTACATGTGGTCGCAGGTGATCGCGCTCGACATGCTCTCGCAGTTCAAGGACAACCTGCTCGATCCGAAGGTGGGGATCCGCTACCGCGAGGCGATCCTCGCGCAAGGCGGCCAGGTCGAGGAAATGTCGCAGGTGCGCAAGTTCCTTGGGCGCGAGCCGACGCCAGACGCGTTCTTCGCCGAGATCACCGGCCGGCGCTGAATCTATTGCAGGCGCAGCTTGAGGCCCGGTTTCAGCACGCTCGCCGCCGTGAGGTTGTTCAGGTGCAGCAGCTGGTCGAGCGCGGTGTTGGCGCGCCGCGCGATGCCGAAGAGCGTGTCGCCGGCGCGCACCGTGTACCAGCCCGGCTTGGCGATCGGCGCCGGATCCTTCGCGACGCCGGAATCGATGATCGTGGCCGTGGACGCTTCGGCCACCTGCACCGGAGCCTTCCTGGGCCCCATCGGCACGAGCACCTGTTGCGCGACCCGCAATCGCCCCTTCTTGTCGAGCTTGAACGAATCGTTCACCGCGCGAAGCTGGGCGCTCGTCACGCCGTGGCGCTTGGCGATCGCGTCGACCGCCTCGCCCTTCTTCGCCGGATAGGTCGTCCAGCTCACCAGCGGCTTGTCGTAGCTCTCCAGGTTCGCCCTGAACGCGTCGGCCTTGTCGAGCGGTACGATGAGCGTGCCCGCGGCCGTCACGGCCACCGGCTTGTTGTGGGCGGGATTGAGCGCGACGAAATCCTCCACGCTCATCCCGGCGAGCTTCGCGGCGAGCGGCACGTCGATTCGGCTGGGCGCGGGCACTGCGGTGAAGTAGGGCTGGTTCGGAACCGATTCGAGGTCGATGCCGTAGCTGGCGGGCGCGAGCACGATGTTCTTGACAGCGATCAGCCGGGGAACGTAACTGCGTGTCTCGTTGGGTAGCTTGAGGCTCAGGTAGTCGGTGGGCAGGCCACGCTTCTGATTGGCGGCGATCGCGCGGCCGACGCAGCCCTCGCCGCAGTTGTAGGCCGCGAGCGCGAGCTCCCAGCTGCCGAACATGTCGTAAAGGCGCTGGAGGTAGTTGAGCGCGGCGTCGGTCGCGGCAACCACGTCGTTGCGGTTATCGCGCCACCAATCCTGCGTGAGGCCGTAGTTCTTGCCGGTCGAGGGGATGAACTGCCACAGGCCCGAGGCCTTCGCGCGCGAGCGTGCTTTCGGGGTGAATGCGCTCTCGATGACCGGCAGGAGCGCGATCTCCATGGGCATGCCGCGCTTCTCGACCTGCTCGACGATGTGGTGCAGGTAGAGGCTGCCGCGATCCACGAAGCGTCTGATGTAATCCGGGCGGCTCGCGTACCACGCCTCGTTCTCCTGCACGAGGGGGGAATCCATCGGCTCGAAGACGAAGCCCATGCGGATGCGATGCCAGAGGTCCGGGTCCGGCAGCGGCACGTCGTCGAGGTCCTCGAAGGCGGGCGGAAGCGCGGCCTTCGGCGCAGCGCCGGGCTCGGCCGCCAGGGCGAAGCCCGCGGCAAGGGCCGCGGGCAGGGCCAGGATTCTGATAATCCGCCTGAAATTCATCGGGTTAATGCTTGTTTCGGCAACGGTTTCAAGGACTCTACGCGTGCACTCCGCGGGCGTCAAAGCCCATCGGCCGGCCGGCCGGCCCTTTACGGGGTATGGGCCATGGCGGCGAACTCCGGATGGGTCATGCGGACCAGCACCCATTCGGGCATCAGCTTCGCGCCCAGGAATTCGTAGAACTTGATCGACGGCTCGTTCCAGTCGAGCACGCGCCACTCGAAGCGGCCGCAGCCGCGCTCCACCGCGAGCGCGGCCAGGCGGCCGAGCAGGGCCTTGCCGAGCCCGTGGCCGCGATGCCCGGGCTCGACGAACACGTCCTCCAGGTAAATGCCGGGCTTGCACAGGAATGTCGAAAACGTGGTGAAGAAGAGCGCGAAGCCCACCGCGCGCCCGCCGCGCTCCGCGATGAGCGCTTCGGCCGCGGGCCGTGCGCCGAAGAGGGCGTCGCCCAGCATCTCTTCGGTACCGACCGCCATGTGCTCCAGTTTTTCGTACGTGGCGAGCTCGCCGATCAACCGCAGCAGGTCGGCCGAATCCGCCCGGACGGCGGGACGAATGGTAAAAGCTGGCGTCATTTCGTCCTCTTCTTAGAAGTTGTTCTTCCAGGCTCGGATCTCGGCGAATACTTCGACCGCGCCGGCGAGCCCGCGTCCCGCGTGGCGCTCTGCCGAAGCGATCACTTCCGGCACGTGGCATCGCAGGAAGGGGTTCGTGGCGAGCTCTTCGCCGATCGTCGACGGGAGCGTGGGCTCGCCGCGCGCGCGCTTGGCGGCCTCGCGCGCCTTGCGCTCCGCCAGGCGCCGATTGCCGGGCTCTACCGCCTCGGCAAAGCCGATGTTGGCGAGGGTGTATTCGTGCCCGCAGTAGACGCGGGTGGCCCCGTCGAGCGCTGCGAGCTTGGCGAGCGAGTCGCTCATCATCTGCGGCGTCCCCTCGAAAAGTCGCCCGCAACCGCACGCGAACAGCGTGTCTCCGCAGAAGACGCGCGCCTCGTCGCCCGACTCGACGAAGGCGATGTGTCCCGCCGTGTGAGCGGGAATATCGAGAACGGAAAAGGAAATGGCGAATCCCGGGAGCGTGATGCGATCGCCTTCGACCAGCCGATGCGCGATCTCGGGAATCGTCTCGTGCGCCGGGCCGAAGACCGGGCAGCGCCAGCGCGCGAAGAGCGCGGGCACGCCGCCGACGTGGTCGCCGTGGTGATGGGTGGCGAGGATGGCCGTGAGCTCCAGGCCCTTTTCCTCGAGGAAGCGCTCGACGGGCGCGCTTTCGCCCGGATCGACGGCCGCGGCGCGGCCGCCCTCGGCGATCACCCAGATGTAGTTGTCCCGGAACGCGGGAACGGCATGGATCTCCACCATGCTATCGAGTCTATTAGAATTGATTCATGGCCACCAATTCCCTGCAGGGCTGGTTCGAGACCCCGCTCGGGCGCTACCTTCTCGACAAGGAGCGCGAGTATCTCGACGACGTGACGCCGGACATCTTCGGCTTCCACGCGCTGCAGCTTGGCCTGGCCGAGATCGACCTGCTACGCGCGAGCCGCATCGCCCATCGCCTGCGCATCGCGCACGACGGCACACCCGACCTGTACGCCAAGGGACACGAGCTGCCGTTCGCGACGCAGTCGATCGACCTGGTGCTCCTGCCGCATGTCTTCGAATTCACCACCGAGGCGCACGCGATCCTGCGCGAAGTCGATCGCGTCATGATGCCCGAGGGGCGGCTGGTGATCGTAGGCTTCAATCCATGGAGTCTCTGGGGCCTGCGCGGCGCCGTCGGCCCCGCGCGCAACGATTTCCCCTGGAACGGGCGCTTCGTCTCGCTGCCGCGCGTGAAGGACTGGCTCGGGCTCCTCGGCTTCGACGTGAATGCCGGGCGCCTCATCGGCTACGCGCCGCCCTTCGACCGCGAGAAGCTGCGCCGGCGCTTCGGGTTCATGGAGCCTGCCGGCGATCGCTGGTGGGCGGTGGGCGGCGCGGTGTACATGCTGCAGGCGATCAAGCGCGTGCGCGGCATGCGCCTCATCACGCCCGCGTGGCAGGAGAAGACCGCTCGCGAGAAGCGCCTCGCGGCCGCGGCCAAGCGCACCAGCGCCGCAACGCATTCCGAGGAGGCGCTGACCGGCTCCAAGCCCGCGGCCCGCCTCAGGATCGTCAAGTAAATTGAAACCGAACGGCGCGGGGACCTGCCAGATCTACACCGACGGTGCGTGCAAGGGCAATCCCGGGCCGGGCGGGTGGGGCGCGGTGCTCGAGTTCGACGGCAAGGAGCGCGAGATCTACGGCGGCGAGCGCGCGACCACCAACAACCGGATGGAGCTCACCGCGGTGATCGAAGCGCTCTCGGCCCTGAAGCGGCCGTGCCATGTCATCCTGCATACCGATTCGCAGTACGTGCAGAAGGGAATCACCGAGTGGATCAACGGCTGGAAGGCGCGCGGTTGGCGCACCGCCGCGAAGGCGCCGGTGAAGAACGTCGACCTGTGGAAGAAGCTCGACGAGGCGACCGGCCCGCACCGGATCGAATGGGTTTGGGTTCGCGGCCATTCGGGGCATGATGGGAACGAGCGCGCGGATGCGCTGGCGAACAAGGGCGTGGAGTCGCTGGAAAGAATCTAGAAGAAGCCGCAAAAAGGGGGAGGATTGAGAAGGATCGTGCTGGACACGGAAACGACGGGTCTCGAGCCGGCCGAGGGGCACCGGATCATCGAGCTCGCCTGCCTCGAGCTCTCGGGCCGCCGGCCGACGGGGCGGCATTTCCATCGGTACGTCAATCCCGAGCGCTCGATCGATCGCGCGGCGAGCGAGGTCCATGGGCTCACCGCCGAAGACCTGCAGGACAAGCCGCGCTTCGGCGATATCGCCGACGAGTTCCTCGACTTCGTGAGCGGCGCGGAGCTCCTGATCCACAACGCCCCCTTCGACGTCGCGTTCATCGACGCCGAGCTCGACCGCCTTGGGCGAGCGCGCCTGCAGAATGTGTGCCGCGTGTCGGACACGCTCGAGATGGCGCGCGAGCTGCACCCGGGCAAGAAGAATTCGCTCGACGCGCTGTGCGAGCGCTACGCGGTCGACCACTCCAAGCGCATCCTGCACGGCGCGCTCCTCGACGCACAGCTCCTTGCCGACGTGTGGCTCGCGATGACCCGGGGCCAGGAGTCGCTCGACATCGGGCTCGGCGCCTCGGAAGCGCTAGTCGACCTCGGCATCGCCGAGGCGTATCCGCGCTCGGCGCGGATCGTCATTCGCGCGAACGACGAGGAGCTCGTCGAGCACGCGCAGATGTGCGAGCGCATCGGGCGCGAAAGCAGGGGGCGATGCCTGTGGATGCAGGCCGCGACAGCCGCGAGCTGACGCGGAAGCCCGAGGCGGGCCCGGCGGAGTCGCCGCGGAAGCTCCTCGCCGCGCGCCTTATCGCTCTCGGCGCGATTCCAATCGCGGTTTTCTGCGCGATCTTCGTGCTCATGCGCGCCTTCCTCGGCGCCGACACGATTCCCGCGCAGGCGTGGACCCTGTGGATCTCGCTGGGCGGAAGCGTGGCGAGCCTTTTCGTGCTGGCGTCGCTCGCGTCCCGGGCCGTGATCGCGGAAGTCGGCTTCGTGTACGAAGCGTTGCGCGGCGCATTGGCGAGCGGGACGCAGCCCGAGCTGCCGGAGCTCATGCCGCCGCTCGAGGACCTGAAGCGCGAGGTGCTGGTGCTCGCGCAGCAATTCCAGGATCAGCAGGGCCGGCTGCAGGAACGCCTGGATACCGCGCGCCAGCAGATCTTCTTTCTCACCAACCACGATCCGCTCACCGGCCTTCCCAACCGAAAGACGCTCGAGGAGCGGCTCGAAAGCGCGCTCTCGACCGCGAAAGCGCAGGGCAGCACGCACGCGCTGCTCTACCTCGACATCGATTTCTTCCATCGCATCAACGATTCGTTCGGGCATCTGGCCGGTGACGAGCTCTTGAGGCGCATCACGCCGGTGCTCCAGGCGACGCTGCGCGAGGGCGAGCTCCTGGCGCGCATCGGCGGCGACGAGTTCGCGGTGCTGCTCGAGAACTGCAGCGCCGACTACGCGCACGCCTCGGCGACCCAGCTGCGCGACGCGGTGCAGATGTGGCAGTTCGAGTGGGGCGAGAAGGCATTCCAGGTCGGGGTGAGCGTCGGAGTGGTCTCGATCTCGCAGCTCGCGCCCGGCCTCTCGGCGATTCTCAGCGAAGCGGATACCGCCTGCTTCACCGCGAAGGAGCAGGGGCGCAACCGGGTATTCGCGTTCCACGACCCCTCCACCAACCAGTACATGCGCCAGACGAGCCGCGGCTGGTTGAAGCGCATCAACGACGCGCTCTCCGAGGGCGCATTCACGCTGCTCTACCAGCCGATCCTGCCGATCGAGACGCCGCGTGCGGGCGGTGTTCCGCGCGTCGAGGCGCTGCTGCGCATGAGCGAGACCGGCGGCGAGCTGATCATGCCGATGTCGTTCATTCCGGTGGCGGAGCGCTACGACCTCATGCGCGTCATCGACCGCTGGGTGATCGAGCGCGCCTTCTCGGATTATCGGCGCCTCGCCAAGCTGCGCGACGATCCGGCGCCGGCGGAGTTCTCGATCAACCTGTCGGGCCATACGCTGTCGAGCCCCGATTTCGCCGATTTCGTGCAAACGAAGCTCGCGCACTTCGGCGTGCCGCCGCAGTGCCTCTTTTTCGAGATCACCGAGACCGCCGCGATCGCCAATGTCGAGCGCGCCCGCTCGCTCATCGAGGCGCTGCGCGCCGTCGGCGTGCGCTTCCTCCTCGACGATTTCGGCAGCGGCCTCTCGTCGTTCAACTACCTCAAGCACTTCCCGGTCGACGGCATCAAGATCGACGGGCTCTTCGTGAAGGGCATCGCGCGCAATTACCTCGACTACGCGCTGGTCGAGTCGATCCAGAAGATCGGCACGAGCCTGGGTCTCCAGACCATCGCCGAGTACGTCGAGACCGAGGACATCGCCAGGAAGCTCACGCAGATCGGCGTCGTCCTCGGGCAGGGGTATTACCTGTCGCCCCCACGCACCTGGGAAACGCTCTTCGAGAAATAATTGGTTATAATTCGCGGCGAATTTACCCACAATAACGAAGGCACCATGTTCCCCCTCCGCTTGCTCGCCGCGGCCGCCGTCGCCGCACTGGCCTTTCCGGCGCACGCCGCGGGCGACGCCGCCGCCGGCGCGAAGAAGAACTTCCAATGCCAGGGATGCCACGGCATCGCCGGCTGGAAGACCGCCTTCCCCGAGATCTATTCGGTGCCCAAGCTCGGCGGCCAGAAGGCCGCGTACATCGTCGCCGCGCTCAAGGCGTACAAGAAGGGCGAGCGCGACATGGCGACCATGAAGGCGATCGCCGTGGACTTGAGCGACCAGGACATGGAAGACCTCGCCGCGTTCTACGCGCAGACGCCGGCCACGACCGCGGCAAGCAAGTGAGGATCCCCATGACCGCACGAATTCTCGTCCTCGCCTGCGTTTCGCTCTTCACGCTGCCCGCGCTCGCCGCTTCGGGTGACGCGGAGGTCGGGCGCAAGAAGTCGGAGCCCTGCAAGGCCTGCCATGGCGAAGGCGGCATCAGCGCGAGCCCGGACTTTCCGAACCTGGCCGGCCAGCACGCCGACTACATGATCGCCGCGCTCAACCACTACAAGAACGGCAAGCGCAAGAACCCGATCATGCAAGGCCAGGTGGCGAACCTGTCGCACAAGGACATCCTGGACCTTACGGCGTACTACTCGCACCAGCCGGGACTCAAGATCAAGTACTGATGGCCGCGGGACCCGCCGCGGCCCCGTCGCGACCTGCGTTCTCGCCGCGCCGCGCATCGGCTTCGCGAGGGCGATAATGCCGGTTGGATTTCCTGCACCGGGAACCCCTTTCCGCATCGAGGAACACCACCGATGAACCGCATCGTCCATATCTCGCTGAAGGTCGACGACGTGATGCGCACCGGCGACTTCTACCAGCAGGTCTTCGGCTTCCAGGATGCCGAGACCCGCAAGACCCGCGATCATCTTTCGCGTCACATGACCGACGGCCAGATCGATTTCGCCCTGATGAAGTACGACGAGGGCACGCAATCCGCGGAATCGAAGGCCGCGGGAGACGGCCCCTGCATCCACCATTTCGCCATCGAGGTGCCGGATATCCGCAAGGCCACGGAGGAGATCGAGGCGCGCGGCTGCGAGGTCGTGAGCGACCCGGGCGTGATTCCCGTGAAATTCGTCGCCCCGGGCGGCACGGTCGCCGAGCTCGTCCCCGTCGGCCGTTACAAGAACGAGGCGGCCGCGGGCAGGTCGATCGACCGGATCGTCCACCTCTCGCTCAAGGTCGACGACGTGAAGGCGACCGGCGACTTCTACCAGCAGGTCTTCGGCTTCCGCGATTCGGAGACGAAGAAGACGCGCGACCATGTTTCCCGGCACATGACGGACGGGCAGATCGACTTCACGCTGATCCGGTACGACGAGGGGACGCAATCGCCCGAATCGAAAGCCGCCGGCGAAGGCCCGTGCATCCATCACTTCGCGATCGAGGTTCGCGACCTCCCGGCGGCGGCCGAGGAGATCAGGTCACGCGGCTGCGAAGTGGTGAGCGATCCGGGCGTGGTCCCGGTGAAGTTCCGCGCGCCGGGAGGCACCCTTGCCGAACTGGTCCCGCTAGGGCGCTACCGGCGCTAGGGCGCAATGAAGCCCTTCCTGCGCAGCGGCGACTTCTGGTCGGGTCTCGCGCTCGCGGCGCTCGGAACCTACATCGTCGTCCAGGCCCGCGGCTGGGTCTACATGAATGACGACGGTCCCGGCGCGGGCTTCTTCCCGCTCTGGTACGGCGGATTGATGGTCGTGCTCTCGTTGCTGCTCGTCGTCGGCGCCGTGGTGAAGCCATCGCCGCAAACCGAAGTGCGCTGGAAAGACGTGTCACGAGCGCTCACCTGCTGGGTGGCGTTCACGGCGAGCGTCGCGCTGATGCCGCTCGTGGGCTTCGTCGTCTCGTTCGCGCTTCTCACCTGGTTCGTCGTGAAGGTGATGTGCGGGGAGCGCCACCGCACGGCGCTTGTCGTGGCGATCGCCGGCGCGGCGGGTTTCTACGCGCTCTTCGAGATGGCCCTCGACCTGGCGCTCCCGCACGGGCTCCTCTTCTAGACTCATGGATATCTTCGCGGGCCTGCTCCAGGGCTTCCAGGTCGCGCTCACCGCCAACAACCTGTGGATGTGCGTGATCGGCGTGGTGCTCGGCACCGTGATCGGCGTGCTTCCCGGACTTGGGCCTCCTGCGACGATCGCGATGCTGCTGCCGCTCACGTTCAAGCTGGAGCCCACCGGCGCGCTGATCATGCTCGCGGGCATCTACTACGGCGCCAAGTATGGGGGGTCGACCACGTCGATCCTCCTCAACGTCCCCGGGGAGTCGTCGTCGGTGGTGACGTGCATCGACGGCTACAAGATGGCGACGAAGGGACGCGCGGGTCCGGCCCTCGGCATGGCCGCGATCGCCTCGTTCATCGCGGGGACGTTCGGTGTCGTCGCGCTCATGCTCGTCGCCCCGCCGCTCGCCAAGCTCTCGCTCGCGTTCAGCGCGCCCGAGTATTTCGCGCTCATGGTCCTCGGCCTCGCGATGGTGGTGCTCCTCTCGGGGGAGTCGCTGACGAAGGCGCTCCTCGCGATGTTGTTCGGCCTGTGGATCGCGAGCATGGGCACGGACCTCTTCACGGCGACATCGCGTTTCACGTTCGGGCGCGTCGAGCTCTTGGGCGGGATCGACTTCATCATCGTCGCAATCGGTGTCTTTGCGATCGGCGAGGTGCTCGGCAACATGGAGCCAGCGAAGGCGGCGCAGATGCTGCCGGTGCCCAAGGGATTGCGCAACCTCCTGCCGACGTGGGAAGACATGCGCCGCTGCCGCTTCGCGTTCGTCAACGGTTCGGTCGTGGGATTCTTGATCGGCATCCTGCCTGGCGCGGGCTCGACGATCGCCTCCTTCATGAGCTACGGCATCGAAAAGGCGGTCTCGAAGCATCCGGAGGAATTCGGGCACGGCGCAATCGAGGGCGTGGCCGCACCCGAGGGCGCCAACAACGCGGAGACGGGCGGCGCCCTGGTGCCGCTGCTCACGCTCGGCATTCCCGGCAGCGGCACCACCGCGATCCTGCTCGCCGCGCTCGTCCTGTGGGGCTTCAAGCCAGGGCCGCTCTTCATCCAGGACAGCCCGCAGCTCTTCTGGGGGCTGGTCGCGAGCATGTACATCGGCAACGTGCTGCTCCTCATTCTCAACCTTCCGCTCGTGGCCGTCTTTGCCCAGTTGCTGAAGCTGCCCGCCTACGCGATGTTTCCCCTGATCCTCGGCGTCTCGATCGTCGGCGTGTACACGGCGGGCTCCAGCATGTTCCAGCTGGGCCTGCTGGCGGCGTTCGGCCTCTTCGGGTATCTCATGCGCAAGCTCGACTACCCGACTGCGCCGCTGGTGCTCGGGCTCGTGCTCGGCGACTCGATGGAAAGGGCGCTGCGCCAATCGCTCATGATGTCGCAGGGCGATCTCGCGATCCTCGTCCGGCCGATCCCGAGCGTGCTGCTCGCCATCGCGGCGCTGCTGCTCGTGGTGCCGCTCTTCAGGAAGTTCAACGCGGTTCGGCTCAAGGTGATCGACCGCGAAGCGTAATGTCATTCCCGCCCCCGACAAAATCGTTCGGGGGCAGGCTCCGTCGGGAATCCAGCAAGGAGAAAAGCAAATGTTCTCTCGTATCGCCCTCGTGCTCGCCCTCGCCGTTGCTGCCGCCCCGTCGTCCGCCGACTGGAAGCCCACCAAGCCCGTGGATGTCATCGTCCATACCGGACCCGGAGCCGGCAGCGATCTCCTCGCGCGCGCCGTCGCGACGATGATGGAGAAGGAAAAGCTGGTGCCTGTGCGCATGAACGTGATCAACAAGCCGGGGGGCAACGGCGCCGTCGCCGCCGCCGCCCTCTCGGAGAAGAAGGACGACCCGCATACGATCGGGTTCATCACCAGCGCGTGGATCGCCGGGCCGCTCACGACGAGCGAGGCGAAGATCACCGTGCATGACTTGAAGCCGATCGCGCAGCTCATGCTCGAGCCGGCGGTCTTCGCGGTGCGCGCCGATTCCCCGTACAAATCGCTGAAGGAATTCATCGACGCGGCGAAAGCGAAGCCGGGGGGCCTCAAGCAATCGGGTGGATCGGTCACGTCGCGCGACAACATCCTCCGCCTCCAGCTGCAGCACGTGAGCGGCGCGAAGTGGGCGTACGTCTCGTTTCCGGGGGGCGGCGAACGCCTTGCCGCGCTTCTCGGCGGGCATGTGGACATCATGGTGATCGAGCCGCAGGAGGCCGGGGAGCAGGTGCGCGCGGGCAAGCTGCGGGTGCTCGCGCAGGTCACGCGCGAGCGCCTGGCAGGGTATGCCGACGTGCCGACGCTCAGGGAAGCGGGCTTCGACATCACGCCGACGCCGCAGATCCGGGCCGTCGTCGCCCCGCCACAGCAATCGGCCGATGCGTCCGCCTATTGGGAAGGCCGCTTCGCGCAGCTGCGCAAGACCGCGTCGTGGAAGAAGTACATCCAGGACAACCAGCTGGAGGAGAATTTCCTGCCGGGCGCGGAGCTGAAGAAGTCGATCGTCGAGATCGAGAAGCAGCTGCGCGAGCAGTACCAGCTGGCCGGGATCAAGACGGTCCGGTAGTGGCGGCACGCGCCCTCGGGCTCGACTTCGGCACCACGAACACGGTGGTGTCGTGGGCGGCGCGCCATGGTCGAACTCCTGACGGCGCATTCGCGACCACGCAGGCCGAGCCGGTCGTCTTCCATTTCCTGACCTCGCTCCTCTTCGCCTTTCGCTCTGCGCTGTGCTTCTGGGACGAGGGCGACGAGAACCATCCCGAGGTGGTGTCGGAGGCGGGCCCCTGGGCGATCCAGAGCTTCCTCGAGCACCAGTCGGACTGCCGCTTCATCCAGTCGCTCAAGTCGTTCGCGGCGAGCCGGCTCTTCGAGTCCACCGGCATCTA
>WNFL01084430.1_pt1 | contig 13286 bp, 9 predicted proteins | sample 5400361 | NCBI WGS metagenome assembly WNFL01 (sample SAMN13153351, study PRJNA577476) | soil metagenome | isolation source: 40 cm soil on Douglas fir-dominated hillslope | place: USA:California | collected 2013-09-17
CGCTCCGGGATTTACATCATCAAACATCCGTAAAAAAGCACTTACAAAAGATGGAAGCGCTCAAGGCGAATCTCCTCGTGATGAAGAAAAAATGATGACAGCCGAAGAATGCGCCCTGCATATTTACATTGCCACCGTGAAGCGTAAAAACTTTTTGATTTTGACAGCGCAAGGTAAAGCCGCAGTTTGGATCAATAAACTTTTCCCTCGCCTGGCGGATAAATTGGTTTATAAAACAATGGCGAAAGAAGCAGATTCACCATTGAAGTAATTAGGTCTTATTCAGAAATACCAGTTTAGTGTTGTCTGCCTTGCTTACGTTTTTATAAAAATCAACCAACTCGTTATAGGTCTCTTTGGGAAATCGCCCCTTCCACATCTTCAGTCTGCGTGTGTAAACAACTTTGCCCGCATCAAACTTAAAGTTAGCTTCATATTCTCCGAACTTAGAGTTGATCTTTACAGGCTGAGGTATAAATTCCGGATAAAGATTTTCTGGAATCGAGAAGATAATGGTGTCGAGGTCAACAAAGTTTGATTTAGTGACTACATCTGTTTTTCGATCGGTGATTTTCTCGGGAACATATGACATTCGATTCATCAGATTGGGGGCAACAAACAGGCGCTTGCCGCTCACCGAGGCATAGCGATTCAGCGTAAGGTCAAGTTCAACCATTGCTGAAGGAATTTTGTCTTTAATTTCCTTCATCGAAAATGAACTGATATTGAAGTTAGGGATGTCAGTGTTTTTCTCTATCCATTTCTTTTGTTTTTCCGAGCTACTTAACGCCCAGTTCAATCCTCCGTTTTCATATTGAACTCCGCTCGATGTCGTCTTTATTTTCGCGGTGGCGTTGCCTTGTTGATCGAGAGAAACCTCAGCTGTTCTTAACTCGAGATTTTGTTCAGGAGAGTACCGTAGCGTATTTACGATTTCACCTCCGCGATCTGTAATCATCAGTGCTTTTCTATCTCCGGTAAATAATCCTTGATATCCAAAGGGTGCGGTTTGGCTAGTGCATTCTAGCCACAATGTATCCTTGCCATTTGGAATTGAAACCACAATATGATTGAAGGGATCGTACGTAATGTCTTCAACTAAATTTCTATTATTCAAACCACCATAAATCCATGTATAGTAACCTTTAATGCCTACTGATTTTAACAGTGCGATCATGTAATTTGAAAGTGCTTTGCAGTCTCCATACCCTACATCATCAACAACTTTTGCCTCAAATGGCTGAAATCCACCTATCCCTAACTGAATTCCTACATATCTTGTACGGCTTTGCAAATACTCATAAAGTACTTTTGTCTTCTCTTCATTTGAGGAAAATCCCTTTGTTAATTCTTTCGCTAAAGCAATTGTCTTATCAGGTAAAATATCCCTGCCCTTATTCAGAGCTATTTGCCATTTTCCAAAATTTTCCCATGTATCTCTTTTGCCGGCATATCCGCTATATTCAAATTCAATAGGTACAGCTAAAAATAGTCGAGTTTGGGGCAAGCCATGAGGCTCGGATTTGACAGGAAGCAAATTTTCAAATGACCATACCAGGGTCTCAAATCCAGGTTCAACTTTCTTTAGCGGTTCAGTATTATTCAGATTTAGTAATTTATATTTTACAGGGAAGCCGATTGGATAAACAAGTTCATACGAGGCATGTTGATATGAAACTCTCTCTCGACCCCACACAGACGAAGGAATGGAAAGCAGATAATTATATTCTATTTCATATTCTATTTCAACAGTGTATGGATAAACCCCCTGAGAAAGGTCCAAAATCTTAACACGATTATCGCTGAAAAGAGAAACTCCGTCAAAAGCGGCTCGATCAAAAATGTCTTTATTCTTAATTTTTTTTATTTGCTTCCCGTTAGCATCGTAGACTGCACCACTTATACTCACCACCTTAGTGAGTTTGTCATAACCAACTTGATGTTCAGCATGTTCATTTCCGTTTTCATTCAAAATAGTGACAACGTATTTTACGATTTGAGACGCGCGGCTTTTTGATAGAATTTTAAAACTCATAAAATCCTCGCGCACTACCACATCAACATCTTTTTTTAATTTCTCCGGTATCGAATTCACCGGATATTTCAAGTCGCTGGCGGAAGCGGAAAAATTTAAAAGCAAAAGAAAGACTCCGAATCTTATTTTCATTTTTTATTTTTTCTTCAACACTATCTGTTCAGCTTGCTTGGCAACCAACTGGCTATAGAACTCACGAAGGTTGGGATATTCATCCTGACCAAATGTGCTTCTATTAATAATTAGGCTGCTGGTGATATTGATCGTATTCCCTGCAAGGGCAGCATTATACGAATACCTTCCTGCGTTTTCTGGCAAAACAATGACTTTGCTTTTTGGCATCTCCTCAATTACATATGCTTCTGGAATAGCAATTCTGGCTATATACATTTCATCAAAGGCATGAGCAAAGTCAACAGGGTAAGTTCTTTTTTCCAGTTTGAACGGGTTTTCCTCAGCCTTTGCTAAAATGAACGGGCTCAAATAAATTGTGCTACCTGCTTCAACGATATGCTCGTTGATTGCCAACTCATGAATTTCTTTAAATGGTTGCTGAATTTCTTTCACATTCTGAAACTCGCTTTTTGACAACGTCCACGAGCGACCTTCTGTAAAAGCCTTTATATAATCTTTTTCTCCACCGGTCAAATAAGATTTTCTGGCTTCTGCAGAATTGTACCCGGTCTTATCTATTTTAAGAGAGCCTTTTAGTTCTCCTGAGTCCATTAGATTTAAATCGGCACTATAGATTGTTTTTGTTTTAGTTGAGGGTTGAAGACCAACCCATTGAAACCCTTCCTTGGAAACTGCAAAACCCTTTCCATTCAAGCATCGCTCCGGGAGCATTCCAATGGGCAAGAATTTATCTGTAGCATCTAACAAAATTGATTTCTGGGCTACCCTGGCTAAGCAAACAACATAGTTGAATTGCGTTGAGACCGGCATCGCTTCGCGAACAAAGCCATGATCACGCGTACTTAAAAGAACAGGAGTAACATTGATCTCTGCTTTTTCCAACAAAGACGCGAGCAAAAAATTGATTTCCGCAGAGTTTCCTTTTTTCTCTTGTAATGTTTTCTTGGGAGAATTCTCGGGATACTTTCTGTATTCTCCGTCCCACAAAAAATTTTGTCTGACATAATTAAAAACGGTAACTATTTTTTGTTCCGGATCAGAAATGCCCGCTAAAATTTCTTCCACTTGATTCTTCAACGAATTGTTTCCGGTAATCTCTCCGCCAACCCTTTCCCAATATGTTTTATTAATATCCTCCCATGTACCCATGTAGCGTTTTATGCCAGGGTTTGTAAATTGATCTGAAAATTTGGTAAAAGAGAGTTCAAAGTTAATTTTAGAAATGTAGTCCCTAGAATTCGACATAAATGGCTCTTTTTTAAAGGCAGGGACATCATTAACTGCCCACCTAAAACGGTTTTCCTGATATTCAATTTTGTCCTGATTAAATGATGTAGTTGTGGTGTTGGCACCCAATGCGCTTCGATTGCTTGAATTTATAATAAACGACTTCTGTTGCGTGTCATTTTCGATTACCGATAATGAAACATATCCTTGCATAAATTTTTCATAATTGAAATACTCCGGAATCCTTGCTCGGTATTCACTCGACCTTGTAGGGATAGTTGTTTGAAATTCCCAGTCTTGAAAATTGAAAAGAAAATCGGAGGTCACTCTGTAGGAGATCTCAAGCACTGACCCCTCCTTCACATTGGGCCAGGTCACTTTTGTGAAGTTTAGATTGGCGTCATATTTCTCTCGGATAAAAGACTCGCTCTTCGCTTTGGTCTCAATAATTTTAGCATTTTCAAAATTATAAGTCACCACCTTGAGACCCGTTATTTTTTCTTCCTGGTCTGAATCATGATAGAGAGGAATGCTGAAATCTGCCCACGTTAAACCTTCCTTGGTAAGAATCTTCACCCTTCGTAGACGCTCGAAAGTGATTTGAAATCCTTTGGATTGGTTATAATTAATTATCGATTCCCCGAAGTCAACCAGTACCACTGCGCTTGCGGATGAATCTAATGGGTAGACTGTCATTTTCATATCCTCCAATGGAATATCACCAAATTTTGCTGACGGCTTTTGCGCATTTGAGACAAATGCGGCAATAAAAGACAGTAGTAAAAAAAGAACTTTTCTCATAAATAGGTAGTTGAGGTAAGCCGCAAAAATAAAATAATTTGTGAAACAGGGCCCGCTTCGTTATCACAACCTCTGAAATTTGCAATTAGCATGGATCTTAATGTTTACATTTCGCTGTTTAATTTATCATGTCAAAATCCAAAACTGTTTTCTTCTGCCAGACTTGCGGCTACGAATCGGCCAAGTGGCTGGGCAAATGCCCTTCGTGCAACTCATGGAATACTTTCGCGGAAGAGGTCGTTGTAAAAACGGAATCAAACAAAAATGAATGGCGCACTTCAGACTCAAGATCAAAAATTCTCACGCCTAAAACTCTAAACGAAATTGAGACTGCTACCGAAGTGCGGTTCCCAACTCCAGATCAAGAACTCAATCGGGTTCTTGGAGGAGGCATCGTTCCTGGCTCTCTGATTTTAATAGGGGGCGAGCCGGGCATCGGCAAATCAACTTTAATGTTGCAGATCGGGCTCGCTCTGAAAAAAGTAAGAACACTTTACGTTTCTGGTGAGGAGAGTGAGCAACAAATAAAAATGCGCGCCACACGCTTGTCTCCGGAAAAGTTCTCTGAGAATTTTTTTACACTCACCGAAACGAATACGAAAAACATTTTCGCTGCGATCGAAACCCTGCAACCTCAATTAGTAATCATCGATTCGATTCAGACTTTGTTTTCTTCAATGATGGATTCAGTTGCCGGTACTATAGGTCAAGTGCGACAATGTGCAGGCGAGCTTATGAAATTTGCAAAAGAAACCAACACTCCCGTTTTTCTGGTTGGCCATATCACCAAAGATGGAATGCTTGCGGGGCCTAAAGTTTTAGAACACATGGTTGATACTGTTCTTCAATTCGAAGGAGATCGTCATCTCGCCTATCGCATTTTGCGCACAACAAAAAACAGATTCGGCTCAACTTCAGAAATTGGAATCTATGAAATGTTGGGCAACGGCTTGCGCGAGGTCTCCAACCCTTCCGAAATTCTTATTTCGCAAAAAGATGGATTGCTAAGTGGTGCTACCATTGGCGCAACCATTGAAGGCAACCGACCTTTGCTAATCGAGATTCAATCACTAGTGAGTCCGGCATCGTATGGCACGCCTCAGCGTACACCCAATGGTTTTGATCAAAAACGATTAAACATGTTGCTTGCAGTCTTAGAGAAACGATGTGGTTTTCGTGTAGGTTCGCAAGATGTTTTTGTAAATATGGCGGGAGGAATTTATGTGGAGGATCCCGCAATTGATCTCGCACTTTGCGCTTCGATCATTTCTTCAATGGAGGAGATTCCCGTAAGCGATAAGATTTGTTTCGCTGCTGAGATTGGTTTGGGTGGAGAGCTAAGGGCTGTCAATCGAATTGAGCAGCGGATTTCTGAAGCAGAGAAATTGGGTTTCGAAAAAATTTATGTTTCCAGGTTCAGTCAAAAGTCGATCGACTTGAAGAAAACAAAAATTGAAATCCGTTCTTTCGGAAAACTCCCCGAAGTATTTAAGGAGCTATTTGCTTAAGCCTTGGTAAAATTGCGCGCCTGGCCAATCCAATTCTCGCGCTGTATACGGCCTGGAAAAAATTCGATTGCATTGCCAACACGATCCATTAACTCAGGGGTAAGTTCGCTGAGTTGTTTGAAAGTATAAATGCCGAGCATGTTCAATCGCTTTTCAATAAATGGACCGATACCTTTGATCGCTGTAAGGTTATCTTTTTCATCGGGCTCTACCGGCCTTACGAAAGGATGGTCAGAGAATGTTGATTTTTCTTTTCGCTCCGCATGCAGTGTTTCTAATTCGTGTTTGAGTTTGGCATAAGACTCTTCATGTTCCTTGTTCTGAAACTCCAATTGTCTGATACGATAACGTAAAGTTCCTGCTTCCGTTTCAAGTTGCTCCAGTTGAGCTTGCGAAGTAAAAGAGCTCTGTTGTGATGATGTCGCTAATTCAAGTTCATTGAGCTGTTGTTTGAGCTTGTCCCTTTCTGAACTTGCTTCGTTTGCTTTTTGATGACTAAATCTCAAATCGTGCTGGTACTTGTTGCGCCATATTTCAATTTGTGATCTCAAGTCATTGTTCAATTGCTGAAGCGATGAATTGTCAGATTGAATTTTTTCACGAATGTGCACCTGTTCTTCAATTGACTCTCCCCGCACGCTCCATGCAATGGCATAGCCAATCAAGCAAGCAATGAGCAGCATCACTAAAATTTCAATAATTGAAATCGAACTCGCTTGCGGGCTAAAAAATTGAGGCGCTGTCTTTACACCTTTTACTCCGTCCATATACCACCACGCACTCCCCAGGCACCATGCGACAAACAGTATAATTAACCAGTAGTGTCTCTTCATTTGAATTCAGTAACCCTCGAATTTAGTGCTTTTTATTTTTCCCATAAAAGAAGTGCAGCTTGTAATACATGTCTTGGGGTTTTATAAGTGTCTCCATCTAAATCTGTTATGCTTCAGAATTATCTTATATAAATTCTATAGCTTTGCCTTCCACTGACCGTATAGTCAAATGAAGGTCATCTTATCATTTTGCATTGCTTTTGCTTCAACTTTCTATGCTGCCGCCCAGACAGGTTTTTTTTTGATAGTGGAAAAAGGATTCTGCGAGCACCCCACAATGTCTTTGGATGGTACTCAGAAATATTGTATTCCTGAAGAACCAATAATCAAAGAATTAGAATTTAAAACAGAGGGCAATTTGGAAAATGACGCGAGCACCCATAGTCAATTCTTCAATCTGCGATTTAGCAAGAGTGGATTTGAAACATTGAAGGTGATCTGTGAGCGCATGCCCGAAAAGAAACTTGTATTTGTTGTTAGTGGCAAAGCCGTTGGCACTTACGACAGCAAAAATCTCAAGCCAGCGCAAGTTATTCAGATCAGCGGCAAACCCGATTCGAAAGAGATCAGTTGGATCTTTGAAAATCTCAAAAAGAAGAATTGAGATGTCGATTGAAGAAATAACTGAGCTTGGAAAGATAGAAGTTCAGGAATATATCTTGGCTCACTCAAATGATGATGAAAAAAAAATACTCCTCAAGCACAAATCTATTCTTGGCCTTCCGGCCATCTTGATCGCTCAGCAAATTGCAAGTAGACGAAAAGCTGAATCAAAACTTCCATTGTTTTATGGAACAAAGGGGGTTGTCTATCCGCCCTCGTTAAATCTTGAACAAAGCTCGTCAGAGGCAACCGCAAAATTCAAAACCAAAATCATTCGAACGGAAATCGGTGAGAAATTAAAAGCCGCAGATCTCACCGGTGGTCTTGGCATCGACAGCTTTTTTCTAAGTCAAGTTGCTGAGCGTTTTGATTATGTTGAAAAGGACTCTGAATTGTTGAATGTTGCCAGACATAATCATTCCCTGTTCAATCAGAATATTAGTCATCACAACAAGTTCGCTGAGGATTTTTTAGCAACAACCACAGCACATTATGACTTCATTTTTATTGACCCATCACGGAGAGATTCCAAAGCAAGAAAAGTGTTTTCGCTCTCCGATTGCACACCAGACGTGACCCAATTATTGCCTCAACTTTTTGAGAGAGCCGATTTTGTTTTGTTGAAGGCGTCCCCGCTTCTTGACATCAAACAAGGCTTGAAAGAATTGAATGGTGTAAAAAAAGTATTTGTCGTCTCCCTCGCCAATGAGTGCAAGGAGCTCCTCTTCCTTCTCCGAAAAGATTTTGTGGGCAAACCCCTGATCGAAACTTATAATCTGGATTCTAAAGGAAAAATTAAACATCTGTTTCATTTTACTTTCTCTGAAGAAGAGATGGCAACTTCTGAATTTAGTGAACCAAGAAATTATCTGTACGAACCCAACGCCTCAATTCTCAAGTCAGGTGCTTTCAAATCCATTGGGGAAAAATTTGGTCTCAATAAAATTCATGTAAACACTCACCTCTATACTTCGAATGAATTGAAAAAGGATTTTCCTGGCCGAACTTTTGAAATCGAGCAATTAAGTTTTGATGTTACGTCTTTACCTGAGAAAAAAGCTAACGTCATTACACGTAACTATCCGTTAACTCCGGACGAATTGAAAAAGAAATTGAAGCTGAAGGATGGCGGAGAAAAGTTTGTGATTGCTTTTTCCGGGCAGAAAAAAAAATACGCTGTACTTGCTAAGCGCCTGGCATAAAACCGAGGCCAACATAGATCGCGTAAAATAGTACGGCTAGCGTTCCGTAAATTTTGATCACCTTTCTTCGGTTTTGTACATCTTCCCACCAAAGCATCATCCACGGTTTGATCAGACCAAGAACCAAAAATAAAACTGAAGCCAGGCAAATAAATAAACTCAATAATCGCACATTATCCATACCGGTAAATTTCTCCTTTCTTGTTCGATTATTCAACATTGTTTCCTTTCGAATGGTCAGAAAAATTTTTTCGCGCCCATCTATCTTGAAAATTCTGAAATCCTGATCATCTTTGCCGCTCTTTTTTTAGGTTGAAGGCGCACGATTTTGTTTCCATGTACCGTGCGGACAGTTTAGTGCAAACACTGGCCGAGGGGATTCGTACGCCCACACACCGAAAGACGTTGAACGAAGACTCTTCCCATTCCGAAATTATTCATTTAAAAAACGTTCATGGCAGCCTTGATGCCGTACTTTTTGCTGCTGTGTGCAAAAGTACAAGGGCAAATCACGTGGTTGTTCTTCACGATCGTGAAGAGGCGTCCTACTTTCTGAATGACTTGCAAAACCTGTTGGGGAAAGCAGAGATTCTTTTTTTCCCAATGTCATACAAGAGGCCTTACGAGTATGATGAAGTAGAAAATGCCAATGTGCTCATGCGGGCCGAAACGCTCAACCGAATCGGCAGTCATCCCGATAGCAACATTATTGTCACTTATCCCGAAGCGCTTTCAGAAAAGGTGATCAATAAAAAATCGCTGGCATCAAATACGTTTTTGGTAATGAAGGGCGAAAAACTGGATCGCGAGTTTCTTGAAGAGTTTTTGCACACCTACGATTTTGAAAAAACTGATTTCGTTTATGAGGCGGGGCAATTTGCCGTGCGTGGAGGAATCATTGATGTGTACTCATTCGCAAACGAATTGCCCTTCCGAATAGAGTTATTTGGCGATGAGGTAGACAGCATCCGCACTTTTGATCCGGGCTCGCAACTTTCAGTAGAGTCATTCGACAAAGTAAGCCTGATGCCTAACGTGCAAACAAGATTGATACAAGAAGAACGGCAATCTTTCTTTGAATTTATTTCATCGAATGCACGTGTCTGGATCAAAGATTTTAAACTCACACAAGATGTTGTTGAAAAGAGTTTCGTGAAAGCCTCGGGCAGCTTTGACAAGATCCTTCGTGAAAGCGGCCATACTAAAATTGTTCTTGAGCCGAATCAACTTTTCGACAAGGGCGAGGATTTTAAAAGCCAACTCGAAAAGTTTACCGTTATCGAATTTGGCAACCGCTTTTATCTTACTCCTGAAAAGAAATTTGAGTTTAAATCAGCCGTTCAACCATCGTTCAATAAAAATTTCGAGCTGCTTGCCGCAGATTTATTGAAGCATCAGCAGCAAGGCTTTGGAAATTTTATTGCCGCTGAGCAGCCAAGACAAGTTGAGCGGCTGCAAAGTATTTTTGAAGAAATACATCCTGAACTCAAATTTCAGTCGCTTGATTTTCCCTTGCGCCAGGGTTTCATCGACCACCAAGTAAAAATTGTTTGCTACACCGATCACCAGATTTTCGAGCGTTTTCATAGGTACCGAAGTCGGGAGAAGTTTTCTAAATCAAAGGCCCTCACATTACGAGAACTTCAGGGCTTGCAGCCTGGCGATTTTGTAACCCACATCGATTATGGCATTGCCAAATTTGCTGGCCTCGAAAAAAAGGATGTCAACGGCAAGGAACAGGAAGCAATTCGATTGGTTTTTCGCGATGACGACCTTATGTATGTGAGCATTCACGCGCTTCATAAGATTTCCAAATATTCAGGAAAGGAGGGAACGCCACCCGCCATAAGTAAACTCGGCTCTGGCGAATGGGAAAGCAAAAAGGCGAAGGTCAAAAAGAAAGTAAAAGACATCGCCAAAGAGTTGATCAATCTTTATGCGAAGCGCAAGCAGGCTCCCGGATTTGCATTTGCTCATGATAGTTTTTTACAGGCTGAGCTTGAAACTTCGTTCATTTACGAAGATACACCTGATCAAGCCAAAGCTACTGAAGATGTAAAACGCGATATGCAACAACCCCACCCCATGGATCGGTTGGTCTGTGGTGATGTTGGTTTCGGTAAAACGGAGGTTGCTATCCGCGCGGAATTCAAAGCAACAGCCGATGGAAAACAAGTTGCCATATTGGTGCCTACTACCATTCTCGCAATGCAGCATGCCCGCACATTTTCAGAAAGACTTTCAAATTTTCCGGTGAGAATAGAATATGTCTCTCGCTTTAAGTCGGATAAAGAAATCAAACAGACTCTTGCCGACACAAAAGATGGAAAAGTAAACATCATCATTGGTACTCATCGAGTGGTGAGCAAGGATGTCGAGTTCAAGGATTTGGGCTTACTCGTGATTGATGAGGAGCAAAAGTTTGGCGTAAAGACGAAGGATCGGTTGAAAGAATTGAAGTTAAATGTGGATGTGCTCACGCTCACCGCAACCCCTATTCCAAGAACATTGCATTTTTCATTGATGGGTGCTCGGGACTTGAGCATTATTTCTACGCCACCCCCAAATCGCCAACCTGTCACTACTGAACTTCATACATTCGATGAAGTGAAAATCAGAGATGCTGTGAGTTATGAATTGAGAAGGGGCGGTCAAGTTTTCTTTGTTCACAATCGCGTGAGCGATATTGAACAGATGGCCAATGTGATTTTCAAACTTGTTCCCGATTCGCGAATCGGAATAGCCCACGGCCAAATGGATGGGGATAAGTTGGAGAAGGTAATGATCAAGTTTATCGAAGGAGAATACGATGTCCTTGTTTCAACCAACATCATCGAATCAGGCTTGGATATCCCTAATGCGAACACGATCATTATCAACAATGCGCATTTATTCGGATTGAGCGATCTTCATCAAATGCGCGGCCGAGTAGGACGATCGAACAAAAAAGCTTTCTGCTATTTGCTTACACCACCAACCTCTGTTCTTCCTTCCGACTCACGAAAAAGGTTGGCCGCTCTTGAAGAATTTTCAGAATTGGGAGATGGGTTCAAAGTAGCCATGCGCGATCTTGATATTCGCGGAGCAGGAAACTTATTGGGCGGAGAACAAAGTGGCTTTATTACCGATTTAGGTTTTGATACCTATCACAAAATTCTGGATGACGCCATTCAGGAATTGAAAGAAACGGACTTCAAAGAAATTTTTGCCGAAGAACTTTCCGAAAAAGCAAAATTGATTGTTCCTGATTGTGTGATCGAAACAGACTTGGAAATTCTTATTCCGGACGATTACATCAACAGCTCAACTGAGCGTCTCCAACTCTATTCCACACTTGACAATATTGTTGATGAGGAAGGTTTGGGCAAATTCATTTCTTCAATGAAGGACCGCTTTGGTCAATACCCCGATCCCGTTCAACAGCTAATTAATTCTGTTCGATTGAGATGGCTGGGAGAAAAATTAGGTTTCGAAAAAATCAGCCTGAAAAATGGAAAGATGCGCTTGCAGTTTATTGCTGACAATGAGGAGTACTTTAAATCAATGCTGTTTGGAAAAATTTTGTCATTCGTTCAGCAACACTCAAAAACGAGCCGCATGAAAGACACAGCGGGCAAACTTACGTTGACAATTGAAAGTGTCGGTTCAGTAGATAATGCAGTAAATCTTTTGGCGCCCCTCTCCGAAGCCTAGACTTTTAAATCGCGGAGGGAAATGTTTTCCAAATAGGGATCTAACCCCGCAGTGTTGCTGAAGGCATTAATCATCAAGATTTTCTTATAAGTAGGAGAGTAGTAAACTTCAATAAAAAAATCTCCGGCATGGTATAAGTAAACTTTGGCATCGCCAAGTTTTCGGGCAAACATATAATTTGAGCTTGCCGTTACCCAATCGCACTTTTCTTCGAATGAGGCTTTCTGAAAATCTATGAGTGTGATCATGTGATTAAAAAATTACTCACATGACCTAATGAGAAAATTGTGCCAAAGCGCCTTTGGCCTGATTTACTGGATGTCGACCATTAATTCGACCCAAAAACGGAATTTTTTTCCCAATCTGATTTTGCGTAATATTATTACCCTCCCCTCGTTAGAGGTAAACTAAATTTGAAAATTGATCACTTTGGAAAACTCCAATTTATCTGTTTATATTAGCGGTTACTTTTATTTTTTAACCAAAAGCAAATGAAGCATTTAAAGGCATTTTTAATCCTCGTTGGGCTCTCTTTGGTAGTTTCCTCTTGCTTCTTGCGCAAAGGTGGTAAACCTACTGCCCAAAACCCTGGTCAGATGAGTACTGCTACAGGGTTGAAGTACACGAATGACCCTGCCGAGGGATTCGCGGTCATGCCATACAACTCGCAACCTGATGCACCCAATATGGTGTTCATCGAGGGCGGTCGTGCAGTACTTGGTTCTTTCGAAGAAGATGTGATGTCCTTTCGGGATAATATTGAGAGAACGGTATCGGTTGCTTCGTTTTACATGGATGAAACTGAAATTGCTAACATTCACTGGTTAGAATATTTGTATCACCTCACCACCGACTCAACAAAAGTTGATGGCGGCAAAGCTTACAATGCAGCTCTTCCTGATACTTTAGTTTGGAGATCAAAACTTGCCTTTAATGATCCATATGTAGATCACTATTTAAGATATCCCGGCTTCCGGTATTTCCCTGTTGTCGGTATCAAGTGGAAACAAGCTAACGAATATTCTAAGTGGAGAACAGCCGTTGTAAATGCTGACCTTGCCGAAAAAGCAGGAATTGAAAAACCAGCCGAGCAAAACGGTGGCGGAAGAATTCCTTTAGAATCTGGCGTTGTAATTCCCGCTTATCGCCTGCCAACAGAAGCTGAGTGGGAATATGCCGCTCAAGCCTTGATTGGTACTCAGTGGTTGGAAGAAATGCAAACCCATCAGCGCATTTACCCTTGGGATGG
>WNFL01084541.1_pt1 | contig 13285 bp, 10 predicted proteins | sample 5400361 | NCBI WGS metagenome assembly WNFL01 (sample SAMN13153351, study PRJNA577476) | soil metagenome | isolation source: 40 cm soil on Douglas fir-dominated hillslope | place: USA:California | collected 2013-09-17
CCGCTTGCAGTCGTCCCAGTCCAGTCTTCCCAGTCTTCCCAGTCCCCCAGTCTTCCCAATCTTCCCAATCTTCCCAATCTTTCCTGAGCTGCGCTGCACTCATCCCCTTGTCTTCTCCATGATGTATCCTCGCCTTCGCCGCGCTCCGTTAAACCCCACAACCAGCTTTTGATTTTTGACTTGTTTCAGTTGGCAGTTGGATGGAGGAGCAACTACCGGCTTTTGACCCTCAGTCAATCCTCTGCATCCAACCTGCATCCGGCTGCATCCAGCTGAAAGGACGCGAACTTTTGGCAATCACAGTACTGCCCGTCAAGCACCACCCCCACCGCCCTCGTTCCATCAGTCCCCACTCTTAAGCTCATCATTTCAATTGGAGGGCATATGTCCTTGCCTTGGTGGCGTGCGAGAATCTGGCCTCGAGCACTGGTCGAATTGCACACGCATGTCGGACGGCAAGGAGATATGGTACAGGAGACACTCTCCAAATTGCTGTCCAACCATTCCCAACTCTCCTTTCCCCGGAGAGGGAGTTTCAACCGCGCACTTGCCCTTCTTCGGCAGCACCGTGGGCGGCATCCAGGCCCCGCACCAGTCTCTGTTCGTAATGTTAACCGTATTCCTGTGATTGTCTCTTAGAGGAAACTGGTACCTCTAACGCTTCGAGATGAGAGTCAACGCTGGCGGATGAGACCTCTTTCACCGCTTTCGCTAGCTGATAGAGGTAGTCCTGTGGGAGACCAATACCCTGCTTGGTTACGGCACGCAGTGTTAAACTAGCATATTACAGTACCTTGTTCGCCCCTGAAGGCCCGTAGCTCTCAAAGATGCGATGACTGAGGATGTCAAGGGGTTCTGAGCCCACTGCACAACGACGGTGAGTCTACCACCACCGTAGAAGGTTAAACTTGTACAAACCAAATGACGGGTTGTCCGCTTTCCCGACATACACCTTGCGTTATAAGCTTGGGCACTTTTCGAAATAAACGAAGCTTACCGTAGCCTATATTGGAGGCGTTCACAGTTGCTTGGCTGATAGCGCAAGAGGTTCACTCACTTGAGGTACGACCACTTCTTCACGTCTGTCAACGATCTGATAAACGTCGACTCTATGTTCCGTGTAACCATCCTCAACACCGAAGCGTTAATTCAGGCCCAGTACCACCGTTTTCTAGAGGCATCCCATTACCTTCTCTCGATGGTCTGTCCTAAGAGGTCACCTGGGTCGTCCAGAGAGCCAGTAGATGTAACTGACCAAGGTATCCTCTCACATCTTTGGCATAATTCGGGTCAATCGTATATGCAACCCCTTCGGAAGCTCAGCGTAGATTCCCTTGATTCTTTTGGGAGGCTTGACTCCTCACCCCATACGATATCGTCCTCTGGGAAGGCATCTGACTGAGAGGAATGTAAAAATATGTCTGTGCTGAGGTTTCGCAATACTCAGCCTGATTGAAGTTCGCCCACTCCTCCACATGTATAAGTGTCACGACTCGGCCGGGCGCCTGGACAAGTGGATCGCCGTCTAAATCTCGCTATTTTTCACGAGAGAACTACTCTACCTCGGGGGTACCGCGGTGGTCCGACGAGCTCCAGGAAGGGTTGTTATGCGAACCAATAGCGAGGCGAAGACGAGAACGGACCTCTGCGCAAATCGACGAACATAGCGTTTAAGAAAACCAGGTTCTACGCGTATCTATCAGCCCCTGGCGGATGAACAGGTGGAATGAATGGCAGACGCTTGCGAATAACATGCGGCGGGGGCTATCAGTGGGTGATCGATGAGGAATACGGGTCTCTGAGGTAAAAACACATGTAACAGACCTTCCAGATGAGGGAACCGTAGCCGAATACAGTATAGTCTTCACTCATTCTTCGGAGAGGAGTCCAAGCTTGCCCTGATGTTCCCTGATGGATTGGTTGCTATTCCGGGGAATCGAGCGTGCCGGCTATCTAACATTGTTAGCCGGGTTTCTGCAGCGAAGACATCCGGCACTCCTCTACTTCTTGCGCATGGCGCATGGATTCGCGTAACTGCTCTTCTCTATTGTTCCAGCGTGACGTGTACAAGCGACTCTTCTGGCTACAAATATAACAAGGGATTTCGTATGCCCGAATTATGTTGCAGATTCGATAATCCTTGACGAAACCCTGCACAGCCAAAGGTAGTCAGGGAACGAAGATGGGACACACAACCACAATGTGTGACGCCACGCAAGGGTTTTGGGTCTCCAATGACATCGGTTTTCCGCCAGGACGGTCATACAGAGGTAGCTGTGTGTCGCATATGCGTGTAGAGGTCAGAGGATTATAGTGACTCTCATCACGTAATTCGTATTGCCATGCAAGTTCGTATAATACCGGGTCGCGCGCGGCTTGCTAGGGAGCAGTGAGTTTAAGAAGGGCCGACTCTTGGGTACGTACGTTGTGAAATAACCAGGCGATCAGAGCTCACCAGTACCAACATCTAGAGTGCGCCTTTGGTCAAAACTAGACCGCGCAATAGAGAGTGCTTTGCACATCCCATCTCAGCACATACAATCCTTGGCTATCAGGAGGTATTATTGACCTGTTTTGCAGATTTTCAAAATCTGAGATCAAAAGAGCCGATTTTGAACTTCCTATGACAATTTCTAGTGCATTACTTTGAACTCAGAATATCTCCACTCATTGATTTCGCGCTTTGTTCTGGGCATCACAAACCTTTATAAACACCGCACCCGAGTGCGGATTGGCGCATTATTAGATTGTACCTAGGAAAAACCATTGATTTTTTAGCAGTTGGTGCATGGACTCGCTGTTTGGCTTTGCTTGCTTTCAACTATGACCGCACCAGACGTTGTCAACCAAAATGGCCCATCAAATCGCACAACTCTCGAGTGCTGAGCTTGGCACAGTATTGAACGAGATCAATCGTGATCCCAGTGCAGGGATAAGCAAGATCCGGTCCTTGCCTAATGAGCATGTCTTGCAATTATTCGGGACATTCAGGATTGATCTGCCAAGACAAGAGGGTGATCTACGGTCTTCTGCATATCTTTCCCTATCCACCATCATCTCCGCTATTCGTGCTCCCTCGAGAAGCGGAGAACCACCCTCAGAGCAGCAGCGAAACGCATCCACCCAAGCGCTTGTCTCTGCATTCACTCCTGCGTTAGATGACGCTCTGCAAGGGACGTCAATCGAACCCGTTCTATCAACTTTTGCCTTCCTTGTTGCACTCTTTCAGGTCGATCCAGACTCCGCGATTGCCATCTTGCAAAGAGATGGTACGATCGATTCTGTTCTAGATGCATTGGATGTATTCCCCGCTAAAGGGTCACCTGGAGTGCAAGGGACGGATCTTCGAGTCGCACGAGCACTAGCTGCACTGCTATCCCAAGCAGCGGGTCACAGGACATCGCGGTCGCTTGTCAAAAATGCCCAAGGTGCCCGATGTATCAAATGGCTGCGGGGAAACACCGGCTTAAGCGATTTAGTTGTAAGAGCCACATCAGCATTGGCGCTAATCAAGCTGGCCAAGGGTGGCCTGCAAGACACAGAGGCTCTGGGCAACTCCGATATGGGCGGGGAGGATGAGGATGCCGGAGAAGACGATGAGGAGGCCCTGGTTCGCCTCATGGAAGGCGTCGTTCTCGATGAATCATCCCAGCTGGATGTTGAATCACCAGCAGTTGTCGGTGCCATCGAGGGACTCGCATATCTGAGTACAGAACCACCCATCAAAGAGATGATATTCGAGGATGACCAGTTGGTGAAGCGCCTTATAGCTATCGGACTCGCAATAACCCCCTCGAATAAGAAGAACCTCCAACCAAAACTCGACCCACGACTTAGCACCGGACTCCATTACGGAATTTCAGTTATCATTCACAACTTGTGTGCATACCGCCCCAAGCTGAACGGTGAGGAAGAGCAGGTCGCTCGCCTAAAGAGAATGACCAAAGGTCCATTGACAAAAGGATCAAAATCGAGGTTGGGAGAGAGCAAGGAGGATCCACGAGACTCTGATGAAGTGGTTAGGAAGCGAATCGGTGGTCTACTCCAGGCTGGTGTCCTTCCAGTGCTCGCGGGGTTGGCAAGGTCAGAGAGCGCAGCCACTCGTGCAATTACAGGAAGGATTTACTTGGCTGTTGTCGAGGACCAGACGAATCGGGGACCAGTCCTACAAAATGGCGGGACAAAAGCATTGATGCACATTCTCATATCATCAAGCAAATCAGGTGCGGAGCCGACCCCAGACTATGCTTCCATTCAAGCACTATCGAAGCTCGCCATTACATCTTCCCCAGTTCAAGTCTTTGGTCCTGATCCTGGTGCTGTCTACGACGCCATAGGGCCATTGATATCTGTGCTACTTGCTTCTCCGTCATCTTTAGGGTCGCCATCATCCCTAACGTCTGGGCCAAACAATTTGCAGCGGTTTGAGAGTCTTATGGCACTTACAAACATCGCGTCCATGGGAGCCGCCAGCGCTGCTCGCATTGCTGCAACGCCCAGGCTCTTCTCTGCCCTCGACATGCTCCTCCTTGATGATCACCCGCTATTGAGGCGTGCTGCCACGGAGCTTGTTTGCGACCTTGTGGTTTGTGATGAAGGATTTGAGCGTTTCATCCCATATCCGGCGAGTTCATCAACCCCCCCTCCATCCACTCCTCCACCGACAGCACCTGGTATTACAATGACCCCACCAAAGCCGAAGCGAAGGACAACAAAGGGCGCAGCCGAAAATCGACTACGTATCTTACTTGCCCTGTCAGATGTTGAAGACCTCCCTACCCGTCGAGCGGCTAGTGGTGCGCTTACAATGCTTACATCTGATGATGCAATCTGTGGTGTTATTGTGGGTATGGAAAGAAAGACGGGGAACGCAATTGCAATATTTGGTCGACTACTGGTTGGAGATGAGGGAGTAGAAGAGAGTGAAGGTAGAGTAGGGAAAGGGAAAGGGAAAGGGAAAGTGGAGAGTACAACATCGGGTCTACCTGACCTTGCGCTTGCTCACAGAGGTATCGTGTGCCTCCGAAATCTGGTTCAATTAGGCTTCGCAAAGGGTGGTCCGGTTCTGCTGCAAGCATTTGAAAGAGAGGGAGTGATTGAGAAGGTTGAAGCTATAGTGAAGTTCGTGATGGAATCAGGAGAGGGGAAGGCTGATGGTCCACCGAGCCCTGTGCTGCAGGCGGCTGTCGAGTTCGTTCTTGGCTTAAAGACTCTTGTTAACCAAGAGGAGACACCACAGTGAATAACACTCCATGCAATGCGATGCGATGATTTATTCGAGAAAGCAACCAGATCCCGTAAATTACCAAACACGTATCGAGAAAAATGCACGAGATAATGGGACTTGCTCGACGTCGGAACACTCTATCACGTTCGCTACGACGAGTACTAACGGGTAGTTGCACCGTAGAAGTCCGGCTTGCCACCATCTGGAGATGTTAGCAGACGCTGGGTTTCTGTCGGTGAGGTAGATTGTACCTCTTGGCTTTCCTCGATGATCGGAATCGTTGTGTCCAAAGGTCTCCCACGCAAGGCGTTCTCAAAGATTCTGGATCGAGTCAATGCGAGCAAAGTCCATTAGAGTGCGATAGTAGGACTGACCCTTTCATGACAGCTGCAGTTGTTTGCCTCTTCGCTGCTGACTTGCTGGTATTCGACTCGAAGCGGTCCGTCTCGTCAATAATTTCTTCACCAATGATCTCCTCAATAATATCTGGGTACGGGAAGGTCAGTGAGAAGGTCAAAGAGAGACAAAAGGATAATGACCCTCAAGAGTGATTACCCCAAGAGGCGGCTCGGTTGAGAACCTGCCAGGGAATTTCGTGATAAGCAGCAGGTGAGAACGGCCAGTCTGGAAATAATCGAGCGCCTGGAAGCAGCTGATGGATGGGGAGGCTTCTGGAAGGACCGATAGGGGGAGTTGGGAGACCGTTTTTCTCTCTTGAGGGTCGTAGCGCAAGAGCTGGAGTCAATGTTATTCTGGTACTCGATTGGCCAATGGATACAACCGAGACCTACCTTTTTCACGAGCAGTAGGCCAATGAACAAGGTTGGTTTGCCGGGTGCGTGAACAGGGAATCGGCTGTAACCACTATGAACCAAGTGGTCAACCCTCTCGCGATCGAGGATCGTGTCAGCGGAGATGGATGCGACGTCCTACATAGAAATCAGTCAACGGAAAGCGCAATCAAGACTGCTCTTACTTTGAAAGGTGTCATAATCAGTTCCACGCTCGTTTCGTTGAGGGAGAGCACGCCATTGAGAATGGATATTTCGTCGTCTCGAAGGGGCTCTTCTCCTTGACGATGGAATTGAAGGAAAGACCTGAGCTCTGCTTTCTATGCACGCATATCTCCTTAGATCCAGTACTTTATCGCTCGGAAAGTTCGTGCCTTATATGTATGCTCATCATGAGCGCCAAGTACCCAGTCGAGGAGCTTCGCGATCGGCCAGGCAATTGGTGCTGGTGGTGAATCAGTAATGGGTGGTCTTCAGAAAAGCCAGGGACATACCGAAGAGGTACATAAGAGCGAGCACAAAGGGTGCGCACTTGGCACCAATCAACAGCCCATATCTTGCGCAAACGGCTTGAGGGATAATCCTAAGTCCAGTGTGAGCCACATTCCAAGAATGTTGAGCCGAATGCGCATACTCTCTGCAGTACGTGCGGGTGCCAAACTGGTTAGTGACTGACTATGGGGTTCCTCGAAGGCGTACCCGAAGATAACTGATTAATGGGCGCGTCAGAGATAGAAGATCGTTGGTTCTGGAGCGAGGCCTCACCGATCGTAGTTGTTGCAATGGCAACGGCTGCAATGCCACCTCCAAGCTGTAGAGATATCTGTATCGATGACGATTTATGAGGGAATGAGTGACGCACAGCTGAATCCAGGAAGATAGGTAGAGATTCGTTGATTACGACGTTGGAGAGAAGGAGAACCTAGGACGCAACGTAAGGAGAGTCGTTATAGTATATATATATGGAATACGCAATACTCACCACAAGGATCCAGTGTCGGCCCTTCTGCATCAGGCTGAGAACTTGGGAGAGTCAGTAACTTAAGCACCCAAAACAGTGGGTTTCTGCTTTGAGTTCAATTAAATCACCTTTCTGTGCATTCCTTTTTTCCTCAGGGTCGTCCGAGGATGTAGCCAGTACACGGAGATGAAGTATATCAAGACCCATGAGTCCGAGCGTAAGACTAGGGACCCACCGTGAATAAACCTCATATGGTTGTTTGGTGAATGAGAGACGCACCCTGCAAATACACCTCCTGCGACAACGAGCAAGGCGGAGAGGCCAATTTTCCACCAGAATTCAGGCGAACCAGGTTCTTCTCTGGGATGGTCAACATGACCAGCTATGACATATTCCAGTGCGGAGAGCAACACCGGCATGGGTGTGACGAGAAAGGAGCAAATGGAAAGAAACTAAACCTTTGGCTGTGACGACGTTGACGTTGCTCTGTTTCTGTTTCTGTTTGGTCAACGCACGGCGCTTACAGCAGAAAGAATGCAGTCGACAGTAGACGAACTCGCAGAACGACTCGTTTCAAAACTGAGGAGGTTCTTATTCCACTTGTTCTCCACTCCGTCTGCGCACCTTTAACGGCGCATTTGTAGCGTGCCACCAAGGGAACGCCTCGTCATCGGCGTCTGCGGGATCCCGGCGAGTGGGAAGAGCTTATTCGCACAGGCCGTCGTCACACATGTGAACCAGATTAGCGCCAACGGCACCGACAGGGAAATCGCCATCTACATCGGTCTAGATGGCTGGCACCTCTCGCGTTCAGCTTTGGCGGCATTCCCAGATCCTCAAGAGGCGTTTGCAAGACGCGGGGCTCATTGGACCTTTTCTGGAACGGGATATGTCGATTTCGTTTCCAAGTTGCGGGCTCCTATCACGGATTTACCGATACACGCACCCTCCTTCTCTCATGCTCTAAAAGACCCAGTTGAGGATGACTTGCAAGTCACTTCTTCTCATCGGATCGTGCTCATTGAGGGACTCTACGTCTTCCTCGACGTCGAACCATGGTCGGTAGCTGGGCACCTATTGGATGAGCGGTGGTTCCTTGAAGTAGACCTTGAAGTAGCACGAGAGCGACTAGTACAGCGTCATGTCAAAACCGGCGTGACTGATAATTTGGAGGATGCTATGTTAAGAGCTCGCGACAACGACATGCCCAGTAAGTTGTACCAGCTCAATATTATAGGTACAGTCCTAATTCTACCTCCAGATGGAGAGTTTGTGCTTGTCAACATGATGGAGCCAACATTACGTGTACAAAGTCTACATGATCCCGTCATGGCAACGTAGTATCAAAAACCATAATTAAATCAAAAGAAAGAGGTGGACAAGTTTCGGTGTTCCTTATTCTGCCATGGTGGACGCTCAGCGTCTTGGGCTCTTGGGCTCTTCATCGACGACTCTTGCTATGTAGTTATGGCTCCAAATTGACGGAAGGTTTCGATCATTACGTCTCAGCCTGGTTCTCACGGCTGGCGGCGCTATCCCCGGTTTTAGAACAGGTGGTCACCGCGTTCCTGATTGCTGCCGGATGTCCCCACTCAACTCCCAGATAAACCCCTGAACCGATTTTAATTCTTGTCACGACCTTTTCAAGGGAATCTTTCGAGTTGAACCTTGGGTTATCCGATCTCCGACGGTCCTATCGCGCGTACCGCCTTCGCGTCGATTACATTAAATGAAAGGGTTCCTGTCCTCTATTTACCGTGATCTCCAGCCTACTTGGTCACTAGCATGCCGTTGTGAGATAAGTAAGCTGTCAGGCTTCCTCTGAATTCACGACTTACGGGATTGTGGTTCTCAAGTTTCGACTGAACTGACAGGTCACTCTCCCTTCGACTTGGCTCAATCCCAGTTTAAAGTAGAATCGCACCCTTTGAGTGTTGGTTGTAAGTGCATTGAAGTGACTGAGGTTCTCGATATTTGACTGTCCTGTCAGCTGAAGGGCTGAAGGAGGGCAATAAGGAAGCAATCAGGCCATCCGTTAGCACAGTAGTTGAGTTTTCTTCCATGCTGTGGCAAAATGCAGGGAAGACAGGAAGCATGCAGTCAATGGCAGAGCCTGTTTTGAACTCCAACAGGAGTTTGGAAATGAAAACCCTTTTAGAGGCAGTTGTGCGAATGGTAGTTAGTTGCGGTATCCTGACCCCGTGCCCGTATCGAAGAGAGAATAGTTTAATAAGCGCCACCACGACCGCAAGGGGGGAGAAGGTCCAAATACAAAGGCAGTCAGTTCCACCATAAGGCCGGAGAGATCCATCAGGGTATGGGTCCAATGAAAGCTCAAACTCATATGACCAGATGGCGCTGCCATGCATGCCACTTGAAGCCAACACACATGTAGGAATGTCGTGATCGGGTTTGGAAGGAAGGAGGTTAAAAAGGACCGAATAGGGAACACACGTTCAGGGTTCGCATAACGACCTTGTTAAAGTCGTCCAAGTTAAGGTTGCAAAAGAGAAGTGTAAGGTGGTAAAGTATATCGGCGCCGAAACGGTACGACGGAATATATGGGAGTAATATGCTAGGCTTTGGGTTTGACATTGCTCCACTCGCGATGGCCCTCTACTTCTGAGGTTGTTTCACTGTCCTAGCCGCCGAGAAAAGGAGGTGCTTGTGCGCTCATGCTTAGCGCCAGTGCTAGTGCCAGTGCGTGCCCTGCCACGCCACGGCAAGGTCAGGAACGAGTCGGCAGCGAGGGGGCGATTTCGAGGTTTGTGTGAGTGAGTGTGTATGGCAAAGTGTGAGATCGAGGATGGGTATCAGTCTATCTATCTCTCCCTGCCTCCTCGCCTCCCTGCCTCCCTGCCTCCCTGCATATAACGCCGCAAAAACGGAAACGGGCTTGGATTAGGGATTAGGGATTAGGGATGGAATTGAGATGGTGGATACTGACTCTCTCACGCCATGGAGGGAATCATCGGATGTGAGGTATCGGCGATGATGCGACGTGACGGGGACGGGGACGGGGACGGAGTTGGGGTTGAGTTGGGGTTGATCAGAATGTTTCCGACGGGCGCGTATCAGACGCCGAGGCGATATGCACTAATGTTGTGTTGCTTCGGGAATGGTTACCGTTACGGTTCATTACAGTGAGTTAAAGTGAGTTGAAAGTGAGTTGAAAGTGAGTTGAAGTGAGTTAAAGTGAGTTTCAGTTGGTTCCAGTTAGTTCCAGTTAGTTCCATTTACGGGTTGGACCGAAGAGGTAGGGGTAGGGAGCTAGCTAAGCGCTAAACGTGATCCACATCGGGTATCCCATTTCATCCCATTTCATCCCATTTCATCCCATTTAATTCCCTTGGTTCCTTCGGCCCCTGGGCCGAGCGAGCGACTCCCAGCTTCGAGCGACATGCATCCGTCGGTGGAGAACTCGAATATTCTCCGGCTGCCGCACAACAGGCGTCGATCGCCAATCATAATCATAATCACGATACGACAGTCGACAGTCGACAGTTGACAGCCGACAGCCGACAGCCGACAGCGCCCAGCCGTCCGTCCGGCTCCGACAATCTTGCCGTCCCGGTGGGGAAGATGAGGGAGGGTGAGGACAAAGGGGTACAAACCCCTATTCTTTCCTACCACCCGCACCACCCGCACCACCCGCACCATCCGCACCATCCGCACCATCCTCACCACCCGCCGTTGCTTCTCAATTTACATTCCAGTCTCCCTCCTCAGTACTCAGTACTCACTCTGATGGCGCTACACGCATATGTAAATCTCTTCGAAGCAACTACACATGGACAACGGAGAGTCGATCAACCAGCGTCCCTAGAGCACTGCGGTGGAGCTAAATCCAGAATAACAAGAACCACCAAGAGGAGACAAAAGGCGACAATAGATTCCGAGACCAAGACAAGCGCGAGGGGCGGTAACGGCAACGGCAACACGACAGTACGTGACAAACTACTAAGGTCGAAACCGAACCGAGAATCAGGAATCAGGGCTCCTAGCGTAGCTATAATAACAACGGCAACCTTCCGGGTCGGGATAAAATGTAAATGTATGCGAGAGCAGTCAATCAATATCATAGGCTTAGTGCGCTGTTTACCAACGCAAAACGTTCTTCGAGTTGCGTTGGGGGGGAGGAGTGTACAGTGGTGAAACGAGCATGTCGTTCGAGGTCCAAGAAATTAATAGTTACTTTCTAAGGGTGGCTCCGCGCCGAATGTTAACAGTCCTAGAAGTAACCCACAGGCGAGCGGAACACCTGCGATGCCGAGGTGGCCGACTGCTGCTGCTGCTGTTGCAAGGCATACTGCTGTTGCAGAGGTGTGATCGTCAAGTGTCGCGTGGGATATGCTGATTGAGTGGGATATAGCATGTGATAATGGCTGAGTGGGGATGAAAGCGAGTACAAGGCACCGCTACTAGGACGCTCCCGGTAGACAGTTGAGCAAGACGATGGTGCAGTCGCCCATTGGAAACCCGGCGAGCCTGCATTGGCAAATTGCGCATACTCAGCTACCAGAGCTGGAGACGCGCCTTGTTGTGAGTATGGGTAGCCATGGGGTTGGGGCGAGGTATACACAGACGTGGGAGACTCGGCGGTGGCTGGGGGATAGAGGAGGGTGCGACAAGGCGGAAGCGTCGTGTGCGGTTGCGGCGAAGGTGTAGCATACGATGACCGAGGGTGCTGGGAATTTTGTTGCTGCGGGTACAATTGCATCGACGAATCCGAACCGGCTGAAAGGGGCTGCGGCTGGGACGACCAACGCGCGTGCGATTGGCACCCAAGCGCCCCGCATCGTTCGATAGGGCTAGGGCTAGGGCTGGGTCCTGCAGAGTAAGAGTGGTGACACCTTGAGGGTGCCGCACATTGATAGTGCTCGACAGGGATCCGCACTGCCAGCTGCGGCTGCTGAGCCGCCGTTGTGGATCGGCCACCGGCTGGTGTAGCAGCACGAAGGACTCGACCACCCTGGACAAGTTGGTAAAATTGTAAAGGCGGGGCCGAATGGGAATCCAAACTAGGCAGTGTCGTCGGTATGTGCGGCATTGCCAGGCGAGGTACGCGCCCCGGTGTGCTCGGAGCCGGGGGTGTCGGATACAGGGGTGTGCCATGATTATTGGAACCGTTCAACGTCATTTGCGCGAAATGGAATTCAACCGGCGGGTGGTGAGGAGCTACCGAGCGCGGTGCAGCTGGGGGGCGTATGCGCCGTGAGACCGCGGGTGCATAGATACGACGAGCTGGTGGTATCGGTACCGCAGACGCGGCCTGGGCGGCCTGTCGGATGCGCTCGTTGGGGTGCTGGATGGGAGCAGCGAGCGAGCGTGGGCTAAAGGCCGCCTCAGCGGAACGCTTGACACCCGTGGAAGGCCGAGATGGGGCTTTGGAGAGGAGCCAGTGCTGAGTAGGTGGAGGAGGACCGACGTACGAAGCGGGACGAGCAGTTCGTCTTGCCGGCGGGTTGGCTGGTGCCTTGCGAGGGTGAGCCGCAGTAAAGGTGAATTGACCTGGCTCTGGGGACTCGGATCGAGCGCGCAAGATAGGTTGACGAGGCTGCAATTGGGCAGAACGCGCTTGTGGTTGGAGGGAGACAGCTTGGACGCTTGCAACTCGAGAAGCACGTGCTTTTATGTGTCCAAGGAGGACGAACTTCCATGCGTTGAGCATGCTCTGGTCCACGTGGAGCTCGTGTCGAGTGGCGACGAGAAACTCGCGTTCTGCAGCGTTGATCTGCTCGAGGTTGGCACCGCACATCCATGCCCACGACTTATTGGTATAGGTGTTGCTGCAAAGGGGATCAGAGACGCTGCACGATGGGACCAAAAGGCGGCAAAAATGACTTACTCGTCCATTACCTTGTTGGCAAGCATGAGAGCAACCACAGCGACGAGATACTCAGAGCCCCTGGCAGGATTTACGCTGTCGAAGAGGCTCGGATGGGCGTTGTCGTGGCTGCCTGGAGCGTAGCGGGGCTTCTTGAGTTTAGTGAGGTAATGGAGGGAGAGAATAACAACAGTCGAGGAGAGCTGGGTCATGGTGATGACGCGTCTAAGCCACTCTACAAAGTGGTTTGTAGGCTGGAGCTGGCGTTGGAGGCTTGTGGGGTTGAAATGGTCGGTGGGATGGGAGAACCACAACCAGCAAACCATCTCAGCGTAGGCGCGTGCAACGTCCTCGAAGAGATCCTCTACGCGCTGCGTAGTGTCCTCTATTGTGGAGGTCGCGTCGGGGACGGCGGTGTGGAGGGCCGAGGGATGTGGGGCGAAGTTTGTGTGGGCTGAAGCTGAAACGGGTTCATCATC
>WNFL01299956.1_pt1 | contig 13285 bp, 9 predicted proteins | sample 5400361 | NCBI WGS metagenome assembly WNFL01 (sample SAMN13153351, study PRJNA577476) | soil metagenome | isolation source: 40 cm soil on Douglas fir-dominated hillslope | place: USA:California | collected 2013-09-17
CTATATAAAAACACGATTCCTAATAATAGAAATAATAATAATATTCCGCCCAGGAAGAAATAATCATTAATTTTCGTCAGCCAATTCCACCAATTTGTAAAACTTGTCTTTTGAGCCAAACTCCCGAAATTCCAGCCAGTCAAATTTGTTGAGGTAAGCCATAATGTAAAGATGTTTGACTTTTTAATGGCATCCGCAAATTTTGTCCACAATCCTGCCGATAGGATTGGTAAGATTGCAATTGCCGCTAATAAAAGGAAAGGCAACTTTCGTTTGCTAATCTTGGCAAATAGTTCTTTTGGAGCTGTCAAATCGGAAGATTTGACTCCCCATGTTTGAATCCCATTCGCTGTAATCAATATCGCTGGGATAATAACAATGGGCATTGTTGTGATTTTGATCATTGCGCCCAGACTTCCAAAAAGCAATGCCAGGATAAATAACAAAAAATTGCTTGGGGAATCCAAATATTTCTTAATCCAGAAGATATATCCCAATGCCAGAGCAACAGAAGTATAGTCAATTAATATTTCGGTACTAAATCGAATGTTATATGGCAGCCAAAGATATACTAAAAAAATGATTGAACTAAGAACCTTATCGTCTAAGAATTCAAGACATAACAGTAATAAGAAAATGGCCGAAGCATAGAAAAAAGCCACACTCACAACGCGAGAAGATGCAGTTAAATTTAGATGAGTTACATTCGAAAACATAGTACTGATTGCCTGATATATTGGAAACTCGAATGGCACTTCCCAAGGAGGACCATATATAGGTAACTGGGCATGGAATAATGATATGCCTTCTTTTTGAAACCAATAAGATGTAAGCAGGGTCTGCGAAGAACGCCAATTAGAACTAATATGATGCATAAAAGGCAAGCGTGGAAAAATCGAGCTAAACAAACTTACCAAAACAAAAATAATGTAAAGCCAGTTGCTTTTCAAAGGGGAGATAACTTTTTCGGTTATATGAAATCTTAAACCTATTTTGCCCAAATTGAACATTAATACACCTTTTAAATTTACTTGGAACTTTCATGGATTATCCATTCTGCTGTCCGCGCAATTCCGTCTTGTAACGTCACTTGAGGCGACCATCCTAATTCATCTTTAGCTAGGGTGTTACTGAGAATACTAACAGGCACATCAAATGGGCGACTTTCAAGATACTGGCAGGCAATGGATCTACCGAGAACACCATCAAGAATACGAACCAGGTCGTTGAGACTAGTTCCAATCCCTGAGCTAATATTGAATACACTATATGGACCAGAATATTTCACGACCTGTGCAAAGGCATCCGCCACATCGCTGATGTAAAGGTAATCCCGAGTCACAGTGCCATCACCCCAGATTTCGATTGTTTGTCCTTGTAAGGCGCGATACAGAAAGACAGTTACTGCACCCTGGGCAGTTTCAACGCGCTGTCGTTGACCGAAGGGATTTGCCACGCGCAGGATATTAGCCTTGATCCCATATAAGCTTTGAAACATCAAGAGGTATTTTTCAATGGTAAGTTTGGTAATGCCATAAGAAACCAGTGGGTCGGTGGGATGCTGTTCGTCAATTGGTAGATATTTTGGTAATCCGTATACTGTTCCACCGGATGAAATAAATACGATCTTGCTTATTTTTTGTGTGACCATGGCGTTCAGTAACTGGATGGTGGCTACAAGATTGGTTTGTACATCGTAAATAAGGTCATCATTGGATGACTTTGGTAATGTAAAAGACACTAGGTGCAAGACAACGTCCATGCCCTCGATCGCATGGCTGACATCATGGACACTGAGCATATCACCAGTAAACCATTCGACAAGTTCGTTCTTATCAAAGGTACGATAAGGTTCCACCCGCGACCGTTCAAAGATTCGAATCTCGTGACCATCCAGCAACAGACGATCGACAATTGCCGAACCAATAAATCCGCCACCTCCAAAGATCACGCATTTCATTTTCTCACCATCTCTGTTATGCTCTCCATTGCAAATCTATGAAAAAACAACATTTTTCTTTGGTAATACCTTAGATAGGTACTGATGCAGTCATCCCTTTGGTTTCTGTGTTGTAAACAGACAAATAGTCTATGGTAGATAAATCTCTCAGAGATTTGACCTTGTTATTGGCAATTGCACAAGGCGAACGCGATCTGCGGCTATCGATTGAACGAATTACACCTTATACAGTAAGAGTTTTTCGTGAAGTTGTTATTTGTAAGACAGATCAATTTTTATTCATGTTTGAACGTTTTTAAACCAATTTTACTTAATGAAAATTGCTTGGGAATGTATGGATAGCACGGTCCAAACGTATAAACACTATATTTGGGAATTGCTCTCCTAAATTATAACTCGTGCCCCAATATGCGTTTGTAAACTGCCAGGTATTGTTGGGCAATATTATCAATATCAAAGCGATTCTTCAGAAGGTGTGCCACCGCGCCACATTCATCATAGAATTCCCGGTCTGTTACCATCTTTATCATGGCATCTGCCAGTTCGTTTGAATCGACTTTGCCATTATGAAGTTTGATCAATGAACCACCAATCTGTTGCTCGTTGATTTTTATCATCTTTGAGATTTCACCTATATTGCTGGCAATAACCGGAATTCCGGCCATAAAAAACTGAATTAGGATCAGTGGGAAACTCTCACCTTTAAAATAAGTGGGTAACAGCCCCAGCTGCGTTGAGGCGAGGTAATCGTCGAGATTGGCTATGTAGCCCAACAAATGGATAAAATCGGGAAGCTGCTCATCTCTCAGTAGATTGTATACTGGACCTTCGCCAATTAACAAAAGATGCACGTCTTTGTTCGTACGTTCTCTCGTCTTTTTGGTTGCCTCGATCGCTTCAAACCAACCTTTGTCTGCCAAAGCTCGACTGGCAAGGCAGGCCGTGAAGGAATCCGGGGTGATTCCCAGCGAATTGAGATCCGCTTTATAGGGATTTGGGGATGGCAACCCGTTTTCAATTTTTGTAAATTTTTCTGTATTAAATAAACCATTCTTTGTGAACGGAACGATGTTCTTTTCTGCGGTATAAACCCAATAATCCACGCTCTTCTGAATGCTTTTTGTATTATGCATGAAATTATCCATCATTTCATACATACCATGCATGGTGGCTACATGTTTTACCTCGGTAGCACCCCTTGCCCTGGTTACGGCAAAATAATTCTCCATCGATGCATGTTGTGAATGAACGATCTCGATTCCATATTTTTCCAATAAGTCATTAGTGCGAAAGGCGGAATTACTTGTGACCACAGCTATCTGTGCAGATAGCATATTTCGTACGCCTGACTGGGTTGGTTCATAACCGCCATTGAACAAGGTTACTGCGGCACCAGCCTTCTGTAATGCGTTTGCCAGGCGAATTGGAAAAATCTCCCCTCCTCCAAAAGCCAAGCCATAAACAACCATTAATATATTCGGTTTTCTTTCCTGCATACCTCGCGTAATCTTTTTGAGATCGAAGAGCGCGTCGAATTTTTCAGCGCTGCCATCTTCCACACTCGTAAGATAAAAGTTCCTTAATCGCGACTGGAGCTTGACCAGCAAATCGCCCCGGATTTTATACAAGTTGGCAATGGTGATGGCGATGCGTTCATGTTCTTGATAATAAATGTCCCGACTGTGAGTCTTTTTGGATGTGCTGGATGGATACATCCGATAATAGTTATTGGTATCGCGCCTGTATGCAATGCTTCCCCCCCGAATCACGTTGAGNGAGGTAAAATAACCAGTCGCCACATACCTGCATCTTTTTCCAATCAGGGTCACTGAACAATGGAAAATGGTTGTCAAGTTTTCTAAAAAGGACACCGCTAACATTGGGAATGGTATTTAATAATCCTAGAGCGGTGTTGACCTCACGGTGTGAGGTTTCAATATAAGAGGCGTTCCATTTGTGCGAATTAATCTGACCAACATAGCTTTCAAATGCAAATGAATGTCGTTTGCCATTGCTGTCTACAAAAACAGGGTGTGCATAACTCAATAATATAGAATCGTTGGAAAAAAGCGGGACTAGTTTTTCCAGAAAATCCTTCTCGCAAAAATCATCGCTCTCTGCAATCCAAATCAGCTCACCTTCTGCGAGTAACAGTCCCTTTTCCCATTGAGAAAAGGGGCTTCCTGAATTGCGGTCATTAAAGTAATAACGTGTTTTTTCGGAATATTCTGTTGCATATCTACTTAAAATTGAAACACTGCCATCGGTCGAGCAATCGTCAAGCAAAATCACTTCAAAGTTTTGGTAGCTTTGCTCATAAATTGAGTTCAACCGTTTTTCCAGGTAAACGCTGTGATTGAAATTTGGCACGATCACGCTGACCTTTGGGGCGTAGTTTTCCAAAACGACCTGCACATCTGGGAATCTTTCTTTTCTGCCGGAGCGCAAATAATCATAGAGCGAATTGACATTAGCATCCTTGCTATCAGAACTCACTTCAAGGTAGTAGTTGGTGTAAAAAAGGATGGATGATTTAACCCCCATCCAGCCCTCCCTGCGCCAGATATTCAAGGCACTTCTGAGTAAAATAAAGATGTCACTGGGGTGATGGAGAAGAAGGAGCAACCCGCTGAATATCTTACGGGCACGGATTTGTCGTCCCCTGAGCCAGCGTAGGGGAGTCAGTAGACGCCATCCTTTGGATGCATAGATTTCGGTCAAGGTCGTGGAAACAGAATTCAAATCTCTTTGTAGGATTGCAATCTGCTCATCGCGTCGAACAATCTGCTCATCGTGTAGAGCAATGACTTGATTGAGTGTGGCAATTTGATTTTCGCATTCATCCAGAGCGTTCTTACTCTCGATTGAAAAAACATCGTATTGCCCTGCTAATACAACGAAATCCTGATAGCTGAAATCGTAGAGTTCCTTGATCTTTTCTGACCTAGCTGGATCGTTAAATATTTCGAATAAGGTGTTGAGCCCAAATAACTGTGTGATTTTGTTCGTTTTGGATTCAAGCGCAAGCATTCCCAACGCAAAGCCAAGATCGTAGCCTTGTGGCTGTAGATATTTCTGAGCATTTGGGAAAACCCAGGTTAATTCTTGAATTGATGGGATGTTTGTATAATGTCTTAAAACTTGAAAAAATTCAAACTGCCATCGAATACGTGCATCTGGACGACTAGCGCTGGTGTTCAATTCGTTGGATCGAACACGAAACCGGACGAGCTTTTCAGGTATTACATGTATTTCATATTTCAAACACAACCGGATCCACATATCGAAATCGGGCAATTGGGCAAACCCATAGCGATAGAGGCCGCAATTTTTGTAGCAGGCCTTGCGAATCACCACACTGGGATGGCACAAGGCATTTCCATGAAAATAAAAGTAATTTAACCACTCGTAGCGTGTGCGGTTGGGCTGTTCGAAAATCTTATAGTAAAAATGGGATGTATCCTCGAACGGTTCACTGTTTTCCCCGATAATGAGCGCGTTACTGAATACTGCACCTATCTCTGGATGTTCATCTAGAAAAGCCACCTGTTTCTCAAGCTTTTGTGGTTCCCATATATCATCGGAATGATGTACAGCAATGTATTCACCCAGAGCCAACTCGGAGATGGATTTATTTATTCCCCATAGGCCTCTCTTTTGTACATCATTGTGAAACGCCCTAACTCTCGGGTCTGAATAGCTGGTTATGATTGGCCAGGATCCATCAGTGGAGGCATCATCCCAGATAATGAGTTCAAAATCAGTGAAAGTTTGTGAAAGTACGCTGTCAATGGCTTCGCGCAGGTATTTGGAATGATTATAGGATGTTAGAATGACAGAGACCCTTACTTTTTTAGACATAATGATCGGTTTCCAACCTTTTGCGAATTTCTGGCCCGTTGATAATTGCGAGCCGGATTAGGTTGCAGAGCCGGCCAATTTCCTCCTCGCCAACTGCAGTTCCTGTAGGAAGTTGTATAACTTTGAGTGTCAGTTTTTCCGTTTCGGGCAAACTCAATCCGGCATTTGGAAAATAGGAACGGTAAGGTTCCATCTGGTGGCACCCCGGATAAAAATAACGTCTAGCTCGAACGTTTTCGGCATGAAGGATTTTCACGAGCAGGTCCCGGCTGAGACCGGTAGTTCTATCATCAATCTCGACAACAACATATTGGTAGTTATTCTTTTCTTTTTCAGTGTAGGTAACCAACTGAACGCCGGGGATGCCGCCGAGGCATTCTGAATAAGTAAGATAGTTATTATAATTTATCCCAATGAATTCATCTAAACTCTCCAGCGAAGTCAATCCCATGGCGGCGGATACTTCGCTCATTTTGCCGTTTGTGCCGATTCTGATAACGTTATCCAACCCCGCAAAACCGAAGTTGCGCATGCCGCGGATCTTTTCGGCAAGTTCATCGTTATTCGTGGTGATTGCTCCGCCTTCGAAACTATTAAAAAATTTGGTGGCGTGAAAACTGAACACTTCGGCATCGCCAAAACTTCCAATCATTTGCCCGCGATACGTACAGGCAAACGCATGCGCGGCATCGAACATCAATTTGAGGTGATGTTTATGCGCGATGTCGCTTAAGGCGTCAACATCGCAGGCACGGCCCCAAACATGAACACCCAGAATACCGGTTGTGCGTGGTGTGATCAAATTCTCAACTTTGGCAGGGTCGATATTATGAGTAAGGGGGTCCACATCACAAAAGACCGGAGTAATTTCCTGCCATTGTAAGGCATGTGCCGTTGCCACAAAAGTAAAGGAGGGAATGATTACTTCGCCTCGCAATTCCAATGCTCGGGCGGTTATTTCCAAAGCAATCGTGGCGTTGCACATTGTAATACAATGCTTCACTCCTAGGAACCCAGCTAGTTTTTGCTCCAGCTCCCGCACATATATGCCGTTGTTGCTTAACCAGCGCCGGTCAAGCATATCGTTGACTCGGGTTAAAAAGCGTTCGCGGTTGCCAATGTTGGGCTGCCCAACATGTAATAATGTCTCAAAGGTTGGTGTGCCACCAAGTAGGGCCAGGTCACTTATATTTGTTTTGAGCATTTGTCATCCTTCATCTCGCTGGATATCCAAATAGTTTTTGACAACTTCAGGGGAATTCCACATTAAGACATCGATAATGGATAAATTAGGAACAAACTCATATCTAGGACACTCATAGGCTAGAGGCGGCAAATCGCGAATAGTAAGCTTGATGCGATTTGTAGCAAATTTTTCTTTGTCGAAGAGACCTTCTCCCCTAGGTGGGTTCACATACTCTTCCGCCTCCAGAGCCTGAGAAATCCGCAATGCCCAATCGCCAGGTCCTTCGATGGTTCCTAGCTCCAGCCTCATCTCTGAGAAAAATGAGTAATCGAAATTAATACCAAGGTAAGAACACACCCTTTCCAACGCAAATATGTTGAGTTTGGAAATCGAATCACAATCAAAATCAAAGCATTCTTCAATAAGACCGATTACCTTGTGGTAATAGGGGGCCTTTTTCTTATAATTTTGCAGTTGACCCAGAATTCTTTTTCTCCACTTCCCATCCTCAATGATGGTGACATCTCGAATATGCGTATTCCGTGAATACTTAACTGGCACAATGATATAAGACCAACCATCCGTTGGGTGCAAGATACGATTACGGTTAATCCAGCCATGCCGAATATATTGAGCATCATCGAATACAATCCATCTCTCCGAATAATTGATCAAATCAAAGTATCCAAGGTAAGGAAAGAAGTAGGGCTGCATAATACCAAGTCTCATGCCAGAAACCTCGCTAGCTCGGTATTCTGAATATCTCGAATAATTTCATTTTGAATATCTGGTGCTAATTTGCTCCTCCAGTGATCTTTTGTATCCGGTTTTTTAAATACAGCATAGGGATCTGGATCATCTATCTGCTGACTGGCGACCAAGAAATCCTCAGTTTGTCTTGTAAATTCGAGGTCGACAAACGCAAATAGATCCTTTGTTTGCTGAATTGGCTCTTTCACGAGATTTTCATACTGTACAATGCGGAAACGACCTGAAAAGGATTTCTCCAGCTCAAGATGCAGACGAGTCACTTTTTTCCAGTCATCAAATCCCCAGAATTCCTCAGGCCCGGTTTTCCTGCAAGCCCCTGTACGCCATTCAACATTTGGATTGGCCCCACCAGGGAATTCGCCTGGATTAGTCAGCCAGGAATGAATCGCGCCACAAGGATGCCTTACAATCGCCAACATTTTCAAATTGTCAAGTAATTCCAGCATACGAGTTATTAAATTATGGTAACGAGTATCTTTAATAACAAGAAAATCTGGATTGGCATTTTTTTCCTTGAAAATCGGGTAATGGCCAGCCTTGCGACGATCCAATTGATTCATAAACTCATTGTCGTTCGCCATATATGCCTTAATAAACATCTGTTCAAAATCCCCCTTACCGGAGTTTTCATCAACAATGTTTTTTAAAGCATGGGAGAAAAGCGGAGAAAGACGAAATGCAACCTGCGGGCTGCTATCCATGATTTGGCCTAACCAACTAGTCCCAGATCTTGGCATCCCGATGACAGTTACAATCTGCTTGAACATATAATTATATCTGATTCAGAGACAGCAATACTGGCATTGCGGCTTCTCGCCTTGAAAGTTTTATATCAATTCGATAATGGGCAGTATGCAATATTTTGTTTTGATAATGAAACTCGTATTTGAAGCCAAGTTGATTACAAGTTTCTTCTATTTCTTTGCGCTTCCACCATTTACCCAAACCCACCTCTCTTCCCAGGAGCACAATGTTCACAATGTAATTAAATTTCCTTCCCAGGGTGTTAAAGAAGTTCCATTTGCGTTCGGCGTCTAATACACTGCCAATTAGAATTAACGCATCATTCGTAGTGATAGTTTTAATCGCGTCTAAAATCTCGCGGAGATCTTTTTTATCAAAAAAAGCCAATGCCTCATACCATAATACTTTGGTAAAGTACCCTTGATACTCATCACTTAAATTCCGTATTTTTCGCGCATCCATTTGTAGATATTCTATATTTGGACTTTGTTTGTTTTCTTTTGCACGACGAATTAATACTTCCGAAAAATCAACTCCAACCACATTGCTACATTTTTTGGCAATCTCGCTTGTGATCAGGCCATTGCCGCAGCACAAATCCAAAACATGATCATGTTCATTAAGCGCCAGCATTTTTTCAACATCATCAATCAAAGAGTCGTACTGTTGCGGGGATATCGGAACGCCATGAATGGTCTTCCCAACCTGTTCAAAATATTGGGTATCACCCGCTTTTTCAGGATAGGCAACCCAGAAGTTTTCCCAGAATTCTTTCCAGTTTTTCATCGATTATTTTACTCCTCAAGCTCAAATATAGTATATCAGACGGGTTTAAGAATACCTTTGAGCTGCTTCACAGTCAAGGAATATTAAGTAAACTTTTCATCCTCAGTGGTAATTCGCGCCCTAACTGGCACTTTTATCGATTAGATTTTCATTGCTTTTCTCTGGAGATTCAAACAAGCGTGGCAAAAAGCGGTTTAGCGAACCTTATAAGCTTTGCAATACATCCTGCAATTTATCTGCTATAAACCGCATATCACCGTCAGTCAAATCTTGGTGGATCGGCAGGTTTAAGATTCTCTGCGATATATCATGAGAGATTGGATAGTCCATGACGTTTATCTGGTCAATTAACTTGTAATAAAGAGCCACTACCCTCACTCCTTTATCTATCATCTCAAAATATATTTTTTCTCTGCTTAGGCTTTTTAATAAAATGGGAAAGGTATGTGGCACAATTCCATTAGCAAGCTGCGGATATATGGTTTCAATTTGATCCATGTTTTTGAGGTAGCTGGCCAACAAAATATAGTTCCTTCTTCTTACCGAAGCAATTTGGTCCAGCTTGGAACTGCAAAACAATTCAAGTGTCTTTTGTGAGATTTTGTCTTTTTCATCGATCGCCGGAATATCAAAATAATCAGGATTATTGATGCGTAAAAGGCCGCCATCAGAAACCGGTAAAATTTTATGCAATGAATAAAGTCCAAAATCGCCAAACTGCCCGAGTGGAATTCCTTCATGAGTGGAGGTGAGGGTATGAGCGCAATCTTCAATCAGCAAAACATTATTTTCCCGGCAAAGCTCCACAATGGTCTTGATTTCCGATTGTAAAAAACCAAAGTAGTGAATCACCATGGCGATTTTCACGTTTCCACCCACGATTTTGGATTTGAAATCCTCAAGCTCTACTGATAAATCCGGATTTACCCTGTAAAACTCATATCCGATTTGCTGTTCTACTATAGGATCAAAAACACCGGAGCCTTCGTTCACACTGATGCCGATATAACCTGGCAAAAGTATTTTTTGCCCCTGAAAATCAAGATTCTTGATTAAATGCCGAAATCCCAGCCGGCAGGCAGAGCTGAAATAAAGTTTATCTGTAAAAGCAACTTGATTAGTTGGCACTTTTGCAATTGAGGTCATATAAAAATTCAGTAAAAGCAACTATCTTTTCTCAACAATATACAGAACACTTTTTTGAGAAATCCCACATTGGAAAAATACATCCTTGCCAAAAAAATCAATATTATATTGATTAATGACAAAGCCTGCATTTTTAACTCGTTTAATAAAACCAGTCTTGGAATAGGATCGAACATGATCGTCCTGCCCAAATCTTCGCCAACGCTCGCCTACGTCTGTAACGGTTGGATCCTCATCGATTTTATCGTTTTTTAGAATGATGGGCACCATCAAAATACCAAAACCGCCGGGTTTTAATATCCGCAACAATTCTGATAGAGCCTTTTTATCGTCTGGTACGTGTTCCAGGACATGCGAACAGATAAAAAAATCGAAGGATTCCGAGTCAATAGCATCCATATTGGTGATATCGATCACTATATCAACGCCTTCCATATATCTGTCTGCGCTCTTGTATAAGAGATTCTGATGTTTGAGCAGAAACATTTTTAAAGAATTAGAAGGCGCAATATCTAGTACTGAGAGTTTAGTCTCGGATGGCACTTTGCTCAAAGTTATTGCCAGATATAACGCATAAAGTCGATCCCTGTCTGAGGCGCCACAATGAGGGCAAGTATACTGCGCGGGATTGATTGTTTCAGCATCATCAAATGTAAATGGATTACCATACTTTTTACGAGTCTCTGCGTACATTGGGCTAATCGGTAAAAATTCATTGACCTGCTCTTCACATACCGAGCATCGATAGAGGGCATTAATCAAATTTGATCTTTTAAGCCTTACCTGTCGACCTTCGGTCCTCCCATATTTCAAATAATGAACCAATGGATTTATCCCAGAAGCTTTGACATCTTTATAAAGATCCAAATAATCATTGCTACTGAAATTGGGTCCGGGGTCGCGACCTTCAGAGCCACCATTGAATAAATAATGCAACAAAGGATCTACCTGAGCTTGAGCGACATCGGGGTTATTGGACAAATACCATTTTTCATCGAAAAGACCAGATGCGCGGATTAAGTCTACATCACGTTTTTCTTTTAGGAATCGATAGGCGCTACGCGGCAAGGAAAATAATTTGTTTACCAATATCAATTTTCTCCAGGTTTAAAAAATTCAGTATGGTATTGTGCCATGCGGCTGGGATTGAGTCAAGAGACCGGGCGGCTCACAGTGGAGCCGCCCGGTTATTCAGTTTTCTTCGTAGGATCGTCCAAACAATCTACGGCACTGCGAAGCGCAATTGGGTATCCATCGTGACGTTGTTATACCACGGGAAGTAATAAGTCGTCGCCAACTGGTTGCCCGGCAAGCCCATCATCTCCGAGAAGCTCCGCACGGCGCCATTCAACAGCCACGCATCGCGTTCCGCCACGAGGATCGGCACGCCTCCCGTACTCTGCACTTTCACCGGTCCATTGTTCACTGGATAGCTTACCCGCGTGCTCGTACCCACTGGCACCGTGATCGGCGTTTGGGCTACCCCGGCGATCGTCACTGTGATGTCCGTGCTCGTGTTGCCCAGGTTGGCAAACCGCAATTGGGTATCCATGGTGACGTTGTTGTACCACGGGAAGTAGTAGGTATCCGTCAATTGGTTAGATGGCAGGCCCATCATCTCGGAGAAGCTCTGGACAACTCCATTGATCAACCACGCATCCCGCTCCGCCACAATGATCGGCACCGCGCCAGAACTCTGCACCTTCACCGGTCCATCGTTGACTGGATAACTCACCCGCGTGCTCTGCCCCGCTGCCACCGTGATCGGCGTCTGTGCCACGCCTGCGATCGTCACTGTGATGTCCGTGCTGGTGTTGCCCAGGTTCGCAAACCTCAGTTGGGTGTCCATGGTGACGTTGTTGTACCAGGGGAAGTAGTAGGTGTCGGTCAACTTATTACTGGGCAAGCCCATCATCTCCGAGAAGCTCTGGACCACTCCATTGATCAACCACGCATCTCGCTCTGCCACGATGATCGGCACGTTTCCGGAACTCTGCACCTTCACCGGTCCATTGTTCACTGGATAGCTTACCCGCGTGCTCACACCAGGAGCCAAGGGAATGACGGGTTGTGCCACACCGGCGATCGTCACGGTGATGTTCGTGTTGTTGTTGCCCAGATTCGCAAATCGTAATTGCGTATCCATCGTGACGTTGTTGTACCAGGGGAAGTAGTAGGTATCCGTCACCTGGTTACCGGGCAGGCCCATCATTTCGGAGAAGCTTTGCACAACCCCGTTCAACAGCCAGGCATCCCGCTCCGCCACCAGGAACGGCGCGCTATTTGCACTGACCACCTTGATCGGACCAGTGTTCACGCTCTGGAACGAATCACGGAAGCCCTGGGTTGAATTCAGAAAGTACGAGCCCATATAGTTGCCACTTAGGTATGCATCAATTTGGTTTTGAACGACCGTAAGAATTCCGTTCACGTATACGAATGAATAGTTATTATCCAAACCGCCTGAACAGACGATCGCGTAGGTGCCCACAACAGAGTGAGGTACGGAGACTCCACAGGCTGGGGGAGTATCAATAACACCCGAGTCCTCGCCATTCATCAGGCCAGTGTAGTCAAACGTGAATATCGGGTCGGCGGCTCCGATGCCCATGCTCTGATCATCTGGTGTCACAGTGAGAGGTGCCTTGTTGATGGTCAGGTTCGCACCCACATAAGTGAGCGTGTAATTGGCGTTGAGTGCCAGCGTACCCTTAGTGATGGCATATGTAGCAACATCTTCACCAGTAGCGCGCGTCAGGGTACCACTAAAGCTATCGCCGGAAACTAATGCAGGGACAACCCCATAAGTCAGTGCGGGATCCACAGCGCCG
>WNFL01161126.1_pt2 | contig 13284 bp, 12 predicted proteins | sample 5400361 | NCBI WGS metagenome assembly WNFL01 (sample SAMN13153351, study PRJNA577476) | soil metagenome | isolation source: 40 cm soil on Douglas fir-dominated hillslope | place: USA:California | collected 2013-09-17
GAGACGCTGACGCAGCACCAGCCAGACAAGATCGAGACGTACTTCTCCGTAGCCGTGAACGAGACGATGACGCATGCCAGTGATTTCGCGCCAGGGGATTTCGGGATGAGCGGCCTGTGTGGCGGCCGAGATCTTGCCAGCCGCCTCGCCGAGAACCTCGAGCGACCGAATCGCCGCGTTTTGATGCAGTCGGCTTGCGAGGAAGGCGGCCTCGTCGAGCCCTTCGACAAAACTCTGCGCATCGCGCGCCGCGAGCAGCATGTCGAGGAGGAGCGCCGCGTCTCGCTCGGGCAATTCAGCCATAGACCGTTTCGGCCTCCCGCAGGATTGCCCGGCGGCGGATGAAATTCCGGCTCTTCTCGACGGCCTCGCGCTCGACAAGATCGACCGGGCGCCCAAGAAGCCTTTCCAGCGCGTCCCTCAAATCAGTAAGCGCTGCAAGATCGTTCCGCGTGGCGGGCTCGAAGGTGACGAGGAAATCAGCATCGCTGCGGCTGGGATCGAAGTTGGCGCCGCGCGCGGCCGAGCCGAAAACTTCGAGCCGCGCCACGCCGTACCGGCGGCAGAGCGTGGCAAGGGCATCGCGTTTTTCCTTGATGTCAGCCTGCGTGGTCTTCTCCCGGCCTCTTCGCAAGGTATCTTTTAGCACGGTCTCCCGCTTCGCTTTGCCCAACCCTACTGCCGCTTCGCCTCCGGCATGAACTCGGCCCAGATTTTTGCGGTGTGTTCGCCCAGCGAAGGGACGGCGCCGGGGCGGCGCTCAGCGCCGTCGCTGCGCGCGGGCGGGGCGGGGTAGGTGACGGCGCCCGAGGGCGTGCCGATCTCGATGCGGCGGAGCTGCGGGTGAACGGCGAGATCGGCGACGTCGTTGATTGCGTCAGCGCCGCCTCCTCCATCGCGCCGAACACCGCCGCGACACGCGCGTCGGTTTTTGCGCGGCGCTTGATCCGGTCCACATTGGTGGCGAAGGCCGGATCGGCAGCGAGCGCGGCGTCGCCCAACACCTCTTTCGCCAGCACGCGCCACTCGCGGTCGCTCTGGATGGAAATGAGAATGTCGGCGCCGTCCTTGGTCTTGAATGCGCCGTAGGGCGCAATCGAGGTGTGTGCGAGCCCGATGCGTTTCGGCGGTGCGCCACCCTCGTACTGGATGAGCGGCACCGCCATCCACTCGGCCATGGCATCGAACATGGAGATCGAGATCGCCGCGCCCTCGCCGGTGCGCTCGCGCGAAAAAAGCGCCTCGAGGATCGCCTCGTAGGCGTTCATGCCGGCGGCGATGTCGCAGACGGAGACGCCGACGCGCGCCGGCGCCTCGGGGCCGCCGGTGATGGAGGCAAGCCCGGATTCGGCCTGCACCAGCATGTCGTAGGCCTTGCGCGCCGCGTAAGGGCCGGCCTCGCCGTAGCCACTAATCGAGCAGATGACGAGGCGCGGATGCGCGCGGCGCAATTGCTCGAGCGGGAAGCCGAGCTTCGCCACCGCGCCGGGCTTGAGGTTCTGCACGAACACGTCGGCCTTGGCGATGATCGCCGCGAGCAGCGCCTTGTCCTCTTCGCGCGCAAGATCGAGCATCAGCGATTCCTTGCCGCGGTTGAGCCAGACGAAATACGCGCTCTGGCCGGTCGCGCTGTCGCCACTCGCGCTCTCGCCGTCGCGAATGATGCACGCTGACGCCACCGACTCGCTCTGTTCCCCTCCCCCTTGTGGGGAGGGGTTAGGGGTGGGGGTCGTTGTGCGAGGCAACGTCGGTGCGTCACCGCGCCACCCCCCTCCCCAACCCTCCCCCAGCCGGCTGCGGGCTTGCCCGCTTCCGGCAAATCTAAAAGTGCCCAAACCCCGGCGAGCCGGGGTTTGGGTGGGGGAGGGAGCAGACCGAGCGCGCGGCACGGCGAGCCTGTCGTAGTAGCGCGCGAAGTCGCCCTCCGGCCGCTCGACCTTTATCACGCGCGCGCCGGCATCGGCGAGTCGGCACGTGCACATCGGCGCCGCCACCGCCTGCTCGAGCGACACCACCAACAAGCCTGACAGCGGGAGGGACATGGGGTGCGAAGACGTTGGCCTGAGGGTGACTTGCGTGCGTGACGTTTGCGTGCGCGATTTTAGAGCATATCAGCGGCGCACACTCGGTCTGCTCCCTCCCCCCTTGTGGGGGAGGGGTGGGGAGGGGGGTGGTGCGGATGAAACTCGGTGGCGCCACCTGTGAAAGAATCGCACGACCCCCACCCCTAACCCCTCCCCACAAGGGGGAGGGGAACACACCGAGTTTGCGGAGGGAGAAGCGTTAGAGCCGCGATGATCGCGTAACCGCCGCCGCGCTTCGCCACCATCGCACGCGCTGCTATGTTGCGGTGAACGATGCCCTCGGCTTTTCGTTATCGCGCATGGCCCGCATTGCGATGATCGCGCTGATGCTGTTTGCGGCGGCGCCGACGCTCGCGCAGGAAAGCGATACCAGCGCGCCGGCACCAGCAGCGCCGGCCGACAGCAACGCACCTGCCGACGGCACCGTGGCAGCGCCGCAGGCCCCGCCGCCAGCGCGCGCGGGGGGCGCGGACCTGCGCGAGTCCGTATGCATGATGATCGAGTCGGCGGCGCGGGCGCAGAATCTGCCGCTCGAGTTTTTCGCCCGCGTGATCTGGCAGGAGAGCCGCTTCCAGCCCCACATCGTCGGCCCGCGTACCCGCAGCGGCGACCGCGCTCAAGGCATCGCCCAGTTCATGCCGAAGACGGCGGCCGAGCGCGGGTTGCTCGATCCGTTCGATCCGGTGCAGGCGCTGCCGAAGTCGGCGGAATTTCTGCGCGAGCTCGCCGACCAGTTCGGCAATCTCGGGCTTGCCGCCGCCGCCTACAATGCCGGGCCGGGACGCTTGCGCGAATTCTTGTCCGCCCGCCGCCCGTTGCCGGCGGAGACACGCAACTACGTGCTCGCCATCACCGGCATTTCGGTCGACCAATGGGCGGCGAGCGGCAAGCGCGAGCCGGAGCGCGTCATCAAGCCCGGCTGCGGCGAGCTGATGGCGCTCCTGCACCGCGCGCCCAATCCGTTCGTGCAAAAGCTCGAGGAGCGCGTGAACCTCGTGGCCGTGGCGCCGTGGGGCGTGCAGCTTGCCGCCGGCTTCTCGCGCGAGCATGCGCTATCGAACTACGCCATGCTCGCCAAGCGCTACGGCGACGTTCTCGCCGGGCGCGATCCGAGCCTGCTGAGCTCCATCTTCCGCACCCGCGGCACGCAGCCGTTCTACCAGGTGCGCGTCGGCGCCGACACGCGCGCGGCGGCGGAAAATCTTTGCGGCTCGATCCGCCGCGCCGGCGGCGCCTGCATCGTGCTGCGCAACCGCTCGGGGTAGCGCCGCAGCTCGACGCCATTGCCGCAGACTCGGTCTGCACCCGCGCCACTTGCTCGGTGGGCTCCCTCCCCCCTTGTGGGGGAGGGTCGGGGAGGGGGGGTGGTGCGGGTGAAACTCGGTGGCGCCGTCATGCGAAAGAATCGCACGACCCCCACCCCTAACCCCTCCCCACAAGGGGGAGGGGAACAGAGCGAGCGGGTGGCTCGGTCAGAGGCTTCAGTCCCCCGCGTGCCCGTGGTCGCTCGCCACTGCCCCGCTGCGCGCGAGCGCGAGCAAGATCTGCCGGCCTATGCGGGTCGCGGGTTCGCCGCCGCAGTTGGCGAGCAGCACCACGCCGAGCCGCGCGTCGGGGATCATGCCGATATAGGTCGAGGTGGTGTTGAGCCCGCCGTTTTTGTCGACGATGACGCGATCGCCGTTCGCCACCCGCTGCCAGGCGAGCGCCTGGGTGAAGCGCTCGTTCACCCTGAAGACGCCCTGCTGCGCGAACGCCATCGCATCCTCGAGCGCGCGCTGGTCCGAAAGCGTGCCCAGGTTCGCGGCAAGAAAGCGCGCCATGTCGCCGGCGGAGGAAAACATCTGCCCGGCGCCCGGCCAGTTGAAGATGCCCTGCTGGACGCCGGGTTCGCCGACCGGCTGCCCGTCCGCGTTGTAGCCCTGCACCGCGCGGCGGCGAAGCGCGGGCGCAAGCTCGCGGCGCCCATCCGCGCGCGGCATCGGCAGCGCGGTCGCGGTCATGCCGAGCGGAGCGAGTAGCCGCGCCTGCATCAGCTCGCCGATCAGCTCCCCGAAGCGCCGCTGCAGCGCCAGCGAAAGCAGCACGAAGCCGGTGTTGGAGTAGATGTCCTGCTTGCCGGGCATATGCGCGTCGTCGGCCTTCCACGCATTGAGATAGCGGATGAAGTCGGGAAGCGTGTAGGGCCCGCGACGCCACGGCTCGTACTGCTGCGGCGTGCGGGTAAGTCCCGAGGTGTGGGTGGCGAGCTGGCCGAGCGTAACCTTGCGGATGTCGCCGCCTTGCTGCAACTCGGTGACGTATTTCGCGACCGGATCGTCGAGCGACACTTCGCCTTGCTTGACCGCCTGCGCGAGCAAGGTCGCGATGACCGCCTTGCCGACGGAGGCGAGATTGAACAGCGAGTCGGAGGTGATCGGCTGCTTACGTGCGGCGTCCGCCATGCCGTAGTTGAAGAGGAGCGTGCGGCCGTCGATGTTGAGCGCGACCGCCATGCCGCCCGCCGCGATCAGCGCCGGCTGCACGTGCCGGCGCACGAGCTGCTCGATGTCGGCATCGCTCTCGGCCCGCGCCGGGGAAATTGTCGCGGCGACGAGTGCGAGCGTCGTCACTGCAGCCGTCATGACTCGCATGGCGTCCCTCCCGTGCGGCTTCCCCGCCGCATGGCTCGGTCCTTGCAAATTCTACCGCTTGGCCCTCCGCCGGCGAATTAATTCGCATCCACATTAATTCGCGTCCATCATGACTGGAGTCTCTCTTGCCTCTCTCCCCGTCATTGTCGCCTTGACCTCGGCTTACGTGCGCAAGTCGGATAAATCCGACTTGCGTGGTCAAGCCCGCGGGTGACGCGAAGGCTCGTCATCGGCGCATGACGAGTAGGCAACGATGCAGCTTTAATTGCTACCCCTTCGGGCGCGCGATCGGGAGATCGGCCAAGATCTGGTAGCGCTGCGCGCGGGGTTTTGCCGCGTCGGCGGGATCGATGAATTGCAGCGAGCTTTTGCCCAACAATGCGCGCGGCAGAATCATCACGCGGATGAAGCGGCTCGGCGCGTCGGCGGCTTGCGCGAAGACGGGCTCCGGCCCGCTCTCGTACCAGGCGCCGCCCGGGCCGTAGGAGGTCGAGCGGCCGGCGGTGTCGATGCGGATGCCGCCCTCGATCAGGCAGCGGATGCCCGGCCCTTGATGGGTGTGCCGATAGGCGCAACCGCCGGGCGGAAAGGCGACGCTATCGCCGCGCAGAAGAAGCTCGCCCGCGGGCAGCGTGTCGAGAATTGCGGACAGTTTCTCACGTACGCTTACGCCGGGCGCGGCAGGCGCGGGCGGCGGTGCAAGTTCGTAACGCCAGGAGCTTGCACCTTCGCCGCCGGCAGTGATGGTTGCTGCGCTTTCGCCCCACCAGGCCTCGCCGCCACGCAGCGTGCGGCCCTCAATCGTCGCGCTGCCGTGCACGAGAAAAATCATGCGCGCGGCGGCCGGCAACGCGAGCGTCGCGCCGTTCGCGAACACATCTTCGTAGAGCGCGAGCCCAGGCGGCATGGGGAGTCTTTCTTGTAGGGTGGACAACGGCATTGCCGTTGCCACGCGGAGTTCATCGCTGCTCACACGAGGGTGTCACGACGGGCTTAATGAGATTATCGCGTTTCTTTCTAACGTGGACCTTCGTTCTGCGCGTGGGCGACGGCGAAGGTGCCGTTGCCACCCTAGAGGCCGTCGTTCCCGCGAAAGCAGGCCCATTCGAGGGGCGGTGGTCATGGGCCGGAGCGCGTTCGACAACGCCGGCGCGAGTGGGTACGGTCCCGCAAAAAACCGGGCGCGTACATTGACCGACGCAGATTCCGCCGACCGACGAGCCGTGCAGCCGTGGCTCAAGCTCGCCGCGCTGGTACTGGTGGTGGCGGCGCTGGGCCTGCCCATCAACGATCTCTTTCGCTACGCGCTGCTGGTGATCGCGACTGTGGTCGTCGTCACGGGGACCGTGGGCACACGCGTTGCGCCGTGGCTCGCGGCACTGGCGGCGCTCGCGCTGTGCATGCTCGGGCAATTGCTGTTTCCCGCGCCGCGCATCGAGGAGGGCCACAACGTGTTTCTCCTTGATGACACGCGTGAAAATCTCTCCGCTCATTCGCGGGGACGAACGGATGGTGAGGGCTTCGCATCAGGTTTGCCGCGCGAGGTTTTTCGCCACATGGCCGCGGAGTTCGACGCCACCTATCCGCGCGAGCGGCGCTGCGCGCCGAACGAGGACGGCTGTTGGCGTGGGCAGGCATTTCCGGCAAAGAGCTTCGCCTTTTCCGCCGACGGCATTTTCCAGCATCCGGCCTATTCGCGGCGTGTGACGGGAATCGACTTTTCCGATCCGGTGTGGCTGCGCCTCGGCTTCATCAACGAGCTTTCCTACAACTGGAATTCGCAGGTGAGCGAGCTTGCGCGCGCGCACCGCGACCGCCGCTCGCTTGCGTTTCTCCATCAATGGACGCTCGCGATGCCATGGTTCGTCATGTATCGCTTCCCCGCGGATTTCATCGGCAGCCAACTGTGCTGGCGCGGCGAGGTGCTGTGGGAGGGCGACGACGAGCATTTCGAATCGCTGACGCACGGCGAAATGCAATGCCGCACGCTCACGCGCGAGGATACTGGGCGGAAAATTTTCGGCGTCGCCATCGCACAGGACCTCGCGATGCGGCTCGTGCCCACCTGGCCCGTGCGGCTGCGCCAGCTCGTCGAGCCCGCGCTCGCGCTCGCCGTGAGTGCCGCGGTGGTCGCGCTGCTGGTGCGGCTGCGCGCGCGCCGCATTGTGCTGCCGTTCGCGCTGATCGCGGCGACGCTCCTCGTCGCGGTCTTCAACGACGCGAGCTTTGTCGGCGGCGTGCGCCCGTTCGACAGCGGTGATGACGGCCTCGTCTACGACGGCTATGCGCGCGTGATCCTGCAGCGGCTTGTCGACGGCGACATCGCCGGCGCGCTCGAAGGGGGCGAAGCCGTGTTCTATTTTACGCCGGGGCTGCGCTATTTGCGCGCCGCCGAGCACGTCGTTTTCGGCGAAACTTATCTCGGCTATCTCTCGCTCATTCTGCTGCTGCCGTTTCTCGTGTTCGCGCTGCTTCGTCGCTTCCTCCCGCTCACCTGGGCGATCGCGCTCACGCTGATCTTCGCCGCCATTCCCGTTGGCGTCGGCTTCGGCTCGAGCCTGGTGCAATACGTCAAATGGGCCGCGCGCGGCTTTGCCGATCCCGCGGCTTACGTGCTCTTTCTCGCTGCCTTCGTGCTGCTGCTCGGCCGATTGGGTGAAAGGCCGCGCGACCATTTTGGCCGCGCCTTTGCCGCCGGGCTCCTCTTCGCGCTAGCGCTTGCGGTGCGCCCGAACATCGCGCCGGCGGCGGGCGTGCTTCTTGCCGGCGCCGCCATTGCCGCGCTGGGGCAGCGCGCGTTTGCCCGCGCCAGTGCCCTCGCGCTCGGCTTCGCGGGCGTTTTTGCGATGGCGCTGCACAACTGGATTTACGGCGGTGCCATCGTGCCGTTCACGACGAGCGCCGCGCATCCGCTGCTCCTGGTGATGCCGCCGTCGGCCTATCTCGCCGCGCTGTTCGAGCTCGCGCGTGGCGATCTCACGGGCGCGCATGTGATGCGCGCGCTATCCCAGATCGTGGGCTGGCTCGCCGGACCGTCCGAAGCGATCGCGATGGCGCCGCTCAACGCCGCCGCGATTGCCCTGCTCCTGCGGGTCGTGCTGATGCGCCGTGCCGATCCGTGGCTGCGGCTCACCGCGGGTGCCATGCTGGCGCAGCACGCCGTCGCGCTCGTCTACGCCGCGGCTGGCCGCTACACCTATATCACCTGGCTGCTCACGCTGCTGGTGGTAGCGGCGTGGGCGCATGGCGAAGGGCTAACTCTGCTGCGGCGATGGTGCCCTCGCTTGTCCGAGCGAATGGCGAAACATCCCGCGCGGGTCGCGCTCGCCCGCGGGCTTGGCCGCATGGGCGAGATGCTGGGGCGATGACGAGGCTGACTGGGTCCCGTTTCACATTGCGGCCTTCGTCCCCGCTTGCGCCGGGACGACAGCATATGAGCGGCCCGATCACTACGGTTTGCGGCCGATCTCGACGATGATGACGTTGGGCCGGCCCTCCATTTGCGGTCCGGCGGAGGCAGAAACGCCGGCGATGATGCCTTCCGCCGTGAGCGCGCCGGCAAGCGCATGCGCAATCGGCGCGAGCTCGTTGGCGCGGCTCGCGGCGACGAACACGGTAACCCCGGAATTAGGCGCGAGCGGAATGCCGGCGGGCGGATTGCCGATGGCAAAACCATAGGGCGCAACGCGGATCCACTCCGCAGCGGCAAGCGCGGCATCGAGCGCCTCCCATAGCCCGCGCGCATCTTCGCTCCCGGGCGCGACCTGCCCCGCGAATTCCTGGCCGGCGAATTGGCGCAGCTGCGCCGCCACGCGACGCTGCGCGTCCGGCCCGAGCGTGCGCGGCGCCTTCAAGCGCGCGAGCTCGAGCTCTGCGTCGTTCGCGCGCTCGCGAGCTTCGGCGAGCAGCGCCGCATCGCCGAAGCGGGCCAGAGCGAAGCCCATGAGCAGCAGCGCGACGAAGGCGAGCGCGAGCCCCTTCTGCAGGCGGCGCTTGTCGTCGGGAAAGATCACCACGGCGACGATGCCGATCACCCCGGTCGCCGACAGCGCAAAACCGCAGTTGCGCCAGAATTCCGGGCTCGCCACTCCGAGGAGCAAGTCAGTCATGGACGCTCTATCATTGCCGTTGCCGCCCTACCGGCGCTTGCGCGGAGCACGCGCCTTGCGCGGCAGCGCGAGGAAGCCGTGGAGCTCGGCGAGCAAGAGCGCGCCGATGTGGAGCTGAGACACAAAGGCGCCGCTGCGAATCAGGCGCACGAGCTCCGCCGGAGAGACGAGTTTTACGTTGATGCCCGGCTCGGGCTTGAAGCCGTTCGTGCGTTGGCCTGCCTCGACGAAGAAATTGTGGATGCGGTTGTTGAGGCGCCCGGTGCACGCGGAGTTATCGCCGAGCGCGTGGACAGCCCGCGCGGCAAAGCCGGTCTCTTCCAGAAACTCCCGCCGGCAGCCCTCGGCCGGATCCTCGTCTCGCTCGACCAGGCCCGCGGGCAGCTCCCAGCTAAAGGCTTCGAGCGCCGGCCGGTATTGCCGCACGATCGGAATTTTTCCGGCGCGGGTGAGCGCGACGATGGAGATGTAATCGGCCTGCTCGATCGCGTGGTAAATCTGCGGCGCAGCACCGCGCGAAAACTCCACCTCGCGCGCGATGAGGCTCACCCACGGCGACACCGCCGTGGTGCGGCGCGAGCGGATGCGCGGATATTTCATGGGTGGCATCTCCTCAACCGTCATTCCGGGGCGCGTCGAAGGCGCGCTCGGTGCGCTCGGGCATGACGGACGGGGGATTGGCGCATTTTCATGGCGTTCTAGCTCCCCCTTTCCTTCAGCGCGACGGTGTCGGGCGGGCGGCGCAGAAAGGTGGTGGCGAAGGCGTAGACATACCAGCGCAGGTAACTCGGAAGCCAGCGAAAGACGCGGAAGCGGGTGCAGCGGTCGGGCCGCTCGATCCAGGTGACCGGCACCTCCGCGATCTTCCAGCCGAGCCGATGCGCCTTCACCAGAAGCTCGATGCTGTAGCAAAAACCTTCGGTCGACTCGACTGCGATGCGGTCGATCACCCGGCGCGAGAACATGCGAAAGCCGTTGCTGGCGTCGGTGGTGGGAAGCCGCGCGAGATGGCGCAACGTAAAATTGGCGCTGCGCACCAGCACCGCCTTGATCAGGGGGCAGCCGATCATCGCGCCGCCAGGCATGAAGCGGCTGGCGCAGACGATGTCGCAGCCCTCGTGCGCCAGCGCCACCATGCGATCGAGGATGGGCGCGTTGATGTGGTCGTCGGCGGGAAACATTAGGATGAAGGGTGCGGTGCTCTTGGCAAAGCCCGTCATGATCGCGCCGTGCACGCCGCGACCGGTGTTGCGCACGAGCTCGACCGGAAGCCCGGCGAAGGCGTCAGCATTCTCCCGGATCGCCGGTAGCGTATCGTCCTCGGCGTCGTCGTAACAGATCAAGACGCGCGCGGGGGTCGCGAGCGCATGCTTGAGCGCGGCGAGCAGCGCCACGATGTTGTGGCCCTCGTTGTAGACCGGAATGACGATGTCGAGCTCGGGGGTCATTCACGTCCTCGACCCGTCATGCGCGGGCATAGCGCGTCTGAAGACGCGCGTAAACGCGCTTATGACCCGCGCATCCATCGGAAAAGACATTTCACTGAAGAGGATGGATTGCCGGGTCAAGCCCGGCAATGACGGTTGAGCGATCCGTGCGAACCGACAGGGGCCGGTGGCATGACCATCTCATCCCTTCGTCCCGGCGGTGAGCACGAACGGGCGCAGCCGCTCCATAAGGGGAAGGCCGAAGACGGCGCTGTCGATGAAATTGTAGATCGGCAGGGCGAGGCGCGCGCGTGACGAGGCCACGTAGCGATAGGCGAGCCCCGAAAGATAATGCGAGGTGACGGTAAAGCCGGCGCGGGCGAAGGTGGCGCGAACCTCGCGCGCGAGCACGGGCTGCTCGTTCGGCGTCACCCCGACGGGGCTGTAGAACGGCGAGGCGCGGTCGCGGTAAAGCCACATGAACGGGTTCATCCGATTGGGATCGAAGGCGAGAAAGCGCCCGCCCGGGCGCAGCAGGCGAAAGATTTCCCTGGCGCAAGGCGACGGGTCGGGAAAGTGGTGCACGACGCCGCTCAAGAGCGCGCCGTCAAAAGTTTCCGCGGGGAAGGGCAGGTGCTCGATGTCGCCGGCGACGAATTCGATCCGCGGATGCTTGCGCCGCCCGACCTCCAGCAATTTGGCGCTGATGTCGAGACCGACGCAGTCGTAGCCGGCGCGCGCGAGCAGCGTCGTGAAGGTGCCGGAGCCGCAGCCGAGATCGATGACCCGCGCGCCGGGTTGCAGCCCCGTGAGCTCGACGAACGCCTCGACGAGGCGCGCGCTCGCCTGCGGGGTGAACACGTCGTAGTCGTCGGCCGCAGCATGGCCGTCGAAGAACGCGATCTCTTTCTGCTTGTCCTGGGTCGAGGCAGTCATGGGCCGATCGGTTCTGCGACTACTGATGCAACCCGTGCCGCGCACTCGGTGCACTCCCTCTCCCTGTCTGCGGTGAGAGGGTCGGGGTGAGGGGGATTGTCCAAGTACTCGGTCTGCAGAGACTGGACGTAGCCATGACCGGATCGTGAACTAATCCACGCTGATGCCGGCGGCCTTGATTGGCGCGCCCCATTTCTCGATCTCGCGCTCGACGAATTTTTGCAGGTATTCCGGCGAGCGGCGCTCGGGCGCAACCAGCGTCACCCCGAGCTCGTGCATGCGCTCGGCAAAGGCGGGCGCGTCCATCATTTCGACGGTCGCCGCATGAAGCTTGTTGACGATCTCGACGGGCGTGCCCTTGGGTAGGAAGAAGCCAGCCCAGGTGATGGCTTCAAAATCCGTGAGGCCCTGCTCGTGCGCGGTCGCGAGCTCGGGGATGAGCGGCGAGCGCTCGCGCGCGAGCAGCGCGATGCCTTTGACCGTGCCGCCCTGGATCTGCGGGAGCGCGCCGGCGCTGTTGGAGCACATGTAGTGGACCTGCCCTGCGATCAGGTCCTGCATCACCGGCCCGCCGCCGCGATAGGGCACATGAGTGACGTCGATGCCGGCGGCGCTATTGAGCAGCGCGCAACCGAGATGGGTGGTCGAGCCGATGCCGGCCGAGCCGTATTGCAGCTTGGCGGCGTTCGCCTTCACGTAGGCGATGAACTCTTGCAGCGTATCGGCGGGAAAGTCCTTGCGCGTGAGCAGCACCATCGGCTGCTCGGCGATGAGCGCAACCGGCTCGAAATCGGTCACGGCGTTGTAGGAGAGCTTCTTATAGAGCGCCGGGTTAAAGGCGTGCGTGCCGATGGTGCCGAACAGGAACGTGTAGCCGTCGGGCGTCGCCTTGGCGACGCGGTTGGTGCCGACGATGCCGGCAGCGGCGCCCATGTTCTCCACGATGACCTGCTGGTGCAAATTCTGCGAAAGTTGCGGCGTGAACACGCGCGCCATGACATCGAACGCGCCGCCGGCGGCGAACGGCACGACCAAGGTCAGCGGGCGGGTTGGCCAGTCCTGCGCCGGCGCCGGGGCGGCTGCAGCGATGAGTGCCAGGACAGCGGCGGCAATGATGCGGAGCATGGGCATTCCTTCAGTTCACGCGTGTGTTGCGGCGGCGAACTTCGGCGCGATCGCGGCGGTGGCGGGGAAATACTCGGCAAGCCAGCCGCGCAGAAGATCCCAGACGCGGGTATCCCAGACGCGGGTATTCCCTTCGCCGAACATGAAATGATCGGCGTCGCTGATGAGGTGCAACTCGGTCGGCTGCCCCGCGCGCTTGAACAGCTCGATCGACTGCTCGGTGGGAGTAACCGAATCGTTGGCGGCGTGGAGGAGCAGCAGCGGCCGCGGCGCGATTCGGCCGACCACGTCGTCGGCGCGGAAGTCGAACATGCTCTGCGCGGTCTCCGCCGGAAACGACTGTACCGAGTTGCCGGCGAGGTTGCCGCGCAGGTGCGGCGGGATGGGCACGATATCGTAGCGCGGCCCCATCAGCGATTTGCCGGTGCGCGCACGGTGCTCGCGGCCCTCTTTCAGCATGGCGGTGAACCGCGCCCGCGCCTGCGGGCTCTTGTGCTGGCCGCGAAACTTGCGCTCGCTGACCGCGGCCACGCGTTGATCGACGCCGCCAGTATAGACGGCGACCGCCCCGCCAAAACTCGATCCAATCAGCCCGATGCGCGCGGGATCAACTGCGGGATGCTGCGCGAGAAACGTGAGCGCGTTGCGCGTATCCTCGACCTGCTCGAGGCAGATCACGCGGCCGAATTCGCCTTCGCTGTCGCCGCAGCCGCGCATGTCGAAGCGCAGCACCACGTAGCCCAAGTCGCTCAGCACCTTGGTCGGCGCCATCGTGTTCGAGGAGGTCTTATTGCTGCCGAAGCCGTGCAGCACCAGGAAAGCCCCGCGCCGTTCCGACGGTTTGAGCCCGCGCGGCACATGCACCACGCCCGACAGCTTGAGCCCGGCGGACGGGAAGGTAACGGCTTGTTCGGTCATGGGCATGGCCTCCGTATTCGTGCTTCGTAGATTGCGCCGAGCTTCGCGACAT
>WNFL01426846.1_pt1 | contig 13282 bp, 14 predicted proteins | sample 5400361 | NCBI WGS metagenome assembly WNFL01 (sample SAMN13153351, study PRJNA577476) | soil metagenome | isolation source: 40 cm soil on Douglas fir-dominated hillslope | place: USA:California | collected 2013-09-17
AGGACGTGATCCAGAGCCACCTCGACAAGGTGCTGCCTTCGCTCTTCCGCCGCCTGATGGCGCCGATCGAGTACTGGAAGTTCCTGCCGATGCCCGCCGACCTCGCGCTCAAGCACCATCTCGCCGAGCTGCGCCGCGCGGTGCAGGGCTTCATCGCCGGGGCGCGCCGGCGCATGGACGCCGATCCGGCGCTGCGCGCGCAGCCGCGCAACCTGATCGAGGCGATGATCGCCGCGCGCGACACCGAGGGCAGCGGCGTCGACGATGCCGACGTGGCGGGCAACGTGCTCACCATGCTCCTCGCCGGCGAGGACACCACCGCCAACACCCTCGCCTGGATGATCTGGCTGCTCGCGAGCCATCCGCGGGCGCTCGAGCGCGCGCGAGAGGAAGTACGTGGCGTGCTGGCGGGCGATGCCCTGCCGACCAGGTACGAGCAGCTCTCGGCGCTTCCCTATGTCGAAGCCTGCGCCAACGAGACGATGCGCCTGAAGCCGGTGGCGCCGATCATCATCCTGGAAGCGATCGAGGACACGGTGGTCGCCGGCATCGAGATCCCGGCGCGGCAGGTGATCATGTGCCTGATGCGCCCGGGCGCGACCGACGAGAAGCACTTCCCCCGCGCGCTCGACTTCGAGCCGGCGCGCTGGCTGGAAAGCGGGACGAAGAGCGCGAGCTCCGCCAAGCGCGTCGCCATGCCCTTCGGCGCCGGGCCGCGGCTCTGCCCGGGACGCTATCTGGCGATGCACGAGATGAAGATGGCGATCGCGATGCTGCTCGGCGGCTTCGAGATCGCGCGCGTCTATCCCGGAAACGGCGAAGGCGAGCCGCGCGAGCAGCTCGCCTTCACCATGGCCCCCATGGGCCTGCGGATGAAGCTGAGAGCTACTTCTTAGGCGCCCCCGCGCTCGCGTCGGCGGCGAAGCAGTACAGCAGTCCCGCGCCGCCCGAAGCCTTCAGCTTCTCCTGGCTGCAGCCGCGCGAGCCGTGCGAGGAGTTCCACGACTTCATGTGGCGCGTGTCCTTCAGGCCCTGCAGGTCGTGGTGGCCGACGATCGCCGAGCCATCGTCCGAGCTCTTGCTCCAGTTGCCGCAGGTGGTGTCGCCGCCCGCGGTGGAGTACATGCCCATCGGGTCGGAGCCGGTGAGGATGTCGTGCTCGTTCGGCGTGTCGCCGCGGCCCTTCACCTTCTCGCCTTTCTCGGTGAGCGCGGTGTCCTTGTTGATGTTGGCTTTGCTGGAATGCAGGTCGGCGACGTTCCTGGCCACCACCACGCCCTTGGCGTTGCGCCACGGGCCCTTGCCGATGCGATCGCGCGCGTTCGCGCCCGCGTCGCCGCCCGGCAGCGAGGTGCTGAGGTAAGCCTTCCAGTCGCTCGCCGCCGCGCCGGCCGACTTGGCGAGCGAGGCGCAATGCGCGTCCGCCCCTTCCAGGCCGCCCAGATCCGCGCCGTTGCCCTTGCCGGTGCTGGTGACGAAGAACGTCATGGTCTTCGGGCCGCCGCCGGACGCTTTCGCGGCTTTCTTCTTCGCTTCCTGCGCCTGCGCGCCGAATGCGACGCAGAGCGCTACTGCAAGAACGGTCGCCTTCAAGTGAACCTCCTCTGTGGTTGCAACATGGGTGGGACAAGCGGGCGAACATGGTACGCCCGATCGCTATTCCATCCCTATACTCGCGCCCATGATTCGCGCCGCCATCGTCGGCATCGGCACCTGGGGGCAGAACCTGGTGCGCTCGGTCGAAGGCAGCGAGCGCATCCGCTTCGTCGCCGGAGCGACCGGCACGCCGGCGAAGGCCGAAGCGTTTTGTCGTGAACGCGGAATTGCGCTTTCCGATTCCTACGAATCCCTGTTGAAAAGCAAGGACGTCGAAGCGGTCGTCCTCGCCACCCCTCATTCTCTCCACTGCGAGCAGATCATCGCCGCGGCGAAGGCCGGCAAGCATGTCTTCGTCGAGAAGCCGCTCGGCCTCGACCGCAAGCAAGCCGAGCGCGCGGTCAAGGCCTGCGCCGACGCGAGCGTGGTGCTCGCGGTCGGCTACAACTGGCGCTTCCAGCCGGCGCTCGCCGAGATCCGGCGCATGCTCGAGGACGGCCGGCTCGGCACGCTCTTGCACATCGAGGGCAACTTCTGCGGCCCGAGCGCGTACCGCTTCGCGCGCGAGCACTGGCGCCAGGACCGCGACGAGGCGCCCGCCGGCGGCATGACCGGCCGCGGCGTGCACGTGGTCGACGCCATGCTCTGGCTCGCCGGGAAGATTGAAACGGTCTGCGCCCAGTCGTATCGCTTAGTAGGGGACTCGGGCGTCGACGACACCACCTCGATGCTCTTTCGCTTCCGCGGCGGCGCGACGGGTTATCTCGGCACGGTGATCGCGACGGCGGAAACGTGGCGCATGCAGATCTTCGGCTCGAAGGGATGGGCCGAAGTCGGCGATGTCAAGCATCTGACGACATGGCAATTGCGAATCTGTTTTTTGAATGATCTTCTGGAAAAGCGAAAAGCCGAAGTCATCACCTTCCCCACCCTCAGCACCGAGCGCGCGGAGCTCGAGCATTTCGCAGAATGCGCCGCGGCGCGCCGGCCGATCGCCGTTCCGGGCGGCGACGAAGTGCACAATGTCGCCGTGCTCGAGGCGATTCTGGATTCTGTGAAGAATGATTCGCGGGTCACGGTGAAATGATTCGTCTTTTGCTCCTGCTTTTCGTAACGACGGTGCACGCCCAGCCGTGGCCCTCGAAGCCCATCCACGTCGTCGTCCCGTCGCCGCCGGGCGGGCCGCCGGACCTGATCATCCGCATGCTCGCGCCGAAGATGAACCTCGGCCAGCCGCTGGTAATCGAGAACCGCGCCGGCGCCGGCGGGATCGTCGGCACCGCGTTCGTGGCGAAGAGCGCGCCCGACGGCTACACCTGGCTCTTCACGACCGCATCGCACACCAATACACCACCCTTCAACGACAACGTGCCCTTCGACCCGGTGAAGGACTTCTCGCACGTGACGCTGGCGGCGCAGAACTTCGGCCAGGCGCTCACCGTCGGCGCGAATTCGCCTTTCAAGAGCGTGCAGGAGCTGGTCGGCTACGCGCGCCAGAATCCCGGCAAGCTCAACTACGGCTCGGCGGGCATCGGCACGGCGAGCCACATCCCGGCGGAGCTGATGAAGTCGCTCTCGGGCACCGACATCGTGCTCGTGCCCTACCGCGGCGTCGCCGAGGCGATCATCGACCTCCTCGCCGGGCGCATCGATCTCTTCTTCGTCGGCACGCAGCTCGCGGCGCAGAACGTGCAGAGCGGCAGGGCGCGCGTGCTCGCGCTCACCGGCGCCAAGCGCTGGAAGGGCCTGCCCGAGGTGCCGACGATGCAGGAGGCGGGCTTCAAGGACTACAACCTCATCAACTGGTTCGGCCTGTGGCTGCCCGCCGGCGCGAGCCCGGACAGGCGCTCGCCGATCCCGAGATCAAGGCGCAGTTCGACGCGCAGGGGCTGGAGGGCGTCGGCATGCCGCCGGCGGAATTCGCGAAGTTTGTCGCGCGCGAATCCGCATTGATCAGTGATCTGGCGAAAAAAATAAAGAAATGAAACGGCAACCCTGGCAGTGGCCGGAAAAGAAGTGGCGCGCGATCGTCAACCGCGTGCGCGCCGGACGGGCGCTGCGGCCGAAGAAATGGCAGGGCGGCGCGCGCTGCGCGGTCGCGCTCTCGTTCGATTCCGACCATGAGACCAACGAGCTGCGCGAGGCGGGCGAATCGATCGGCCGCCTCTCGCAGGGGCAGTACGGCAATCGCCAAGGTGTTCCCAGGATTTTGAATTTATTGAAAGAACATAACGTCAAAGCCACGTTCTTCGTTCCCGCGGTGACGGCGCTGCTGTATCCCGAGGAGCAGAAGCGCGTGGTCGCCGAGGGCCACGAGGTCGGCATCCACGGCTGGATCCACGAGAGGAACTCGGTGCTGCCGAAGAAGGCCGAGCGAGAGCTGCAGATGAAGTCCTCCGCCGTCCTGGAAAAAATCACAGGCGTGCGGCCGGTCGGCATCCGCACCCCTTCGTGGGACTTCAGCCCCAACACCCTCGCCATCACCAAGGAGATGGGGCTCCTCTACGACTCGTCGCTCATGGCGGACGTCGACTGCTACGAGCTCATGATGAACGGCAAGCCCACCGGCGTAGTCGAGTTGCCCGTCGAGTGGATCCGCGACGACGCGGTGTATTTCAACATGAACCGCTTCGCCTCGCTCAGGCCGTACACGCCGCCCGAGGGCGTGTTCGACATCTTCAGGCGCGAGCTCGACGCCGCCTACCAGGAAGGCGGCATCTTCCAGCTGACGATGCACCCGCATATCAGCGGCTATCGCTCCCGCCTGTGGATCCTGGATGAATTGATTCGACATGCAAAAAAATACGAGGACGTCTGGTTCGCGACCCACGCCGACATCGCGAAGTACGCCCTGAAAAACGCAGCAGCTTGATCGATAACTTCTCCAACACGCAGGTCACGCGGAAGGCGGTCGTGCCGACGCGCGCCGGCGTGGTCGCTTCGGCGCACAAGCGCGCCGCCGAGGCCGGCGCCGAGGTTCTGGCGGCGGGCGGCGACGCGGTCGACGCCGCCGTCGCCACCTCGTTCGCGCTCGGCGTGGTCGAGCCGTGGATGAGCGGCATCGCCGGCGGCGGCTGCATGGTGCTCTGGCGCGCCGCCGAGAAGAAGGGCTACGTCGTCGACTACGGCATGCGCTCGCCGCGCGCGCTCGATCCCGCCGACTATCCGCTCTCCGGCCAGGGCACCAACCCCGACCTCTTCGGCTGGCCGCTGGTGAAGGACAACCGCAACGCCGAGGGCGCGATGTCCGTCGCGGTGCCCGGCGTGGTCGCCGGCATGGCGCTCGCGCACGAGCGCTTCGGCAGGCTGCCGTGGCGCGATGTCGTCGCGCCTTCGGTGCGCCTGGCGAAGGAAGGCATGCTCCTCGACTGGTACGCCGGCCTCCTCATCGCCTCGGTGGCGCGCTCGCTGGCGCGGGATCGCGACGCGGCAGCGATGTTCCTCGAGGACGGCCAGTGGCCGCCCTTCGGCACCTGGACCGCGCTGAGCGAAAAGAGGGTCAATCAACAGGCTCTTTCTTCCAGTCTTGAGATGATTGGAAAAGAAGGTTCAAAAGCGCTCTACGGCGGGGAAATCGGCGAAGCAATCGCGAAGGACGTGCGCGACAAAGGCGGCTCGCTCTCGCGGGAAGACTTCGCCGAGTACAAAGCGCACTTCGCCGAGCCGCTGGTAGTCGACTACCGCGGCGGGCGCGTGCTGGCGGCGCCGGGATTGACCGGCGGTCCGACTCTGGCCTTTTCTTTAGAGAAGCTGAAGGAAAGGGAGAAACCCAGTTACGTCGACTACGCCAAAGCCCTGGACGCCGCCTGGCGCACGCGCTTCCAGACCGCGGGCGACAAGGACGGCTGCACGACGCACTTCAGCGTCGTCGACCGCGCCGGCAACCTGTGCGCGGTCACGCAGACGCTGCTCTCGATGTTCGGCTCGCGCGTCGTCTCGCCCTCGAGCGGCGTGCTGCTCAACAACGGCATCATGTGGTTCGACCCGCAGCCTGGAAAGCCGAATTCCATCGGCCCGAACAAGCGCTGCCTCGGGAACTACTGTCCCGTCATCGGAGAAAGATCCGATCTCCGCTTCGCGCTCGGCGCCTCCGGCGGGCGCAAGATCGTCGGCACGGTGCTGCAGATCGCCTCGTTCCTCCTCGACCACGGCATGACGCTCGAGGAGGCCTTCCACGCCCCGCGCATCGACATGAGCGGCACGCTGCCGATGGTCGCGGACACCGCGCTTCCCCGGCACGAGCTGGAGGCGTTGGGAAAAGTCTTTGAAACGGTGAACGCGCGGCGGCTCTGCTTCCCTTACTCCTACGCCGTGCCCGCTGCAGTGCTGCGCCAGGGCGAGAGCAACATGGGCTGCACCGAGATCATGTCGCCGTGGGGAGATGCGGTCGCGGAGAAGTCCTAGCCGCCCGCCTTCTTCGCCATCTCCGCGGCCGCCTTCTTCATCTCTTTCATGGACACGTCGCGCACGTGGGTGGCGATGTGCCACACGTGGCCGAACGGGTCCTCGATGGTGCCGAGCCGGTCGCCGTAGAACTGGTCCTGCACCGGCCGCACCAGCTTCGCGCCCGCCGCCAGCGCCTTCTCCACCACCGCGTCGACCTTCGGCACGTAGATGTGCAGGTGCACCGTGGTGCCGCCGCGCGTCGCCGGGCCGACGAACTGCATCTGCGGGTGCTCGTCGGCGAGCATGATGCGCGAGTCGCCGATGCGCACCTCGGCGTGGCCGAGCTTTCCCTCGGGGCCCGGCATGCGCATGATCTCCTTCGCGCCGAACGCTTTCTTGTAGAACTCGATCGCCTGCGCCGCGCCGCGGATGCTGAGGTATGCGGTGATGCTGTGGTAGCCGGCGGGGATGGGTTTGACTTTCGCTTTCCGTTTTTTCATGAGGATCTCCTAAGCCGTGCCGATCTGTTCCCTGACCGAGCGGTTGCGCCCGGCGGCCTTGGCAAGGTAGAGGGCGCGGTCGGCGCGGGCGATCCACGCCGCGGCGCTCGCGTCACCCGGCTCGAGCGCGGCGCAGCCGATGCTGGTCGTGACGTGCAGCGCACGCTCGGCGCCGAACGAAGCCTGCTCTATTCGCTTGCGGATCCGCTCGGCGATCACCTCGGCGCCGGGACCGTCGCTGCCGGGGAGCAGCACGCCGAACTCCTCGCCGCCGTAGCGCCCCGGCATGTCGTGCCCGCGCAGCGACTCGCGCAGGATCGCGGCCAGCTCGCGCAGCACCGCGTCGCCCGCCGGGTGGCCGTAGTTATCGTTGATCTGCTTGAAGTGGTCGAGGTCGATCATCAGCACCGCCGCCTTCTGCCCGCCGCGCCGCGCGCGCGCGTACTCGCGCTCGACCGCCTCCTGCCACGCCGTATGGTTCGGCAGCGCGGTGAGGCCGTCGGTGTTGCTGAGCGCGGTGAGCTGCAGGTTCTGCAGCCGCACCTGGCGCGCGAGCTGGTGGGCGGTGAGGCCGACCATGATCGGGTAGATGATGAGCAGCGGCACCGCCGACAGCCGCGCGACGATGCCCGATTGCATGAGCTGCGGCTCGATGCCGAAGACGAGTGCGACCGCGATCGCGGCGACGACCAGCGCCGCCAGGCAGCGCGCGAGCATCTTCAGGCCGCCGATGCCGGCCTTGTCCATCGACAGCATCGCGAGCATGACGACGCTCGGCGCGGGATTGAAATGCATCGCCGCGATCCAGATGCCGCCCCAGGCGTTGTCGACCACGAGGTTGCGCAGCTCGGCGCGGTAGGGGTTGCGGCTGCGCAGGGCAAGCGCGCGGGCGAGGTGCGGCCAGCCGAGCAGGCTGGCGAGCATCGCCGCCCACATCCAGGCTGGGGCGCCCTGCTCGTAGAACCCGCCGCCGACGCACACCGCGCCGAGCGCCAGCCCGACCATGCGCGGCAAGTACATGCGCCGCGCGAAGCGCTGGCCTTCGTCGCCGCGCTTCGCCGATTCGTCGCTGCTGCTGTCCCCGGACATGCCGGGGCATTCTACTTATGCGGCGAGCGCCTCCGGCACGAGCCGCGCGACACTGGCACGGGCGGCGGCGAGGCTCTTCTCGCGGCTCTCGGCGCTGATCGCCAGGCCCTCGGCGTAGACGAACTCGACGTCGCCGATGCCGAGGAAGGCGAGGAAGCTCTTCACGTAGGCGCTCTGCGTGTCCGCCGGCGTGCCGGCGTAGAGGCCGCCGCGCGCCGCCGCGATATAAGCCTTCTTGCCGGTCAGCAGCCCGACCGCGCCTTTCTCGGTGTACTTGAAGGTGAGGCCGGCGCGGGCGATGTGGTCGAACCACGCCTTAAGCGGCGAAGGCACGCCGAAGTTGTACATCGGCAGGCCGAGCACGATCACGTCCGCGCGCCTGAGCTGCGCGATCAGGCCGTCGGAGTAGGCGACCACGGCCTTCTGCAGGTCGTTGCGGCTCTCGGGTTTCTCGAGGAACGCCTGGAAGCGCTGCGCGTCGAGGTGCGGCACCGGCTCGCGCGCGAGGTCGCGCACGGTGAGGCTCGCGCCGGGGTTCTGTCCCCGCAGGCGCTCGACGAGTTGGTCGGCGAGGCGGCTCGACTGGCCGCCCTCGGAAAAGATGCTGGAGTTGATTTGGAGGATGTTCATGCGGCCACTTTATTATTGAAGGATTGGATTAAATAGCGCATTATTTCGCCTATATCGTTCAAACCAATCGATGAATAGAATCTCCCTCGACCAATGGGCGGCGCTTGTTTCGGTAGTCGAGTCGGGTAGTTACGCCAAGGCCGGCGAACAGCTCCACAAAAGTCAGTCCACGCTCACTTATTCGATCCAGCAGATCGAGAAGCTGCTCGGCGTGAAGCTGTTCGAGATCCGCGGGCGCAAGGCGGTGCTCACGCCCACCGGCGAGGTCCTCTGCCGCCGCGGCAAGACGCTGGTCGAGGAGGCGGCGCGGCTGGAGCACGCCGCACGCGAGCTCGCCAAGGGATGGGAAGCCGAGATCAGCGTCGCGGTCGAGATCGTCTTTCCCACCTGGCTCCTGGTGCAGTGCCTCGGCGAGTTCGCGAAGGAGCGGCCCGACACGCGCATCGAGCTCCACGAGACGGTGCTCGGCGGCACCGACGAGATGCTCGCCGCGCGCGGCGTGGCCTTCGCCATCACCTCGAACCTGCCGCCGGGCATGGTCGGCGACCTTCTGATGCCGGTGCGCGCGCTGTGCGTCGCCGCGCCCGCGCACCCGCTGCACCAGCTCGGCCGCCCGGCGACGCTCGACGATCTGCGCGCGCACCGCCACCTCGTCATCCGCGACTCGGGGGTGCAGCGCACGCGCGCCGGCGGCTGGCTGAACGAGCGGCGCTGGACCGTCTCGCACAAGGCGACCTCGATCCACGCCGTGACGCTCGGCTTCGGCTTCGCCTGGTTCCCCGAGGACTGGATCCGCGGCGAGCTCGAGCGCGGCGCGCTGGCGCCCGTGCCGCTGCGCGAGGGCGCCGAGCGCAAGGGCTCGCTCTACCTCGTGTTCGCCGACCGCGACGCGGTCGGGCCGGGCGCGCTGCGCCTCGCCGAGATCATCCGTGCCGGCGTCGCGACGCAGTGCGCCGCGCAGCGTGCGGCCTAGGCGGCGGCCAGCACCGCGCTGGTGGCGGTCAGGTAGTCCTCGTAGCTGCCGCGGAAGTCGACGGCGCGGCCGTCGGGCTTGAGCTCGATGACGCGCGTGGCGAGCGAGGAGATGAGCTCGCGGTCGTGCGAGACGAGGAACAGCGTGCCGGAGAACTTGTCGAGCGCGGTGTTGAGCGACTCGATCGATTCCATGTCGAGGTGGTTGGTCGGCTCATCGAGCATGAGCACGTTCGGCATGTCGAGGATCAGGCGGCCGATGATCATGCGCTGCGCCTCGCCGCCCGAGATGACCTTCAGCTTCTTTTTCTGGTCCTCGCCCGAGAAGAGCAGCTGGCCCAGCGTCGCCCGGACGATCATGTCGTCCTGCTTGAACCCCTTGCGGCGCCAGCGGGTCATCCACTCCGTCAGGGTTTCATCGAAAGCGAATTCCGCCGAAGCGTCCTGCGGCCAGTACCCCAGGCGCGCCTTCTCCGCCCATTTCACCGTTGCCGCATCGAGTTTCAGATTGTCTTTGAAATCCTCGGGAAGCAAAGAGCGAAGCAGCGTCGACTTGCCGACGCCGTTCGGGCCGATGATCGCCACTTTCTCGCCGGCCTCGACCGTCAGGTCGAGCTTGCCGTAGAAGAGGCCCTTCGCCTCCACCGCGCCGCGGTGCAGCTTCTCCCTCGGGTCGACGATGAAGCGGATGAACGGGTACTGGCGGCTCGAGGGCTTCACGTCCTCGACCTTCAGCTTCTCGATCATCTTGCGGCGCGAGGTCGCCTGGCGCGCCTTGGCCTTGTGGGCGCGGAAGCGCCGCACGAAGTCCTCCAGGTCGGCGATGCGGTCCTTCGCTTTATCGTTGTCCTTCTGCAGCTGCTGCTTGGCGAGGGTCGACGCTTCCATGTAGTCGTCGTAGCTGCCCGGATAGACGCGCACCGTGCCGTAGTCGACGTCCGCCATGTGCGTGCAGACCGCGGAAAGGAAGTGGCGGTCGTGCGAGATGATGACCATGGTGCTCGAGCGCTGGTTGAGCACGTCCTCGAGCCAGCGGATGCTGTTGATGTCGAGGTTGTTGGTCGGCTCGTCCAGCAGCAGGATGTCCGGGTCGCCGAACAGCGCCTGCGCCAGCAGCACGCGCAGCTTCCAGCCCGGCGCCACCGCGCTCCATCGGGCCGTCGTGCTGTTCCTTCGACACGCCCAGGCCGAGCAAGAGCTCGCCGGCGCGCGCTTCGGCGGTGTAGCCGCCGTACTCGGCGTACTTCGCCTCGAGCTCCGCCGCGTGCAGGAAGTCTGCTTCCTTCGCGTCCGGATTGGCGTAGATCGCGTCGCGCTCGCGCATCGCGGCCCACATCTCGGCATGGCCCTGCAGCACCACGTCCAGCACGCGCTCGCTCTCGTAGGCGAACTGGTCCTGGCGCAGCCTGCCCACCCGCTCGCTCGAGTCGATCGACACCGACCCCGCGCTCGGCTCGAGCTCGCCGCCGAGGATCTTCATGAACGTCGACTTGCCCGAGCCGTTGGCGCCGATCAGGCCGTAGCGGTTGCCGCCGCCGAACTTCAGCGTGACGCTCGCGAACAGGACCTGCGGCCCGAACTGCATGGCGATGCCGGAAGCGACGATCAAGCGATATCTGCCTTGAAAAAGAAAAAGCCGGCCGAAGCCGGCTTTCGTTGCGACAACGACCTTACATCGGCTTGATGTTGGTCGCCGCCGGGCCCTTCTGGCCTTGCGTCGCGTCGTAGGAGACCTTCTGGCCTTCCTTGAGCGACTTGAAGCCGGAGCCCTGGATCGCGCTGTGATGGGCGAAGAGATCCTTGCCGCCGTCATCCGGCGTGATGAAGCCGAAGCCCTTCGCATCGTTGAACCACTTAACGGTACCTGTAGCCATGTCTATTCAACTCCTGAATGCTGCTTTCGCGAGGCTGTCCGAGCCTTGCATGCGGGCACGATGATCAAGGGAGGAATCGACTGCCACTAGGAGCCGCTTGTGACGGCTAGGGACGCGTACGTGTTCACTGGGCTTGAAATCCTGCGGGCCGAACTATACCACGACCGGTCGGTAGTCCATGTTTTCTAGCGCAATTCAGTGTCGCGGCCCCTTGCGCCCGCTTTCGTTGGAGTCCGGCGTGCCCCGCTTTGGGGAGCGCGTCCGGGTGGCCTCCAGGAGGAGGCCCACCGCCTGGGTGAAGACCCCGACCGGCACCTCCTCCTCGCCCGCGATCATCCGCTCGAGCGCGTCGGTGGAGACGTTGAGCGCGTCGCTAAGCGAATCCACCCCGTTGCAGAGCTGCACCGCGCGGCGCAACGCCATCATCGGCACCTCGGAATTCTTCATTGCGCATGATAGCCGGGCGGTCCGTTACCGCGGAAGCTCGCCGAATTTCTCGCGCAGGCGCTCCACCGTTTCGGGCTCGCCGCGCACGCGCAGGAACGCCCCTTCGCCGTCGGCGCGCTCCTCGAGCACCGTGCAGGTGTCGAAGATCTGCCCGCGCAGCTTCTGCGCCGACCAGGGGAGGAAGAGCTCGGCCTCGACCAGGCGCTCCTGGAAGAACGCCACGATCGCCTCGCGCAGCGTCGCGACGTCGCCCGCCTTGCGCGCGCTCATCACGATGGAACCCGGATACTTTGCCCGCAAGGCCGGTTCGTCCCCGCCCCGGTCGATCTTGTTGAAGACCAGCAGGCGCGGCACCTCCTTCGCGCCGATCTCCTCGAGCACCTCGTCGGTCACCGCGAGCTGTCGCTCGAAGCCGGGATCGCTGGCGTCGACCACGTGCGCGAGCAGCGACGCCTCGAGCGCCTCGTCGAGCGTGGACTTGAACGAGGCGACCAGCCCGTGCGGCAGGTTCTTGATGAAACCGACGGTGTCGCTGACCAGCACGCGCGGGATGGTCTCGGGGTGCAGCGCCCGCACCGTGGTATCGAGCGTGGCGAAAAGCTTGTCGGCGACCAGCGCGTCGTTTCCCGTCAGCGCGCGCATCAGGGTGGACTTGCCGGCATTGGTGTAGCCGACGAGCGCCACGCGCGCCAGTCCTTGGCGCTCGTTGCGCCGCGCGCGCTGGGTCTTGCGCTCGACGGCCATCGCGTCGAGCTCCTCCTGCAGCTCGGCGATGCGGTCGCGAATCTTGCGGTGCCGCTGCGCGCCCGGTCCTTCGGTCCCGCCTGCTTCGCCGCCTCGCGCAGACGCGGCCCCATGTAGCCCAGGCGCGCGATCTCGACCTGCGCGCGCGCGAAGCGCGAGCTCGCGTGGCGGTGGAAGATCTCGAGGATCACCGTGGTGCGGTCCATCACCTCGCCGCCCACCTCCTTCTCCAGGTTGAACGCCTGCGAGGGGGAGATGTCGTGGTCGATGAGGATGGCCTTAGCCGACTGCTCTTCGCGCAGCAGGCGCAGCTCCTCGCGCTTGCCGGTGCCGAAGTACGCCCCCGAATGAAACCCGGCGCGCTTCTGCGTGAACGTGGCGACGACCTCGAAGCCCAGCGTCTTGGCGAGCTGGCGCAGCTCGGTGAGCGAGGCGTCGAACTCGGCATCGCTCACGCTCGGCCGCTGCACCGCCGCCACGATGGCGCGGCTGCGCTTCTGCGCAGTTTCCTGGGTCATGCACGGAGACTAACAGGCCGGCCCCGACATCGACCAGGAACGCGCTACTCGGCGGGCTCCTCGAGGAAGCTCTGCACCTCGCGAATGAGGCGCAGGTGTTCTTCTCGACGCCCATGGAGTGCGAGCCCTCGGAGAGCACCATCACGCGCCGCGCACGCGCGTTGCCGAGGCGCTTGAAGAGCGCGAGCCCCTGCTCGTGCGGCGTGATCACGTCCCACTCGCCTACCACCAGCAGCGTCGGCGCCCGGGACCAGTCGATCGGGCTGACCACGCCTGCGCGCCGCCTCGACGTTGACCTCCAGGTGCAGGGCAACGGCGATCAGCGCGGCGACTTAGCTGCGTTCCGGCTCCGGCCGGCGTATGGCGTGGCGGACGTTGACGAACCGGTTAAGCAGATCGAACCAGAACGGCGCGCCGATCGAGATCGCGAGCGCGGTGAGGAGCCAGCCGAACAGGCGCATGGCCCAGTCGCGGATCGTGGCGCCTCGAACCGTTTCCCCATCCCAGCCGATGGGAAGGCCCTGGA
>WNFL01172671.1_pt1 | contig 13281 bp, 13 predicted proteins | sample 5400361 | NCBI WGS metagenome assembly WNFL01 (sample SAMN13153351, study PRJNA577476) | soil metagenome | isolation source: 40 cm soil on Douglas fir-dominated hillslope | place: USA:California | collected 2013-09-17
AAAACTGCTATCGTATTCGAAGATGTCGCAGATACGCCGCAAGGGAACCTATGGTTGCCGAATGGGAATGGGTGGAGATATCCTGAGGGAAATAATAAAATAATAAATGAAAAAATAAATGGTCTTCGATCGTGTGGGTTGTTGTGCAGCTCCAAGGGCACCTTATCGATTGAACACCGGGGTTGAGTGTACTTGCTAGACGCTGGAGCGCGGGCGGCGGGTGCAAGGCCAAGTGAGGTGAGGTGAGACGGAGGCGGCGGACTGGCGGACTGGCGGACTGAAGAGGTTGAGTGACCGGGGACTTACTTATGTACTTCGCGTTATCTCGCCCTGTCAAAATATAAATCTATACATATATATCATAAGACCATGAGACCATGAGATCATGAGATCATGAGATCACGGCCGTGAGCGGCGGAAACCTTTTTCTTTTTTTCGGCGTCCAGGCTGGCGAGCGAGCGAGGTGCGGTTGATAGCCTTAGCCTTCAGCTTTAGCTTTTTCCTGTTTTCTTCAGTCTCTGCCCACCCCCACCCGCATCGGCACAGGGCGGGGCGATCGGGGCTCTCCAGCAGCAGCAGCTGGCAGGCTGTCCCAAACCATTCTTGCGAAGTGGGAGTTAGGCAGTGGACGGAGACGCGGAGACGCGGAGCATAATCCAGTGTTTAGTGACGAGGTGACATTGCGTATTGGTGTATTGGGTCAACCTCCGCTCTTTGCGCCGCCCGAAACTGCCCGAGATCCAGGGAGCGACGAGGGCTCGCCTCAGAGCTTAATACCCCCCTCCCTGACGGTTGGACGGACGAAATTGTCTTCTTCTTTTCGTAGAGGACCATACGATACGATACGATACGACGTTCGAAGAGGGTCAGATGAGTTGGTTGGCTGATTCGCGCGTGATCGGCCAGCCGCGAGAGCTACTTCTAGTGCGATCTCGTCTGCTCTAGCCTGCTTTCTTTTATGGTGTGCGAGTGTGCAATGAGAGGTGACGTCGTGTGTGTTGGGCTGAAGTGCCCAAGTTGAAGTTGACATTCGTGTTTGCCACCCGATGTCGCGCTGATCCACGTGAGGATTAGCTGAGAACCATCAGTGTACATCACACGGAATCTTACAAGCAAGCTTATCTAGGGCTAGCTACGGTGAACCCTCCTTTGTGGCAATGGTGGCATGCTCATCGAAATTGGATAACAACTCATCCAACATGGCTCATGTCATAGCTAACCAGGTCCAGGTATGAAGGACGGATTGAAGCAAGCAGCCAAAGGAGTGGCCGCATCGAGTGAAATTAGTCATTCCAGCGGTCTTCAAAAACAATCTTCAGCTCTCCTGCGGGGTCAATGGCCGTACATCCTTGGATAATTGTAGTAAAATATCATGGTAAGTAGTGGGTACAACCCGACTCGGACTTTGCCGATGTCACTTGTACACAACCACGATCATGTCTGATTTCGTGAGCGAAACGATATATACATCCGCAGTAGTACTCATTTTTACATTTCAGAATCCAGCGCTCCCACCTGAACTATGGCGTGAAATCATGCGCTGGGCAACTCTCCCTCCATCTGGCCGATTGCCGCTCGATGATTCCCTCACAATGTTAGATCCATGGCCTGTGGGCATGCCATCTATGTTATACCAGTTCCTATACCTATACCCAGAGACTGCTTATGGATTCGAGCAGTCCTGCCTCTACCCGACAAAGCGCGCCTTGATGCTTGTTTCCAAGGCGTGGGCAGAGTTGGCTGTCGAGTTTATGTATGAGAGTCTAGTCGTCGACTACTATGGCGTCGGACGACAAGAGCAAGTAATCGCCCTCTTGGAAGGTTCTGCCGGCCTCCTGCTGAAGAAGTGGGTGAAGCGTGTTGATGTTTTTGAGAATCCGTTATCAAAGGGCTACGCCTGTACGAAGCTCGCACGTATCGGGTTTCCAAACCTCCGCGTGCAAAATTTGTTCTACCATTACCACTGCGAGATCGTACCGTTCGGGGTTCTACTATCCGAACAACCACTCCACCTTGCAGAGCGATGTGGATCTCAAATTCTCGATCGTGCGACGTCTCGAGATGAGGCTTTTGGAAGCCTCCGCTGTCTAACGTTGTGGATGCTCGAACCCACCCACACCCCATTCCAATTCCCTTCTAATCTCCGTCGGCTTACTATCATCGTTTTTGAAACCACGTATTTCCAAGTCCAACACTTTTTCAGCACTAGCGATTCCGTCGCCCTTCCTACCTTGACCCACCTCACATTGCACCACAGATATCAATTCCCAGATCGTCTCATGCTTTCTATGGAAATGATCAATCGTATTGGCCCACAACTTCGTCATCTCACCATATCGGCAGTCAATGGTGCTCAAGATTGGACTGAATGCGATCTCCGTACGATACTTCGCGTATGCACTCAACTGACGGAACTAGCAATACCATCTCACATGGAAACTTGGGAAGCCGACCACGGTGATTATAGACATTCGATCCTCCAGACACTGGGCATTCCCATCACGCGGGACACCTCTGAGCAGGATTTACAGTTGTCCTTTGATGTATTTTCGAGGCGGGAGGCATTTCCAAAGCTTAGCACCATCCGTCTCGTCTCTGTCAGCGCAAATCCAAGGGAAGCGAACCAATGGCTAGAGCCGCACGCCCTGCGTCTCAGAGACCATGGAATACGACTCGAAGATTACTCGGGCCGCGATGTTCTGCCAGTACTGGTTCTGGAGAATCAGAATTGACACCTGTTGCCAAGATGCATGAACACTGTCTCTTGCTAGAAATATTGGAAAGGGTCCACCTGTAATCCCTTCTCAATTGCACATCAAATATAATTTCTGGCTGGCGGTCCGGCAAACATGAACGAAGGACAACTCCGTCCATCATTGTCTGCGCTATCGATTCACTGCTCTATTCGCGATTTCAATGATAAAGTAGCGCCACAATCGAACTGGAGCTGCCGAAGCACCGCTCAAACGACTGATTTTCTTGCATCGCGCACTATTTAAGCCTGAATCCACATTGTTCTTGCTGCTCCTAAAGATCACATCGTCTGGTTGAGATCAAATGGGGCAAATTGGCAGCCTGTTTCAACCCCACAACCTAGATATCATCACCAGTAGTTTCTACATCGCCTGTTCTTCGACGGACCAAATCGTTCTGTGTCCTCGGTGTATATTGTTCGTGAACACAAAAAAATCATCATGAAGATTTCGCGACGAATATAATACACGTATAAGCAGCCAAGATGGGTGAAAGGGGGGATGGGTCAAGTAGACGCGCTCATTAAGCCTCATCGTCGCCCCAAATCCCTCCGTAGTCAGCCGCCTCCCGCAACAGTAGTATCTCATGATCGCTTGAAGAGGACAAAGTTCCCTCATTGGTGGCAGCGGAATAAAAGTCAATCTTGAGTGCCTTTGCGTCGAACGTGTCTTCTGGTTTCCAAAGGCAAGCGCTAATGGGGTACCTACAATGTTGTTCAGAAATCGCGAGTGCGAGGATGAAAGGACGAGATATACCCATCAAACTTGACCAGCCACGCAAACTGTACCGGGGAGTTTTGATCGTTGATCGGCTTCCTCCCTATGAGTTTGTCGACATAGAACACTTCATCGCCCGTTTCTTGTTTGGGTATTACACAGCCTGGTGCTCCGCACTCGTACTTTCCTTCTCGAGGGACAACTAGACAACGTTTCAGGCGCGGGAATACTCGAGTACACAGTCCTGTGTACTCTAGTACATACCAGTGTACCTACAGTGGCGAGCTGATCAGTTGGATTTCAGCCAAGAGCTAGGGAGGAGGTCTCACCTATCAGGGAAACCGCAAGGCGGGCAGGTGTACGGCACGTCTTCCCGAGTCATACAGGGATCGTCCTCATTTACGCTGACACAACTTATGTGATACCACCCATCACACCTAAGCAGGAGTCAGCGCTGGTTAAAGGGGTTGAGCTTTGGGGTGCACTTGTTACACATAACCTGCAAGACTGGGTTATTACATCTTTGTGTGTCGCTGTGTCAGGGACCACAAACCATGACAGGGGGTTGATCGGTTTCATCATCCAGTACAATCATTTCGCCCTTCGCAGCAATGTTTGAAGTGGTGGGACCCTTCTTCCGCCTCTTGGATACCCGGCCACCCCGCTTCCTCTTTCCAAGAGTCTTGGTTATGATACTCGAGCTGTGGAGCGCAGATTCCTTGCCTTTTTTCGGGGGGCTATACGAAGGCGGTGGCGTATTCTTTAGTGGAGAGCTCAGATCAGACAGGGGAGAGTCTGCTGAGAACAAGGCATCAATACGCGATTTCTCTTGCTTGTCGAGATGCAGGCTCCAGCGGACATCCCCGACTGGCGCTTCGGGGATTTTCGGTTCACGGGCGGGGCTGGGCTTGGGCGGTGAGCTCGATTGCTTAATAGGAGGCTGTGGTTCTATGGGTGCTGATTCTGGCAATTTTGTTCCTTTGGGCGGTGTCTTGTGGTTGTCGGACTGGGCGGGAGTGGGTGGACTTGGGTCAGGTGGACTTGGGTCTGCTGTCAGTGTCGCCGGTTGTTGAGGTGAAAATGGGCCCTGCGAAAGCCTCTTAATCATCTCTGCGTAATAACATGAGCGAGACGAATCGTATCGACGGTTTCTAGAGACTTACTCTGCAATTCCGCAAGAGATGCCTGTACGCTATCGAGGCTTGCGAGGTTACCTAAACAATTATATCAACATAGAATCTCGTAGTCTGTCAATCCAACGTGCACGACGCGCGTGGGTTCTTGACGGTCTCGAATATCTCCGCCACATTGCGTTCGACGGCCAGAATGTTTTTCGCGACGTCTCCCATCGACTTTCCCAGCCGATCCTCGGTAGACTCTATCCGAGTATTGATAGCGTCCAGCAGTATGCGATGGTCCTCCATTGCACCCATGTGAGGTGCCGGCGCAATGGCCAGTGGGGTGGGGCGAGGAGCCTGGGAGATCTGTTGTATTTCATCGAGTCTTGCGGCGACGATGTCAAATGCACTCCTGAATGCATTTTGTTGAGACAACGTTTCATTCCTGAGGGATTCGACATCGCATTGGATCGCGGAAAGTTTTTGGTGAATGTCGTAAGAATGACCATTCAAGGCTTGCAATATATGAGACTGCTGAGCTTGGAGAGCATTGTGTATGCGTCGCGAGAAGGTCTCGAGTGAACCGCTCATCCTCGGTGGCTGCAAGCAAGCCGCGAAAGGACAAAGAGCCAAACAAAGACTTGAGACCAACATTGATCGTAAATCACAGCGACTCGATCCTCAGTCGTGACGGCCACAGGTCATGAAACATGAAAGAACGAAAGTACATTTGTATAATGACACCAGCCGTTACAATAATAAAATAAAATTCGTGGGAAACAAAATTTAAAATAGTGCCCTGCAAATAGGGATAAGTCCGCAGGGAGAGGTTACATGAGACCGCGTCAAGCATCCGAACAAGAAATGAGGAGCAAGTCGCTCAACTGAATAACAACACGATAGTATTTATTGCGGAGGCGGGGCAGCAGCAGCGGCGGGATCCCGTGGAGGTGACGTCATACTGTTCCTCCCAACATCCGCATAGCTAGGTGGGAGCTCGATCAGCTCCGCCTCTTCGTGGGCAGCAGGCGCCGCCATCCCAGCGTCTTGGTGCAAGAGGAAGTTGACAGGCCGCGCACGTGGCGGAGGTTGCTTTCGCGGACCCACACTCACGACTGGGCCTCCCACCTCTGGGTTCGTGACGGAGAATCCGGCAGACGTCCGCGATTGCCCACTATCATAAGGAGAGGTCACATGAGAGCCCGTTTCGGTATGGGAGTCGTCCCAAATGCTAGTGGATGCATTCGTTGGAGGTGAGAAAGCACTGCGGCCAGCGACGCTGGAGGGCGGTCGACCGTTGAAAGAAGGTGCATAGGCAGTGGAACCGTGCCGCCCGCTGGAATGGAAGCTACTTGAGCTATACCTATACCCGTTGCTCTCGAACAGGTTGCGCTCTGAGGTGTGCTCTGAACCGCGAACCGTTGGTGGCGAAAGGAACGGCGTAGGTTCCAAATTACTTGGAGGTTCGTCATTTGAGCTATTGTCATGCCTAAAGAGGTCTGTTTTGTTCCCGTATGTCGTTGGGTGTCGCTTCCGACGTCGAATGTAAAGGAGAGCACCAGCTAAAGCGAACAGCACGAGTAACCCGACGACTATCCCAACGACTAGAGGGGTATTGATGCCATTTCTACTGCCCGAGCCTCCAGTCGGAGTCGGAGAAGACGTGGAAGACACTTGACCGGCATATGGTGATTGTGTGCTCGAGTAGGCGCCACCGGACAGGCAGCTTCGCGACCCTTGGCCAACAGTCTGTGCAGCCGAGCTTCCACCTGTCGCTCTACCTCGTGAGTCACCGGCGAGAATAAAAATTGAGGTGTTAGGTTCTATTTGAGGTTGCCAGATGACGGAGGACGCGCCGGGAGGGACAGGGATTTGGAAGGATTGACCGCCAGGTATAACTCCAGCTAAAGTGACGTCTCTATAGTCCGCAAATCAGTCTTCATTACCAAAAAAGCGGGAGGTAAACTGACCCTTTCGGGTGATCCCAACTGATATTGACGGGTTTGCAAAGAGAGATGTCCTCAGGGTTTAGGAAGAAGAAGAAGTCGACTATTGTGGTCTTTGTCGGGAGACATGTAGTGCTTTTCGAGTCGTCGACGGTAAGAATCGCGCTTGTTCCACCAGTTCCAACACCTATGATGGAACGATGTGAGTGCCTTGACGCACGGCTTTACAGCGCAGTTAGGAAAGAAAGACACACCCGTTGCGTCGCTGACCATGGCTATAAACTGGGAGTCGGCGGGGAACTTGAGAGTATCCAGCGTAAATGTTTTATCTGAGAATTCCACATCCACAATGGATCGTATCTCCGTTAGACGACGAGGCATAGGTCCTGCTGGAATCAAGTTGAGGCGGTATGGAGCAGTCCGACCGTCCACAGTGACAGTGAGCGGCGAGCATTGTGCCGGATTGCTCGAGAAGGTAAAGGTGAAGGCAGATACGAAGGTTGATGATAAAATGTTTTGGAAAAGAAGAGCTATGGCAAACCTCGAAGCCAAAACGGCGCGCATTTGGAATCAGACGCGGAGGGGGGATTCGAGACCGCGAGCGGTTTGGCCGTCGCCAGCGAGATGGCTATGCAAAATAAGCCGCTTTCAAGACAGATCGGTCGAAGGGACCACTTCCAGTTTAGTTGGAGGCCAAACTTGGGCAATTGCTCTGCCTCAAGGGTAATGGGTACTGGCAAGGGTGATTTCACCACCTGGGCTACCTCGGCCCTACCTACGCACACCGCCATTCTCGGAATAGTTACCTTTTACTTGACATTATAACATACAGAGGCGTTTTGGGCTTGTGGCAATCGCACTCTTCGGTGTCATAGCCTTCTGCTACTTCATACAAACAAAGTCCATGGCTTTGGAAGCCAAGCAATCCCAGGTTGTCCAGGAGGGTACTACTCCTCAGCAACAAGAACAGCAAAACCCTGAGCAAGCTCACAGAGTTGCGTCGAATGTCCTCCCACTCCCAATTCCGTTTCCGAACCGAGATGACCTCGCCAAAGGAAAACCTCGAGGTGGCCGCATCGAGCAACCAGTGGAGCCTCATGTGGACTCGTAGTCATGCAAAGCCTTTCCTGAATTTATTCCCCCGTGAATCGTTGTGTTCGCGAGGTCTTGTGCTCTGACCCGCAACCTTGTGCATGCCTGATGCACATCATCTCGCCTCTGTGACCCATGTTCGCACCTTTTGTAATTATTGAGTCATGGAGACAAACGCGATGGAGAGACTTAGATATCGTGACGAAAGAACTCAGAAAATAAAGTCATCGTTGTACAAGCATTTGTGATAGTACATAATTCAGTCGATATCACCTGTAAACGAGTGCACATTAGATAGGTACTATGGACGATCGAACATGCGCACCAACTCTCCTCGATCCATCTCGTAACATCTCGTAACCTTTCACGCTCCGGAAAGGAGAGAGGTGGAATATCTTCCGGAGCTTGAGCTTGAGCTTTACCTTTCAGAGACCGGGTCGTCGGTTTTGCCGCTTCTCGCTCAACCGCGGCCCCCAAGACAGCGGTATGGATGGCACCACCAACCATTCCCACACAGGCTCCGAGGATCATGGCAGTCCCAATGAAGACATAAACTGGGTATAGCAGCTTCCCGAGGTAGACGATGACTCGGTACGGAGTTAAGAAGAGGATATTGAATACTGCTGCTAATAGAACGATGACGGGCGCTAGGACCGTGAGTATGGGAGCAAACAATGCGCGGAGGAACACGACGGTTGTCGATACCAAGAAGGACACGAGGCGGGCTTGCGCAATGAGAGTAGAACGAATAAATGAGATTGGTGAAGGAATATATGCAAGGTATTTGAAGATGTTGATCTTAGGTACAGTCGGTGCATGAGGTTTTTGTGTATGAAGCATTGCCGGGATCGTCGGTAAAGGCATGGGCTTCAGCGAGATATGTGGAAGATGGGGCATATGCGGGGAGGGTGGTATGCGATGCATGGTGTCTGTTGCCTCCTGGAGAATCGCACTGAGCGTCGAGGATGACGCCGGGGATTCAGCTCCCGGAAGCTGTGGGCCATATGGCTCTGTCATGTTCGTTCTAGGAGCACTCGCGGCATTTTTGTTCTTCTGATAGTAGGCGAGAAGTACAGCGATGAAGAGAATGAGCAGTGTAAACGTTTGGCCCCGCAGCGCCATCAGGGACGAGTTCAAACCTGGCTAGCGTGTGTTTTTGTTTTTCCAAAGTTCCATTGCAACCACGCCCAGTCCACCCAACCACGTCCACAAGAGTACACGGCAAAGGCTGTCCTTAAAACCGTCAATTTGCGTGCTCACATTCTTCCGCTTTTTAAATTGGCGCTAAATTGGATTCGGTCATAGGTACCCGTTCTGTAAAAATAAGCCACAGAGAGTTGCGTTTGTACACCGCAAGCACTGTTCGTGTTCCCCACTATGACCGAGCTATTTTCCCCCCGTTCGTTCTGCGTGGAATTCGCTCAGGAGGAGGTCGAGCGTATGCGGCGCTTACTCATGGACGCGCGACTTCCCGCCGCACCACATATTCCTGGTGCAACTTGGGACTACGGAGTCGACTTGGAATGGCTCAAATCCATGCGCGACGCATGGTTGAACGAATACGACTGGCGTGCCGTCGAACGGCGGATGAATACACTCAACCACTTCAAAGTCACGATCGAGGGCATCGAATTGCACTACCTTCACCACAAATCTGAGCGGGAGGATGCAATTCCGATTATTCTGTCCCATGGTTGGCCAGGTTCGCTCGTCTCTGTCCATTTTATATCCCCTTCTTATAACTAGATCATCATAGGTTCATTCTGGGAATTTCATAATATTATCCCTCACCTCACCTCACCCCCTTCATCATCTGACCCTGCCTTCCATGTCGTGGTCCCCTCTCTTCCTGGCTTCACCTTCTCCTCTCCGCCTCCCAGAAAGGACTGGAGGATGACGGACAACGCTCGTGTCCTCAACACGTTAATGACCTCGATCCTGGGCTACTCTTCATACATGGCTCAAGGCGGGGATTGGGGTTCATACATCACGACCATCCTCAGCTCGTCGCAATTCCCCGCATGCAGACTCATCAATTTGAACATGACCGTCAGCCGACCACCTCTCCTCTCTATGCTCGGCCTCGGACTTTCCCTCTTCCTCCCGACCTCCCTTCGGATGTGGCTTTTCAGCAAAATCTACTCAGAAAATGAGCGTCGCGACTTTTCCCGCTCGTGGAACTTTCTCAAAGCTGGAATGGGCTACTACTTCCAACAGCTAACGCGACCATTCACGATTGGATACGCCATCGGCGATTCACCACTTGGTGTCCTTGCGTGGGTAGGGGAGAAGTACTACGAGCATGTTGACCCTGAGATATACGCTCAGCCATCGATCAAGGAGGACATTCTTACTACTGCTACATTGTACTACCTCACGGGTTCATTCGCTACATCGACCTTACCTTACAAGGAGAATATCTCGCAGTTCACAGAACCACCCATGGTCATATCGAAGCCTTATGGTCTCTCTCGGTTCCCATACGACATTTTCGTCATGCCCGTTAGCTGGATTCGGGCCGCAAATCGAGGATGGCCGTGGAGTCAGGAAGGTGGCGAGTGTGTGTTCGTGAGAAGGCATGAGCGCGGTGGACATTTCCCAGGACTTGAGGTCCCAGAGGAGCTAGCAAAGGATTTGCGGGCGATGGCCGAGCAGAATAGGGCATTATTCGGGTGAAATAGAGCCACCGGAACTTCCGATAAATGACGGGGTGTAGGTGCTATATTTAAGGGCACCGCTGAACGCCGAGATATCGTTCACGGCGATATCTATTTTGGTAATCCCCACTACTTGAGCCCATGCCTTTGCATGCCTTTGCATCCTCCCTGTCATGTTACATCACGGCTTATCTTTCAGCCTGCGCTAGATACGGATCTGCAAGATGTTGGCTGGTCCATGACGCTTGGGCTATGACCCACTATAGGAGGCGTGGGTAAGGGTAATTTCTTCTGTATATATAATGTGCTGCTCAGTGGGAGGAACCTCACGGGTTATCCCCCACTGAGCCGCGTACAGCTGTTCCATTCCAAGATCCAAAATGATCCAGCGATTCAATAACCCAATTTCCGAGCCAGACGGAAATTCTGGTCTTCATCCTTTCTTGTACAGAATATCAGAATATTCTATATCCTCAATTCACTACACTTGGTACAAATGAGGGCCATATCGAATAATGTTTTTCGATGTGGCCCTCATTTCACGAACCGCGAGGAGAAAGGAAACCGGAAATTGGCAGAGCCGCAGCGTGGCGTCGACTCAGCAGGATTAGAATATTTTTTGTCCACCTTCCCCTCCTGTGTATTCACTCCGGTATACCATTGCTACGCAAAATGAAGGAAACCAATGTGTGTCTGTTTGGACTTGATGAATTTGGCACTTTGAGCTTGAGCATTCTGCCCCTTGTCCTCAGAAATAAGCAGGAACAACTGCAAGAGAAAGCAAAAAAATATTTTTGCTACGCAGATACGACCAATTGTACCCCCTCTGATGAACAAATAGGGAGGACGCAACATGAGGGCCCAAGGGACAGAGTGGAGTGGCAAAGGATGAACCTGGTATATGTGCTTACTTTTTATGTCCCTGCTCGTAATAGAGCCCCCACCTTCTTGATGTAAAGGCCAGATTTCACAAACCTTTTGAACGTAAAAGGTGCACGCCCAGGGAACACAACACATTACATTCGGGAGTAGCTACATGACCTCTTAACGCATTAGAATGTTTCAGTACCACTAGAGGGGCCACATACCAATCAATTGTTAGCTAGCACTGAAAGTGGCGGGTATCGGCATGGCACCAAATTTTAGCACTAATAAGAGCTCACTACTACAGTAATTACACGTCGGAGTGATACAGTGGTCCACGCGTCCTCGTTCCGCCTGCTCATGCACCGCCCCAGCAGCGCGCTCAGCAGCAAGAAGTTTCGCCTCCTCTCGTCTCCTCTCGGTATGTCTATCTTGATTTTTAACTGGGACGAGAGCAGGGCACATGGTAAAGGCTGGTCCAACTAGTGACGAAAGTATGTGAATAATTCTTATATATAGGTGAGTATGCGCGCGATTAATGATCTAGTACGGTAAGAAGCAATTTACGATACGTACTGAGTAGGTCGAGCGTAGCGCTAATGCGAGGATGGACTTGGGATGGAGAAGCAGTACTGCAATGATAAAGAATCGTGTTGTCAATCGAGTATAAGCCACAGAGTCACCAGTAGAAAAGGAAAACGACAATCACAAGATGAGAGCAGCGAGTTGGAATTTGGGCTGAGAGAAATTCGGGGGGGGCACAAGCGACGTGCGTTACCTTGAGATATCCGAAGTAGGCCATACCAGTTCTGGAGTTCGTGTAGGTCAGTAATTGGCGAGCTACGCTGCCCTGTGTGCTTCTGCTTTGAGTGACCCTTGTAACACGTACTGGGGGACCGTCTCCTCGCACCTCACCTTCTTATCGTATTTCACTGAACTCCCACCGGTGTCTCTAGGTCCATTTCGGCAATCCTCAGACCTGCTTGCCTCCACCCTGGAAAGTCAAGCTCCAGCGTGTGGGCGCGCGGCTAGCTGGCGCACTCCCACCGCTGGCGTTCTCCTTTCGGCTAGCGTTCTCTTATCTTTACGGGTCCAGTGGACATGTCGATAGGCTCGGCAACCTGTTGAAAACAATATTAATGTATTCTTGATCGGGCTGGGCTGCTAATTGATCGAAGATCTTGACATTTTGTTGATGTGCATGGACCACATTTTCTTTAAGCTTGAGGTGATACTGTTCTTAAATCCGTTGCTCACCGCATCCGCGTCACTCGGCCCGTGATCCGCTGTGACTAATTTGTTAAGCTCCATGAAACCGGCGAATAACTCCGTCCTTTAGGTATCCTCGGATTGCAGTGAATTAATGATTTGGATTTTGAGCGACATTTTATTTGCTTAATCAATAACTGTTGCTATGAATTGGTGTGAGTACTGACCCCTAACTCGGTTTTCTTCACCCAAACCTCTGATGCGATGAATGGAAATCCCTTTGTTCGGTGTATTCAGTGAATAGATCTGGGGCGTATTGGACTTTTGGGATGCAGCGCGCGGGTGCTCTGATGATCCAGGAATCTGGAAGTCAGGGTCACTACACGCACCTCTCGGGTATATAACTCTTATCTGTACGTCTTGTATCCTTGCGTATTTGTAGGGGCCCCCACAAACACGACTCTTTTCGTGGATTCCCATTGCGCAGGAATTCCAACGCCTTTGAACTCCCACAACCTTGAATTCCAATACCTTTTGCTTCCCAAAAATGTCTTTACACTCCGGCACCTCAGCTATCATCCCCACCCCCCCTAGACGAGACTCCTTCACAAGAGATTTGGAGAAGAGCTCCAAATGGTCATGGGTCAGCGACAAACACGATAAACAGATCAATTCTCTTGCCGATTATGTCGTCCCAGTCCTCCAAGAAGGCGTCAAGACTGCGCTTTCGGCACCACCTTCGAAATGGACCCGATTTCGTATATGGTATAATCTCTACCGGCGGGTCTGTCTTCATCAATCCTTATTGTGCCACTCTGATCTCATCCCTTGACCGCAGTTCTTTACGCTAGCTTTAACGCTCAATGCTGTTGGGATCCTATTAGCTGCCCTTGGGAGGTTTCCATATGCTCAAGAGCGCCCTGCT
>WNFL01312711.1_pt1 | contig 13280 bp, 15 predicted proteins | sample 5400361 | NCBI WGS metagenome assembly WNFL01 (sample SAMN13153351, study PRJNA577476) | soil metagenome | isolation source: 40 cm soil on Douglas fir-dominated hillslope | place: USA:California | collected 2013-09-17
CATGGCGAAAGTCGGCAATGAGGGCGTGATCACGGTCGAGGAAGCCAAGTCGCTCGAGACCGAGCTCGAAGTGGTCGAAGGCATGCAGTTCGACCGCGGTTATATCTCGCCCTATTTCATCACCAATGCCGACAAGATGCTGGTCGAGCTCGAGGAGCCTTACATCCTCATTCACGAGAAGAAGCTCTCCTCGCTACAGCCGATGCTTCCCATTTTGGAATCGGTCGTCCAAGCCTCGCGCCCGCTTCTCATCATCGCCGAGGAAGTCGAGGGCGAAGCCTTGGCAACGCTCGTCGTCAACAAGCTTCGCGGCGGATTGAAAGTTGCGGCCGTCAAGGCACCGGGCTTCGGCGATCGCCGCAAGGCGATGCTCGAAGACATCGCCATCGTGACCGGCGGTCAGGGGATCAGCGAGGACCTCGGCATCAAGCTTGAGAACGTCAAGATCGCCATGCTGGGCACGGCGAAGAAGGTCCGCATCGACAAGGACAACACCACCATCATCGACGGCGCCGGCAAGAAGTCCGACATTCAGGCCCGCGTCGCGCAGATCAAGCAGCAGATCGAGGAGACGACCTCCGACTACGATCGCGAGAAGCTGCAAGAGCGCCTGGCGAAGCTCGCCGGCGGTGTTGCCGTCATTCGTGTCGGCGGCGCCACCGAAGTCGAGGTGAAGGAGAAAAAGGATCGCGTCGACGACGCACTGCGCACTGAACGCGACCAAAGCGGCTGTCGAGGAAGGCATTCTTCCCGGCGGCGGCGCGGCCCTGCTCTACGCCACCAAGGCTCTGAACGGCTTGACCGGCGACAATGAAGATCAGAATGCCGGCATCGCCATCGTGAAGAAGGCAATCCAGACGCCGTTGCGTCAGATCGTCGAAAACTCCGGCGTGGAAGCCTCCATTGTGGTGGGCAAGCTCTTGGAGCAGAAGTCGGTGACGTTCGGCTTCGATGCGCAGCTCGAGAAATATGTCGATCTCGTCGAGGCCGGCATCGTCGATCCGACCAAAGTGGTCCGGACCGCGCTACAGGATGCGGCATCGGTGGCGGCGCTTCTGATCACCACCGAAGCGATGGTCGCCGATCGTCCGGCCAAGCCCGCAGCAGGCGGCGGCGGTCACGGCCATGGCGGCGGCGGCGGCATGGGCGACATGGACTTTTAATGTCCGCAGGACATCAAACTTGAAAAAGGGCCGGAGTTCGCTCCGGCCCTTTTTGTTATCGATTAACCACAGAGTGTGGAGTGATCGCGGAACAGCGTTCTCGCTGCTATTATCGGTATACATGCGCCGATCGGCCCGAGTTCTCGCTTTACTTGCCGCTTTCGTGCTTTGCGCGGCGCCGTTTTCCCATGCGCGCTCGCCCGCGCCGGTCTCCATTGTCCGCGCCGAGCAGGAAGCCGAAGCCATTATCGCTCAGCGCATCGACGAGGAGCGCGCGCGCTTTGCGCCCGACGCGCCCAAGCTTGTGGCCAACGGCGAACTCATCCGTATTGCGCGCGAGCGTTCCAGTGACATGGCTCATGGCGCCCCCTTCGCCCATGAGGACGCTCAGGGACGCCACGCCGCGTCTGAAATGATGCGCTCGCGTATCAATCCCTTCGGCTCGTTCGGCGAGAACATCATGATGGAAACGCGCCAAAACCTTCCGTTCAATGCGAACGCCTTCGCCAAGGCAGCCGTCGAGGGCTGGATGGCGAGCCAAGGCCACCGCGCAAACATCCTCTCGCCCGATTACGATCGCAGCGGTATCGGTGTCGTCGTGAACGGCGGCAACGCGTATGTAACCCAGGTCTTCATGGGCCCGCCGCGAGAGGCGCCGCAACCGAGCCGTCCTCACTGAACGAACGTGGTTTGCGGATATCTCCCTGGCGCCACGCGGTCTCTGTGCGATAAAACGGACGCGTGTAAGGCCTCGGAGTCATCCGCTGATGAACATTTTCCGTCGCACCGCAATTGGCGCCGCGTGCCTGGTCCTCATGTTGGCGCCTGCTTCGGCGCAGGTCGGCCAAGCCAAACCCGATCTTAGCGGCAAGGATCCGCATTGGATCGAAGACAAGGTCATCCACTGCTGGGCCGGCAACCCGCATCCGCAGGACGGCGAGGCGATCTATTGGTCGGGCGCCTGCGAGAATGGACTTGCCACCGGCGAAGGAACGCTGACTTGGCTGCAGAGCGGCAAGATCACCGGACGCGACACGGGCACCTTCAGCGGCGGCATCTTGACCGGGCACGGCAGGATCACCGCTGTGGACGGCACCGCCTATGAGGGGGAATTTCCCGGCGCCGGCGTTTTGACGCTTCCTGACGGTCGCAAGGTGCCCGCGCGGTCCGTGCGCGAGCCGTCGGGATGGACGATCGAAGAGCCTGTTCCCGGCGTCGACACCAAGTAGCGAACTCTCAGGCGAGCGTGGCAGTGACGTCGTTGAACAGCTCGTCGACCGCATAGCGCTTCGGAATCATGCCGGTGCGATAGAAATAATCGATGGCGACTTCCATGTAGGGCCGGTTGGTTTGAAGACCGAACGGCGTGAAGCCGGATTCAGCCGCGGGCTCGTTGGCGACGCGCTTGGATTCCGCGAGCATGCGCCATACTTCACGCACCGCGCCGGGATCCGATTTCGTCAACTCCTCCTTCACCACCACCATATGATTGATCTGGATCGCGTGGTGCTTGGCCTGCCAGGTCTTCGCCGCGGCCGCCGGATTGGGAATGACGGGTTTCACGCGCGGATCGTCAGGCACCGGATCGTTTACGATCGCGTCGACTTCGCCCTTCAACAACATTTCGTTGAGATCGCTTTGCGGCGGCGGGGGGATCATCGTCACATTGGGCGGATCGCGCCATTCCGGCACGTTGGGTTTCTGCCAAGCGCGCCACTGAATCTTGGCGACGTCGACGCCGTAATCGTCGGCGAGAATTCCACGCAACCAGGACGGCGTCGTCGCGGTAAAGAGGCGCACGCCCACTTTCGCGTGCTCCAAATCCTTCGGCTTCAGCACGCCGCGCTCGGAATTGTAGACCAGGAACGGATGCTGGAAGCGGCTGAGAAATACCGCGGGCATCAGCACAAGCTTGCGGCCGGCGGCCTTGGCCTGCAGGAACGTCACGAAGGACAATTCCGAGACGTCGAATTCCATCGCGACCGTGCGCGCGAACGCGGTGCTCGGCACTTTGACCGGTGCGATGTCGAGCTGCACGCAAGGCGATTTCACTCGTCCTGTATGCAGTGCATGACTGTGCGGGTAGTCGCCCATCATGGTCGCGAGTTTTTTGGCCGAACATGCATCGGCGGCGCGGGCGCGCGAACCCAGCAGGGAAACAAGCGGAAGCGCCGTCAAAGCGCTTAAGAGCTCACGCCGCGTGCTCATCTTTTTTTCCTCCCAACCAACGGCCAAAGCCTAAGCCGGAGCCTGCGCGAGAGCAAGAGCTTGGCGTTTTTGGCGCCCGTTCATCTGGCGTTCATCCGTACACAGAGAGAACCGCGGGATGGCTCTGCGCCGGAACAAAGGGCATTGGATTCCGTTTTCTTGTGGAGGGGCGAAATGCGGCCGATTGGCACGCAAAGCGTAGCCGGAGCCGCCGCCCTTAAGTTCGACACAGCAAAGGAGATTTGTCATGAAAACGACCCGTCTTGTGGCCCTCGCTGCGGTGCTCTGCGCGGGCGTAGCCCTGCCGGCGTCGGCGGCATGGGACCGAATCGGTTCGGTGGAATTTTCGCCCCGGAACGATCATGAAACGACATACGGCAATTTCGGCGGACCGGTGGAAGCCTTGAGTCTGCGCGCGCGCAATCTGCCGGTTGCCTGCAATAACGTCACGGCGACCTTCGGCAACGGCATGACGCGCTCGGTGTTCCACGGCGTGCTGGCTCCCGGGCGCGACGTTACGGTCGACCTGCCCGGAGAACGCCGTCTGGTTCGCCGACTCGACTTCAACTGCCGTGCGCTGGCACCGCGCCCCGCGACGGTCGACATTGCCGCCGACGTCGGCCGCTATCAGGCCGAGTGGCGTCGCAGCCCCGATTGGGACCGCATGTGGTCGCGGATGTTCAATTGGGACAACAATCGCTTCGCCGACAATCGGGTCCCCGACAATCGTTTCCCTGAACACGCAGGGCTGGATCACGCTCGGCAGGGAGACGTTCCAGGGGAATTACGATCACGAAACGACGATTACGGGCATGCGCGGCCGCGACGTTACCAGGATCGGATTGCGTCCGATCAATGACGACGCGCGCTGCAGCAGGGTCGCGGCGACCTTCGCCAATGGTAGGACCCAGGATCTCAACATCGACGGTCGCGAAGTGCTCCGCGAAGATCGCGTGTTTCAGCTCGATCTGCCGGGCGATCGGCGCGACGTGACGAGGATCGATTTGATGTGCCATGCCGAGCATGGCGGCCAAGTCACGATGCTGGTGATGGCGGATCGCTAGATTCACATCATGGCATCGCCAGAGGGGCCGGGCTGTTCCCGGCCCCTTTTCTTTTGAGCCGCGCGCAGGAGGCCAAATACAAACGAGCCGGTCTCGCGCAAGCGAAACCGGCTCGTTTCAAGAAAGTCCGCTCAGTTTACGCGGGTGAATTCACCCAACCGGCACACCTGTCCGGTTTGCGTCGTGATCTGTTGCGAGTTGGCGCAGATCCAATCGGTGTGGCTCATCTGCGTATAGCCGCCGGCGCTGTGCTGAATCAGATCCGGGCACGGCGTCGCCAAATCATTGCGCCAGACGTCGCCATTGCGCATCGTGTAAACGATCGTGCGGATGCCCGTCGGCTTCGTGTTTTTGATTTCGGTCACGTTGAGGCAGACATTGCGTCCCGGCGCCTGGGCCTGAACGGGGACTGCCATCGAGAGCGCGATGACCAATGCGGAACCGCAAAGAAGCGCCAGACCGTAGTAAGCTCTTGCCGTGTGTTTCATCAATTCTCTCCAAGGCTTGGCCGAAAGCGGCCAGAAAAACTCACCCTTCCTTGATGGCAAGTCTAGCACAACCGGACGACAGAATATGCTATTTTGTGCTAGAAGCCTCGCTTCGCGGAAACGAGCTCCGCGGCTAATAGCTTGTCCCAGCAAAGGAAACTCCGATGGCACGATACACGATAAGGGTCGATGGCAGCAGCCATACAGTGGACGCGGACCCGGACATGCCGCTGCTCTATGCGCTGCGTGACGATCTCGGGATGTCCAACCCTCATTTCGGCTGCGGCTTGTCGCAATGCGGCGCCTGCACCGTGCATCTCGACGGGAAGGCGATTCGCTCCTGTTCGACGCCGATCTCGCAGGCAGCGGGACATGACATCGTCACGCTGAAAGGGCTCGGTACCGAAGCCAATCCTCATCCTTTGCAAAAGGCCTATTTGGAAGAGCAGGTGCCGCAATGCGGCTACTGCATCAATGGCTGGATCATGACGGCCGCGGCTTTCCTGAACACGAAGAAGAAACCGACCGATGCCGAAATCAAGCAAGCGCTGACCGGCTTGAAATGCCGCTGCGGCACACATACCGCAATCCTGCGCGCCGTGAAGCGCGCCGCCGATTCGATGGCGTGAGGAGAATCCCATGAACGCGAACACGGAATTTTCACGCCGCTCAGTGCTCCAGAGCACGGGCGCAGTGGTCATCGCCTTCTCGATGGGCGGAGCCGCCGAGGCATTCGCACAAGCCGCGGCATCTTCCGGCAAGCCGCCGCTCGTTCCGACCGAGCTCGACTCATGGCTCGCCATCGCGCGCGACGGATCGGTGACGATCTACTTCGGCAAGATCGACGGCGGACAGGGCACCGATCTCGCCATTGCGCAGATCGTTGCGGAGGAACTCGACGTGCCGATGAAGAGTGTCAGCGTGGTGCAAGGCGACACTGCACTTACCGTCAATCAAGGCGGCGCCTCGGGAAGCACCGGCGTGCGCTTCGGCGGTGCGGCCTTGCGTCAGGCCGGAGCGGAAGCCCGCCGCGTGCTCGTCACCAGGGCGGCCGAAAAGCTCGGCGTTGCCGCCGAACGACTCACGGTGAGCGATGGCGTCGTCTCGGTCATCGGCGACCCCGCAAAGAAGATCAGCTATGCCGACATTATCGGCGGGCAATATTTCCATTCGCAGATCGGCTGGAACAACCAGTACGGCAATCCGTTGGCTTTGACCTCGCCGGCCAAGCCCAAGACGCCCGACCAGTACAAGATCGTCGGTACCTCGCCGCCGCGCTTCGACGTCAGCGGCAAGGTGTTCGGCAGCAAGCCTTGGGTCACCGATATTCGCGTCGAAGGCATGCTGCACGGCCGCATGATCCGTCCCGCGATTCCGGGCGCCTCAGTCGTCTCGGTCGATGAATCTTCGATCGCGGGAATTCCCGGCGCGCGCGTGGCGCGCAAAGGCGATTTCATCGGCGTCGTGGCGCCGAAGGAATGGGATGCGATCAAGGCTTCGCAAAAGTTGAAGGTGACCTGGTCGAAAGTGAACGACCCCTTCCCCGAGATGGCGCAGCTTTACGATCACATCCGCAAGGCGCCCGTGACGAAAAGCGACAAGACCGAGAAGGGCCAGGTCGATGCCGCCTTCGCCCGCGCCGCGCGCATCGTCGAAGCGGATTACGAATGGCCGTTCCAATCCCATGCCAGTATGGGCCCCGGCTGTGCCGTCGCCGACGTCCGTCCCGACGGCGTGACGGTATGGACCGGTACGCAGAAGCCCCATTTTGCCGCGCAAGGTGTCGCCGGCTGTCTCGGCATTCCTGTCGATAAAGTGCACGCCATCTGGGTCACCGGCGCAGGCTCCTATGGCCGGAATGACGCCGGCGACGTCACCATGGACGCCGCCGTGATGTCGCAATTGGTCGGCAAGCCCGTGCGCGTCCAATACATGCGCTACGAGGGCCATGGCTGGGATCCCAAGGCTCCTGCCTCGGTCCATCGCGGGCGCGCCGCGCTGGACGCGCAGGGCAACGTCCTTGCCATCGACTTTTCGTCCCGAGGCTTCTCGCGCATCGAGACGAATTCGACCGAAGCCGATCCCGGCGACACGCTCGCCGGCATGCTGCTCGGCCATCAGGGAGCGCGGACGGCGGCCTTCAATCTGCCGGACAACGCCTACAATTTCGAAAACAAGCGTCTGTCTTGGGAGACTGTCGCTGCCCTGCTCCCGGGCCCCTCGCCCTTGCGCACCTCGCATATGCGCGATCCCTTGGGACCGCAGATCACCTTTGCCAGCGAATCCTTCATGGATGAAATCGCTTATGCCGCCGGCGCCGATCCCGTCGAGTTCCGGCTCAAGCATTTGAGTGAGCCGCGCGACATCGCGGCGATCAAAGCGGTCGCCGAGAAAGCCGGCTGGAAACCGGGACGCGCCGGAACCCGACGCACGAGACGAGGCGATATCGTCACCGGCAGAGGCATCGCCTATACCCAGCGGACCAACACCATCGTCGCCATCATTGCCGACGTGGAAGTCAACGAGCGCACGGGAGCGCTTCGCGTGCCGCGCGTGACGGTGGCGCATGATTGCGGCGTCGTCATCAACCCCGATGCGCTTAAGCGCGTGGTGGAGGCCAATGTCGTTCAGGGCCTGAGCCGCTCGATCCACGAAGAGGTCCAGTTCGACCGCACATCGGTCAAGAGCATCGATTGGCTGACCTATCCGATCGTCGACATCGCGGAAGCCCCCGAAGTGATCGATGTCATACTGCTCGACCACAAGGAGCTGCCGCCCACCGGCGCCGGCGAGGCTTCGATGCGGCCGCTTGCAGCCGCGATCAACAACGCGATCTTCGAGGCGACCGGGCGGCGCATCCGGCGCGCGCCGCTCAACGCCGCGCACATCAAGCAATCGACGGTATAACGTACGTTACATTCTCCAGTAAAAAGCGGCCCGGCAAAACCGGGCCGTTTTTTTGCGTCATGCCCGCTCAAGCTTTCGTTTTTTTCAACCAGCGCTTTTGCTCGGCGTTATCTCGCTATCGCGCCCTGCAGCCTGGTTTGGGTGGGCGGGCGCTTTTTCCAAGCTCGCGAGGCTGCCATGACCAAGGTAAGTAAGTTTCCCGCACCGAATCGCAGAAAATAATGACGATATCGGCACTGCCGCCATGCTGGAGGTCTTCATCGACGGAGCGGAAAAAAGAAACTGGTTCCTGTTCGAGGCCAGCCGCGACGCTGATCAGACGGGTCATTAGCGTCGGGATGAAGAGACGGCTGCCCTGACAGGAGTCGGAATGAGCGACATCATTTACGTGATCGTAGGCGTGCTTGCCGCTCTCGTCGTGGTTCTTGCGGTTGAATTTCATACTGCGCCCACAAAGACGACGGGCATTGCCATCGCCTTCAGCGGTGGCGGTCTGAGCATTCACGAAAAAGGCAAAGACTGATCCTTGTCTGTACGCGGGGGCCCATGTTCACGGGCCGCGGCACGATAGCCAAGCCTAAGCTCAGCGTCACGGGTTCGGTGTGACTTTTCTGGGATAAGGCCATGCGTGAACCATAACGGGCATCACAATCGATGATTAGTCGATTATTAGAGGACGAACTTTTCATCAGCGAGTAAAATCGACAGCAGGGCACGAAAGTGAATGGGCGAATGCCGTAGCAGGCATTAAGACTCTTTGTTCGAAAATTTTCCGGGGACGCAGCCATGAGTGTGTTAGCGCGCAGCAGTAAAGATTCCGATCACGTCGCCGAAGACCAGGTAAAGGAATCCCAAAGCGTCACTGCCGGCTCCCCGGAACAGCATCACCAGTCGTCTCCCCGCTCCAACGCCGGCCCGTCGCTCATCAGCGCAGCGCTGTATGTGATTGGTCAACTGGAGAGCGCGGGAGATATTCAGATCGACGGCAAGGTCGAAGGAGACGTCCGCGGCCAAATGGTACGGATCGGCAGCGGAGCGGTGATCAAGGGGACCGTTTTCGGAGAGGGCGTCGAGCTGGCCGGGACCATCGAGGGCAAGATCGAAGCGAAGACAGCTGTTCTCACGACGACCGCGCGCATGTCCGGCGACATCCTTCACCAGTCCCTGCAGATCGATCGGGGGGCTTGTTTCGACGGCATCAGTCGCCCGCACCACGGGCACAAACCTGCCTAGAACTGCGGCGCTGTAGCGATCGACGACTGGTCGCGCAATCTTCAACTATTTCGCGCTCAAGCCTGGAAGACCACTGATGGCATATCAGCAGATCAAACTTTTCATATTGGGCGATGTGCGGCTGCACCGCGAGGGGCTGGCCCTTCAACTTGAGGATTTCTCCAACTTAAAAATCACCGGCACCGGTACATTAAGCGATGCGTTGCATGTGCTGCGCTCGAGTCCTGTCGATGTCGTGCTGCTCGACACGCTCCAGCTTGAAATCCCCGCAGTGGTCGAGGCTTTACGAGAAGTGCCGCGGCGGCTCCGGATCGTCGCCATGGGCATCCGTGAAGTCGAAAGCGAGGTCATGGCGTGCGCCGCGGCAGGAGTTGACGGCTATGTTCGGATGGACGCCAGGATCGGCGACGTCGTGACGGTGGTTGAAAGCGTGATGCGCGGCGAGCTGGTGTGTTCGCCGAAGGTTGCCGCATCGCTGTATTATTCCATTTCATCGCTCGGCGCCGAAGGTGGCCCGGCCCTCACGAGCCGCGAACTTCAGGTCGTCGAGCTGATGAATCGTGGTTTATCCAACAAGGAAATCTCCCATCGTTTGCGCATTGAGCCCTGCACGGCCAAGAATCACGTCCAGAACATCCTGCAAAAACTTCACGTCCATCGCCGTGGCCAAGCCGTTGCAAAGATAAGAAGCTCGATCGGGCACCGCTTCAGCTGACCTCGCCTGCCGATTCCTTCTGTGGATTCTCGGGCGCGCCACTGCGACGCATGTTGCAGCGGGCCCCTTGCAGATTATTATGCGCGAAATGCGCAACGAAGCGGGCGGTGAGGCCGGCGGCAGGTTGCACATTTGAGGGGGCCGAAGAGAATGCGCAATTTGAGCGACGTAGGCTGGAGCCGAATCGGGCTCGGGCCCGCGGCGTTGGGGACGCTGCTCGACGCGAAGGGCTTTACCAGCGAAGATTTGAAGCTGCTGCAAGAAGCCCACCAAAGAGGCATTGCCAGTCGAGGTTGGGGCCGGGCACAATTCGCCGCCAATGCGTTCTCGCACTATTTGGCAATTTGGGACAATTCGACGACCGACCGGGGTCCGCCGACCTTACTGATCGTGCGATTCGACAAGACCGGCACCTATGCGCTGTTGGTGCATGGCAAAATCGTCGCCAACGGCAACAGGCTGACCGCTATTCTGCCCGCGCTGGCGGTCGCGTCATCGACCACCGGCGAAACGTGAGGCCGGCCGGGGTTCTCTCGACCCCGGCCTCTTCATGACCTCATATCAGGCCGGCGGCTCTCAGCTGGATCAGCGCCATGGTCCCGGCGAGATGAGTCGGCGGAATGCCGGCGGATAAAGCCTCTCCAAAGCCTTCCTTGGCGCCGGCAAAGACGCCAAAACTCTGTACGACCTTGTTCCAAGCGTCGGCCTCGGACGCAGCCAGTCCCGGCACCCGCTGAAGATCGGGCAATCCGGCACCGATCCGTGCCGGGTCGAAGACGGGCGGTACGGCCGAATTTCGGACCAGCTCGAACAGCGCATTGACCCTTTGTTCGCCTCGACTTCCGTAGACCCCGCGGAACAACGGATGATGCGCCAGAATCAGAGCCGCAAAGCCTGCGACATGCGCGGCGGCGACTGCTGTGCCGTTGCGGGCTCCAAGAGCCCCGCCCGGAACGCTCGAGATGACCGCGACACCAGGCGCGCAAACGCCAATCTGCGGGCCCGAGCCGCTGAAATTCGTCGCAAATATGCCGGTGGGTCCGATCAATTGTGGGATCGCGGTCAAACCGTGATGCGTATCCTGTGGAAACTCTCCAAGCCTTCCCACCGCCGACACGCACAATACGCCCGGAATCATGGCGGGGAATTGTACCTGCCCGTCCCCATCACCCGCGGCCGCAATACAGGCAACACCCTTGCGCCGGGCTTCGATGATTTTGTGCGCGACAAGCTCGGAGACCCGATCGCTGCCAACGCCAAGATGAACGATATCGATCTGACGCTCGATACATTGATCCAAGGCTTCGATCAGATCGCTGAAATGCCCGCCTGGAGACAGCTTGAAGACATGGATTTCGGCGCCGGGCGCAATGCCCGAAACGCGGGGCGCCGAGCTGCCGGCGCCGACGATGATCCCGGCGCAATGAGTGCCTTGGCCGATGTCGTCGCGAGTCCAATCCGTAACGCTGCTGCCATCAGTCAGATCGATGCCGCGCGTGACGTTGCGAAGCAGAGGATGGCTGTTGTCGCAGCCGGAATCGATCAAGCCAATTTTCACCCCGGCACCGGTCAGCCCGGCGGGAAGCCGGTCGAGGTGCATCGCGTTTTGTCCCCAGGCGGGCCGTTTCTCGTCGGCAGGTTTGGCGCCGGCGGCAAAGAGCGGATTGAGTTTGACGACATTCGTTTCGGCCGAGTCGAGTGTCGGGTACTGAATGAACCTTTCCCAATGATCCGCTGCCGGCTGGACATAGACGGCGTGAATGTCCTCGAGATCGGTCTCGGCGTCTAGAATGGCAACGCTGGCCGTCCCCGAAGAATCGGTGATGGCCTGTACGCCCGAGCCGCTGCCGAAAACGGTAATCCCGGCGCCGGAGAGCGGCTGGTTGCCGTCGCCAAGGACGCGAAAGCGAATGTCTTTGCGCCGGAGCGGCGTCGGCATCACGCGGCCGGGCCAAGGCGCCGCGAAAGGCACGAGAAAATTTGCCTGCCCGGTCTTAAGCCGCGCATCTGGTTCGATCACGACATGCGGCGGCGCGCTCATCCTGAGAGCTTCCGCGCGCTTCTCATCCATTCGAACGACAATAATTTCCTGGTCGCCCGGGAGGGCGCCCGCACCCAATCCCTGAAACCCCTTCGGACGCAGCCGGCGGAGGATTTCGACATCCTCCATCTGGTTCAAGGTTTCATGAATCGTGTCCGCGGGCGATGGGACTGAGCCCGGAACGGGGCGAATACCGATAAGATATTGCCGCTGGCGACGCGCGAGCATGCCCGATGTGGCGCGGTCGGATTCGGACGCGCTGCTCCGTTCGCTTTGGCCACGCGACGCGTCACCCGATGCTTGCGCCGTCCGTTTCGATGCGCCTGAACCTGCCGATCGGCTGTGGGCGCCATTCTTGTGCTCGGCCATGACGTGTCTCTCCTTCAAAAGGGCCGCCTCCGGATCGCGTTAGAGGCGACCCAGAGGCGCGTTTCGGATTTCAAGCGAACTAGGCAGCCAAGCCGTAGCGGAACTGCGGCTGCTGCTGGGACGCCAGATATTGGGCAAGCTGCTGCAGGAGTTGTTGCTGCAGGATTTGCTGTTGCAGCATCTGTTGCTGGAGCGCCTGTTGCTGCAGCGACTGATTGATCGGGTTCTGCATTCCCAAACCATAGGGCTGGGCAAAGCCGTGGCCGACCTGGCCGAAGCCATAGGCGCCGCCGATGCCCTGGCCAAATTGCGTTTGCTGGCCAATCGCCTGCTGCGTCGCGAGGTTCTGCACAAGCTGCTGCAAGGCTTGCAGCGCCTGCGCATATTGGATCGCCTGCGCGGCTTGTTTTGTTGCGATGTGCTGGGCGAGCTGGATGGCGGGCAGGGTTTGGGCTGGATTCTGCTGCTGCTGCTGCTGCGACTGCTGCTGAGGCCAAAGTGCGCTCAATTGTTGCGGGTTCTGCGTTGCCCACGGGCTTTGAAGCAGCGTGGCCATATTGGTGGTCATGTTGGGAACCGTGCCGGTGCCGAGGCCGCCAAATCCAGCTCCGCCAATTGTGCCCAAGACCCCGGGATTGAATTGAGTTCCGCCGGCCAGAGGATTGAACAGCTGGGCGAGATAAGCCTCATAATTTCCATTGGGGTGAAGTTCGGGCATGTCAGCTCTCCATCTTTGTTGGCTGTTCGAAGGGTGATGTCGAAGAACGAAGCGCCATCGATGTGACCGTCTTCGTTACGACGATGCGAGGTTAGGCGCGGGCCGCGCTCGAAGTACATGAGCCGAAGGGCCCCGAAACGGCTGCGCGGTATCTGCGCAACCGTCTGAGCCAAATGGATCAGATCGGGCGTATTCTTCCAGGTGCGCCAACAAGACCAATTCCTCGAGGAGGATTACGGATACGAGCTTGGCCCGTGGACAGCTCGAGCGCGCCGATTGCTAAAGTTGACCGATGGCGGCGCCGGTTACTTTCTCAGCGCGGCTCTCAAGCGTTCGATCACGGGGTTCCCTTCGCCGAAAATGTAATCGGCGCG